>JAESFQ010000176.1_pt1 | contig 22948 bp, 20 predicted proteins | sample 9269431 | NCBI WGS metagenome assembly JAESFQ01 (sample SAMN14502588, study PRJNA617103) | algae metagenome | isolation source: Plectolyngbya sp. WJT66-NPBG17 and co-occurring heterotrophs from well... | place: USA: Mojave Desert, Joshua Tree National Park, California | collected 2006-08-06 | reverse complement strand
CGCAAAGCAGTCGTCTGCGTCTTCTTGTGTCAAGTGGATTGTTTCTAGCCGTAACTGGCCAGACATTGAAGCACAGCTAGAGCGGGCAGAACACAAAGCGAAGCTAAGTCTTGAGCTAAACGCGCAGTCGGTTGCAGCGGCAGTTGATGTCTTTATACAGCAGAAGGTGGATCAGCTAGCGCAGGAAAAGCGGTACAACGCAGAGGTCCGACACGCCGTGCTCAAGCACCTAAGGTCAAACGCTAACGATACCTTCCTCTGGGTAGCGTTGGTGTGTCAGGACCTTAAAACGACGCCAAAGTGGAACGTGCTAAAGAAGCTAGCCCTATTCCCACCTGGGCTAGACTCCTTGTACAAGCGGATGATGGACCAGATAAGCGAGTCTGATGGCGCCGAGATCTGCCTGCAGGTACTAGCCTCAACTGCGATCCTGTATCGACCTGTTACGATCTCTGAACTAGCTGCGCTTGTGGAGCAGCTTGAGGACTTGGACGACCTAGAGTCGGTGCGTGAGATTGTTGGCTTCTGCGGGTCGTTTCTTACCCTGCGAGAAGACACAGTCTACTTTGTGCATCAGTCCGCAAAAGACTTCCTCTTTGCAAAGGCTTATGGCGAAGCCTTTCCCGCCGGAAGCGAAGCCGTTCATCGGACGATCTTCTCAAGGTCGCTAGCGATTCTATCTAGGACGTTGCACAGGGACATGTACAGCTTGGAAGCACCGGGATATCCTATCGAGAACGTTAAACTAACTGAGGTAGACCCGTTAGCAGTGTCACGCTACCCGTGCATCTACTGGATCGATCATCTGTGCGATTCAGAGCCTAAGTCTTTAGCGAGCAGTGTCGGTAGCCTGCAAGCCGCAGATGTTGTCGATAAGTTTCTAAGGAAGAAGTATCTCTACTGGCTAGAGGGGCTTAGTCTGTGTAAGAGCGTAGGGAAAGGCGTCGTCTTAATGGAAAAACTGTGGTTGCTAGTGCAGGTGTGTCGCGCAAGATCTACATGCCTTTCGTTCGACCTAGATGCTAACGCCAGCAGGAGATGTGTGACCAAGACAGGCTTACTCAGCTTGTTCAAGACGCACGGCGATTCATCATGTACCACAAAGGGGCAATTGAAGGTTACCCTCTTCAGACCTATGCATCCGCACTACTATTCAGTCCGACAGGTAGTCTAATTAGACAGCTGTTCCAGCACGAAGAGCCAGAAGCAATTAGTATCAGGCCAACTCTAAGCGACGGGTGGAGCGCGTGTCTGCAGACGCTCGAGGGCCATAGCAATGATGTCAGCTCGGTGGCCTTCTCGCACGACTCGACGCGGCTGGCGTCGGCGTCTTGGGACAGGACCGTCAAGATCTGGGATGCGAACAGCGGCGCGTGTGTGCAGACGCTCAAGGGCCATAGCAACTATGTCAGCTCAGTGGCCTTCTCGCACGACTCGACGCGGCTGGCGTCAGCGTCCAACGACAGCACCGTCAAGATCTGGGATGCGGGCAGCGGCGCGTGTGTGCAGACGCTTAAGGGCCATAGCCGTGAGGTTAGGTCGGTGGCCTTCTCGCACGACTCGACGCGGCTGGCGTCAGCGTCCTACGACAACACCGTCAAGATCTGGGATGCGAACAGCGGCGCGTGTCTGCACACGCTCGAGGGCCATGGCGATGAAGTCAGCTCGGTGGCCTTCTCGCACGACTCGACGCGGCTGGCGTCGGCGTCCGACGACAGCACCGTCAAGATCTGGGATGCGAGCAGCGGCGCGTGTATGCACACGCTCGAGGGTCATAGCAGTGATGTCAGCTCAGTGGCCTTCTCGCACGACTCGACGCGGCTGGCGTCAGCGTCCTACGACAGGACCGTCAAGATCTGGGATGCGAACAGCGGCGCGTGTCTGCACACGCTCGAGGGCCATAGCGATTATGTCAGCTCGGTGGCCTTCTCGCACGACTCGACGCGGCTGGCGTCAGGGTCCGGGGACAGCACCGTCAAGATCTGGGATGCGAGCAGCGGCGCGTGTCTGCACACGCTCGACGTTGGCAGACCTTTCAGCGATTTCTCCTTTGACCCTACTAGCCCTTACCTCAATACTGAAATAGGCACTATTAATATTCAGAGCTTCGAGACTTCTATTGGGACGGATATCGTAGAATCTGCGCGCCCCTTGCACGTAGGTACTGGCTTTAGCTCAGACGGTACATGGATTCAGCATGCTGGTAATAACTTGCTATGGGTACCGTCAGAGTATCGACCATCGCAATCGTCTGTGAGAGGGACTATGGTTGGCGTAGGTGTTGGGTCTGGAAGAGTATGGATCTGTAGTATAGACCTTTAGGTGGGTTGTATGTGTTTGTCGCATCAACGCAAAGATCTATTCTTCTCTCCTTTATCTCTTTGTCTTCAATTAGTCCTCTTTATAATAGAGAGGGACGGGGATGCACATAAATATATAGTCTTTATATTAGCGCCGAGAAGCTTCTAGAGCTACTACAGAGGGTAGCTGTTATTATGTTACGTTACTTAATGAATCTAGAATGTTTCTTGCTGTTTCTGTAATGGGCCGAAGCCCAATCGGTTGGTTCCTCGATGATATCTCGGTCACGTGCGCGAGGCGCACGGCTCACAAACGCCGGGTGCTCCCTGAGCACCCGGCGTTTGTACTAGCGGCCTCGGCCTAAGGTTATCCCGGGCCGCCGCCTCCTGAACGACCTTGAGGGCCCTAGCTACTTGTAGTTCTCTTCTCTATCGAATACAATCTCCAGTAAACCTGTGCGATAGCTCCTCGAGCGTAGCCCCTTACAGTTTCTTAGCTTCTTCTACTAGAGAGAAGTTACGACTAACTATAACTTAGATGGATAACAGGGCCTTACAGTAGAGCATATTGACTTGCACGCTTCTAGAAGCGGCTAGCACACGCCACAGCTATTTCTAGCAGCGATGTGCCATAGGTATAGCGCCGAATTTGTTACGATAGCATACGGCGATATCTGAGCACGCTACTGTACGCTACTGTACGCCAAGTGCCGCTAACAGCGCACGTCCTGTAAGACAAGTTTTGACGATCTTGCCGTCTGCGCGGAGAAACTGCCGGGATGTATCCTTATTACCCTAAACCGACCTTTTCAGACTACAGTCTTCATCTTTGCTATCTTGGCTTTCTTTCCAGCCCACCGAGCTTTTCGCAGATATGTACTGTCGCGAATCAACAGGGGAGTGTTATAGGAGAGTCGGCGACAGCGTTGGCAGAACGAGCGACAGCACAGCTAACAACGCGCTTTTCGGCGTCGGAGACTAATGTGCTAAGAGAACGAGAACTGCAGAATAGATGCGCGTTGCACTTGTCTGTATCCAAGAATATTAGGGGCAATCCGGGGGTCCGGAAGAGAAAGCGTCCCGTTACACCAGGCGTCCCGGCACGGTTGGATTGACATTACACAACAACACAGCCCGCTGCCAAAACACGTTAGGAAGTGGGTTTTGACAGCCTAGGATAGCGTAGTTGGAGGTATCCGGTTCCCTGGATGGAGTTTCGGCGCCTTGTAAGGAAAAAGGGTTGGTCTCGGACAATCTTGGGGTAATTTCACGTTTGTGCGGTAGCGAAAATTAGTTGTCGAGGGGTTCTGAAATGGGAACCGCTGGCGCTGACATGTGTAAACATGGATCCCACTACTCAGACATATTGTTGTTGATATCTGCACTCCATGCAAGGTGTATTTACGGCAGAAAGTTGCGTGCTCCGCAGGCTTGGAATTTCCGCAGCTTGGTCGCCGACATGTTTCCGTCATCACTACGATCGATGTGGCGGGTTACACCTCGATGCGAATCCTGATGCCACGTCCGTCATGCTGCATGTCTGCTGGCCGATCTGACCGACATCTCCACCCCGGGACACGTCTTCAAGTCCTGTGATTGATGATACTAGGTGTCATATGTGTAGTTGCAGAAAAAATATTCTGCCAGGAAGAACTCTTCAAGCATCTTACAGCCAGTCGAGCATACAAACTCGACGTATCACTGGTGAAGGCGCTCCACAGGACCACAAAACCCATCCACAAGCGAAATTACCTGTACTTGTCTAGAACACGCCCGTTTGTTGGTGGTCTTACACCAAGTGACATCACATCAAACTAGCTCTGAGTAGGTATCGATAAGCGGGCGAAACTTGCAACGTCGTGCATGAGGTCCTTTGTCGTCGGCTCCGCAATGCGTTGGGCTGCTTTGTGCGATTGGCCTATGTAGAAAGTCATGATGGTAGTGGTGCAATGTCGACCAATGGGAAGTTTTGAGCGACAAATGTTGACTTGTCGGACCGGTAGACGATAGTGAGTAATATGGCTGAACTAGACAAGTTGTGGTGTGTCCCCTAGAGAACGGCAGCTTGGAAGTAGTGCTATATGTCTGCGCGCAGTAGTGTTTCTGTGTGTCTCTTTGGCTTCGCAAAGTCTCAGTGGTGCGTAGAGGCTGTGTCGTTGTCCTGTGGAAAGGCAGTTTTCTCGACCGCACGTAGGAAGCCGAGGGGCAATACGCACACTACCGTGAAAGAAGCAAGACAAATGATGAGAGTTTGAAAAGTATCCACGTCTCTGTTCCCATTGGGGGATGAGCCAAGATCAAGCGGCCAGGAAGCAGACTTTACAGATGGCTTTGGCTTACAGGTCCGTTTTCGCTTGGAAGAGCGTCACCGGGAGGTTCAGCGAACAGCGACCCACCACGTCGTGTGAGGCTTTTGTTGACACGGCTGGCTGGCTGGCAAGCAGGCTGTCTCGCTGTACGACTGGTGGGTAGTCTACTAGATTTTCACCTTGCATATACCGGCTACCACGTTGCGATAAAGATGCTTATCGTCCCGCTTACGGCACCGGGGCTCCACAAACGTTGCATCGGCACATGCTACTGATCCGTGAGTGGAGGGGATGCTGCATAGGTGCAGATGGGCTGCAGATGTGGGAACAGGAAAACGGAAAAAAGTGGTGGTGTGGATGGTTGCGTCACGATCCTGCGGAAGGATGGCATGCCCCGACGGAGCCTTGAGGTTGGGCATGCATAGCGAAAGGAGACTGTCGGGGCTGGATGAAGTGTGCATTGCGACTGCACACGGCAGTGACAGTGATGAATAGAGGTTGTGGACTGGTCAGGGCGACGAGGACTGGACTCGTTGGGATCAAAACACGTGCCGTAGTGCGACAGGAACACGCAGGCAACGCGGCGCGGATGGGTGAAAACGTTCTGGAATCTGGAGCGTCAGTATCCACCGGTGCCTGGCCCAATCACATGTGCTCAGGTCCCACTATGTGCAGATCGCAATTGCGCGGCCTTCGCGTCCTTGCCCGCCGTCGCTGAGTCGTGTGCCGCGTCTGGGAAGCACGCACGCACTGTAGTCAGAGTCCAGCGACAGGACATTGCTTCATGGCCGCTTGCGAGTCTGGCCAAGGGCACTTGGGGCTGCGACAGGCAATGGAGCGACGAAGAGAGAGCGGAAGCGGAAAGCGGCTGAAACGTCGGAGCGCCAACTGTGCCTGAGCCAGGCACACCAATCAGAAACGTCCGCCAAGCTAGATTCGCGCACTAGGCAGTGGTCCTGCAGCCGGTGCCATTGGCCCTGACTAAATTAGCAGCGAGCGCGCTAGTCCCGGTCGGTCGACCAGGAGATGAGATGGGGGCAGCCCGGGTGAAGGGCCACTTGCCGTCGCCTGGCCGGCAGGATTCCCTTTTCTTCTCTCCTTCATCGTAGCATATAACCCACCTATTGTCCCTCTTTTTGAAAAAAGGCAAATTCGCGCGTTCACTCTTTCACGCCCGTCTTGCTGTCGTGTGCCTGCTTGCTAGCTCACCAAGTCACTCCTTACTCAACCCACAACAACTCGCCCACCATCCAATCCCAGCGCATCACGACACGCCGTTGAACGACGTTACGACTTGTCCGCAGTATAAATACCCAGCGCCATCTTACCCCAAACACCCTTTTCGCAACTTCAAAATGCGTTACTCTTCCGCCGTGGTGCTGAGCACCGTCGTAGTTGGTCAGGCCGCCGCCGCCAACCTGCACAACCGTCACGCCAGCTTCCATGCTCGCCGACAGGCGTGAGTAGCTCCTGCAAGTCTACACCGAAACCAGCACACTAACTCTTTGCAGTGAGTCCAAGCGTGATGCTGCCAACGAAGTCGACTGGAGCAAAGTCGCATACGATCTCGGCGATGTCGACTGGAGCTCCGTCTTCGCTACCCCTACCCCTACTCCTGCCGCCGCCCCCAAGGTCTCTGTTGCCGATGTAAAGGCTCAGGCCGAGCCCACCACTTCCGCCACCAAGGAGGAGCCCTCTACTACGACCGCGGCCAAGCCTGCTGCCACCTCTGCAGAGTCGAGCGACCCGCTTGGTGACCTTGGCGACGCTATCAGTGACATTGGCGAGTCCATCGGCGACGCTGTTACCGACTTCATGGACGGCGTTGAAGACTGGCTCAAGAAGCTCGATTGCAAAGCCGGACTGAACCGCCAATCCGCTTGGGATGGTATCTGGATTGGCGGCGACAGCAAATGGAAGGCCGAATTCATCAACGATCGCTCCAGCGATGATATGCTCCTGTTCTGCTGGCAGGCACACGGCTACAACGGAATGTCTGTCAAGGTCAATCAGCCTGACATTGCCGTCAAGATCCCCGCCGGCAAGTCCATGGAGCTCTCTTTCAAGGAGAAGATGCCTTCTGCCTGCGCACCCGTCTACCCCGACACCGACATTGCCTTCTTCGGTGCCGTCAACAACACCTGGTGGGAGGTCACCTTCGGCAAGGATGGTGCTTTCGATGTCTCGCGCAACATCAACATGAAGGGCAGCAGCATCAGCTCCAAGGGCTCCAAGTGCGTTTCCGACATGGAGACCTGTGTCTTCAAGTGCAAGAACGGCATGGACACCTGCGAGAAGGGTACCGACTACGACCTCTACAACTGCAACGCCAGCGGTGGTGGCGGTGGTGGCTACGACCCAATCATGGCCGGTACTGGCGGTGGTTGCTCCATGGGCCAGGACAGCGAGTACGTCAAGGTCGTCATCTCCTAAGTGCTTCCAACGTGAACAGGCCGGCGTTGGATTGTGTCTTGGGTCGTTGTGTCTATTACTCTTCGCCATATTCCCCCTTGTTCCTTGCCAACCTGAACAGGCAAGATGCCCATGCGTACTTTGGGTAGTGGTCGCAGGTCCATTAGCGTTACTCGTCAAGGCTCTTAGTGGTCTATGTGTATTCTGTAAATGTTTATTGCTAGTTTCCAAATCCAAAAGCTCAAAAACACTACATTACCGGTCTTGCTTGTTGGGTGCTCGACGTGAAGATTGTGATATTGTACACGTCATCTTGTCTAGCGAGTCTTGATTGGTACAGTACCTGTTCAGGAGCATCCTGGCTCTCCAATATTGACCCTCGGCCATAAGAGGTGTATGTATGCTGATATCCCCAAGGATATTGTGGTCCTAGGCTAGGCAGGGAATTGGGACTTCGCAAGCAAATCTCCGAACGTGATGCATATTGCCTGGGGGTTAGCCGCTGTTCGTGCTTGTTGAGGCGGGCAACCCCACTTTACGATCCAGCTCCCAAGTAGTATAGGACGTGGGTGGGACTGAGATCGAAGGTCTTGCGTATACCGGACCGGAAGCGCCAGCTCAACGAGACGGTGAGCCAACCAAGCGACAAATCAGTTTGTTGCCATGACACCGCGCGTCGTCTAAATCCTGTTGGGTAAGATGTAAATACAACGCGTTGGCAGAGAGCAAAAGTCGAGCAACAACGATGAGACGGATGTAGGAGCCATCAGGCAACCGTGTTTCGAGCCCGGCCGCCGTGGCAGGAAATCGCAAACACTGGACGGAATGAACGAAGCTCGCAAGACGAGCCAGGAAAAGAGAACCAAGTGCATCTGTCGAGTGAGGCACTGCTGGTAAGATAAGTAGGTCCATTGATACGCCCAGCATCCAAGGTTCTGGGAAAGAAGAAACGATGAATCGACAGCATGACACGATGCACGTTGGAAAAGAAAAGGCTGGGGACACACTTGCTCAAGTACCATAGTCGTGGGCCTAGACAAAGCGATTCTGTAAAAGGACTATTGCATTCTAATACCCCCCCTAGAAGCTCCATTTGGTGGTACACCAGTGGCCGGACTGCTGTCATTAGATGCGAAACAAGCGGGCCAAGCTGAGTACTGGCACGCACAAGTGCCCAAAGACGTCACGAGAATCGCATCGCCTGTATCATGAGAAAATAACCTTGAGACGCATACAGTGGTTTCATAAGTACTTTATTTCATATGATATGCCCGTGACTGTGATCAAACTGTGCATATATCCGAGTGCGTCTAAGCAACCATCTCCAACGCGAAAAGTGCTTTTCTACTCATACACGTGGCCAATGCGACCAAAATCGACATGTAAGATGCAACATTCGGCGACTCTACAGTCAACCATCTACAACTCGTCGTGCTCATCGGGCACCTCATCGTCACCACCAGCGCCACCAGAGCCGTAGAGCTTGGAGGTAATGGGGTAGGCGACGTCGGACAGCTTCTGGAACTGCTCGTCAAAGTCCTCAGCGGCAGCCTCGGCGGCGTTGCTCTCGAGCCAGTCCTGAGTCTCCTTGACGGCCTCGAGGAGAGACTCCTTGTCCTCCTCCTCAATCTTGCCACCGAGACCCTCATCGTCGTTGACCTGGTTCTTGAGGCTGTATGCGTAGTTCTCGAGCTTGTTACGGGACTCAATGCGCTCGCGGTTGGCCTTGTCTTCCTCGGCGTACTTCTCAGCCTCCTCAAGCATACGCTCAACATCTTCCTTGCTAAGACGGCCCTTGTCGTTGGTGATGGTGATGGATTCACCCTTGCCAGTGCCCTTGTCGATAGCGGAGACCTTGAGGATACCGTTGGCATCAAGCTCGAAAGTGACCTCGATCTGGGGAACACCACGGGGCGCGGGACTAGATGCTGTTAGCTGGTGTCTATTTGCACACTTGGTACGGGAATAACTTACGGAATGTTGGTGAGCTCAAACTTTCCAAGCTGGTTGTTATCTTTAGTGAGCGCGCGTTCGCCTTCGTATACCTGGATCAGGACGACGGGCTGGTTGTCGGCGGCCGTAGAGAAGATCTGGCTCTTCTTGGTGGGGATGGTAGTACCACGCTTGATCAGGTGGGTCATGACGCCACCGGTAGTCTCAATACCAAGGGTAAGAGGGTTGACATCCATAAGAATGAGACTTTCGGTAGCGGCGTCACCGGAGAGAATACCACCCTGAACAGCGGCACCGTAAGCGACGGCCTCATCGGGGTTGACATCCTTGCGAGCCTTCTTTCCGAAGAACTCCTCGAGCATGGCCTGAACCTTGGGAATACGAGTGGAACCACCGACAAGAACAATGTCGTCAATGTCGCTCTTCTTCAACTTGGCGTCCTTGAGAACCTGTTCGACGGGCTTGAGTGTCTTCTTGAAGAGGTCGTTGTTGAGCTCCTCGAACTTGGCGCGGGTAAGAGTCTCGGAGAAGTCCTTGCCCTTGAAGAAAGACTCAATCTCGATCTTGGTGGTCTTCTGGGATGAGAGCGTACGCTTGGCCTTCTCAACCTCGCGCTTCAGCTTACCCATGGTCTTGGAGTCCTTGGTGATGTCGACGTTGTTCTCCTTGTTGTACTTCTTGGCGAAGTAGTTGATGACACGGTTGTCGAAATCTTCACCACCGAGATGAGTGTCACCGGCGGTAGACTGGACCTCGAAAACACCCTCCTCGATAGTAAGAATGGACACATCGAAAGTACCACCACCGAGATCGTAGACGAGGACCTGGCGTTCTTTCTGGTCGGTCTGTGATGTGTTAGTCAAGAACATAACGTATGCCAGGATGATATCGTACCTTGTCGAGGCCGTAAGCCAGAGCGGCAGCGGTGGGCTCGTTCACGACACGGAGAACATTGAGACCAGCGATAGTTCCGGCGTCTTTAGTGGCGGCACGCTGAGCGTCGTTGAAGTAGGCGGGAACAGTAACAACGGCGTTCTTGACCGGCTCGCCGAGGTAGCTCTCGGCAACCTCCTTCATCTTGCCTAGAACCATGGCGGAAATCTCCTCGGGAGTGAAGGTCTTCTCCTCGCCGTGAACCTTGACACCGACCTTGGGCTGACCGTTCTTGTTGACGACCTTGAAGGGGAAGTGCTTGATGTCATTCTGGACAGACTTGTCATTGTACTTCTGACCGATGAGACGTTTCTACTCCACAGTCAGTATACCAGCCTTCAAACAACAGCATGTGGGAGGGTACGTACGATATCGAAAATGGTTCGTTCGGGGTTGGAGGCGAACTGGTTCTTGGCGGCGTCTCCAATAAGACGTTCGTCATCGGTGAAGGCTACCCAAGAAGGTGTGATACGGTTACCTGTAGAGGACACATGTCAGTTTGGATGTGTGAGATGGATGCAGCATGCAAACGTACCCTGGTCGTTGGTGATGATCTCAACCTTTCCGTTCTTCATAATACCGACACAAGAGTATGTGGTTCCCAAATCGATACCAATGACGGGACCGGAGACAGCATTGCTGTCGTCCTTGATGGGTTCCTGGTCCTGGGCGTGTGCTGTCTTAGCCAGCATCAAACCGCCAACGAGGACGAGGAGAAGGTAGAAGGCGATGGACCATGTTGAGCGCTGGTTGGCGCCCCGCGAGCTTCGTGCCATTGTGGTATGTGTGGAGGGTGGGTGTAGTCTTTCAAAGACGATATGGCTCTAATGCCAGAAGCAAGTGCGGGCGTAACTCTCTGGGAGCTCGCAATGTGGTGTGGAGTAGACGAGGCTCTCCGGGTATCGTTAGGAAAGAAAACAAAAGGCGAGTTGCAGTTGTTGCAGGGTGAGTGGAGGAGGAAGAGTAAGTAGCGGTGGGAGAGGCCACTATTATATGGATTGGTCGTGGAAGTATTTCGAAAGAACACCTTGCGATCTCGAGGATCTTGTTCCGCAAGCGGACTAGCGCCGAGCTTTCCCATGGCCCGCGCACTTTTGCCCCAACTGCCCGCATCAGCCTCAATTTCACCTGCGTTTGATGCAACCTGGCACAGGACACGTGTAATTCACTGTGTACTACGTGTAACTCGACGCTATGCAAAGCTATAGGCCACAGTAGCTTGTTGTGCAGATGAGGAGGAGCAAGTAGCCGCTACGTCGCTATCTGCTATCGTGCCATCTAGTACATTTACCCCACCATCTAAGCGAAGTCGAACATTGAGAACCCTCGGAGCTCTTCGAGGCTTGACTTTCAAAGCGCGAATGAATCGAACAAATTTGCCATGTTGGCCACCCAGTCCTGCCCAGACCTCTCCCGCCAGTCTTGGTCCTTCCGTTAGTAGTCTCGGAAATAGCCCTGGTTGCCTGTCCCAAGTTCCAGGTGTCCTTTCGGTAGACTTCCAAAGTCGCTAGGGAGATCTACACGAGACACGGGCTCCACCATGAACACCTTTCACCTCGATGACTCCTTTGTCCATATGCAACGTTTCCTCAAGTCTTGTCGCCACCGGGTGTGAAGCCGCACTGCTGCAGATACTTTCGCAGCTGCCTGGAACGACAAGGAATTACAGCACACTTTCCATTGACCGCCATTCACAACTATTCCAAGGCTGTCACCTATACGTGCACATGTCAAAGGATTCACCTGTGACAAGGCCTAGCTTTCCTGCTTGCGAGGAGTGCGAGGTAACACTACACATGTGTTGTCAATGCTTCAATCAGTATATCTTCTGGCCGTTGTAGAGAATCTTCGCCGTGGTTCCATTCTCCTACTGTGCCGATCTGCCGTTCTTCGTGCCAAACCCAGTATCGAACAATACCATGGCTGCACCGACTCCTGGAAGCACGTTCAGAGTGCAAGTAACTCAAGCAGGCCCAATATCTTATGGGTACACATAACTAGTCCTGCACGCCTATACTTTCGTAAGTAGCGTAAGCTTTGTAACGTGATAGCTCTACTTCGACACCGAAAATCAAAATCGGTCAAGGTAAGTCTTTGTGGTATATCGACTACTATCTTGTGTGGTGTTGTAAGCGTGTTCCTGTATGGATGGGCTCGGAAGGAAGCGTAAACACGAAGATTATGAAGAATCACACTTGGGTATCTGCAAGCACCAGCACGATAATCCAGCTCAGTATATGCGATCATTCTTGCTATACTGCAGTGTCATAGTTTATGATTTGGCAGACACGCTGACCATATAGTCTGTGCGCCGCGTCGCCGAAGCTGCTGGGATTGACGACTGGAACACCCTCCTAATTGTACATTTCCCAACTGCGCATAGCCAATGTACTATAAACCTTAAGCGCACCTACAATTCAAACATGTGCGGACTGCGAAGATGCATGGAATGTGCAGCCACCCAAGCGGCATAGCCACCGATTCTGATTGGACAACACCTGATCATAACGTCATGGACTCGTGGGAACTATTTGGTCGTCACCAACGCTGGCCGCGCAATCAACCTTGATTTGTGTACAAGCTACGATGGTGCTTGGCTATTCAGTACAAAATGCTTGTAACAAAACATAACATTGCAAGTCTCCCCACCTGGCAGATTTGTTCGTTCGGCTTTGCCGATACACAAGTCGCAGCTGTCATACTACCTAGATAGTTCGTTATCGGCTACCCAGTTGGGGAGCTACTTTACCGTTATGTCGGGCAACGCGATAGACCCTGAGGCACGCGACAAGTATCTCTTACAGGGTATGCTACAGTAGACTGGATTTATTGTGTAAAGTGCTGATAATACCAGTAACCGCCGGACAATCCTACAACGCCTCAGAACACGAGCAGGTATCAGTCAATGGTCTTGATCCCACACACATCGAAAGCGACATGATAGAAGCCTGGATACGTGTTCGTATCAAGGATTATCATGGCCTGCCTCGTGGTTCTCCAGCTTCTTCATCTTACTTCGACCACCCACAGCACACCTCTGATAGGTACTCCATCGCCTATTCCTTCGTCCCCAAACAAGACATGTCTGGCTCTGACCTTGTCATGGGCTTCGACTACGGTCATTCGATCAAACATCAGCTCCCACCAGGTTTCAAGTACGCAATGAAGATAGCGACGAGTATTCTTGACCCTGGATTGTATTCCGATGCATACTCTGACGAGCCTTATCTATACGGACCCGCACTATCGAGTTTCTTCGCGTTTAACATCGGGGAACAGACAAGCGAGGTATCAGCGCAAGACCAACTCGCGACTCTGAGTCAAGAAACAGATGGTGTTATAGAAGAGGGTGCATCGGGAAGCGGCAAAGAAGTTCGCAAAGCCTTGTCGATGCCATCGAGATGGAAGAAGAGGCGGAAGCATTATCTAGACGGACAAGCCCTTTCAGCCTTCACGTTCGAAAAGGGCCGTATGTACCACGCCGACTTCTTCAATCCGCATCTTGATTTTGCAAACTTCTCGTTGAGGCTACCTGGGTTTTCGATTAGTGTGGCCAAGTACGTGGATGAGAAGACACACCATTTGAGATATGTGGTTAAGAACCGGAGGACGGGGGACGTGCTTTTGGTGGTATTTTTCAAATTGCTGTTTGGCCAGGAATTGGACGACACGTTGGAGAAGGAGAAGAGGAGGGAGAGTGCACCATCCACCGTACCTGTGGATAACCGACCGGTACAGGAGGGGACAGGTCATGATGAGCTGACAAAGGTGTGTGCTGCCGAAGAGGCTGAACGACGGGCTTCGCAACCTCCCCCTAGGTTTGTGGAAAAAGACGGTAAGCCTTCCTCACGAAAGTCTAGCCGTTCAGAAAGTTCAGCGACAGAAAGAGCGCCCGGAGTAGATGGCAAGGCGCAAGAAGACCAGAGCTACATCGGCCAAGCAACAGCCGCTGCGACAAGTCTCGCAAACTCTGTGGTGGCGGTATACGCAGCGCTAGGATTCGGCAACTCATCATCCTCATCGTCCGAATCGGAAGCTTTGAGCAGAAGCAGTTCACCGCAGTCACCAAACAGGTCAATGGCGGCTGAGATTGATCAAATGGACGACGAGAAAGTGGAGCGGTTTCTGCAGAGTCGGCAGGGAAGGGTATGATACCCTCTGCATACCCACTAGATCCTAGCGTAATAGTACTGGTCCGTGTAACCTCACAATAACACGAATTTTGATGGCGCATAGGGCTGTTGTCTCGGTTTGTCTGACTGTCTTCGATATATTCGGCACACTGCTCTCCCGTAATTCGGCCAAACATAACACTGTTGAGCAGTGAAGTGCCGCCGAGCTTGCCGCTACCTGCAAATTCTCCTGCAGCCCAGTCCTTTGATTAGTGTATCACCCCGGTGAAGTGGCTCACTCTTCTCGATGATGGGTACTCCACCCGTCATGTAATGGACCACAGACGTTATGCTGTTGAAGTCGAAGTAGACGACAGACCCGAATGTGGGATGTTTTAGGCGCCATGCACCGAAAGATTGAAGTCGTTACTTGTCACTCGGTTCGCGGGGTGCAAACCGACAGTACCTCGTTGTCGCATGTAGCGCAAGGTTCCATGCACTCGGTAGTGATTGATCATGAGTACGTTTGACGGATGACTAGGTACCGTTTAATGCTGTCTACTTGCAGGCGACGGGCTGCTATCTTGTCAGACAAAAACATTGTAACTGATTTGTCTGCAAAGCACGAACAACAGAATATTTCTGATACGGGTGGGGTTTGCACCGAATATGCATGTTTCCAAGGTTCTGCAGGTGCTGCAGCAGGAGTGTCGTCGAAAGAGCGATGAGGAGGAGACATAGGCTTGGCAGTGAGCAGCCGCGTACGCCAGCCTCAAATCAGCCTAGCATGCACGTCCAGTCGGCCCCACGTTCATCTCGAAGCCGATGAAACTCCCGAATTGTCTCCTTGACACACACTTTGCACCGCACAACACCCAAACGGCAACATTACACGTTCTCACACCACACAGCGCTGCGAGTGAGCAAGTCGATTCGGCCCTTTGACGAGCTCACAGCAACTGCACGCGCCAGGACGCACCCTAACCTTTGGTAGCTCACCTCCACATGATGGATCTGCGTCTCGGAAACTGAAGCTTCCATGGCACTAAGCACGTTTCGTCGCGAGAAAGCTGCCCAAAGCACAGAGGGACGCGGAGACAATGTTGGGATTAGGTACTGATTCATCCGGCGTATGTCGTCCCGCGACCTGCGGGTATCGGTGTTCCAGTAACAATGCCCTTGCAGCACCTTTTAGCGGCGCGGATTCATGCGTTGCCGGTAGGTTTAGTTCCTCTTTATGTAGCTGAAAAAGTCCCGTTACGCCAATAGCGCATGCACATACCCTTTTCCTTCACATGGTCATCTCCCGCGTAGTCCTATACAATCGGGCCTTTGTGGAACCTCAGCAATTATGATAAACACCTGTTTGGACCTCGCACTCTTGTGCCATCCGGTACTCGCTTTCCTCACAATCCAACGACCAAAGATGGCGGCGCAAACATCGAAATGGCAGTATTTTCTTCTCAGCTTCTTGTCATTGCTTGCTATACGCTATGCGAGCACTACAAACGCAAGCCCTCAGCCGCCGCTGCTGCAGGAAAGCGCTCGGGCTGTCTGTCAGTCGGTTGACCAGCCGAACCCCATCGCGTCAATCTACCCGATGAATGCGACGGGAACGTTGAACGGCACAGTATCAGTGCTACCCATTTCACTGGAGCTTGCACGTCAACTCATTCCCTCGCAATACCGCATCCTGGAACACGCTTACCGACATCTTCTCCCTTCGTTCCCCGAGGGAATGTACCCAGCCATACTTCAAGCAGTCCATGATCACGATGTACAAGCTTTCGGCTTTCAAATACCCGATTTCTCGGTACGAGATGCAGCTAAATCTAGGTCGAGATCATGCTAACAGTAACTAGCGTAGCGGCATTGAGTTCCCCTTCCTAGACCTCCTTGGTGACAACACCACATCGTTCAAGTGGGCACCATCACTTCTCATGTCTGCCGACAACTCGATCGCCCTCAAGGGCGCAGCGGACTATGGCACCAAGACCTTTCCCTCGTCTTTCGAGCCAGCCTGCGACGCCTACAGTGCCGTACCCGACGCTACAGAACCAGGAACAACCTCATTCAGCGCAACGAGTTCGAATTCTACCGCTGCGTCAGTCAGTACGCAGTTTTCGCTTACAACTGAAGAGACGTACCCTCTCGGCTTCTTCATGAACGTCACCAATCAAGTGACTTTCGCCGACGGCAAGACCTGCGACAACATGATCCGTCTTTTCAACACCAGCCTGACAACAAGTCCGAATACCATCGAGACCATCAAGGGCACAGTGAAAGCCAAGGTCTTCCCTTTTGAAACCGAGCAAGAGTGGGAGTGCTCGTATGGAATCAGGCTGGATACGGCGTTTATCGAGAACAACTACCTGCCCTGCGAAAACTTTAGGAACTACGGCGCTTAGTTCTAGGAGAAGAGAGAGATGGAGACTGGTAGGCTCTGGTAAGAGCACGAGGATGTCAGATGAATGTCCACAAATAACGATACCCACAAAGCCATGGTGGCTAGCGATATACTGCGTAGACTGTATATTGATTTCTAGAAGAATACATCAGTGTACATGAATATCTCCGTGTATTTCCCACTACTCGATTCATTCATGATGGAGAACAATAAGGTATCTCAGACGTCGCGTCGAACTCAAACAAGTGTGTGTACATTGGATCTGAAGTCACGAACTTGGGAACAAAGAAGTTTGCGTCTTTCTAGTTTCATGAACGACCATCTTTCAGCCTCTCCCTAACAAGCCCTTAAGCCTAGCCAACTTACCCTGAATAATCCCCTTCAGTCCGCCAGCGCCCATAGTAGGCACCTCATCCACGCCCACAAAGCGGCGAACAAGCAGATTGAAGATGTTGCCAAAGCCTAGCGCCATAACAGTACTTGTCAAGATAATGACATTGTACGGCATACTGAAGTCCGGGGTGGGAAGAGGGAGAAGCAGCGAAGTAGTGCGGACATAGATACCCTTGTTATCCCCCGACTGCGGAGACAGAATGCGGATAACGGCAGGTGCGACGTCGAAGCCTCGATTCGCATCTGGTGGGTATTCTGTGTAACGCAGAATCGCTTTCTCGAAGTCGTAAGTAAGGGTGAGGGTGGAGCTTGGCGGGATGACCATGCGTAGCTCCAGGTGGGTGCCGCGCTTGCGGTCGACTGCTGGTCGGTAGTAGGTCTCTTTGATGGGGCTTTCGTCCGAGGTATCGATGCGGGCCCGGAGAGTGTGCAGATATGGTTTCATGAACCAGGGTAGAGACTCTAGGTACACGATTTCAACGGCTTCGGTCGTGGATGGGTTCTTGATGATCGACTGGGTACTACCCCGTTCCTGACCGTGGCCGTTTATAGATCTTGCTGCGAAGACTAGGGGGTCGGGGCGGACAAGACCAGTGGTCATCTTTTGTTCTGGGAGGACAAGGTCGAAGTCTGCGCCTGTTGGAAGCTTGTAGCATCGCAGGGTATCTGATGCTAGTTTTGATTCGGTGAATTCTCCTGTTGTCTTGACCTCGATTGTGCGCTCCGGTGGAGTGTTGATACAAACATTGTTCGCCTCCCCTTCGGCCTGATCTGCCAGCGGACAGGCCCCCCTGAGCGGTCTTCCAAAAACCTCTTCTAAAGTCCAGGCGGGCTCAGTACCCTTGTTCAGAGGGTAACAAGTATCGTGTCCGTTGTACGGCTTGGACGTATCGCATTCCATCTGGTCAATCGGGAGAGGCCGTGGAATTGGGTTGTCTCGTGGGCGTTTCGCTCTTGCAATATCCAAAACCATGTCTACGCTTTGCTCCATCTCTATTGAACAACTGGAGCTACCCTCTTCGCAAGTCGGGCGCACATCGATGGCCATAGTTTGAAACGAAGCATCGAACAGCTTGTGCCCGTCCAGTAGGCTGGAAATACCTGCCTTGCCCTTACATGGGAGTAGTTTTAAAAATGGCGTAAGGTTCTCTGTACAAACGACCTCGTGGGGTAGCGTGCCGTGGAGTAGGTGGAGATTGGACGAGTTACGGTGCTGACCTTCGGGGTCAAACGACATGACGGGCCGTATCGTCTTAGTGACATCGATGAAATTGATAGAGGCGCAAAAGAGACCTGACAAGGCGTTGGTAAGCTTTAGCCATCGCGCAAATGCTCTGGTCTAGTCAGTGTACGCTCTTCGTCCAATCGATAGAAATCGTACTCTTCCTCGGTATCAGCCTCTACCCAGGCCCATAGTTCAACACCAGTCCCTCCTTCTCTTGCACCGTTCCATGGCCGCTGTCCCCAATTCTCGGCATCCCATCGTCCAACACTGAACCTTAAATGCAATTCTTTAGTATGCGCATGTTGTAGAATCTGTCCAAAGGACCGTGGAAAGTATCGGAAGTTCTGCTGTTCAAATGCAGTCGCGCTTTCGTTGCTCCGGAAGTTGAAAGAGGCCAGAAGGGTGTTCTGAGGAAGAGGTCGCAGGAGGAGTCGCTCGCTGTAATCGGCACCCGCAGAGACGACTGCTATCAGGGCATTGAGCAACACAAAGTAAAAGGATGAGAGCATCGCAGCATCGTAGCGCTCTCTACGCGAAATGTGACTGTGACGACTGACGAGAGACGTTTGGTGCTGCGGCGGACACCTGGAGTGAAGGCGCCTCACATGTGATTGGCCAGCTGCCCTGGATACTTGGCACTGCCGCGTCCGCGATTTCTTTTGGCTGTCATTCACCTCTAAGCTCTCCACATCACGACTCAACCGCGCAATACCATAATCAACACATCATGGCCGCCGCAGAGACGCGCAGGCTGCTTGGTAGGTCCCCTTATTATGCTGTTACTGATACTATGCTCATGCTAACGCGACTCCAGAGCAGCTTATGGGCGAACAGCTCATGAGCGGAACGGACCAGCGCGCGCCTCAGCTCAGCATCACCGACCCCAAGGTCTGTCGCTCGTATCTCGTAGGCAACTGTCCTCACGACCTCTTCACCAACACCAAGAACGAACTGGGTCCTTGCTCCAAGGTCCACAACGAGGCGCTTAGAACCGAGTATCAGGAGGCAGACGCGGAGCAAAAGCGCAAGTGGGGCTTCGAATTTGATTACATGCGCGATATGCAGCACCACATTGACAGCTGCAATCGCAAGATAGACACGGCCCAGCGACGCTTGGAGAAGACGCCGGAAGAGATCCGGCAGACCAACGCTCTGGTGAGTAACTTCAGCCTTGGAACCCACTCTACGTGCTAACGCTTGATAGCTCAAAGCCATCAACGAACTGACCAAATCAATCGATGCTGGTATGCTCGAGATCCAGATCATGGGCGAGGAGGGCATGGTCAACATGGCCGTCCAAGAGTTCACCAAGGTCCGCTACAAGAAAGCCGAGAAGGAGGAGCGCGAAAGGGAGCTTCGGGCTCTATCAGACACCGGAGGGCCATCTGGGCACCAGAAGCTCCAAGTCTGCGACGTATGTGGTGCGTATCTTAGTCGTCTTGACAATGATCGGCGTCTAGCAGACCACTTCTACGGAAAGATGCATCTTGGCTATGCTCAAATGCGAAAGTCCTACGAAGTCTTGAGCAAGGAGCTCAAGGATCGCGCACCACCCCGCAACGCCTACGCTTCCTCAGGCGGCGACATGGATCGAGGTGGCGGTGGAGGTTGGGGAGGTGGTGGATACGGCGGAGGTGGTGGCTTCCGTGGTGGACGAGGAGGTCGTCGCGGAGGCAGAAGAGGTGGTTGGTAATTATTCCCGGAACTTGGCGTTAAGGTGTGTCTATGCGATTCCCAAAAGGTTCGGCTTACAGCAGCATTGATGCGAAGATTACCGCGACTCAGCGGTAACTGTACAACAACTGGCGACTATGGAGGCCCGTTTGGGCGTGTGAGCTTGAGACAGTCCAATCAGAACATGTACGCTTTTCTCCAAGATGCACCTGTCATGCTTCTAACCACCGTTAAGGGACCTCTGTGCGACCGCGGACCAGTTGGATGAGCCAGGCGCTTTCGCTTGCTATACACTGTCCTAGGTGAGTTGTACTGCTCGTGGTATATTTCCGCAGCGTGATTTGCAGTGGTAGGCCTTGGTCGTTACATGTACTAATATGACACGCTTGTTGATACCTGTAAAATCATGCTGCAAATATGTCATTGCGACATGCGCGCATTACATGGTAAGTCACAAAGGATGTCATCTATAGACCTGACTCGCCAGACGACCAGTTTCAATCTTGCCGGGCATTGCGAAAGCACATGTTGTAGACACTATATTTCCGAGATGCACATCTCTCGTGGCACGAGATCGTTCTCGGACCCTAGTATGGAGCTTGATCTGCTCTGCGTCCCTCAAGTAGTTTGCTCTCATTCTTCTCATTAAAGCCAGTTATCTTCAAAGCTCGCTGCTCTCACACGGAATATATAAAATGATCGTTTTGCGGCATGCTCCTCGTCTCAAATTGCCCCTCTACGTCCCTTGCACACATTCACACTATCCGTAACATCATCATTATATTCTTTCCTTGACACAAGAATGTGGTTTCCAGCCGTGGGCTTCTGCAAGATGAATTAGGCAAGGAATAGATAAGGGAGGATGTTGGAACATGCCATGACACAGGAACTGTGGAAGTCAACCAGAGTATAGCTCTACCATCGCCAAATAGATCGGGTCGACGATAGAATGACCCACTGTCTCATAGGCCTGGTGCATATGGCGCGGTGAGAACAATATATAGGCAAATGTCGGTTATCATCAAAGAGTAGTCCAGGTATCTACAGCGCTGTTTAGTAGAGCAAAGGCACTCGGATGTAAGGTTTGGGTATTTTGTCTCTAAACTTTGTATATTTCGTGTTTACTTGAAGCACTTCCAGACGTGGCTACAACAACAAAATAAGATGACCTCTTGTGTTAAATGTATTTAGTCTAGCTCTAGACCGTGCTACAATTGATGACTTTCATACCAGCGACCCAATGGCTGTTAGCGGTATGTGGAGTGTCAGTCGTTTTGGGAATTGTCTACACAAGTCTAGGGGGTGTTTGTTGTTCCTGATATTAGGATAGATAGGGTGACTCAAGTAAGGAGTCGCTGGACGGGAAAGTAACTCACACGCACAGCGTATAGGCACAGATTATGGAATGAGCGTTTGGTTTGTCGATTTTATTTATTTATCTCCAGACATTGCCGTATCGTGACGACTTACATGCCACGTGAGCGGAGGGCCCTAAAGAGCAAGATGCGTATTGCCTTTTCCCTAGCAGCCAATACATATCGCTAGCGCAAGGGGTAGCCACATGGCATCACTAGCGGACGACCGACGATCCCCGCAGTGTCCTTCAGCTCACATAGTGCATATCGGCTCAAACAACCGTTCTGCTTATTCCATGGCGTCTTCATTTCCAGCCTTCGTGGTGAAGATGCAGTGGTTTTGAACAGAAGTTTGCGAACATCGAGATCGTTTCCTCCGATATCGGCGATCGTTGTTTCCGAACAACAATCACACCTTCGACAATCTTTACAGATGGTCTCTTCGAAATAGGACGTCTTGCGACAATATCAGCCCACATAGATCCCCAGGGCAGGTTTCAGATCGGCCACGGCCCGCGGCGCATCGCCCGGAAAGCCGCGCAAATCCGCGCTCAGAATACCCCTTGTGGATGTTTGTCATACCGAATGTGGAGACAGCATAATGCCGGCGCGGATAGATGGCAATCTGCATTGAGAGACCATGGCGCCTTGAAATAATAAACCAGGGCGTTCAAGAAACGACCAAGTGGAGTCATGTAAGGTCAGAAGACGCGCAATTGCTTTTGAAATGCCGCGAGGCGAGGTATCATGGTGGCATAGTCTGAGGGTTTGTGGTCGATTGGTGTAGCCAGTTCGTCTTGTACAGCCCTCGAGATGAGTCGTCGAGAAAGGCGTTCGAGACAGGAAGAAAGAAACAAGCAGACTAGATGTTATGGATTAGTGTTTATCGAATCTCGTCTGCCGCAAGTGTTCCCCGTGGGCGTACGCAACTCCACCAGAAGAAATGAGCCACTTAGCAAGCTCGTAGCGTTTACTCCAGGTCGTATGTACGGCAAGCGATGCATTTGTTCTCCGGGGATGGTGCGCAGAAAGCCGTTGGTGCCTTTGTGTTGGGTGTAGGTTGGGAAAAGGGACTCCTTGCGCTATCATGTACCCCAATGCCGAATGGGTTAGGCGCGAGCCGATCTCCAGCGCCCTGGCTGTGGGGTTTGCTCATGAGTAGAAGACATCCAACGATGACACCGGTGTTACCAACATGACATGGATGGTCATGTTGCGCAAGGGAGCACGACGGCAGACGACATATGCAGGTGAGGCAACGCCGTGGTCAAGTGGGAGGGCTCACGGCTTCAAAGAGCTCCGCTCGGTGCTATCAAAAACTCATTAACGCAACTAGGCCAGCCTCCGTCAAACCGTCGCATCTAGCTCCACCTTTATTTCCATACTGCGACCCTTTCCGAAGTTTTGACGAAATTCCATTTGCAATCGTCAAATTGCGCCTTCGTGTGCCCTCTGCCATCCACGATAACAGAGATTCGTCCCTAGATGCAAGAGGCGACTTCCACAAGTCATGGCTGCGGGCGCCGGCCGGCGACCTCCGAACTCGGTCAGCACTGATACGCAAGGGCTAGAGTGGCTTCCAGCGGAAAAGCATGTGTATGCGCCAAGATGAAGGTGTCGCGAAAGGCGAGCTGCAGTGCCGGCAATTCACTACGTTCCCCATGCTTAGACTGAGGAAGCGGCCGGCCACCTTCACGCGCAGTACGCCGAGACATCCTAGCTTGCCGCGATGTGGAATTGCGTGGGCCGCGCGACTAGTCCAACTAAAGCAGCGCTTGATCGACCTGGTATGGGTCATTGGTTCTTTGCGGGAGGTCGAACGCGACAGGGTTGGTTGTCGCCGCTGGCCCTTATCTTTTTGGTGCGGGATCATGC
>JAESFQ010000175.1_pt1 | contig 23051 bp, 23 predicted proteins | sample 9269431 | NCBI WGS metagenome assembly JAESFQ01 (sample SAMN14502588, study PRJNA617103) | algae metagenome | isolation source: Plectolyngbya sp. WJT66-NPBG17 and co-occurring heterotrophs from well... | place: USA: Mojave Desert, Joshua Tree National Park, California | collected 2006-08-06 | reverse complement strand
AATGTGGTGGCGCCGAGCGGAGTTCGTTTTGAAAGGCAAGAGGCCGACCCCTGGAGGGTAAAGGGGGACACGCCCCGGCCTTATCCTACCCGAAGCGGCCCAAGCCGCCGACCGCTGCAACAAAGCGGCTTACCAATCCAAAACTGTCTTTCGCGCGTTTTGCCTGACGCTCACGCGTCTTCGGAGCCAAGGATCATCACCGATATGCCAAGGCCGACACCGACCGTGCTGTCACCCGAACCGGACAGCCTCAGCAGTTCCCTCAGACGTAACATCGAGGCCTTGGAGGACCGGCGCCGCAAGGAAACTGCGGTCGCGACCCGCGAAGAGCGGATCGCCGAGGCCATCACCCGCTTCACCGGCAGCATGATCTTCGTCTACATTCATCTCGTCCTCTACGGCTCATGGATCCTAGTGAATCTCGGGTTTATCCCTGGTGTGCCCAAGTTCGACCCGTCCTTCGTGGTGCTCGCGATGGAGGCCTCGGTAGAAGCCATTTTTCTCTCTACCTTCGTGCTCATCAGCCAGAACCGCATGGCCGCCGCGGCTGACAAGCGCGCCGATCTAGATCTTCAGATCAGCCTATTGACGGAGCATGAGGTAACCAAGTTGTCTGAACTCGTCGTCGCCATTGCCGAACGTTTGGATATCCGGACTGATGGCGACCCTCAGTTGCAGGAGGTGCAGCAGGACGTCGCCCCAGAAGCCGTCCTGGATGAGATCGAAGCGCGCCAGCAGAGAGACTGAGTGTCATTGATGGGAGATGATCGCATTGGCTGGTCCCTTCCGTTTGGTCTCAAGCGAGATCACGGTATCATCAGTGCGTTACGCCGGCGCCACTCGCCGCTTGAGTCGCACTCTTCCTGCAGGTGCACACCTTGTGCCGGTGTGCCGGCCTGGTCGGGCTCGACCCTGTCGCGGTGGACAGCATCAAGCTGCGGTCCAGTACCTTCAAGCATAAGGCGACGATCTGCGGCCGGATGGCCGATCGAGGCCGAATTGGACGTCGAGGGCTGGCTGGGGCAGGGCGAGGGAATGCACCCTTACTGATTCCGAAAGCCGGATCATGAAAGACCGCAACAGCTTTGTGCAGACCTACAACGTCCAGGTCGCGGTGAATGCCAAGGCCCAGGTCATCGTGACGTAGTACCGGATCAACAACGCCGCCGGTCATGACGCGTTGGCACCGTTGATCGACGCAGTCACTGCCAACACCGGTGCTACGCCCGCCGAGTTTTCCGCCGACAGCGGCTACTGCTCCGGGGCCGACCTCGCAGGGCGCGGGATCCGCGACTACGTAGCCACTGCAGGTGCCAAGCACTCCGACGGTGATGAGAACCGACAACGTGGATCGCTCGTCTCAGCCATGCGCAGGCGGCTCCGACACGCCGGCCAGCGCAGCCGATGTCGATTGCGCAAGCAGGTTGTCGAACCCGTCTTTGTGCAGATCATGGGAGCACGAGGGTTCCAATAGTTTCTCCTTCGCTGCATCCGAAAGGTGAAACGCGAATGGGGCTTGTTTGCACCGATGATGACCTCACCAAACTTGCCACGATAACGGCAGGCTGATGCACGGAAGGGGCATGCAGGCGATGATTGCCGCTCTAGTTTCACTGCCGTTGGCCAAAATGCGGTTAACGGAACAGAATTTTTAGCAAGCGTTGAATAGCTCCGGCCGACGAAGCCGAAGGGTCTGTACCAAGGTGAATAGCTTCAGCTCGGTCAGCGCGCCGCGGTCAGCCATCTCCGCCAACTCGCCCAATGGTAGTTCCGCCGTCGTGATGTCCTCATGTTCGTCGGCCAAGCCACCGCCTTTAGCGACGCGGTCGGCAACATCGTAAGGAGCCAGGAACAAGTGCACTCGTTCTGTGGACAATGCTGGCATGGTCCATGCCACCATCACTGGCTCCAATTCCCCCAAACGCAGGCCAATCTCTTCAAGCGTTTCGCGCCGAGCACCGGCGGAGGGATCATCTTCGTCGAGGCGGCCAGCCGGCAACTCCAACATTTCGGGCTCGCCGGCAGCGTAGAAGGGCGGAGCTCGAAACTGTCGAACCAGCAGCGCGGTGCGACGTCGAGGGTCAAACGGCAGCACCGCCACCGCTTGACCGTGATCCTCCACATCGCGCTGAACAGTTTGGCCATCCGGCAGGCGTATCGTGGCTATAAACAGACGCGACCAACGCTGATGCTTCAGCGCCATCTGCTCGATCACCGGCTTCATCTCGGTCATGCGGACCTGCACCCTTTCCTGGTAGTGGCCGTGGAGGTGGAAATTCCGGCTTCGGCCGGGGTGTAAGGCTGGGGTAGCCACCGGACTTGACGGCGAGGGCGGAGCTTTGAAGCACTTACCCGTGACCGCTCGAGGACCCAATGCCCGAGGACAGACTGCCACTGGCAGACCTGCTGGCGAAAGCCGGCGATGGTGCCTTTCTGCGTAGCGTCGCGCAGGCGGTGCTGCATATGCTAATGGAGGCCGACGTGGAAGACCTGATCGGCGCCGGGCGGCACGAGCGCTCCGGCGAGCGGCTGAACTACCAGAATGGCTTCCACGACCTTACGCTGGACACCCGGCTGAGCTTGCTGCAGCTGGTTGGACGCAGTGTGTCTGACCCCGAAGCTGCGGCAGGGCAGCTACTACCCGCCCTATCTCGAGCCCCGGAGGACCTCCTAGAAGCTTCTGATGGCGGTAATCCAGAAGGCATGGATCGGCGGCGTCCCGGGCCGGCGAGTGGACGGGCTGGTGCAGGCGATGGGTCTGTCCGGCATCCGAAGTCCACCGTCTCGAAGCTATAGGAACCATCGACTTCGCTCTCGCTGAACTAAGAATTCGGGAGGATTTCTGATCCTGTCACAGAGGGCGTCAGCACAGCTTGCGCAACGCCATGCCGCACCAGGTTGCGCGGAACCGACTAGCCCGAGGATGCGTTGCGCCGCCAGTTCGGTGCGGACTGCTCGCAGCGGCATGGCGGGAGCAACAGGGTGGATCGTGTCAGCGGTAAGCAGTGATCCGGGAGGCCTGTGGATGCGCCACATGCGCCGCGGCTACTGGACGAAGGCTTGGGGCATCAGCGACGAGGTGCTCCGCGCCCGCGGCGGGGTGCGGGACTGGAGCCGCCCACGCCACCTGCAGGCCGTTTGGGACGGCACGCCGCTGGACGGGCGGCGGGTCCTCCTCCGCTGCTATCACGGCCTCGGCGACACTATTCAGTTCGTCCGCTTCGCGCCCCTCGTCCACGCCCGAGCATCCGAGCTGACGGCCTGGGCGCAGCCAGCGCTCATCCCGCTGCTGCAGACGATGGCGGGGGTCGGACGCCTTCTCCCGCTGCATGACGGCACTCCCGAGGTCGCCTACGACGTCGATGTGGAGTTGATGGAACTGCCTCATGTCCTCCGCACCACGATCGACACGCTCCCCGCCGAAGTCCCCTATCTGCACCCGCCCCGCCGGGACATGCGGGCAGGCACCGGCTCGGTACGCCCCGGCCTCGCGGTGGGGCTGGTCTGGCGGTCCGGCGACTGGGATTACGAGCGCCGCTCCGTGCCTTTCGGCCTTCTCGAGCCGCTCCGGACCGTCCCTGGCGTCGCGCTGCACATCCTCCAACGCGGCCCTGCGCTGGAGGAACGGCCGGCCGGCTTCGGTGTCCTCTCCGGATCCGATGACATACTCGAAGCGGCGTCGGTGATGCGTGGCCTCGATCTGGTCATCAGCATCGACTCCATGCCGGCCCACCTGGCCGGCGCGCTCGGCCTCCCCATCTGGACGCTGCTCGCCAGCGACGCCGACTGGCGCTGGATGGAAGGGCGCGAGGACAGCCCGTGGTACCCGAGCATGCGGCTCTTCCGGCAGAGGCGTCCCGGCGCTTGGGGTGAAGTGATCGCCCGCGTGGCGGCCGAACTCCGCACCCTTGCAGCGGCGCGCCGGTGATCCGGTGCGGCTTGAAGCCAGGCGCAGCCAGTAGGCGTCGCCGTCCCACGGCGCCAGCTCACGGGTCCCGTTCCGCAGCATGGCGAAGCCGGCCTGCACCGCCAGCACCGCGACATCCCGCCGGTCTACCGCATCCCCGCGGTAGCGGAAGTGAGGATCACCAGGTTGCCGCCGCTGCGCAGTACCCGCCCCGCTTCCGCGACATGCCCGGCGGCCAGTGCCATGCCACCGGCCACCGGATACGGGAACACGTCCACCGCCAGCACGAGGTCGCAGGAGGCATCGGCGACCCCAGCCATGTCATGGCCGGAGCTGACCGCGAAGCGCAGGTTGCCGTAGCCCTCGCAACGCTGCCGCGCCGCCGCGATCATCCCGGGTGAGACAGCCAGCCCCATAACCTCGGCAGCATGCGGTGCCAGCGCCGCGGCAAGCCGGCCGATGCCGCCGCCGAGGTCGAGCACCACCGCCCGTCCCGAGAGCAGGCCCTGGCGCTCCAGCCAGCCCACCAGCTCGTCGGTCGCCGCCCGCAGCAGCCCGGCATCGCCGAGGGTATAGGCGGCGACGCTCGCCTCCGGGCTGATGGCGACGAGGCGGTCGAACATCGCCCGGTTGGCGGCGATGGCCATGGCCGGATTCGCCTCGCAGCCATGCGCCGCGCCGGCTTGCACCATGCGCTCGAGCAACCCGAGCCCGTCCCGGTGCTGCTGCGCCAGATCCAGGAGCCGCCGCAGCCACTCGTCCGCCGCGGCATCCGGAGCCGCGGCCGCCCGCCGCTCCAGCGCCGCCGTCACCGCCGCCGAGGTCCCGGGGAGCAGCAGGCGCAGCAGCGCGACCGGCGCCGAGATCGCGCCGGACAGATAGGTCTCCAGCGCCGGGCCATCCGCCGTCATGGCAGAAGCGAACGCCCGATCGGCCAGGGGCCGATGCCGAAATACGCCGCGAGCGTCGCGGCCACATCGGCGAAGCCGTCGCGTGTGCCGAGCGGCGACAGGCGCCCGGCATGGCGGAGGATCAGCGGCACCTTCTCCCGCGTGTGGTCGGTGCCGCGGAAGGTCGGGTCGTTGCCATGGTCGGCGGTGATGATGAGCAGGTCCTGCCCGGCGCAGGCCGGGAGGAAGCCCGCCAGCCAGCGGTCGAACTCCTCCAGCGCCCGCGCATAGCCCGGCGCGTCGCGCCGATGGCCATATTCCGTGTCGAAATCCACCAGGTTGGCGAAGACCAGTCCCTCCCGCGTTGCCTCCCACACGGCCTCGATCCGCCGCATGCCATCGGCATTGGAGGCGGTCGGCCAGGATTCGGTGATCCCCTGGCCGGCGAAGAGATCGGCGGTTTTGCCGACCGCCCTCACCGGCAGGCCGGCTCCGGCTAGGGCGTCGAGGATCGTCGGCGGCGGCTGCATGGCGAAGTCGTGCCGCCGCGGGGTGCGGTGGAAGTCGCCCTCCTGTCCGATGAAGGGCCGTGCGATCACCCGGCCGATGCGCCAGCGGTCCGCGTGGCGGCGGGAAATGGTGCAGATCTCCATCAGCCGCTCCAACGGCACCACCGCTTCATGCGCCGCGATCTGCAGCACCGAATCGGCGGAGGTGTAAAGGATGGGCCGCCCCGTGCGGCAATGCTCCCCGCCCAGCTCCGCGATGATCTCCGTCCCGCTCGCCGGCAGGTTGCCGAGGAAGCGGATCCGAGCCTCGGCCTCGATCGGCTGCACCAGCTCGGGCGGGAAATGCTCGAACACCGCGAAGGGCTGCGCCAGCTCCACTCCGGCGATCTCCCAATGCCCGGTGGTGCTGTCCTTCCCGGCGGAGCGTGGCCGCATCCGGCCCCAGCTGGCCGCGGCCGGCGCGTCATCGGCGCCCATGATACGCCCGAGGCCGAGCGACCAGAGCGTCGGTAGCCGTAGCCCGGTGGCGGCGATGACATGGCCGAGCGTGTCGGCGCCGGCGTCGCCGTAATCCGCGGCATCGGGCGCATGGCCCACGCCGACGCTGTCGAGCACGATCAGCAGGCACCGCATCAATCGCTGCCCCGTATGGCGAGGCGCCAGCGGAAGGTCGGACAGTCCTCGGGGCCCCAGAAATACTTGTAGGTTTCCCGGCCCCGCAGGAAGTCGGCATGGGCCATGCCCTCGGTGACCTGCAGGACCTGGGCGAGCGGCAGCCGGCGCAGCTGGATGCCGAGGTCGATGGTCTCGTCATCCGGATGCGCCGCGACGACCAGCAGGCGGCAATCGGTGGTGTTGCTGCCGGAGGCCAGCGAGGCCAGGAAGTCCGGCACCGCGGCTACTCCCCCGCCAGCGCCCCGGTCCTCATCGACTGGTCCGGCCGCTTCGCTGCCGCATTGAGCACGCCGCGCTGCTGCAGCACCCGGAAGGGCACCACCGCCGAGTCCACCTGCGCGGGCCGCCCGGCCAGCAGCGAGACCGCCTCGCGGTAGCCGTTCAGCGTGCCGACATCCACATAGACCTCGCCTGTGCGGACGCCATGCGCGGTGCCACCAGCCGCCAGCCAGGCATTGACCAGCGTGCCGATGTACTCGTCTTCCCGCCCGGGCCGACGCCACAGCGCGTGCAACTCGTGCAGCACGCGGCCTGGCATCTTGAAGGCGCCCCAAACCCAGCGGCTCCGCGCGCCGGCGCGCTTCACCTGGACCTCCAGCACGCGGCCCGCCTCGTCCGTCACCACGGCATCGAACAGCTCCGGCCGCTCGACCGGGAAGAGCAGGAAGGAGAAGCGGTCGTCCGCCAGGGGGGCCAGCGCCGCTTCCGGGAACCAGATTGTGTCGGGCAGCCCGATCACCACGGGCTCCTCCGGCCCGATCAGCGGCAGGGCGCAGAAGATGGCGTCGCAGAGCCCGCTCGGCTCCTGCTGGACCACATAGGCGATGCTGGCGTTGCCGATGCGAGCCCCGTAGTAGTTGATGATGTCACTCTTGCCCGGGGCGATGACGAAGCAGATCTTGTCGACGCCGGCGGCGATCATGCGCTCGATCAGATGCTCGCTGACGGCCCGCGGCCGTTCGATCTCGGCCTCGAGCCGGCTGCCGATGGGCAGCAGCTCCTTCGAGAAGGCCAGCGGCTGGATGCGGCTGCCGATGCCTGCGGCCGGGATGATGCCCCACATGCTCAGCCTCCTGTCGCCACCGGCGAGTTGATGCTCTCCAGCGCGGCCTCGAAATCGAGGGACCGCCGGTCGGCGGTGTGTTCCTCGAGGGTGCGCTCCCGCGCCCGACCAGCAGCGCGGCGAAGTTCCGCGTCGCTCAGGCCGAGCGTCGCCAGGCTGTCCTCGGTTGACCCGGCGACGAACACCTCAGCGCCCGGCGCATAGAAGGCTTCGAGACCCTCCCACCAATCCGTCAGGATCGGCGCCCCGCAGGCCGCGGCCTCGAACAGCCGGCCGGACGGGCACCAGCCCATCGCCGCCATCGCCCGTCGGGTGATGTTCAGCGTCAGGCGTGCGGAGGAGAAGAAAGCCGGATGCTCCGGCGGCGGCATGTGGCGGACGAAGAAGATGTTCCGCGCCCAGGGGAAATCCGGCGGATAGAGCGCGCCGCCGATGACGAAGCGACGGTCGGGCAGCCGCCGCGCCGGCTCCACGAAAAGGCGTTCCAGCGCCTGCTGTCGGTCCGCCGCATAGGTGCCGAGATAGGAGAGATCGGCCCGGTAAGCCTCCACCGCCGCAACCGGCCGATGGGCGTCCGGATTCACGCTGCCATAGAGCGGGGCAACCCGGCGCGCATTGAGCAGCGTCTGCAGCCGCACCAGCGCCTCGCCACCGGTATAGCTCAGCACTAGGTCGAAACCATCGAGCCCCTGCCGCGGCAGGTAGTCCGGCCAGTCGCCAGCCGCCATCCGGTCAAGCGTCACCGGCGTATCGAGGTCGTAGAACACCCTCGCCGGCACGGCGGAGCCGAGGACGAGGTCGCATGCCGCGACCCCGTCGGGGCAGAAGGAGGTGACGATGGCGACATCGGCCGCCGCCACCGCCTGCGTCGCCCGCTGCCGGACATCGCGCCAATCGGCGTAGAGCACCGGCTCGACGCCCGGCATGCCGTGCAGGTCGCGGTTCTCGGCGTAGTAGGGCACGTCGCGCTCGAAGAAGACGACGCTGTGGCCGCGCCGGGCCAGGGCGCAGCACAGGGCCCGCCACAGGGTCGCATGGCCATTGCCCCAGGAGGATGTGATGGTTAGCCCGAAGACGACGAACCGCATCAGGCCGGCACCCGACCGTGATGGCTGCCGCCGTACCTCATGCCGCGCGTCGCTCCTCGTGCTCCAGACGGCCGATCAGCAGGCCGAGCACCGCCGTCTCCTCGGGCTTGAGGCCGGCCAACTCGTCGCGCAGCTCCGCCTGCGCCTCGGCCTTGACCTGCAGCGCGAGGCTGCCGCCGAGATAGTGGTCGAGCACGCCGGGATGCACGTAGCATTTGCGACAGATGGTCGGCGTGTTGCCGAGCCGGCTCGCCACATGCTCGATGGCGCGCTTCACGTTGCGCTTCGCCGCGGCATGGGTGTCGAACTTCTCGAATTCCTGGAGCGCGAGGGTGGCGAGGACGGTGCCCGCCCAGGTGCGGAAATCCTTCGCGGTCACCTCGCGTCCGGAAGCCTCCCGCAGGTAGTCGTTGACGTCGCCGGAATCGATGCTGCGGACGGAGCCGTCGGCATCGACATAGCGGAACAGCTCCTGCCCCGGCAGGTCCTGGCATTCGCGGACGATGCGGGCGATGCGCCGGTCGGAGACCTGCAGGTTCCAGGTCTTGCCGCTCTTGCCCTTGAAGGAGAAGCGGAGCCGACCCCGCTCGACCTCGACATGGTCCTCATGAAGGGTGGTCAGACCATAGCTCTGGTTTTGCTTCGCGTAGTCGTCGTTGCCGACACGGATCAGGGTTGTCTCCAGCAACCGGACCACGGTCGCCAGCACCTTCTCGCGCGGCAGTCCGGTGAGGCGCAGGTCAGCCTCGACCCGGGCACGGATGCGCGGCAGGGCTTGGGCGAACTCCACCATATGGGTGAATTTTGCGGCGTCCCGCGCCTCGCGCCAGCGCGGATGGTAGCGGTACTGCTTCCGTCCCTTCTCGTCGCGTCCGGTCGCCTGGATGTGGCCGTCAGCATGCGGGCATATCCAGACCTGGGTCCAGGCCGGCGGGATGGCCAGCGACCGGATGCGCTGGAGCGTCTTGGAGTCGCGCACCGAGCCGCCCTTCGGGTCGCGGTAGCTGAAGCCCTTGCCGATGCGCCGCCGGCCGATGCCGGGCGCCTCGTCCGAGACATAGCGCAGCGCCGCCTCCCGCGCCGCGATGCGGTTCTCCTCCTCCGCTGCGGAAGCAGTATCGATGGCCATGATGGACGCCTCGTGCCGGACGGCCGGCACGATAAGAACCTTTGCCGCGCCGCACGGTTCCGCGGTCGCCCTAGCGTGCATAGCGCTGGATCATGTTGGCACAGAATTCGGCGAATTCCGCCTCGACCAACGGTGGGCTGGTATGGTGCGGCGCGATCCCGCGATGCTCCGGCGTGAAGCAGAAGGTGACCGTCACGTCGAACTCCGCAAGCGCCTCCATCTGCCGGTCGAACCAGGCCAGCGCGTTCGGCCGGAAGCTATCGGCCCAGGACAGGCCGGTCCGTAGGTACTTCACGCCCAGCCGCCGCATCCAGGCCACCGCGTCGTCCAGCCGAGGATCCTCGAAATGGAACCACTGGCAGAGGCCGACGGCTGGCGTGTGATGGCCGAACTCCTCGAGCGCGGGCTTTGGCGTGCCATCCTCCCGCAGCAGCCCCATGTAGAAATGCCGGTAGTAGGATGACCCCTCCGCCTCGCGGTGCCGGGTTGTGGCGCCCCAGGCCCGCGGCAGGTCATACAAGCTGTACCACTGGATGCGCGGGGTTTGGCCGACCAGCAGCTCGGCCGTGCGCTTCAGCCCCCAGGCCTGGACCTCCTCCGCCCCGAAGGAGGACACGCCGACCTCGGACACCCAGATCGGCAGGCTGGTGACGGCCCGGATCTCCTCGATCTTCGCCGGCCATTCCCCGATCTGCCAGAGGTTCCAGTCCAGCGGGAAGCCATGCACCGCAACCACATCGAGATGCTCGAGCACGCCCTTGCCGCTCAGATTCGCGATGAAGCTCGGGTCGATGGGCGAGATGCCGCCGAGCACGCGCGGCAAGGTCGGATGCACCGATCGGATCGCCCGGCAGGCGGATTTCGTCATCCCGGCGAAGAGACTCCAGTCAGGATCGATTTCCGGATCCCAATGGGACTTGTTGTTGGGCTCGTTCCAGATCATCGCCGCTTCAATCATGTCCGATGCTCCCTGGCAGGGTAGGCAGCTTCGGCACCGGTTGGCGCAGCGACACGCCGGCAGATATAGACCTCCGGCTCCGGATGGGCGGTGACGGCGAAGCCGGCGCTGCGCAACATGGCCTCGACGCAGGCACGGTTAGGCACCCACCAGTTAGTCTCGTCATGCGCGTAGCGATGCTCGATGAAGTGGAGCTTGGGCCAGTCAGTCCGGTCGAACTCCGCCGTGTCCCAAAAGTCGTAGTCCTCCTCCACCGGCGCGGCCGTGTCGGCCCCACGCTGCATCGACTGAAACACCAGGCAGTCGCGGGCGACATGCTCGTGGATCAGGTCGAGCGCCAGCAGCGGATGCCGCAGGTGGTAGAGCACACCCATGAAAAGCACCACGTCGAATTTCTCGCCGAGCGCCCCGACATCATAGACCGACAGCTTGCGGAACTCGATGTCGAGCCCGGACACCTCCGCAGCGAAGCGTGCCTGGGCAAGGTAGCCCTCATCGGAATCGACACCGAGCACCCGCGCCGCGCCGCGCCGCTTCATCTCGAGCGAGTAAAAGCCGCCATTGCAGCCGATATCGAGCACGCTTCGACCGGTGAGGTCCCGCGGGACGGCCTCGGCGAAGCGGCGCCATTTCACCGCGGGGTAGTCGCCCAGGAAATGATTTGGCGCCGTCGGCACGCCACGAAGATCGATGTTGTGGAACCATTCGCCGAGCGCTGTCGCCCGGCGTCGGATCTCGTCGGCATCGAGAATGGCAGTCATGATGTCACGGCCTCATTCATCCAAAGCACCTTCGCCCCCGTGCCCCACATCGCCACGGCGCTGATAGAGGCGGGGCCAATTTCGAATCGCGCGTGGAGGTCCATGGACAGACCGAGACACCAGGCCAGGACGGACTTGATGACATCGGCATGGCTGACAACTGCAACGGACACCTCGGGATGCTGGGCTTCGACTCGCCGCATGCCCGCCACGGCCCGGGCCTGGACCTCGCTCATCGATTCGCCGCCGGGCGGCCGTCCGCTGCTGCGCTCGGCATTCCACCTCTGCCAGGCCGGATCCGGGTCGAGCCGGTCGAAAGATGCGCCGGTCCAGCGCCCGAAATCGATTTCGTCAAACTCCGTGGAAATGTGCGCCGCGAGCCCACATTGCTGGCCAGCCACCGCCGCCGTTTCCTGCGCCCGGGCGAGCGGACTTGTGTAAAGCGTCGCCAGACCCTCACGCTGCAGCCGGCAGCCGAGTCGCAATGCCTGCTGCCGGCCGGCATCGCCGAGCGAGACGCCCGGCATCCTGCCGCACAGCACGCGGCCGAGCAGCTCGTGTTCGGCGTGGCGGACCAGGAAGATGGTGGTCGCCACCCGGCTCAGCCCTCGCCGGCGATGAAGCGGAGCGTCCTTTCCCGGGCTTCGCCATCGGTGAACTGCTGCGGCGGCGACTTCATGAAGTAGCTCGCAGGGCCGACCAGCGCGCCGCCGACGCCGCGATCGAGGGCAAGCTTGGCGCAGCGGACCGCGTCGATGACGATGCCCGCCGAGTTGGGCGAGTCCCAGACCTCCAGCTTGAGCTCCAGATTCAGCGGCACGCCGCCGAAGCCGGTGCCCTCCATGCGAATATGGGCGAATTTGCGGTCGCCCAACCAAGACACGAAATCGCTCGGGCCGACATGCACGTCACCCTCAGGCAGCACCGCATCCATTTGGCTGGTAACTGCTTGCGTTTTTGATATTTTTTTGGAAACGAGGCGCTCCCGCTCCAGCATGTTCAGGAAGTCCGAGTTGCCGCCGAAATTCAATTGATAGGTGCGGTCGAGCTGGATGCCGCGCTCACGAAACAGGTTGGTCAGCACCCGGTGCACGATCGTGGCGCCGACCTGACTCTTGATGTCGTCGCCGATCAGCGGCAGCCGGCGCGCCTCGAATCGCTCGCGCCAGTCGCGGTTGGACGCGATGAAGACCGGGATGCAGTTCACGAAGGCACAGCCAGCCTTGAGGGCCTGCTCGGCATACCACTCGGTCGCTTGCTGCGATCCCACCGGCAAGTATGACACCAGCACCTCAGTCCCCGTGCGGCGCAGCGTCTCCGCCACATCCGCCACCGGCCCATCGGATTCCTGCAGTTCCTCGCGCAGATACCGCCCGAGACCATCAGCGGTCCAACCGCGCTCGACAACTACGCTCGTGGCTGGAGGCGCCGCGAATCGGGCCGTGTTGTTGGGCGAGGCGAAAATGGCCTCCGCCACATCGCGCCCGACCTTGCCAGCGGCGATGTCAAAGGCGGAGGCAATGACGATGTCCGCGACACTGTAACCCCCGATCTCCTGCGTCATCAGCCCGGGGACCGCACCATCCATTGCGACGTCGCGATAATAAGCCAGTCCTTGAACGAAGGATGACGCACAATTGCCGACACCGACCAAGCCAACCCGCACTGATCTGGAGCCCAAGGTCGATCTCCTCATGACACGTCGCTGCTCATGCCCAGGCGTAAAGCTGCAGTCGGGTGGCATGCAACCATATAGCCGTGGCAATGATCACGGGCCGAACGCGCGACGGCGCGATTGGCGCCACCGTTATAAACTTGTCTGATAACAAATCCGGGTGAACACCGGTTCCGTGGTGGATACGGATCGACTCAGGATGCGTTCGTCTCCGCGTTGGATGTTGGCAATCACCGGAGCGGGTGGCAATACCGGGTTGCATCCGGCAAGCCATACCAGCCAAGCTATCGCGGTATTGCCGCCTTAGCCGGCAATACGATCGTGCGGAGGCGCCCAATTGTCGGAACGTGTTCTCATTACCGGCGGCGCCGGCTTCATCGGCAGACATCTCACCCTGGCGCTTCTCGCGCGTGGGCACCATGTTCGAATTCTGGACAGCCTCATCGAGCAGGTTCATGGGCAGCAGCCTGATCCAGAACTTCTTGGCCACGATGCCGAGTTGCAGATCGGCGATGTGCGCGACGCTGCGGCGGTTACCCGTGCGCTGCAGGGGGTGGACAGCGTGGTCCACCTGGCCGCCGAGGTTGGCGTCGGTCAGAGCATGTACGCTATCGATCGCTACGTCTCGGTGAACGACTACGGCACCGCCGTCCTCTTCCAGGCCTTGGCCGAGAAGCCGGTGCGCCGGGTCGTCGTCGCTTCGTCCATGAGCATTTATGGCGAGGGACTCTACCGGAATGCGGAAGGGCGGCGCTACGAGGATGTCGTGCGGATTCCGCGCACGGGTTCCACCGCATCCTGGGACCCGCTCGATCCAGCCGGGCGACCGCTCACCCCGATCCCGACGCCGGAGACCAAGCGGCCAGCGCTGGCCTCGGTGTATGCGATCACCAAATACATGCAGGAACGCATGACGCTCACCCTTGCCCCTGCCTATGGCATGGAAGGCGTTGCGCTCAGGCTTTGGAACGCCTATGGCCCTGGGCAGGCACTGTCGAACCCTTATACTGGCGTACTGGCGATTTTCGCTTCCCGCCTGCACAACGGCCAGCCGCCGGTGATATTCGAGGATGGCGCGCAACGGCGCGACTTCGTGCATGTCGAAGACGTGGCTCGGGCCTTCGTCCTGGCGCTGGAGCATCCCGCCGCCGCGGGCGGCGTGTTCAACATCGCCAGCGGCGTCGACCGCACAGTCGCGGAGGTCGCGCAGCTTCTTGCCGGGGCGATGGGAAAGCACGGCATGGCGCCCGAGATCACCGGCAAGGCACGCGCCGGCGACATCCGCCACTGCATCCCGGATCTCGGCCTGGCACGCACCGTGCTCGGCTTCGAGCCCCGCTGCGACTTCGTCGATGGGCTCAGCGAGTTGGCGGAATGGGTTGCCTTGCAGCAGGCGGAAGATCGCGTCAGCCAAGCGAGGAATGAGCTCGCCGCGCGGGGGCTGGTGGCGTGACGGCGGAAGGTCGGCCGGTCCTGATCACCGGCGGCGCAGGGTTCATCGGCGCCAACCTGGCTGACCGCTTGGCAAGGGAAGGCCACAGCGTCCTGGTTTATGACGCGTTGCGGCGCCCTGGCGTCCAGGCGAATCTCGAATGGCTTCAGGACCGGCACGCCGGCCGCATCATTCCGGTCATTGCCGATATCTGCGAGGCCGGCGAGCTCAGCCGCGCGGTCGGAGAGGCCGGTGCGGTGTTCCATCTTGCGGCGCAGGTCGCGGTTACGACCAGCCTAGAGGATCCCGCGGAGGACTTCCGCACGAACCTGCAGGGGACCGCCCTGCTGCTCGAAGCCGTGCGGCGCACCCGGAAGGATCTGCCGCTTGTCTTCGCCAGCACCAACAAGGTGTACGGGAGCCTGGCTGATCTCGCCTTGTGCCTTGAGGACGACGCCTATCGGCCGGAAGCACAGGAGATCCGGCTGAACGGCATCGGCGAGGACCTGCCGCTCGAATTCCATACCCCCTATGGCTGCTCCAAGGGTGCGGCGGACCAATATGTGCTGGACTATGCGCGGAGCTTCGGCATCCCGACCGCCGTCCTCCGCATGAGCTGCATCTACGGCCCCCGGCAGATGGGCACCGAGGACCAGGGCTGGGTCGCGCATTTCCTAATTCGTGCCCTGCAAGGCAAGCCGGTCAGCGTCTTCGGCGATGGCTGCCAGGTGCGTGACATCCTGTTCGTCGACGATGCCGTCGACGCCTATGTCGCAGCGTGGCGGAATATCGGCCGGGTGCGCGGCAGCGCCTTCAACCTGGGCGGCGGCCCGGGCAATGCGGTCAGCCTGCGGCAAGTGCTGCGGCACATCGGCACGCTGCTCGGTTCGCCGGTCCAGGTGCAGCACGGCGACTGGCGTGCGGGCGACCAGCGCTACTATGTCTCGGACACGCGCCTGGTGACCCAGGCGCTCGGCCTGCGGCCACCGACCCCCTGGCAGGACGGCCTCGCCGCCCTGGCGGATTGGCTTCGCGGACAGAATTACGACCTTGCCGCCCCGGCCATGCCGCTGCATTCCGCAGAGGCCCTGCCATGAGGGTTGCGCTGGTCAATCCGCCCTGGCGCTTTGATGGCAGCATCTATTTCGGCTGCCGCGAGCCGCATCTGCCGCTCGAGCTCGGCTACAGCAAGGCGTTGCTGGAGGCCGCCGGCCACGCCGTCGTGATGGTGGACGCGCATCTCTTCGCCCTGCCCCTGGCGGAGGCGGTGGCCGAGGTTGTCGCCTTCCAGCCCGACATGACCGTCGTGACGACGGCGCCCAGCTACCTGTTCTGGCGGTGCGCACCGCCGGAGCTCCGCGTCCCGCGGGAGTTCCTCCTGGCCCTCGACGGCCGGGGCGGTCGCACGGTCGCGGTCGGTCCCCACGGCTCGGCAACACCGGCGGCCGCCCTGCGCAAGCTCGGAGCCGACGTGGTGATCCGCGGCGAGTGCGAAGAAATTGTCGTCCAGCTTGCCGGCGAACGCGACCTCGCACGCGTACCGGCCATCGCCTTCCGGGATGGCGACGAGATCCGGGTCACCGGTGCGCCGCATGCCGGTGCCTTCGCAACGCTGCCCGCGCTGCGCTGGCCAGAGTCCTGGATCGCAAGGCATCGTCACCATCACCACCGCTTCGACGCTCAGCCGGTGGTGCCTGGCGCCGAGGTCGAGGCGTCCCGCGGATGCCCCTATTCCTGCTCCTTCTGTGCCAAGATCGACTTCCGCGACGCCTACCGGCGGCGCCCCCTGGCGCCACTGCTCGACGAGCTGGATGGGCTGATCGCCCAGGGCGTCGGCTATGTCTACTTCATTGACGAGATTTTCCTGCCGCAGCGCGCTCTGCTGGAAGCCCTGGTCGGCCGCAACCTGCAATTCGGCATCCAGACCCGCCTCGACCTCTGGAAGCCGGAGATGCTCGACCTCCTCGGCGCCGCGGGCTGTGTCTCGATCGAGGCCGGGGTGGAAAGCCTGACGCCGGAGGGCCGGGCGGCGCTCGATAAGAACTGCCGAATGTCGACGGAGGAGCTCACCGAGCGGCTGTTGCATGCGAAGCGCCGGGTGCCCTTCGTGCAGGCGAACCTGATCAAGACGCCGGGCGACGATCCCGCCATGATCGCAGCCTGGCGTGAGACGCTGCGGCGCGGCGGCGTCTGGGCCAACGACCCCGTGCCGCTCTACCCCTATCCGAGCTCGCCGGACTACCGGCGTCTCTGGGGCGCCCCGGACGATGAGGCATGGGAGCGGGCGCATACCCACTACCTCGCCCAGTTCTCCACCTTGAGCGATATCCAGGACGACCGGGTGGTCCCGCTGCCCGAACTCGAAGCTGCATGTTGCCGATGAGTCCCTCGCCGCGCATCCGGCTGCTAATGACGGCGGATGCGGTGGGTGGCGTATGGTCCTATGCGATCGATCTGCTGCGCGGCCTCGCACCGCATGGCGTGGAGACCACGCTCGCGGTGCTTGGTCCCGCACCGGCGGCGGACCAGCGTGCGGCCGCAGCTGCGGTGCCAGGACTGCGGCTGATGGAGACGGCCCTGCCGCTCGAATGGCTTGCCGACTCGAAGGCAGAGATCGCGGCCTCGGGCCAAGCTCTGGCAGAATTGGCGAGGGAGGTTGGTGCGGATCTGGTGCATCTCAACACGCCGGCGCCCGCTGCCTGCGCCGCCTTTCCGACACCGCTCGTCATTGCCTGCCATTCCTGTGTCGCGACCTGGTGGGATGCGGTCCGGGACGGGCCATTGCCGGACGATTTCCGCTGGCGCGCCGAGCTGACGGGGCAGGCCTATGCGGCAGCCAGGCTTCTGATCGCGCCGACAGCCGCCTTCGCTGCTGCGACAGCACGGACCTACGGGCTGCGGCAACCGCCGCTGGTGATTCACAATGGACGCCGGTCAATCGCCCGCCCTGCCGCTGCGCAACCCGTACCGGCGGCTGTCGCCTTCACGGCTGGCCGGCTCTGGGACGAGGGCAAGGACCTGGCGACGCTCGACCGGGCGGCAGCCAGGCTGCCGCTTCCGGTTCTTGCCGCCGGTGACACCCGCGGCCCGAATGGCGCCCAGGTCGAGCTGAAACATCTCCGGCTGCTCGGACGGCTTTCGGACACCGCGCTCGCTGGCGTCCTGAACACACGCCCGATCTTCGTCTCACCAGCCCGATACGAGCCCTTCGGCCTGGCGGTGCTGGAGGCGGCGCAGGCCGGGTGCGCGCTGATCCTGTCGGATATCCCTGGCTTCCGCGAGCTTTGGGGCGGGGTTGCGGAGTTCGTGCGGCCCTGCGACGACGCCGCACTCGCCGCCACGGTGCAGCATATCGCGGCGGACCGGGAACGCAGGGCCGCACTGGGCGTTGCGGCAAGGGAACGGGCAGAACGATTCACAGTCGAGACTCAGACTGCCACCATGCTGGACGCTTACCGCCGGCTTCTCGCTGGCCAATGCGGCTTGATGCAAAAGGAGGTCGCGGCGTGAAGCTGGTCTACTTCACCCATTCCCTGGATTCCTGCTGGAACCACGGCAACGCGCATTTCCTCCGCGGCGTGCTGCGGGAGTTCCTGCTGCGCGGCCATGAAGTGGCGACCTGGCAGCCGGCCCAGGCCTGGAGCCTGGAAAATCTGCTGCGCGACCATGGTCCGGCGGGCCTCGATGCCTTCCGCACGGCCTATCCCGAATCGCAGGCCCATACTTACGATAGCAAGGTCGATCTGGCCGCCGCGGCCGATGGCGCCGACCTCGTCGTCGTGCATGAATGGAACGAGCCCTGGCTGGTCGCGGCGCTCGGTCGGATGCGGCGCAATGGCGGCCGCTTCGTCCTGCTGTTCCACGACACCCATCATCGGGCAGTCAGCGATCCCGACGCGATCCGGCATTTCGACCTCGACGGCTATGATGGCGTGCTTGCCTTCGGCGGGACGCTGGCCGCGGTCTATCGGCAATGGGGTTGGGGCGATCGGGTCCATGTCTGGCATGAGGCCGCCGATACCCGGCTGTTCCACCCGCCTGCCGAGGAAGGCAGGCGGGAGGACCTGGTCTGGATCGGCAACTGGGGCGACGACGAGCGCAGTGAGGAGCTCGAGCATTTCCTGCTGGCCCCTGCGCAGGCCGCCTCCCTGGCGCTCGACATTCATGGCGTGCGCTATCCGGACAACGCGCTAAGGACGCTTGCCGCCTATGGCGCGCGGTATCGAGGCTGGCTGCCCAATGCGCGCGCGCCGGATGTGTTCGCACACCATCTCGCCACGGTGCATGTTCCGCGGCGCTTCTATGTCGACCGGCTCCCCGGCATCCCGACCATCCGGGTCTTCGAGGCGCTGGCCTGCGGGATCCCGCTGATCTGCTCGCCGTGGCAGGATACGGAAGGGCTTTTCCACCCAGGCGAGGACTACCTCGTGGCGCAGGACGGCGCGGCGATGACGCGCCATCTGATCGCCATCCGCCATGATGCCGACCTACGCGCCAGCCTGGTCGCGAGCGGGCTCAGCACCATCCGCGCGCGCCACACTTGCGCCCATCGCGCAGCGGAGTTGTTGTCGATCTATGACGGGCTGCAGGACGTCCCCATGGCAATGGAGGCCAGTTCTTGAAAATTGCGTTCTACGGCTCGAGCCTGCTGTCCTCCTACTGGAATGGTGCTGCGACCTATTATCGTGGCCTGATCAGCGACCTGCACCGGCGTGGCCACCAGATTACCTTCTACGAGCCCGACGCCTTCGACCGGCAACAGCACCGTGACATCGACCCGCCCGATTGGGCGGTGGTGCGCGTCTACCCCGCAACCGAGGCGGCGCTGCGTGAGGTGATCGGCGAGGCGCACCAAGCTGATGTGGTGGTGAAGGCCAGCGGCGTTGGGGTATTCGATGATGCGCTGCTTGAGGGCGTGATGGCAGCCGCAGCGCCGCATGCCATCTGCATCTTCTGGGATGTCGATGCACCGGCGACCCTGGCCGAGCTGCGCGGCAACCCGGACCATTGCCTCCGCCGTACCCTGCCTGCGCTCGACCTGGTGCTGACCTATGGCGGCGGGCCGCCTGTGGTCGAGGCCTATGAGGGTTTCGGCGCGCGCCGCTGCGTGCCGGTCTACAATGCCCTCGACCCGGAGACCCACCACCCCGTGCCGGCCGAGCCGCGCTTCGCCGCCGACCTGTCCTTCCTCGGCAACCGCCTGCCGGACCGCGAGGCGCGGGTCGAGGAGTTCTTCCTGCGCCCCGCCGCGATGCTGCCGGAGCGGCGCTTCCTGATCGGCGGCAATGGTTGGGAGACCAAGGACATGCCGCCGCAGATCCGGCATATCGGGCATGTCTACACGCGCGAGCACAACGCCTTCAACACCTCCGGCCTTGCGGTGCTGAACATCGCCCGCGACAGCATGGCAGCGGTCGGTTACTCCCCGGCAACCCGCGTCTTCGAGGCGGCGGGCGCCGGCGCCTGTCTGATTACTGATGCCTGGGTGGGCCTCGAGCTCTTCCTCCGGGAGGGCGAGGAGGTGCTGGTCGCCCGCGACGGCGCCGAGGTCGCCGAACATGTCCGGCAACTGACACCTGCACGGGCCCGCGCCATCGGAGAGGCGGCACGCGCGCGCATCCTGTCCGAGCACACCTATGCCCGACGCGGCGCGCAGGTGGATGCCCTGCTGCGCGAGGAAGCCCTCCACGGGCGTGCTCGGGTGGTCGCATGATGCCTGTGGCTCCTGCGCCCTTGCGGGTCGTAGTGCTCGGCCTCAGCCTCTCCTCCTCCTGGGGCAACGGCCATGCGACCACCTACCGCGCCCTGTTGAGCGCATTAGCCGCGCGCGGCCATGACGTGCTGTTTCTGGAACGCGAGGTGCCGTGGTACGCTGCGCATCGCGACCTTGGCGACCCTAGTTTCTGCCGCCTGGAATTCTACCGCGACCTTGCCGAGCTGGGCCGCTGGCGCGAGGTCATCGCTGAGGCCGATGCGGTCATCGTCGGCTCCTACGTACCAGAGGGCGTCGCGGTCGGCGCGCTGGTGCAGCGTACCGCCCGGGGCATCACCGCCTTCTACGACATCGACACGCCGCTGACGCTGGCGAAGCTGGAGCGGGGCGACGAGGAATACCTGGCTGCCCGGCAGATCCCCGGCTACGACCTGTACCTCTCCTTCACCGGCGGACCGACGCTGGATCGCTTGATGGACCAGTACGGCTCGCCGGCTGCGCGGGTGCTGTACTGTTCTGTGGATGCGGAAGCCTACCGTCCGCTCGGGCTGCCGCATCGCTGGGATCTCAGCTATCTCGGCACCTACAGTGCCGACCGTCAACCGAAGCTAGAGCGTTTGCTGCTCGAGGCGGCGCGACGGGCGCCGCAGCTGCGGTTCGCCGTCGCCGGTCCGCAATACCCGGGGGACATCTGCTGGCCCGACAATGTGGAACGGCTCGAGCATGTGCCTCCCGGCGCGCATTCCGAATTCTACGCCATGAGCCGCTTCACGCTGAACGTGACCCGCGATGACATGGTGAGGGCGGGCTACAGTCCGAGTGTCCGGCTGTTCGAAGCCGGCGCCTGCGGAACTCCCATACTCTCCGACATATGGGCCGGCATCGATGAGATCTTCATCCCCGGCAAGGACATCATCCTCGTGAGGGAACCCGAGGACGTGCTGCAGATACTTCTGGAAATGCCGGAGTCCCGCCGGTTGGCCCTGGCCGCCGCCGTACAGGAACGCGTGTGCTCCCATCACACTGCCGCACACCGCGCTGCGGAACTGGAAGCCTACCTGCGCCGGTACTCGTCCAATCCGGAGCAGGCCGACAGCAGCCCAGGTGAGAGGGCGACATCATGAGCAAGATGCAACGCAAGGTCGCCGTTGTCGCCGGCGGCGCAGGATTCCTCGGGTCGCACCTCTGCGACCTCCTGCTGGCTGAGAATGTCGATGTCATATGCATCGACAACTTCCGCACCGGACGGGCGCGCAACCTAGCGCATCTTCAGCGCGAGCCACGGTTTGAGCTGATTGAGGCGGATGTCATCAATGCGCTGCCCGCGCGCCTCAGTCGGCTCAACATCAATTCAGTGTTCAATCTCGCATGCGCCGCCTCACCGCCGCACTACCAGGCGGATCCGGAGCACACTCTGCTGACTTGCGTGCTCGGCACGCGGAACCTGCTCCGCCTTGCCGAGGCGTCGGGGGCGCGCTTCGTCCTGGCGTCGACGAGCGAAATCTACGGTGATCCCGAAATCCATCCACAGGTTGAGACCTACTGGGGCAATGTCAATCCGATCGGGCCACGGGCCTGCTACGACGAGGGCAAGCGCGCCGCCGAGACATTGACTTTCGACTACGCCAGGATGGGTCGCGTCGATGTCCGCGTTGCCCGGATCTTCAACACCTATGGCCCGCGGATGCGAGCCGATGATGGCCGCATCGTCTCCAATGCCATCACCCAGGCGCTGGCCGACAGTCCGATCACCATCTATGGTGACGGCACGCAAACCCGGTCCTTTTGCTATGCCGAGGATTTGGTGGATGGGTTGTTGCGGCTTGGCGCGTGTGAGATGCCCCTGGGCGGCCCGGTCAACCTTGGCAACCCTGCAGAGCTGACGATTGCAAAATTGGTGGGACAGGTTATCGCCCTGACAGGTTCGCGTTCGTCGACGGTGTATCGCCCCTTGCCGGTGGATGATCCGCGCCGGCGCCGACCCAGTATTGCCCGCGCCAACAAGCTTCTGGGCTGGTCGCCACGCATTCCACTCAGCACCGGGTTGAAATCTACCATCGCGTGGTTCGCGTCGGAACAGCAGCACACTCCCGTGGTCAACGCACACGCCGGCAAAATTCCCGCGAGTCTTCATGCGTCTAGCGGTGGCTTGGGGTAAGCGGGGCAAATTCCCGGGCACGCAGGTGCAGCATCGCCGGACGAGATGACTGAAAGCGTCAGCTAACGGGGACTTTCTCGGGTTTTGTTGCGTGCTTGCGGCGCCGCCCCGGGCAGGTACAAACCACGGCATGGCGAGACAGCGGCGAGTGGCCTCGGTGAGGCCGGATCAGTCTTTCAAGGGGCGGCAGTTCACCGCCGAGGTGATCCTCTGGGCGGTCCGCTGGTACCTGATGTTCCCGATCAGCTACCGCGATCTCGAGCTGATGCTGGCCGATCGCGGCGTAGAGGTCGCCCACACCACCCTCTTCCGCTGGATCCAGGCCTATGCGCCGGAGATTGAGAAGCGGATCCGGCCACACTTGCGGCCGAGCAATGGCTCGTGGAGGGTCGACGAAACCTACATTCGGGTGAAGGGCCGCTGGATGTACCTGTATCGCGCGGTGGACAGCCGTGGGCAGACCATCGACTTCCTGCTCTCGGCCAAGCGTGACGCGGAGGCCGCAAAGCGGTTCCTCCGCAAGGCTCTCGGGCAGTGGCATACGGTGAACCCGCGCACGATCACGGTGGATAAGAACCCGGCCTACCCGTGTGCAGTCGAGCAGATGAAAGAGGATGGCGAGCTGTGGCGACGCTTGCGGCTGCGGCAATGCAAGTATCTCAATAACATACTGGAACAAGACCATCGGCGCGTAAAACGCCTGGTCAGACCAGGGCTGGGCTTCGGCGGTTTCCATACTGCACGATGTACATTGGCAGGCTACGAGGTGATGGCGATGATTAGGAAGGGGCAGGTTCGGAAAGTTGGTGGACGAGACATGCGGGCTCAGGCCAACTTCGTCGCCGAGCTGTTCCAGGTCGCTGCCTGATCTGGAGCCTGTCGCGGCCATTCGCACCTGCCGCAAACTTCGCAACACAACCCGCCCGACCAGCAGCTCTCCCTGACCGATCCGGACGCCCGCTCGATGGCGACCAGCGGCCGAGGCACCGGTATGGTCGGCTACAACGTACAGGCCGCCGTCGACGCCAAGCACCACCTGATCGTCGCGCACGAGGTGATCAATGTCGGCAACGATCGTGCCCAGCTTGCAACA
>JAESFQ010000174.1_pt1 | contig 23074 bp, 12 predicted proteins | sample 9269431 | NCBI WGS metagenome assembly JAESFQ01 (sample SAMN14502588, study PRJNA617103) | algae metagenome | isolation source: Plectolyngbya sp. WJT66-NPBG17 and co-occurring heterotrophs from well... | place: USA: Mojave Desert, Joshua Tree National Park, California | collected 2006-08-06 | reverse complement strand
ACTGACAACAAAAGAAGAAAACATGTGCTAACCGCTGATAGGCATCGGACCCAAGGTCACCCAAAGTGTCATCACCGCTGCCTTCCTCTTTGCTTTCAAGGATGCCTTGTACGCCTACACCATCCAGGCACGCAAGAAGCTTGCCATGCGCCGGGCTTAGAGTATATTTGGAAGAATGTTCCTCGAAAGCCATCCCAGTCGTCTATCGGATCAGTTGCGACCCGTACAAGAGAGGCGGCATCATGTAGGACGAGAGAAAGTCATGTTGAGCTTCGAAGATGCATACAAATAATGCATCCACGGTCAGTGAAGGAGATGCGAGCCTTCAAATGTATATACCCAGAATTTGACGCGTTGGTTTATCTAGGGTTTGGCTTGCTTCCCATGTCAACAAATCTATGTACAGCGAAGAAGCGGCTTTGACTGTTGAGCATCATTGAGGCGGATGGGATCCCGTCTCTCCGCTAGTCCCGCCATTAGGCCTCTATTATGCTCGCCTGTCTACCCACCCGCTGCGGGGTTCTCCAATCGAGAGGTTGACACTGTTCCCACTATATGGCGTTGCACATGTATCTGCCGCCTGTGTGTGCCCTAGGGCGCCGAAGACATGAGGGCTTGGTGTGCTCTTATAACAATTGAAGTATAAATAGAGTACACGGCAACTCTCAATCATTTTGTGATATCTCCATTCTACTCTAGGGTAAATCTATCACGATGAGTTCCGAGCCGTTTACGCTGAGGTGGGGCATCTTGGGTATGCAATCACCAAACCCACACATACATGATGAATGAGGACTAATTGAACAACAGCAACGGGAGGCATAGCAACAAGTACCACTGCCCTTCCATTGTCTCCTCACACTGTGTCTTCCACCTTTCTAACCCAAGCTAGCATTCACAAAAGACCTCCTCGTCCCGCCTCAAACGCGCGATGCAAATGACATCCGCCATGTGGTCGTCGCAGCAGCCTCCTCCACGTCAGCACCCCGTGCCACTGAATTCCTCACTTCTGTCGGCGCCCCAGCCACCGCCCGCGCCTACGGCTCCTACAAACAACTCGTCGAAGACGCCGATGTCGATATTGTATACATAGCCACCCCACATTCGCACCACTACCAACACGCGCGCCTCGCTCTGTCAGCCGGAAAACATGTCTTGGTCGAAAAGTCAATCACCGTCAACGCAGAACAATGTCAAGAGCTACGTCGCCTAGCCCAAGAAAAAAAGAGATTCATGATGGAAGCAGTTTGGACACGCTTCTTCCCCCTCTCCCGCGAAGTAATCTCATTCCTCGAATCCGGCCGCCTAGGCTCCATAACCCGCGTCTCCGCCGATTTCAGTTTCTGGAACGACGTAGCCGCGGAATTCGGTACAGAACACCGCATGGTCAACCCCGAGCTCGCCGGCGGCGCCTTGCTTGATCTGGGCATCTATAGTCTGACATGGGTGTTTATGGCATTGTACCATGCGCAGCCAAAGGAGAAGAGAGAGGAACCGGTTGTCAGCGCTGCAGTAAGCAAGTACGAAACGGGAGTCGACGAGACGACGACTGTGCTTTTGCATTTCCCCGCCTCGGGCGCGCACGGCGTGGCGGGCACGAGTATACGCGTTGCCACGACGCCCAATGCTGAGCATCCTGCTGGAGATGCGATTCGTATCCAAGGCACGCTGGGCGATCTAACCGTCGACTTTGCGCCTAAGCCCAGGTTCTACACACTCACGCCTGCGGCTAATGACAAGAGGGGGAAGCCGGCGGACTTTGAATACCAGGTTGTGGATAAGTTCAAGGAGATTCCTGGGGGCGGACATGGTATGTTTTGGGAGGCGGATGAGTGTGCGAGGTGTATTCGCGATGGGAAGATGGAGAGTGAGGTTTGTGGGCTCGAGGAGTCGGAGGCGCTGATGAGGGTTATGGATCAGGTTAGGAAGCAGGGGGGTGTGGTGTACCCCGCGAGGATTGAGAGTTTGGAGTATCCGCTTGAGGGGTTTGGGATGTGAGGATATGAGTATGAGTTGTTTATACAGTCCAAGAGCATGATCGGGTTCACTTGGCGTGGGAATAGAAGCAAGCAGATGAAGAGTGAGATATAGATTGGTATTCTTTGTAGTAGAAGAGGATGACTCAGTCCAGCAAAGGTTTTTCAGCCACTGCCATTCCTCAAGCTCGCTCTACATCAAGATGCAGATATTCTCATACCCTTCATCTCAACCCCAGAACCCCCTCTAAGCCCTCAGTGTAAGAAGCGTACCATGTACTTCCTCCGCCACCGCTGTAGCTTCAACCTCCTCCGCAACACGACCAAATTGCTTGTCGCAGTACAGACCTTGATGACAACCCGGTCCACAAGTACCCGGCGGGCAGTGAAAGATGGACGAGGTAGTCGCAGCAGGAGTGGAAACCAAAGTCCCATCGGGCTCTTGACGTGCATTGATATTACTGCCTGGCGTCATCGTCGGGTTGCCTGGGCTGGAGATCGCTACTGTGCAGCCAGAACCGAACCAGCCGGGACGACAAGAATACGTGGGCCCGGGCGGTGAGACGAACGGCTTACAATCACTGCCAATATGACCTGGAAGACATGACGAAGTAGTCTCAGCTTGCCGAGCGACTCGGCGCTGTGAGCGTCCGCCGCCGAAATCCTGAGACGTGGCTCTAGCCTGTGGCGGCTTCTTAGACTTGTTCCTCGTCTGGGTAGGCGCATGCGTAGTCCTCGCTTGACGAGCGACCCAGCGCTGAGACCGGCCGCCGCCATAGTCCGGCGGGAACAGCGGAGCTTGGACATGGGAGCATATCGGTGTCGCGGGATGGCCCTCGAGCGTCGATGTAGTCGAATTGCAACCACATTCGTACGACGTAGAGCAGCTGCCGGAGATATCGGATCTGCATTGGATATGCGTGGCGATTGGGGTTGGCCATTCGCCGTCGCTGCGGATGCTGGTGATGACTACGCACGTTGTGGGGAGCTGGCGACGGAACTCGGTGATGGTGCGGGTGAGGTCCGTTGAATCGGTGGTCTTGAAGGTGTAGACGTTGGACCGGGTAGGTGTGCCATGGCATGACCTTGGGTTGATGCACGTTGCTGTTGTGAGTGTCGTCTTGGTGCCTTGGCCGATAGTGAAGCCAGCGAACCCGAGGGCGACCATGGAGAGGGTAGTAAACTTCATTTTTGCTGTGCTAGAGTCAGTATCGATTCACTTTGGTAGGCGAGGACTCTATGTTACCTGAAGTTGAACTTTTGGGGAAAGAAGAGAAGTGTGTAGAGAGTGGAGGGTAGAAGGGGAGGAGGAGCGTTAAATAGAGTGCTTTATATGCACCTCGACTGCCTTGAGGGCACGCTAGTGAGATTGACGGGCTACCCAAGCGGTGCTCACTTATGTTTGCCAAAGATTACCTTTCAAGATAAGTCTGCGGTAAGAGAGGGTGTATGGTGGGTTAGCAGACAAAGAGTGGGGCTGGAGGCGGCGAGGCTCGAGATGGCCGTTTGTTCGGGTATAGAGTAAACGGAAACGAAAGGCGTGCAGTGTAATAATAGTGGGCGTGCTGTTGAGGCAGTCTTCTGATTACATCTGATGTTTAGACGAGAACTGAAATGAGAGACAGGAATATGACCGGACGGATAGAAAGATGGTAATAGATTGCGCAAACGTTCTAAAGGTACTAATAATGCAATGCTACTCATAAGCCGATGTCTAGCACTCTATAAATGATGCTGCCGAAAAGAAAGCCCATGTCTATATCAAAAGACCCTGTGTGAAATTCTCTAGTGCAGCGCGATACTGCTGACTGTACTCAATGATGATCTGCTGCTGGTACCAACTATGTCGAGCATTGTGGTCGGCCACGAGGTTGTGGGCGAGCTCGTGGCAGTACGTGCAGAACCAGCTGTCCAATGCTCTGAGCTTCCCTTCTTTAGTCTGACACCCATCACTGTGCAGAGCGATGAACCAAGCGAGATTGAAGAACAGACTACCGTTCATGTTGAACGCCACCGTATTGGACTTTTTGTCGAGGAAGATATTCACCGCAGCGGGGTTGACGCTAAAGATCGACGTAAGACCGAAGATGAGCGGTAGAAATGCTTGGAGGTGAGATTGCAAGTCGGTGAGCGGCGCCGTCTCGTCGCGGCCATAGTATATGTCTACATGCCGACCAGAAAAAGGTACTGAGAAGGCCTTGTGCAGATTCTCCCATTGCTCGCCGTTACAGTAACCCCCTCGATCAAGTTCTGTCGGGTCCTGGTGATGCTTTGTGTTGATGTTCTCCATACCAGTGGGTCGACATTCCTTGATGGCATTCTGAATATTTGACTTCGTAGCTTGGATGTCGCGGCTGATCTGGGGCCCGTCCGTACCTCTGGAGGGCGGTGCGCTAGGGGCGTTCTTAAAGCCGAGCTTTTTCGCCCAGTTGTTGATGAGACCTTGGTCCTCGGGTTGACGACCATGATTGGCGACTTCCATGCCGGTATCTGGACTACCAAACGAACCAGGCATGTGTTTGCCTTTCTCGGGCGTCTCAGGTGGAATGTTCTCTCTTTCCTCAGACACCACATGGCCAGACTTTGCTTGCTCTGCAACTCGCTGCTGCTCTTCTTCTTCGCGTTCTTGCTCTGCTTGCTTGGCGATACGTGCCTCATGCTCTTTCCTTCGTAAGATACGCTCGACATTAATACCTTTTTGCTGCAGTCGGCGTAATGGCTCAGTCAAGATGCGCTCTAGCGCGATCGCATCGTTGCGCTTCGGCCGCGATACCAGTAGTCTGACCAATTCGCTTGACACCTCGTAGAGATCATATTTTGGCGTGATGCTCAGTACGTAACCCGTACCACGCACCTTGATGATGACGGCAGATTTCCGTGAAGATGTTGCGACGTTACGTTCCGCCAATGAGTAACGGATGGAGATATCTGACACACATTGCACTGTCAAATTTGAACCCAGCCACTTAGCGTCATGTCTAATAGCCTTGGAGGAGGCGTCGCGTTCATACTCATGGAGGAAGAGACGCACACGCTCTAGGATATCCCGTCGAAGATCCTGAGCAGGTGTCTGGTCGCGTGCCACTGTACCGATGCGTTGATCAGTCTTGACCAGCTCCGAGACCTTCTGAACACCGAATCGAGCGTAGAACTCCTCGAGAAGCTCTTCCTGAGGAGCTGCGATGATGAAATCGCGGAATCTTGTCATGTAATTCACATTGTCGATGATCACGATCTCGCCAGCTTTGTTGAGAGACCATTCGCGATGGACGTTATCCTCATCCAGATCATCCATCTCTTCGTCACCGGTGTCGGCGACGTTTTTGGTATCTTCTTTGATATCGCGGTAGCCAAGAAGCAACCTTGAGGCTATAAGTGCTTTGACCAGGTCCTTGTCCTTCCACAGATTCGCCGCATGCTCAGCCAACTTTCTCAGCAGATCGAGATACTTCTCTTGGCCAATGGTGTTGAGGAAGCGGGCAGGGTTCTTAGCGAGGAGGTACGCAAGGTCGTGTGTAGTTGGCTCATGCTTCGCACCAACCTTGAGAAGGAAGACTGTAGCCTCGGCGCCATAGTGAACATAGTCGAGGATGCCACGATACTCTTGATCGCGACCGACAAAAACATGCTCGGGCGGATCGTAATGATGGATGCGCAACTCCGTCTTGCCTGTTTGGTGCTTCGATCTATCTTCGAATCCGCTGCAGGTGGGATCAAGGTAGTACTTCCTGAAAATCGGTACAATATTGGCCGTTGCAAGGTTCTGTATAAGCCCTTTATAGTGATCCAAGTCGGATCCGCGCGAGGCAAGGTAAGCAAATTGCATTTCTGCATCAAGCTTAGTCTTGGGTGGTGTTTTTATGAGATATTGAACACATGGGCCTATGCTCGGATCACGCTGAACCCCTAGCTTCTCGGCATGGCCACGGAGATCGCTTCTTAAGATAGGAAACCCGAGGCAAGCTGCATGCTCGTTGGTGTAGCACTGAAAGGGGCCGACTAATGCCGGGAACGGAGCCTGTTCAGTCGGTAAAATGGGAAGAGTAATGGCAGCAAACTTCTGTGCCTCCACCGCATAATTGTTCTTGTAGTAGTTCGTCAGAAAGTAATCCATCGCACGCATGTAGAGCTGAAGATCCTTGGCTTGACCGGCGCGATGGAGTATGTTAGCGACGGTGATGGAATCTGGCCATTGTCGTAGTCCAAGACGCAGAAGCAATACGCCCTCACGTGTAGTAGGCTTGAACTCGAAAGGCAGCTTGATCTGTGTCAGACCTAGAGCTACAATAGCAGGGTCGGGGGCATAGAGGTCTGAAGCTTTGAACTGCTCGCCAGGCTTTACTGTAGCACCTTCTCCTGGTAAGAACGCTGTTTGCTGTAGGCGATTAAGATCTTTCGCGGGGATCTCGTTGATGACGGACGCGAAGTAGCGAATAAGATCAACATGGTTCCAAGTCGACTTTTCGGATTTCTCCGACTGCTGCGTGTCGCGGCTGCGCATTCGATCAAACACCATGGGCAAATCAATAGTCTTCCGGACCCCGAGCGCTAGCAGAAATTTCTCCTTCGATCCCGCAAACGGTGTTACGGTCGGTAGATCGTCGAAAAGCTTCACTGTGGGAAAGTACGACTCAGCTGGTCGCCGCATGCCCATCTTCGTCGGCAAGATCGTATGAGGGGTCAAAATCTGGACAACCGTTTCTTTGGAGTTTGCATCGAGCTGTTCCCAGCACTTGGATGTCAGTGTCAGTACGGCGAGGGCAAGGTTCTCGTCTTTGGTGAACTCGTCTAGCTGTGGACGTGTCGTCATGTGTCGAAGCCAACGAACCATTGACAGTTCCACCCAGCCGAAGAGTTGCAGTTGCTTGATTGACATGCCTCTAGTGAAGGAGAAAGGTATAGTATCCGGTGGAAGAGGTAGATGTGCACCGATGCGCGCTGGGTTGACGAACGTGCTAATGTCGCCCAGAGCGAGTATTCTACCGGAATTCTTCTCGGGCTGGATATCGATGTTGGCGACCGTATTCTCAAACAGACTACGTGAACCAGGGATGTCGATCTCACCGCTTTCCAGCTTGGAACCGCACCACTTGAGAAATTCGCAAAGCTCATCCTCGTTGAGTGCACGTGATTCCAGGCCTTGGCGGATGTCCTGCATCGTGAGCTCGGTGATGAATCCGCGATTGTGTAGGTTGAGCATGAAGTCTACCGCTCCATTTGCGAGTTCTTGTGGAACCATTGGTACTTCTCCTAGGAAACTTAGAGTTTCTGCTGGCATACGTACGCGCTTACTTGACATGACACCCTTGGTCGAAAGAATATCAATAGATCGCTCCTTGGAACAATTCCAGAACGCCTCATCGATCTTATCGCCGAGGGCTGTGGAAGGATGTGATGATTTGGCGGTGTATTGTTTGAACACGTAAGCAGTCTTTGTTATCAAAGTCTCCAAAGGTACTTTGCCAAACTGAATTTGTAGAGCTGCCAACTCTGCTGCGTAGGTAATGCGGCACGCTAGCCCTGCAACGCGCAGAAGCTCAATGTTCCAGGTGGAAATGTAGCGAGCATTCATATCCACATTCTCGCGCTCCACTGTCGGGATGAGAGATGGTGCAGAGATGTGCGCAAGGTAGCCTGTCGTTTGGGCAGTAGGAAACCCGATGAAGATTCGCCCAGACTTTGTTGGGAGGACCTCTGCGAAGATCTTGTTGGCAAGCGCAGCTGAGCTACCCGAGCCTGTTGCTAGAGTAGCGGACGGATCCTGATATGGACATGTCAATAGAGCGATTTTGGTCGTCTTAGGCGGTGATTTCTTGGTTGCTCTCTCAATTTCCGCAGCAAAGTTTCGCGAGACTTTGGTGGCTGCCACCACAGTACACACTTGCAAGAAGATTGTTCCTGTTGAATCGCCTGCGATCTCTTCCGTGGTGTTGGGCTTCTCGGGTGTGGATTTGATACTCTTTGTGGGCGCCGGAGGGGGTGCGGATGCGAACTTTGAGAAGAAGCTTCGAAGTGAAGTGCCGGCATTGCGAACTTCTTGCTGTACGAGGTCTGCTGCTTTCTTTGGGGGTATCTGAGCAGTGGCGATGACGTTCATCCAGGCCGCATCGATTTGAGAGTGTTGTTGCGTGACATCAGTCACCCGCATTAATCCGCCTTCAGTCTCAGTCTTGAGCCCAGGAGGCACGCGGACAGTTTCCGGGGGTGATATTTTCTTGGTAAATGACGCGACGACGTAATCGTCGACGTGAAGTTCGATGCTTTGTAATCCAACGAACGTAAGACTCGTGGCCAGAAACTGGCACAAGGTGGGCAAGTTCGGAAGTTTGGATGGATTGTACGACGGAGATGCAGGGTTTGCTTGCCGGTATTCCAACATAAAAATCGTATCCCTCGCTTCGTGTTCAGCTGGTACTGGTGCAGCTTTGGTGGACAGCATGTTGCCTTTCCAGTAGAACGCCATAGTCCTGTCCCCTGAAATGACGAAAGGTTCATCGCAGTCGGCGAAAACGCTGTAAAATCCGACACCGAAAGCACCGATCTTCGTTTCGTCTGGGTTGCCGTCCGCGATGCTTTTCAAGCGACTCCAATCCGCGGTTGTGAACGGCTGACCATTGTTGCTTACAACGAGTCGCTTAAGTGTGTGATGTTGGATGATATGCTTCAGTAAAACGGGATCATCGGCACCTTGTGGGGCAGGAACAGTAAGAGATGGATCCGTGTCGAACCTGATGATGACTTGGTCTGCTTTCGCATCTGCAGCGTTTTGTATTAGTTCTCGCAACGTTGTATGTTCGCTGGAGTAACGCGCTAGGACCTTGTCTATCAACGCCCGAGTGTTGACCGTGACTTCGCTGTCGAAGCCATCGGCCATGGTCTGATTGCGCAGCCGCGCAAAGTCGATCGCAGCCATTTTCAGCAAATCGTCTGAAGGTATCCAGTACAAAGCCGTTGAAGATTTGAGGCCACAGTGGCGATGGTGTTGCTACAACCTCAGGGCTGAGCGCAGTAAACAGTATCAAACAAAAACGTAAATGGTGCAGGCGCAAAAGGTTCTGTTGTGTCTACCCCACTTATGGCGCCTTGTGAAAGACGTTCGGATTGTGGATGAGGTTGTAATGAGAATGTCCTGGCTGGATCAAGTGTGCGTGTAAGAAGTGGGCGGCGGTGGCGACGCTAGGAAGATGAGCCAGAACGTGGGAGAAGCCCGGCACAAGAAAAGACAAACGCCGTATATGCTCACGCTATGCAAGACGTAGGAAACACACCAAAGACGACAGCGCAGCCTGGGCACAGACGAAGGGATGTCGGTGAGCTGACGAGTTTCGGGTGGCACTTGATGTTGCAGACGCTGGCGCAGGGGCCAAGGTCGGAAACGGCCTAGCGTTGTCCCTTCGTCAGCAAGAATGCGGCCGAAGCTCTGAGGATCGCCAACGGTTGCATCGTCCGAACATTCGACGCATCATGCAAGCACCCGCCAGCACAGCGTAATCTTCTTGATCAAGCACATTGTTTTTGGCCATTAGGTCTTCAGTTTCCAGATGTTGCAATGGCAGTCGACCCTCTGTCTCCGATCGCGCCTGCGCGCATTAGGGCCTTGCTTCTTCCCGTTGGTCGCATCAAGCGTTCGCGCTTCGTAGCCTTTGTCGACCTCCTACAGCAAGAGTCGCTGGTTCGACTGGGCGACATCAGTCCGGACCCGCGGCCTGACCGGAGTATGAGCCCTCATGAGCCAGTCTAGCTTTGATGTTTGCTGATCTGGGCAACGAATAGATATGTTTTCTCCTTTGGCATGGCCTGACGGAACTTTACTTTATGACTTGTCGACCTCCATGCCATCGGCCTCTCATCTATCATTGTCGCCGTTTGAACAGTTCAGAGAGCCCCTACTTGTTATCGGAATCGGAGACGCGTCCGAATATGCCTGGCTACAGCCATCACGTGTCACTAATGGAACCCCAAATACGACGTTCGAGGAACCTCCCGTCGACGATGATGAAGCCAGTACTATTCAGTTTGGCATCGATGAGCTCAGAGAGCAGTTTCCAAGGGCATATCTTCACAGCATCATGATGTTTGATTCAAAAACTCAGTCGCGACATCCGCGCTTGCCACAAGAGACACTCCTGATCCCACCCAGATCACAGCTGAAGACCACGACGATGAAGACTTTCATGTGCGATCTCACTGCGACCTTGTTAGCGGAGATGACAACGTTGGCAAAATCCATACAGGCCCTTCCTACTTTAGTATCGCCGGCTTCTCAGAGTGGTACAGCGGAGTTCACACCCAGCTGGGCCACATCCGACTCTTCTTTGCAATTTTCACGTCGCAACTCGCAGACACCAGGCAGCAACAGTAGACCGCAGTCGCCTGTGGGAAATGTATTGAAGGATGGTCACCGCATGTCAATGCCTGTTTTGCCATCAGGTTCGGGAGGCCCGTTGTCCATTGAAGATCCAAGAACTGCTTCATCCAGTGCACAAGGCACACGTACACCCCCCACGACGTTTGATGAAATCTCCGGTATCAATGCCGCTAATACGCTGCACCAAACGAATAGCAATCCCATAAAACCTGGCCCTGCAACCAAGAACGCTGCAGCGGATCGCGTTTCAATTCAAGGCTTTGGTTCGGGTGGGGTCGGCGAAAGGGCTCGGAATAAGGGCCGCGGCCGTATCGGAATTGTGATTGGTACGTTATATATGTGCGCAGGACAGTGGGTGGAGGCTGTACGAGAGCTCACAGAGGGCGCGACAAGAGCACGAGCCTTGAGTGACCACCTGTGGCATGCCAAAGCTCTTGAACACATCATGGTCTGCATGCTTCTCTTTGCTTGGTCAGGCATGGAATTCCAGGTTAGCCCTGCCTTTACATGGTCGCTGTCTCATTTGCTTACTGATCCTAAAGATACCCTCAATCTGCTATCCAGCTTCCGATAAGTCAACAGGTAGCAAGTCACCAACGCATACGCCATCAAGTAGTGTCTCAGACGTTTCGACTACTAGCAAGACCCACAAGCACGACAACTCACTGGATGCCTTAAACTCGTTGCTTCCTGACCTGGTCAACATGATACTGAACCTCTATACTCGTGCGGCCAATTTCGCTGGCGAATCCCTGCCGCCACTTGCATTCTCGGAGTGCGTTATACGTTTTTCCAAGTTACTGGCGGCAATAAATTTATCCGCGGGCTTCCTTGACGATGATGCGTTGCGACAACTTGTGCAAAATACATCGTACAAGCAAAAGCCACGGCTTTCCGTCCCGAGGCTTAGTGTACACCCTACGCGTAATGACATCGCCTCCATGCTATTCCGTGCATTGCCCGGACCCGCGGAAAGCTCTGGAATGAATCCTACAGACCGCGTTGTGGTGCTCGCTGGTGTTGCCTCGGTCTTGTCATCATTAGGATTGCAACGCAAGAAAGCCATAGTCATGAAGGAGTTCATCACATCTTTAGTTCCTGGCTTAATCCAGGCGCGAAAAGTAGGTGCAGCAGAGATGGGGGTTCACCCGGCTGCCGGGCTTGCCGCTCTCAACATTGCAAGCGGCGGTGGCTCTGGGAGTGGTGCACTCAACTTGGGTGAAGGCGAAGTCGAGAATGGAATTGATGAGTTCTTGGGCTTGCTAGGGCGGATATACGGGATACCAAACTCCAAAGGAAACATGCCCGATATCGGGGTACCCAGTCAAAGAGATGAAAATGCGGAAAGTGCCTCAGACAGCATCGCTAGCCAACGCGTGGTTGACGCAATTCTGGGAATATCCTCTTTGCGGTCTTTCGGCAGCCTTAGTCTCAAGCTGGAGATACTGCGAACGAGTCTGAGTTTCTGTGAGGCACTGCCAGACTTCAATGGTGTTCTCCATTTTACTGCCCTCCTGCTGCGAGTGGCTGGCCCAGGTACGGCACCCAGACCTAATAGCACCGACGTATTCGTCTCTCTTCCCAGAGATGAACAGATCCGGCTCTACTCAAACATCTCCAGGACAGTCACTGCCGCAAAAAAGTTAGGATTACGACATGTAGAAACTGAATACTGGGACGATTTCCTCATCCGCGGCCTGTTTATTCTTGAGGAGACGGAACCTCTACGATTGACTCAAAGGCAAGGAACAGAACTGAAGTCAGAGAGCCAAGGGAAAGAGGGCCCGTTTCTTCACAATGCCTGGTTGAGGAAGCCGCAAACCAGCGCTGCCAACACAGTCTTGGTTGCTAATGAGCACTATCGCTTCGTCATCGCCATGCAGAACCCATACGAGTTCGAACTTGGAGTGGAGTCGTTGAAGATAGCTGTTGAGGGTGTTGAGTTTGTCGCATTAGAAGAACACTTTCTACTAGGTCCTTACAGGACGCAGAAGTTCCAAATCACGGGAACAGCGCAATCATCAGGGTCGTTGAAGATCATTGGTTGCTATGTTAAGCTCATTGGATGCCGGGAGCGACTGTTCCCTATCTTTCCTGAGCCATGGAAGCCGAAGAGGGAACCCAAGATGAAGCGCATGGGTCTTAAGGCGTGTCTAGGCGCTCCAACATCCCGGCCCTCCTCGGCCATCGCGCCATCGATCGACCGCAAAGCAACGTCTCAGCCGAAACCAAAGTCTCTCACATTTTCAGTCATACCAGACCAGCCAATCATTGTCATCACCAATGTTTCTCTGCCTCAGTCCGCGGTAATGGTGCTTGAAGGCGAAAGGAAGCGGTTCACTGTCACTGTCAAGAACGTCTCGCCCGTAACAACGGTTGACTTTGTTCACATATCTTTCCAGGATACAGCAACTGCCGCAATACAAGCGGCGACATCAAACAAAGACTTGCCTGCAGCTGAGTTACATGAACTGGAGGTCCAGCTCGCCCACCATCCATCCTTGCGCTGGTGCAAGAGCGAAGCCGAGGAATCGCCGAATATCAAACCCGGCGCCGAGGCGCATTTTACGATTGAAGTTATTGGTCGTACTAGACTGACTGATGCTACCATTCAAATCGACTACGCCAACCTTGGAAAGCGAAGATCTGAAATCGAGGATCACTTCTTTACCCGCCAGGTGTCTGCCCCTATCTCAATTACCGTTAATGCAAGTGTGCAGCTTCAGCGGCCCGACATAGTGCCGTTATCCGGCGACATTGTTTGGTCTAGCACTGCATCGTCAGGCTCACAAACTGATTCGAGCCATGAGCCATCACCAGCTGCGTCAGGAAAAGCCGATGGTCATCTTCGTTCTTTCATCAGCCAGATCCAGAGCCATGAGAGTGATGAAGAGTACTGTATGCTCCTCTTAGATCTCAGGAACTCCTGGCCGAACCCACTTTCAATATCGCTCGAAGCCAGAAGACCCATGGTTGATGGCAACTACACCGACGAGTCATGGAATGAAGCACATGGTGTAAACGAAGTCATACAGCCAGGGCATGTCAGCAGGGTCGTTATGGTTCTTCCAAAGATATATCTAAAAGCCGCACATGCCGCTGTACCATCGCTGAACCCTGCCAATCAACGCCAATTTGTTGTTAGCACAAGCAAGATCTCACCCGAGACTGAGCGAGCGAGCCGAGAGGCTTTCTGGTACCGCGAAGAGCTGCTCAAGATTGTGCGAGGAACGTGGACGGAAGACGGCAGAGGACGTCATGGTGATCTAGAGCTGCGCAGTATCCGCTTCTCGCCGCGCATGGTCGAGGCCATCAGACTCGAGGACCTTGCCATCAAGACGACTATCGTTTCCGACCATCTTGCAGCGGAGGGCAAAGAAGCTGTACGGCAAGTTGGGCACGCGAAGTTCGAGGTGCCGATAGACGACTTCCTTACAATGAAGACCTCCGTCCGTAACCGAAGTCCGCGTCCCATATCACCTATACTGAGGCTACAGCCTCATGTCGCTGGTCTTCCTCACAACGTCGCTTTGGATCTAGATAAGCGCTTCTCGTGGACAGGTGTGCTACAGCGCAGGTTACCGGTCCTTCAGCCTGGAGAGTCTGTAGAGTCTGAGCTTGGTATTGTTGCGCTATGTAGCGGTACATACGAAATTGGTGCGACGGTCGACGAAGCAGAGTTCATCAAGATCAACAGTGGAAGCGAAGACAAGAAAGCCAACGACGACGCCCAAATGCTGCTGCAAGGTGGCAATGTGTTGGGCGAGCCGAAGCTGCGAACTTGGTACATGAGAGAGCCATGTACTATTGTGGCGAAGAGATGAAATACGGATAGAAGCAAACTAGATGGATGTTACGGATCTTATGATGATTCTGTCATATATGGTTCATCAAGTGACAGCAACCTCGTGATCAGTTTGTGCTTGCACCTTTCCTGAACTAATTGTGGAAGCTTCTTGAGCAGACAAAGATGGGTAGCAAATGCTGAAAGATATGTCTTAGCAATGTTCCTGAATATGCCAACCATGAGCATTCTAAAAAAATTGATACAACAGATTTACCCGCCGGGCTCATCTACATCTCAGGCTTCTTAGAGTGCATTGGTCCACGCTGTAGCCGTAAGCATAGCAGGGTTCAGGTCTACAAATACTAGCAATTTATTGGATCTTTGTGCACCACAGCCCTCGCTGATTCCTTCAAGTTACAGCATTGGTAACACGTGACCAACAGCAGCAGGACATAGCATAACGCGCGAAACTTTTCAATGAAACAAGCCAGTCGCTCCATGAGTGCACGTATTAGGCTTTTAGTTCAAGGCAGGATTGTGCTGGAAATTACTGATAAGTGAGGAACAGGCAACGAAATAACAGGCGTTTTATATCGCCTCAGGATGCTCAGGTACTCTACTAAGTTAAGACAGCATTACCGTTTGACACAGCTGCCATTTTTCGGAATCAAGCATTGAATCCCGAAGTTCGGCAGTATCCATGGTTTAGCTCTGAGCCCTCGACGCCATGGATTAGTGACTGTCTTTATTTTGAGATACAGCAGAACGCAACCAGGACAGAACATGAACCATGACTATTGCTTCTTTAGAAGTCTCAACGGTGGCTTTGGTAGTTGATAGCTAGAACGAGCAGCGAAGTAGAAGCTTTGGTTCGCGCTAATAGTAGTCTCCACACCCTCATCTCGCATCGCAAGGCTTCCATGAGACCGGAGGCTTGCAAGAGATATGTATCGTCCCTGAAGCTTTCATTGCACAAAATTTCTCTCCATACAACTTCGATAGGGCCGTCTCGAAGGAAATAATATCACACCCTGTTAAGTATCGGGCCAACATGTCGGGAGAGTGAGTGGGAATAATTCTCCGACGAGCCGACTCATCTTCTGTATCTTAATCTAACTTTGCAGATACCGCGAAGTAAGTTAACGTAGAACGGAAGAGGCAAAACACAAGCCGAGCCTTTCATGCCCTATCCACCGTCCTCCGAATCTCATAGATTATGTTATGCGGTTATTCGCGGTCACCCCGCTCATATAACGCTTGTACGTAGCTTTCGAACCAGATTTTCGCTCTTCATGAGAGCTATGGCGGTTTGTTTTGACACCAGCGGAACATAGAGGACATACGCATACATATTGTTGTTTTAGGCAGCACACCGAAGCCTATGTCGATGTCGCTGGTATCGTTTCGAAAACTGCGCAGGAAGTAGAGTATTACTTTTTAGTTTTGAGTAGCCGTGCGTAAGACATCGTGTCTATGTTTACGAGCAGAAGCCCGAAACAGACATATTCTGGCGTGAACAGCTATATTTTTAGGAAGAGGAGCGCAGGGCATAATAGAGCATGTTGTTTGGTCATTTTAGGGGGAAAAAAGTAGAAGAGTTTAGTAAAGAAGAGAGCAACTAGACCGACAAGAAGAGACTTTATACCCTCTCCTCTGGTCCAGAAACACTTCATGGATTCCTTTCGAAGAACCTTTTCGGAAGACCCTGCTCATCGTATGCTCCGCGGCGCATTTTTGGTTCTTCGAATGCTATGTGAGATGCGACATAGTTTATCGTACGTGGTGTTAGACGAAGTGGAGGCTTGGACGCAGCATTACAATCTGCTGACTTTTATCATAGATTAGAGAGAAACCCTCTAAAATCACCCGAGCATTAAAAGACGAAGACACTCGGAATGAGGTGGTAGTATAGAAGGCGTGAAAGGTGGCATCAAATAGCTGTAAAAACATTTACGTCTTAACGCTAGATCTCTTACTCGCGAATATTTAGCGTATCCTTTGTCTGTTCTAGAAGAACATGAATATCCAAAATATAGTTCAAACAAGATTGATACTAGTAGTCGGGAAGAAAGAAACAACCTCAAAGGAAAGTTTTCACGACACTTCTGGCAGCAAGTACACATATTCCATAGCTGAGGAAAGAAATAAAATATGAGCAGCATAGTTGTGGCGCAATGGCCATGAAGAAGATTCCTTTTAATTTGGAGACCCTCTGCTAGTCTTTGTCATGGAAAGAGAGGAACCCGTTTTTGTTTTTGTGAAGAAGAGATTGATAACCAGGCCGACGGCACGGACATGTTAGGTGGGTAACGGGCCATATTAAATCTTGGGATCGTACACTAAACTTTGGGATACAGCTCAAAAAGGTGTGGTGTGACAGGATGTGGTATAGAGGGGAGAAGACGGAGCGACAGAGGCTGTTCATATAGCTCGCAGTGTCAGCTATTGCATCATGAAATGACGAGTTCCAGTGCACATCATCGACATGACATTCGCCGCAAACCGCAAAGTTTGTGAGTAAAGTAAAGACATCAAGGTCTCATCAGCATTGCATCATCCTAGCATTAATCTGCTTCGCTCCATGCCACACGCAGTCTACGCAAAAGGATGATGAGAAGAAAGACGCCTGTAAATGCCCAAATCATTCGAGGTCATGAAGTACCGCATCGCATCAATCCATCAAGGGCGCCAAAAAACCGTTCCATCACACGAGGGAAGAGCAGTATTAGGGCAGAAAGTCAAGCTCCGAAAAGTAATGCAACCCACCCACAGTCATGTCTCAACCTTTGTAACAGGGAAACCATAATAATACACTCCTCTCAAACCTTCTAATCCCAGTCAAATGACAGTCGCTCCTAGTGGTTTGCCAGCGTAGGCGCCCGCCTTAGCTTGTAGTCTGGCAGGTGGTCAAAGTCGTCTGTCTCGGAGTTGTATCGCCAGGCCTTGAACTCGACGCCGTAAGGCTTAGGCTCGAGCTGATAGAGCATACCCAGTGGGCAGTCTAGATCAGCCACATCCTCACGCTTGAGGCCCTGGAAATATGCCAAGAGCACGCGGGCTACGCTTCGGTGTGTGATGAGCAAGCAGTGATCCGTCATGCGCTCTAGTTCTACGATAACGGGTCGGATACGGTTGATGACGTCGAGGTAGCCTTCGCCGCCGGGGCCGGGGTATCGGTATGCGAGCTTGTCGCGTCGCCGTTGGAGATATTCGTCCGCGTACTTGGTCCGGATCTCTTCGTATGTTAGACCCTCCATGATACCTGCATTGAGCTCGTCCAGCATGCGCATCTGCTTGACCTCGAACTCTTCGTCACAAAAGTATTGGCCTGTCTGGATACCTCGCTTGAGCATGGATGTCCAGACACAAAAGTTGCGTTGTTCGAGCTCGTGGCTGTAGTATGGGTTCGGAGGGGTGTGGTCGCCTGGTACTGGAGGGAAGTGAGTATTGGCCATCTTGTCTGCCTGCCTGACTGCCCAATCCTTTCTTTGAGCAGCGATGAAGCGCGTCATCGCCTTGGCGTACTTTTGTCCGTTCTCACTAAGGTCCGAGTCACCGCCAATCTTTCCAGCAACGTTGTCCGTCGACTCGCCATGTCTCGTTATCCAGATCATGCGCGGCGCAAGATTGAAGTTGAGGAGGTAGTAGACGGCCTGTCCAGCAAGGAAGCCCTTGATCTGATGCGAAATCATCTTCCGGCCAACATCTACCATTTTCACATAAGGCATGTTGTTGTCCTCCTCGTAATCGCCGATGGGGACATAGTTCTTCTCGTAAATGGCTACGCGCTTCTTAAAGTCCGCCAAGGCTGCAACTGGGTCCTTGTCTGCGTAGTCGGGACCCGACAGCTTCAGGCGCATATTGGATTCGAGTAGATTCTGATCCCGACATACACTTTCGACGAAGAGGACGTTGAGCTCTGGTCCAGCACGGTTTCGTATCCGCTCCATGATCTGCTTGCGCCGCGCGAGTGTACTGTTGGTCGCATCGAATATGCCGACAGAGCCACTGCCCTTCAAAATGTAGTCCAGCAGGTCATCTAGTGTCTCCATTGCGCATTGCTCTCGCAGTGCTGCTGCCCGTTGGTTCTGAGGATCGAAAAAGTCGGCCGACTGATCCATAGACTCGCTCTCCTCCTCCACTGTTTCATTATTTGGTGAAGGGCCTTCGGGGCCTGGCGATGTGACTTGGACCCGTGGTGGTGGTAGTGCTGAGCCGTCTTCGTCATCCTCCGCAATGGCGGTGCTACCCCGGCGTGGGTCCGGCAGGTTCTGTGGGTCTACGGATCCATCGTGCGCGGGGTCGCCATTGATGAGAATTTTCGCAGCGATTTGCGGTAGTGTATCCTGGTGCTCCTCAATGGCCTGCTTGACGTGCGAAGAGACGCGCTCGAGGTTCGCTTGTGACAGTCGAAACCCACTGTGACTCGCAGCTACCCTCCGCTTTTCTCCCACGTTGAAGATCTTGGTATCGTGCTGCAGCCAATTCAAGTAGCGTGCCATCTTCTTTGTGATGTATGACTTGCCTCGCGCGGGCAGTCCGACCATGACGATGACGAGCTTGGAGCCGACATCTCGCTGTGCGATCTTGCCGTCGGGGGAGACCTTGGACTTGGTGAGGCCGGGGATATCGAGCGTAGTAGGCCGTAATCGCGGGGTCGACGTGACGGAGCTATTGCGGGTTAATGCGCTGTTACGGTCAGCGAAGTATGATGAGCTTTGCGACGGTGCGTCTCCATACTCGCGCGGACTTCCGGGAACAGATGGCAGCGGGGTGTCACTCAAGGCAGCGCCCACGCCATCCTTTGCGACCATATGGCCATTATGGTGATGTTGCTGGTGTTGGACGGGATTTGGGACAGGCTTTAGTTCGCCATTTTGGAGTGCGCGCTCCTTGAGGGCCTGCACGTTCTTTGCAGGCGCAACCGGAGGAAACTTGGGCTCGGCGGATGCGGGACGGGGAGTGAGGTCGTTGTCGGTGTTTGTGTTTGGCTGCTTTGCGTGGTCGAGAGGGATGGTGAGTTTGCTCATTACAGATCGGGCGTATATGGAATGGGAGCTGAAGCGGCGGTTTGGAGGGGTCGAGGAAGACGAGGAAGTGCGGCGATGTGAGGGCTTGTGATGTACGAGCTCGGTGACCATCGGCGTCGGGACTGCTTCCATGTTCGGCGTCATGCCAAGATGTTGAAATACTTATCTGAAGCTAGCCTGGCCGCCGCACTAAGATAGCACCCAGGGCTCTGGAGGCGAGTCGCTGTTGCCGATGCAAGATTGCGCTGAGCAGAGGGAATGGTCGAAAAGTGGTGTGGAAGGGGGGTTTCTGTCGAATTGTTGCGTGGGTTTGTCTTGTTGCAGGCTGATCGGGCCGGTGATTTTATACAATGCTCGATATGACTGTACAGAGTCGGCCTTTGGTTGAGAGACCTAGGAACCACGGGTACGCCGTTTCCTCGCCTAGGCCGTTGGCGGTGGTAGCGGGGGACAGGTTTTCAGGAACGCGCGCAAACGGGTTGAGCGATGCATGGCGAGCAGTTTATATCCTTCAGCCTGGACGGTGAGACTGGAAGATAAAGATAATGAAGCGCGACTTGTCTGCGCGTTTGTCCATGTTGCCTGTCGCTTGGCAGCTTCTCTTGCTAGAAGCGGAATCCCCACAGTCCGACGGCGAAAGCCAATCATTCCCACACGCCTCCCATCGCAGCTCGATACGACAAAGATAGCACACGGCTACTGTGGTTTGGTCCATTGTACCCAGGCACTGCCGGCATTGGTAACCAAAGTACCTCTGCACAACGTGATGGCTTTGTTCTTTGTGCCATATTCCCTTGCTTTCGAGGTGTTTCTGTGCCATGTCGACCAGTCCTGTGTGGATCGAGCAACGTCAGTGTGCAGCTGGATACTCCACTGTTTCTTTTGTAGGCTAAAGTCGTCGTCGGCACCCATGTACATACACGACCATGTATTTCCCCAGATTCCGAGACGTCGGCACACCACGTCTTCCCATACGAGCCTTGTGTGTTGTCCGAAACCTTGATCACCTGTGATGTGTTTGAAATGATACCAAGGCAGCGCTGCCACGTGTGCTGAGAATATTCATCCAAAACAAAGGCGTGACCGTTCTTCACAATCAGGGGACAACGGTCGTTGAGTGTCTATGTTGCAAGCTTCAGCGTCAGAACCAGCAGACAGATGTACGCTGAGACGCTCAGGGCTGTCAACACTGACACCACATTGCCTGATGTTCGGAACTTTTTCCTGTCTAGGCCATCCTCACCAACTTCTGAGAAGAACTGTTTGTTTCCTATCCGTTGTCAGTGCTCACATTCTTGTCGTCATACATGCACATGATCGTACTCAACTTACCTTGTTGTCGCCGGAACAAACTGATGAACAGGATGCCAGCACCGTAGACTGCGAACAGCGCACCGATGGAATAGAACTCGGCGGTGAAGATCTTTAGCACGACAAGAGCAAAAGAAAATTGGCCGATTGCCGTGCGTAAGTATGCGCCCTCGAATGTTCGCTGGGCTGCACGAATTTCCACCAGCTCTGGACCCGTCAAGATGACTGAGCGTGCGCGATGCAGACGCAGGCGGTATCTGTCTGATGCGTGCCGGCCCTAGCCATGGTGAGCGGTCAGCGTCTCTAAACAGAAGTTATTGGGGTCTTACTTCAAACATGGTTATTGTTGCACGTCGGTCAAGATGCAGATGGATGGCAGTCAGTCGTGATATGGCTCCCCGGGTACTACCTCGGGACGTGTGTGACGTAGTGGGGTAGGGAGCTTCCCGATGCTTAGATGGCAACACGTCGAATGGCCCGACAGACGCGTCCACTACTTTCACGTCTATAACGTATTCCAGCGAAGAGGATTATCAACGTCTTGGTGTTTGAAATGACATCTCACTCGGTCTCCCAAGATCTACAACGTCGTTGGGTCCAAGCAACCGCGTTGGCTCCTTCCCAAGATGGGCTTGCTGCAGGGTCCAAGCACCCCCGAAAGTTGTTCCTCCGCAACCGTCTTCGCAACCACAGTCAAGGTCGTGGAACGTTCAATTCACTACTTAAACCAGCCTCATCCTGGGTAGGCTCCTCCAGCCTCATCCTTAATTGAGCGCTGCATGCGATTGAGGGCCTGGCAAATCTTCACGCGGCGCGTCATACTTCTTCATTTCAGGACAAGCGTCTCGTATGTTCTCTCACCGAAACAAGCACCTCGATCGCGCATGGCTGTCTTCTATTCCATTGCTGATATCTAACTGATGCGACCAGGCACACGAATACATGCCGCAATCGCTTCGCCCCTCTCTCTTCTCGATCATCCGTCACATTCTGCCGCCCGTTTCCGCCCTGGGACGACTATCCTGATACCAGAGTCACCGAAGAGGGAGCAATGGCAGGAAAGTGGGCCTACTACGGGGTAGCCGTTGGGCGCAAGCCAGGTGTGTATACAGACTGGCCGAGTACCCAAGCGCAGGTCAGCGGATTTTCAGGTGGGAAACAGAAGGGCTTCAAGACGCGAGAGGAGGCCCAGGCTTTCGTCGATGGTGGCAATACAGGCCTCAGCGCAACTATCAGCTTACGAGGAGATATCTCTGCATCTCGGTCTCCATCTGCGACAGGCAAGACCGACAGAAGCAAGGAAACCTCGGAGAGTGCATCCAAGCGGCAAAAGAGGGAAAATGCGTCGCCAGCGCTGGGAACAGACAACCAGAATATCAAGGTCGAGCCTGGCGTCGGACCCCTCCCACCAGACGCAGTAGATGGTTTCGATCCAAACATCAAGCTCGATGAGCACACGGGCAACATCAGAGTCAAGACGGAAGAAGAGCTTCGCAAAAGGAAAAGACAACCGACAGGAGACTACAAAAGCCCCGTTGTGGTATACACAGATGGTGGTTCGCGAGGCAATGGCAATGTTGGCGCGTATGCTGGATGTGGTGTGTACTTCGGTCCACGAGATCCTAGAAACGTCCAACAGCCTCTAAAGGGTGAAGTACAGACCAACAACCGAGCCGAACTAGTCGCAATCGCTCGAGCAATTGACCATGTTCCCATCGATCGTGACATGGAAATTATTAGCGACTCTAGGTATTCGCGTGATTGCCTCACGGAATGGGTTCCGGGTTGGGAACGCAATGGTTGGAGGAACAGTCATGGGAAAGAAGTGGCCAACAAGGATATCATCCAACCCATTTTGGCAAGGATACGGGAACGCGAAAAGTGCGGGGCCAAGACTAAGATCACTTGGGTGAAAGCCCACGCCATAGATCAGGGTAACATCGCAGCCGATGCTTTTGCTAATCAGGCCATGGACAAGTGGACCGTTGAGCTTGCGTCGGGGACCGCATTTGACATGTCAGAAACGTTGAGGACAAAGTACAGAAATCCCAATGATCCAGAACCCGACTTCGGATATGCGGACGAAATGGACAGCTACTTCCGTGAGCTTGCAGACGAGAACCCAAGTGGTTTTGAAGGCGACCCTCTAGCTCAAGACGATCCTCGGCCCTATGCAGACGCCGGACAAGTTGCTGCAGCTTCAGGGCAGGATGTGGAGGACGTATGGGCTGATCATCCGCAATTCTCATTCAAGGCGAATGGCGAGGAGAAGGACAGCGAGCCGGCCATCACGAACTAGATACCCGCAAAGACTAGGAAACGCAGTATGGACCAATGTCCAGCGAGCTTGAATATCGTTCTCACCAACAGTGTCCCGCACATCATCATGTGTTTCTACGTCGGATTTGCAACTTTCGTTGCAACATGGTGATATCCAGGCAACGACAATGGTCTCGGTGATTGTCGTGGTTATACTACGTGGCTGGCTGGAACCGACAACCGTGGTACGCTCATAAGAAACGAATCTACTTACCAACGCACCTCGTCAACCTGTCTCAATTCCATACCACTCTCGCAATTACGCGCAACGTCCCTCACCAAC
>JAESFQ010000173.1_pt1 | contig 23125 bp, 21 predicted proteins | sample 9269431 | NCBI WGS metagenome assembly JAESFQ01 (sample SAMN14502588, study PRJNA617103) | algae metagenome | isolation source: Plectolyngbya sp. WJT66-NPBG17 and co-occurring heterotrophs from well... | place: USA: Mojave Desert, Joshua Tree National Park, California | collected 2006-08-06 | reverse complement strand
AACACCAAGATTCCCTGCATCTCAGATGGCCATCCCAAGAACATTGTCCTCCTTACTTGCGATGCCCGTGGTGTCCTTCCTCCCATCTCCAAGCTCAGCCCCGAGCAAACCATGTACCACTTCATCTCCGGTTACACCTCCAAGATGGCTGGTACTGAGCAGGGTATCACTGAGCCTCAAGCTACCTTTTCTTCTTGCTTTGCTCAACCCTTCCTCGCACTCCACCCCATGCGCTACGCCAAGATGCTCGCAGAGAAGATTCAACAGCACGGCGCCAATGCCTGGCTCCTCAACACCGGCTGGGTCGGTGCTGGTGCCACTACAGGCGGCAAGGTAAGGCGAACCCCTCCACAAAATACGGATGAATGCATGCTAATTAGTTCCCCAGCGTTGTCCTCTCAAGTACACTCGCGCCATCCTCGACGCCATCCACTCTGGCGAGCTCGCAAACGTCGAATACGAAACCTACGAAACTTTTGGTCTCTCCGTCCCCAAGACCTGCCCCAACGTCCCCGACGAGCTGCTCAACCCAGCCAAATCATGGAACGGTACCGCCGACTTCAAGGGCGAAGTCGAGAAGCTCGGCAAACTCTTCATGGAGAACTTCAAGAAGTACGAGGACCAGGCTACCAAGGATGTTATTGAAAGTGGTCCACACGTATGCTGCTGCCCCAAGCACTAGACTGTGCTTTGGCTGACATGGTTTCGGCACATCTTTCTTACTCATTCGACAGACTGAATAGCGGATTTCCTCGTTGCTCTCTTACTATTACCTCGCGGTCGAACCACCACCCCCAATCGACGTCAGCGGCTGTTCTTTTCCCTTTTTCATTGGATGGCTGTAGGCCTTGTTTGTGCCTGCGGATGGAATTGACATGATATTACGGTTTCCTTTTAATTCGTCGCTTGATGGATTTGTTGTTCGAAGCGTTTTATGAGCGCTTGTTGCGTGTATATACACTCTTGGCGTTGGTTCCAGTTGAGTAGCATTGCATGGTGGAAGACATGAAGAGGAGAGGAGAGGAGACAGTGTAGTAGTTTTTAGAAGGGAGAGAGGGTACGAAAATTTCATCATGTTTATCAAATTGTGCAATGTGTCGTGTACCGTGAAGACTGGGGCTCTTAAAACTACTACAGGGACCTTGAGGTGTCAATGCATGACTCGAAATAGACGCCAGTTCGCTTAAAGTAATCTCAAGTCACCCAAACAATCTCCCAAACATCCATCCTTCATTCATCTCCACGAAATACCCCTAAAACCACTACACCCCCCTTTTCACAAAACCGCCTCATCCATATTCCTAATCCAGCTCCACATCCACCTCACCGTATCCAAATGCGCCTGAACCCCGATCCGCTCATCAACCGTATGAATATTCCCCAGGCCAACCTGCTCCTTATCCCACCCGGGACCGTAGCGAAAGATATTCTCGCTCAAGTCCCAGTAGTAGCGTGTATCCGTGTTTCCCGTCATGATACCAGGGCTCACCACGAGATCTTTGCCGTACAGTGCACGTGTAGTTCCGGAGAGGATCTGGTAGGGTGTCACGGTGTTGTTGGAACTTGATGTCGATGTTAATGAGGTTGGGGTAACGGGAGCGGGCTCGAGCATGGTGGGGCCGTGAGAGAGGGTAATGCTAGATGGGGTTTCAGTGCCGTTGAATGCGTGGAGTGTGAGGTTGTGTTTGTGGGCTACTTGTGCGGCGAGCGCTGTGATGTGTTGCTTGATTGCTGAAGAGCTTGAGCCGACGTTTATGCGGTGGTTTACGGTGATTTGTGTGCGTTCGGGTAGGGCGTTGGTTTTTACGCCGCCGTGGATGATGTCGACTGCTACGGAGGTTGTGAAGAGGTATTTGATGCCGGGGCCGGCTTTAGCGGCTTCTAGTGCAAGGGCGTCTTTTGTCGGCTTCTTGGAACATGTCTGGCTTCGGCGGGATCGCTTGTTTAGCAGTTTGCCTAGATGGTGGGGGAAGTGGGGGGCGTGTTCGGCTCCGCATTGGAGAAGGCCTAGGTAGGGGTTCTCGTCTGCGAGGTGGGGCTCGTAGGGGTTTGCCTCGATCAGAGTGATAAGCTCGCTGGCAACTCCGATGCCGTTGTGCGGTGGAGGAATGCTGCTGTGCCCACCGGGCATGCGCACAACGATATCGACGTCGACGTAACCTTTTTCGGCTACACCAGGGATTGCAAAGTTGGCACCCCAGCTCTCCACGTTCACCGCGCCTTCGTCGATGATAGCAGCGATAGAGTTATGTCCAAGCTTCTTCAACAAGTACTCGGAAAGATGGCCTGCGCCTTCTCGACCAGATATCTCCTCATCGAATCCAAACGAAAGGAGTAATGTTCGCTGAGGAACAAAGCCGGCAGAGATCAAAGCCTCGACGCTGTCCAAAATTGCCAGCAATGAGTTCTTACAATCGCTTGCGCCTCTGCCCCAGACAAACTTCCCATCATAATGACCAGAGAACGGGGGATGCATCCACTGCTTGACTGTAGAGTCCGGGACAGGTACAACATCCTGATGCGCCATGAGCAGATTAGGCTTCAACCTCGGATCCGTGCCGGCCCATGTGTACAGCAAGCCATGCGTATTAACCTTGTCCAACTGCAACGTCGCATGCGTCAACGGGAAAGTCTTGCCAAGGTAATCAGCAAAAGAGTAGAAAATGTCCCATCGCGGGTCTGATCCAATCTCGCCCATGTCGTCGTAGCTTTGGGTAGGGATCTTGACAGCGCCTGATAAACGCTCAATGGCAACATCCCGGAAAGCATCAGATGCCAAGTAGCTCTCCATCTCATCCAACTCTTTCGTCTTCCTCGCTGGGAATAAAGGCTCGACCTGCGGACATTGCGCCTTCGAATTGACATCGCTTGGGCTGGAGGAAAGATGCCATGGCGACGATATAGGAGCAATGATGTAATGACGTAGAAAAGCCAAACCCGCTAGGCAAACCACTGCGCTTCCGATGAACTGACGATTGTAGGACGTCCTAGACGACTTTGATGGTGTGGCAGCTGGTGTCTGCTTTGCCCCGTTCTTGGCCGCCATTGTGGTGGTTGATGAAGGTTGGTGTCTTGGTTATCGGACGTTACGCGGCGATAAGTGGTGGTAGGTCTGCGACTAGTCTCAATTAGGAAGGTATATGCACTTGTCAGTATTATCGGATCGACGAAGTACTCGTACCTTTGCTATTCTTGCGTCATATGTTCAAAGAGATTATGCGGGTCCCATTAGACGGATCCACTCTCACACTTTTCGAAGTGTATCGCTGCGCTATTATCTTGGACTTTATCAAATGCGGACCTGATCTGGGTCATCGTAACTGGGTTCCCAGATCCGTGAAGCTCACGCATCTTATGCACGTGTTTTTGTACAGGTGCTCATGCAACGACCCAAGCTCACATTCTTAAGGAAATCAAAATACGATCTTACCACCATGTCCTACCATTCCCTAGAAGCCCAGCTGCCATCTGGCTCTGGCACATGCACACTTTCAATCTGACTCCAATATCCCTGGTCATATCCACTGTGATATCCACCGGTCTTAGTGTCTTCCGCCTCGGCATCCCCACCATCACATTCATACACCTCAGCCCTACGTTGAGCAACAGCCTCAGCTCCCTCTAGCATCTCACCCAGCCACTCATACACACTCCAGCCAGCCTGACGCAGACTTCGAAAACGGAAGACGCTCATACACACCGTCTTGCAATCCAAGCAGTCAAAGGCACGAGAGGACGTCGACAGCCGTTCTTCCTCCTCATCATGATCCTCCACACTACTCTCCTCTTGCCTACAAACCTGGCCCTCATCCCGCGCCCCATACGCCATTTCCTCCCTCTTCCTTGTTTGCTCCTCCTCCCAGACCAGCGGCGAAACCCAAATCCCCTCATCGCCCACCTGCGCCTCCAAAATACGAATATTCCCCGCCACAAGCCTTAGCAAGTTCCCGTATTGCTCCGTCTTCCCCTTCACCGCCCACCCCAATTTCATCGCCCCATTCACGCCAAACCCCGGCGTGGGAAAATCATGCGCGAAGAAATTTCTATGCTGCCGTATGCAATCAGTAGAGGTCATGTAGTCTGGTAAACCGAAATCATGGCAGTCCCAATTATGCTTCATAGCGCGCAGACACTCGTTAATGCCAATGTGATGTATAGCGAAGGAATTCTGTGCGCTTTCCAGGGGGGTGAGTGTGGGAGTGCGACGGGTTTGTAGGTCGTGGGCCGCAGCAAGGGAGGTTTCGGGATAGAGTTGTAAGATGGCTAGATTGGAGGTAAGATGTTTTTGGAGTGTGTAGAAGTATTCCAGGGAGAGAAGGACGGATTTTCGGGTCGTGCTTGTGGAGTGAGTTAGCTGGGTCAGATCCCCGTTGAAAGGGAGTGTGTAGTATTGGATAATGGCACGGGATTTGGGGTAGTCTGGGTCTAGGTCTTCGATTTCACCTTGAGATGACGTGGGCAATGGTGGTAGGTCATCTAGATCGCTTGCTGCTGTCTTGTCTGCGTTATCGATATTGGCGCTTGGTTCTAAGACTGGGCAGCTTGCATCAAGCTCTGCTGTTAGCGTAAGAGTTGCAATGTTTGCACCAATGGGTGCTATCGGACAACTAGCGAAAGCCAGGTCGGTTGATGGCCATGGACTTTTATGACGCATGGTCAACATAACTGCTCATTATAGTTCTAGCCTAGTGCTTCATAATTCAATGCAATCGTATATATACTCGAGGTGGGTCTTGTACGTCAGGTGTGCGCACTGTGTATATGTAAAGCAGCATTGTTGGTACATGTCGTACTGTATATAGTTGTACTGACACTGTGAAGTAAGAAGACCGAAGCTCTTGACATGCTAGCTCAGTGGTTACAAGTCCTCGTGTATTGCTGCCGTTCTGTTGTGGTGCTATGTTCACACTCAAGTTCAGAGGGGAAAAGCCCACAACGATCATAGTATCCCAAGTGTTCTTCCTTTGACACACGAGTTTTGCACTACTCTTGCTCGTTGCCTTCATTGTCGCTAGCTTCACTATCGTCATGAAACATACCATGTAGTCCTTCCCTCTCAGCTCCAATCAAAGGAGCCCTCTCGCCCTCCTTGCGCGCGAAATGGCCTCCGATGCTGACAGCCAGAGTACTGAAGCCGTGAATCATTGTACTTCCAAGCACAATGAAGCAAACCATAGGCCATATCATGGTAACCGTTCGTTGTCGGTCCTCCGGCAGGTCTTGCGGCGGATCTGGAAGAGGCAGCGATGTGCCGGTCTCGAGCTGCGCGCGGGCTTCGATGGCAAGGAAGAGGGCACCAACACCCATTGGCCCAAAATGTCCGACAAAGAGGGCTTCGGTCGAAGTCTTTACCGAAGGTAACATGTTCATTTTGAACAGTGTGAATACGATCGGAATTCTGCGGAAGACTAGGACGAGTGCTAGCAAAGCAAAGAGTCGAAGAGGGGTGAGTCCGTCCGTCACGTTGAAGCTCGCCCAAGGTATCATTGCACCGAAGAAGATGAAGAAGGCCGAGTTGATCAACAAGTCGATGATAACGGGTAAAGATGTTTCCTCTGTCGGAGAATTTTGATTATGCGCGAAGCCACGTCCTGCGAAGAAGGCCACCAGGAAGTCGTCCACACCAAGAATCGATGCCAGCCCAATAGAGAAGATGGCCAGGAGGAGGTAGAAGGCCAAATACGAGGCCCGACCCATCCACTCGCGTTTGTGAGAGAACCTGTATAGTGCGTTGAAGAGGTACCCGAGGCCGATACCTAGAAGAACACCTACCACGCACTGGTACAGTACTGTAACAAGGAACCACTTCTTCAACACGCCCCCGACAGTGTTCTTCATAAGAAGGCTCAAGCCCAGATACAGAAACGGAAAGGACACACCATCGTTGCAACCACTCTCTGCGCTCAAGTAGTCCCTAATTCGCTTGGGTACTCGGGTGCTGAACTGGCTGTTTGATAAGACGGAAGCTGCAAGAACGGGATCCGTGGGTGTGAGACAAGCTGATATTGTCAAAGCAGTCGGAAAATCTGTTTGGAACATGAACATGACGAACATTCCACATATCAGCCAGCCGAATGTCATGACCGGCCCGAGAAGGACAAGCAGGGCGCGCCATTTTCTTTGCAAGTAGCCTTTTGGAAGCTCCAAACCGACAGCAAAGCATTGGATTCCGACGATAAGACGTGTCGTCTCGAGGATCACATCATCCTGCGGCGGTTAGTGTTGCCCACCTGCACAATGAGATACACTTACAGAGAAACCCCATTCATATGGATTAAGAAGGTTCAGAGCGCGTGGTCCGACAATCTGTTGTATTCGTTAGAAACGAGTCTGTGCTTGCAAAGTATTTGCGACTCACGATACCAAAAATCGTGGCTAGAGGTGGTTCTGAGAGATGAAGGCGGTTCCGGATCATAAGCGAGAACAGCGCGTACAAGATGAGGAAGAAGGTTAGGGTCACGTATGTAACGTGCGGCCCAGTGGGCTCAAGCTGAGACCAGGCCATGATGCTTCAGCGGGCGTTTACAAGACTGCGTGTTTGTTTGGGGGTGAAAGAGCTGAAGTCTCTGCGAAGCTTGGGCTCGAGATTACGCGCTCTGTGATCGCTGTGACGTCGAGTGAAAACGGCCAACACGGTAGGGAACTGGCGCGCTGGTGAAGCAGCAGACCTATGTGAAAGACACTCAGGCGGTGGGTATCATAACGACGGATTCGCAGGTGCAGAATTAATGGCGCGTTGGATCAAGTGCTTGGCCAGCCATGAAAGATCACGCTGCATAGATATCCGCATCGATGACGAGGGTTGGCTGGATTTGGATGTGACGCTCGGACGGTACTGCCGGAAGTGGTGGCACCCTGCATGTCAAAACCACACTCTTGGGCATCAGATTCGACAGACACAGCAGAAGATCAACCAAGACGAGTTTGTATGAGTGCGTGTTTGTGGACATCTGGGGTATTATCGCCCTATCATATCTATGCACCAGTCCCAGATGCGATATATGCAGCTAGATCAGCCACAATCTCCACGTGAGCACGCGAGCTAATCAATTCCGCTACTTTTATGTCAATCAAGCGCCTCAGTCGAATATGGATATGCCCAAACGCCGCTCCCACGCCGTGATGCTACTCAATCTGACCACGACCCATCGCGGCTGATATTAAAAATACATGCAAATTACAGTGAAACCAAGGGGTGTAATTAAGGAAACTGTGGGCTATGCGTCGTCCGGTGGGTTGTTGAAGAAGGCGAATCGTATCCTGTGAAGCTGCAAAGGGTCAGAATGGGTGAATCTAGAGGGTCATGGGGTGCATACCGAAGGAAGCTTTGGAATGACGACTGCTATGGTCGCAAAACAGTTGACAAGGAAATACGTCAAGTCGTAATTCGTGTAGTGCGTGCTAACGAGAAACAGCACAATGGGCACGCTGAGAAGAAACTTTTTGGCTGGTGTGTACTGGTCCCCGTTGTCAATCTGTTCCCACATGTTCAAGTTGTCGTAGGCGCCCGAGTTGAAGTCAAAGGGCACGCCGCGCACGTAGTGGAACATGAGGTAGGATCCCGCCACGTACGAGAGGTTTACTAGGGTCCATGATGCTTCTTGCGACATGCCGGGGATGATGTCGAATAGAATCTTGCCGAAGAAGATAAGGACAAAATGGATAGCCCAGGCGCCTGAACGTGTTAGCCTGGAAAGTAAACGGCAGAGCAACCTATGTAGCCTGGGCCGACTAGAGGCATGGGCATGCCGTATCGTGTGAGCTCACCCTTTGCATTCACCCACTCGGCATTCAAGTTGGGCAGGGCTGACTGGTCGCTCAGCTGCTCGAGTGACTCGGGGGGCTCCTTGTAGACAAGACTACTGCTACGTCGCCTCCTCGCGTCCTTTGCGGCATCCAGAGACATCTTGGAATAAGAAGACGGCGGATCTACTTGGCGGGACCGCGGGTCGCCAGCAAAGCTCAAGCGGGACGTGCGATTGAGGAGTATGGGTGACAGTTTGGCGGTATTGATGGCTTCGTCGGGCGGCCGGCCGATGACTAGAGGACAGAGTGCAGATATGGTCGCGTGGGAGAGTGTGCTGAAGAGCTGCCACGGGCAATGGCATGTCAGTGAGGTCCAAAAGGAGCAAGGCGGCGAGGTGGGCTCCAGGGTCTTACTGTGTACGCAATGCCTTCCGGACAGTCCGAGCTTCTGGGCGTTGAGCGATTGGGGCAAACAAGGGCAGGTGGTGATGCTGGTCAAGGGCGATGTAGACGGGCAGGGAGTTGTGGTAGAAGAGCAAGGGGAATGGTTTCGTTGCTCGGCAGGCGTGAAGACGGAAGCGTGGCAGGTCCACATGATGCTCCCAAAGACCGTGTTCCTAGCAATCACCGAGGCCGTGCCCTGAGCGCAACCATACAACTCCAGCACCACCCCCAAGACACCTGATGCCACTTACTACTCCTACAACCACACCACCCTCGCACCATGGCCTCTGAAGCGCCGCCCCCGATGGACGCGCCCGCCCACGATGCACCGCCCGCCGATGCAGGCGATGCGACACAGAAGCCCGTCAAGCGCTCGTGGAGGTATGACGCGCCCACGCATTCACTGCAAACTCGAGCTAATGTGCATCAAAAGACGAAAATACCGCAAGATGCGTATCAAGTTCGACGAGGCCATGACCGAAAGCGACAGCCTCATCAAGCAGGAGTGGAAGGCCATGGGCACCGCGCGCCGTCTGCAGGAGAACAACGACCAAATTCTCGACATCCTCCTCGAGCTCAACGAACAGACACGCGTCAACCCGCGCCTGCGCTTCGACCTGCGCCAGCTCTCTGCCGCTGACACCGCCGTGCCGTCTCTGGAGGCCGGACCAGATCCAGAATACGTAAAACTGCAGCTACAGACGCTGAGAGACGACCTTGCCGCCAACAACATCACCCCCGAAGAGTACGCGACTAGGGCAGACCAACTGCATACTTCGCAGGCGATACAGCAGACGCTCAAGTCGTTGGCCAGTCTCGAAAGCAAGATCCCCCATACCACGCGCGCTGACCTGGCCGACCACCCCGTCGAGGGCATCGACCTCACCGAGCATGCGCCCGGCTACATGTCTCCTGCGCACGAAGACGAATACCTCCTCGCTACCGACCAACTCCTCGAGCAACCCGGCTTCGAGCAGTCCCTCCTACAGGGCCGACCCGTCCGCCTCGCATCCGCCCAAGCCCCGCTCAGCGAAAAGGATCTGACCGTGCGCAACCCCGACAGCGTCTACAACTGGCTGCGCAAGCACCAGCCACAGGTCTTCCTGCAAGACAAGGATGCCGCGCACCACGAGAACCTCTCCGAAAAGTCCGCCGCACCAAAGACCACCAAGGCCAACGCGAGTAAGGTCAAACGGGAATCTGCAATTGGCGGAGGCACACCAGGTCCCCGCGACCACGATGATGAAGACTCTGCAGCTCCGGAGACCGGCAAAGGACGACGCAAGACCGGCGGCGGCGGTGACGACGACACAGCGTATCGACCCAAGGGCGGCAGCTCTCGACCCGCAAAGCGCAAGCGAGAAGAGGGTGACACCCCCGTCGGCAAGGGCAGCAGAAAGAAGAATCGCGTCAGCACCGGACAAGCTGCTTGACCTGCCTGCTGACAGGCGCGCAGTAGACCATCTCTCACGCCTTGATAATACCTATCCGACTGCGACATGCACTCGTTGCGTGCACAGTCAGACGACTGCGATACGCCGCGACATTAACTCTTTTCCGGCCAAACTTGCGCTGTCTCATGTGCTCCGTGCCGGCGCGATCGTGTCCTGTACATTTTCAGCCCAGGACGTAACTATGAAAGCACAGATAAATTTCCTTGGGAAAAGTCATAAACATCATATTTGAGTCGGCGTTATTGTGGGGTTATTGGCGCAAAGATGGGTTTAGATATACCCTCGGGGAAGCACGTTTCCTGGAAATTGAATCAGAGGAGTTTAGGTCAACTGGATACTGGTATAAGCCAGCAAAGGGACATGCTGGTTCCACTCTGTACAACCACCATTTCATATCATACAGAACGTTCAATCAACTATCGCAATGCCTTGCCCCGCGCTCCGCCCACCATGACCGTCTCGGGCGCCTGCTGAGCCTCGCTCATAAGCGGTAGACTCGTCTCAAGAACCTTTATTCCGTCGACAAGCTGCCCGTTTCCAGCGCGCTGATCTTCGAGGTAAGCAGTCTTCTGCCTCTTGTCCTCGAGATATTGTTTCCGCTCCTTAGTCAAGACCCATTCCTTGGGAAACTCGACCTTCTTCTTGGGTGTATGGTGGCGGAAGTCAAACGGCACGTCTTCAAAGCTGTCCTTGCCGTTCTTGGCCTCATTGATCAAGTTTGAGATGGTATCGCCGAGGAAGCGCTTGTTCTGCGATTGCGTGTCGAACTTCTCGCACGAGAGCTTGACTATGTTGGTGGAGGGGTTGTAGCGTGGTCCGGCGAGCTTTATCACTTTGGACACTTGTAGGTCATTCAGAGAGTGTGATTGCGAGAGGTCCTTTGGCGAGAACTCTACGACGACTTTGTTGGAGGCAGGGTGCGATTCACCGAGGTATGATGTATAGCGGAAGCGGAAGGGCGTGGCTGCTGTTGGGGGTTCAAATGGACGAGCGAGGTCTGAAAGATATTAGCATGCGCATTCTGTCCCATGTCTGTTCAGATATATGAAAGGTAACAAACGTACGACTCAAAAGTGGCAACTCCCACGCAATCAACCTAGCATACTCCCTTAACTCCCGATGCTGCTGCAACTCTCCATGTCCATGACTCGTCAAGTCGTCTCCGTAGTAGTCTTCATCCGGTCCCATGCTCTCCTCTCCCTCGGCCCAGAACCCCATCGACGCTTTCCTCTTGTCGTCTTCTTCAATATCAAAATCCTCGTCTGTTTCCAGGCCAAAGTCTTGAGTCTGGGGTAGTCCGAGTTTCCCCTTGCGGAGGGCGTCGCGGACAACATTCGGGTCGATTTCTGCGAGCGAGGCGCGCAAGTTGTCCAACATGGCGGATTCACGCTCTTCTGTGGTCATCTCGCGAAACGCCTTCGCCTGTGTGGTATTGGAAAAGGACGATTGAGGTAACTCCGGAGCCAGTTCCTCTAGAGTCTCAGTGGGCGGCTTCGCATCTGCAGCGGTTACGGAGCCCTCCTTCGTGGGTTCATTTGCGTATCGCCGAGGCGTTGTGGATATTGGCCGTTGCCATTGTGCAGATGTGTGTTTTGGTGCTGCCCGAGTTCGTATCCGCGAGGGGCATTGTCGTGACTGCAGCAGCAGTCTTCGTGGTATTGACGCCATTGAGTGTGGTTGTATAATCACCTTGTCGTCGACTTTTCGCGATGCAGGTACGCTTGGCGCTGGGGAGCAAAGTGTGACCGTGCGCCGGACCAATCGAAACTAAGACCGCCCCGACCTCCGCTTTCCTCTACGAAGGTGCCCGTCTTGACCACCAACTTGATCTTGACTTTGTGGTGCTAAATTTCGAGGGCAGTTCTATGAGCAGTCTGAATCATATTCACGGATGATTGTGGCCTCCCGACATTTTGGATCTCCACTACATTCACCATGGCCTGGGAATGGACTTCTGAGTCGAAACTCTGCTTTGTCACTACGGGAGCTACTGCGCCGTTCAACGACCTCATTGAATCAGTCTTGAGTCCTTCGTGTCTGGATACACTACTAGAAAGTGGATTCACACATCTCCTTGTTCAGTACGGATCTGCCCGGGATGTTTACGAGCAGTTCTCAGCGCTTGCTCGAGCATATATGCAGGAGGCCAAAGCAAAGCGAGATCTCATCATAGATGGTATCGATTTCAATCCGGACGGACTGCAAGCCCAGTTTCAATTGGTTCAACGGTCAAAGGGCTTGGTCATCTCACATGCTGGTACTGATGACTGCGCCACATTGATTCTCATCAACTAACAATACACAGGATCAGGCTCTATCCTCGAGGCACTTCGTTATCAGATCCCACTTATTGTCGTATCCAATACTGGACTACTAGATAACCACCAAGAGGAGCTCGCAGTTGCAATGGAACGCAACAATTACCTTGTCCGCGGCGACGTCAAGTACGTTCATTGCTTGTATAAGCAATATCTCAGGCTGATGAATCTATAGAAACCTTGCGCCCGCAATAAAGAAGTCAGACGATTTCCGATTGAAAATGTCACAGTTCCCGCCTATGACAAGTGGGAAACATCGCGAGACTAAGAGCTTCGCGGCCATCATGGACGAGACGACGGGCTATATGGATTAAGTCGAATACATCCAACACCCCGCCAGATTGGTCCAAGAATACCGACTTTGACAAGATGGAATGCGATGATCTTGCGTTTCGTCGGGTGCACTGTTACTCGGCCAATTCTCATACTAGGCTCTAGCACTTCTGGAGTAGAAAACCCCAGCTCATATCCGAGGATCTTGGTAGCCGGACCTACCTCATTCTTTGTACAACCAGTCGCAACCACCACATCGATTAGACGCCTCAGTGTTTCTTAGCAGTTGGACTGAGGCACTGCTTTGATGCCATTGGATCCGACATCAATAATTTTTGACGAGAACAGAGATGAAGCAGAGAAATGTTAGTATCTCAAGATAAATATTGCCACATGCTGGTAGTCTACCGCTCCTGCAAACTCGCAGTGCGGTAACATGTACCACAACGACTGATTGGACGCATTAGGAAGGTGCGCCATGTATTACTTCTCTCGGATCGCGGCATGGACACGAGAGTAATGGCGGTGGGCGCCTGTTGGGGTAATTACTTCCCGTTTGTTATGTTTGGGGGCTTGCAACTTCCTCACGTTCCACTGTATACGTGTTTAAGAAATTTGTACTCGAGTTTCTCAAACGACATTCTGGCTTGTACTTCTGACTTTCTCTCAACAACTGTTCACTTCCACAATACCACTTGGCCTTGTCGTTGAGCTTTCTCTGGCTTATTGCGCTTTGATAACCTGACATACATACGGGAAAGCGACAGAATCAACTCCAATACAGCATCTCAGCATGCATTCACAGCTCCCCATTGCAGCTATGCTTGCTGCTGTAGCTTCCCTTGTAGCAGCCACGCCGAGGTACGTGCCCTTCCATCCAAACTCTCTTTCCTCGGCTAATCACATATATAGCATCATTCACGATCGAAGTGTCGCCTTCGAATGGGGTACGGACAAAGCTCGAGGCGTGAATATCGGTGGTTGGCTTGTCCTGGAACCGTGAGAAACCTAGTATCTATTGATGCTTCGCCTAATTGCGACAGATACATCACACCGTCCATCTTTGAGAAGTACAGCTCAGCCGAATGGCCCGTATATGACGAATGGACGCTTTGCGAGAAGTTGGGCCAGGGTAGCTGCGCCGATGTGTTGAAGCCGCACTGGGAGAACTTCGTCTCTTTGGATGACTTTTGGAAGATCAAGAGTGCCGGCTTCAACATCGTACGCATTCCCGTCGGTTACTGGAGGTAAGCTCTCATATGATGCCAACACGTAGTTTGTGCTGACAATGTACCTTAAGCTACGTGGAGCCTTGGGGCCCATATACTGGAGACGCAGCCCCGTATCTCGACGCCGCGATCGACTGGGCGCGCCAGACTGGTCTCAAGATTGTCATAGATCTCCACGGCGCACCCAAGTCTCAAAACGGCTTTGATCACAGCGGCCAGAGGGTATCTTGGCCGGGTTGGGGCGATGCAGATAGCCTGACCCACACACTTGCTGCACTCAGTGTGATCCAACAGAAGTACGCTACATCCGAGATGCAAGATGTCGTGGTCGCTATCCAGTTCCTTAACGAGCCTTTTCTAGTGAAGCTTGATCCCGATATGGTCAAACAATTCTACCGGGACGCGTATTACAGCCTACGGGATGTCAGCGACACGCCCGCAATGCTGCACGATGGGTTCGAGAACCCGTCTTGGCTGAACGGCTTCTTAACCACTCAGGATAACGATGCGCACAATGTCATTGTCGATCACCATGAGTACCAGATTTTCGACTCTGGGTTGGTGGCCTTGTCCATCGACCAACACGTCGCTCTTACGTGCAACTCTGTACGTTACAAGCTTATCGCTACCGTCGCACCTTCCTAACTCGTCCTTCTAGGTCAGCAACTATGACAGCTCGGATAAGTGGACGAGTAAGTGATAAATTGATCTTTATCTAGACGGCACATACTAACTAGCAACAACAGTCGTTGGCGAATGGTCTGGCGCCTTCACAGATTGCGCCCCACATCTCAACGGTTTTAACTATGGCTCCCGCATGGAAGGCAGCTTCCCGGGCTCATACTATATCGACACCTGCGCCGAAAAATCCGGCCCTGTCTCTTCGTGGTCTCAAGACTGGAAGGACAGTGTGCGCCGCTACATCGAAGTGCAACTTGATGCCTACGAAGCCAAGACTCGCGGCTGGATCTTCTGGAACTTCAAGACCGAGGGAAGTGCTGGCGAGTGGGATCTTTTCCAGTTATTGGACAACGGCGTCTTTCCGCAGCCGTTGTGGGACAGACAATTTGGGAAGGCGTGCTCGAACTTTTGAGTTGGTGGTTTTGAGGGGTGTGGTGTTGTGGGATGAGAGGCGGGTGTAAGGTTGCAGAACACGGGTAGGGTGATATGAGCTGGTACTTGTGCATGGGTATGCTGCATTTTAGTGGATATGTGCTGACATCGCATACTAATACGAAGATCATCTGATCATCGCTCGCAGTCTTTTCGTGATGTGTTATTGCGTTTCCCGTACTCTTGGTACCCCGCATCTGCACTGTAGTCTAGGACGAGTAGTGTATCATCATTTTCGCATACTTACCGTAAACGTGGAAAGCGTGGACATTTTGCATTACTGTATTCGACTGTACAACCGATTTCTTACTCATCATGCATTTACCGATTATCGTAACATTTAACCCGCTCAGACTCCCTGTTCTCAACATCTCACCTCCCACGATCCTTGATGCGCAAATCTTCTTTTATCCGTACTATCCGACATAGTCATTCAACGATATAGAACAGGATAACGATACCTATGCAGCAAAATTCCGACGAGAATATTTGTCGATGTAACAATAAACTGCCCACGTGTGAGCTTTTATACGCTATCATTCATGTAAAACTACATATGCTCTTTCTCGTTTCTCTTTTCCTGTCATGAAGCCGGTCAATTTGGCCCACACTCGCAAGTACAAGCGCCTGGTTGCGCACGAGATCATGGATGCCCTGATCATGCAAATATTTTCTGGAGGGCTCATCATGAGATTCCAGCTGAGGAATACGGGATCCGAATCTTGCTATATACGCCTTTACGAATACACCTCCTCTTTATTTGCGCTGTGAGAGAGCGAAAGGAAGAAAGACGGGACAGCCATCCCCCCGCTGCGATATTGACATCTCCGGGTATTACAGCCTAAATGGATTCAGGTTCAACATAAATATTGTGTAACCCAAAAGGATCTCATGTTCTCAACACATGCCACTCCAACGCTATCCCTCTCGGGGATTCAACGTGTATGGTATTCACCGAAAACTGATTTTTGGCTTGTCCCACGGGCCACAGCTCTTCGGGAATCGGATGTGAATCTCCTATTCATCGGGGACCTCTCGTAAGCGATGCCGTATACACATCGAGTCATGTATACAGCGGTACTTGCCTGCTAGAAATGGCAAAGGTGGTTGTTCGCGGAAGCCGGTACACATCTCAAGTCCATTCGTTTATTTTTTTGTTGGGACCACACTGATGTTTGTAGGGATCCTGAATTGCCTCATCAAATATCGAGAGGACCCACGCGTTCAACGATCGCGACTGATGGGATCTGTCTCACGACAGTTTCGCGGCCATGCAATGCCGGTTGCGTCATCGTCAAGATTGTGCGCGATTCTTGGAGATATATCTCACAATGAATGGCGACTGGTCGTATAGCTGGGAACGAATCCCTGAGACCTTTGACAACGGAAACTAAGTATTCGTCGTGTGGCCTTCAGTCAGTACCCGATTACGACAAGAGACAGGCCAGGGTATGCAGAAGATGGAAAAAAAATTGTTCTGCAAGAAGAATTTTGACTGAAAACCTGGCAGGATTAAGGAGTCGAGACTCGCACGTCGTCATCTACTATTCTCCACAAATCTATCATTTACTATTTTTACGCGTGCGCGACTAAAGACCTGGGCTTCCCTGCTCGCCGCGACCACGGCCTCCTATCTGTATTGTACTATGCACTCAGATCCTGAAATTTATCGGAGAGAAGCTCCGAGAGTATCGTTCATGCCATGTGTAGTGCTGATAGACATTCAACAGTTTGAAGTGTACATTCGGACACATGCTCCACGAATGGAAAGGGGTCCCCCAGCCGTCTTGTCTCTCGTGGAGTGCCGAACCAATTGCCTCGGTTTCATGAGAACTCCCGGTCTCCTAGCGTAGGGTACCGGTGCCGCGCTCGCTTGTTGGTTCTAGGAACTGCAGCAAGCGGGATAACGGTTTTGCGCCAAGTATTGGGTACTAATTTTGGGCTGTCACTGAGCGTTGTGTGGTCTTCACTATGCTCTTTTGCGTCCAGGAAAGATTAGACCTACGTGTCAATGTCCAGTGAACTAGTTAGCACAGGCTCACGATGCGACCGCATCACGCAAATTTCGAGGCGGTGGTCAGAGAGCGTCGCAGTGTGTTCGCCCAGAAACGCGTCCGAACATTTGGGCACGAGCATACGGAGGTGCGACCTAACTGCTTTGGGATGCTAGGCTTGGGCACTGGTCAGCTAGTGCTATGGACATGTACCGAACCACGGCCGAAATTTCGTATTCATTCATCAAAGTTCATGAGCACTGCGCGCCCAGATTCAACAGTCAGGTTGACGCTGGATCTCGATGATTATCTTCCTTCTCCTGACCAACCATCCTGCCCCAGACTGCTTGGTGAGCCACCTGCGAATTATGTGAGGTATCACTTGGACACAAAGACGGCTTCTTTCAGATGGCATCTAGTCCACTTCGGTAACCTGCGCCGTTCATGCATGGTCAAGACGTCGTGGAGAGCTGCGTAATCCAGACGAAACGTGGAAGCACAGACATAATGTGATGGGAATCCTCGGGAATGCGTTGCGAGGACAGATGTCAAAATGCTGTTGACGAAATTTAGAGTTTCGGACCGGTTGACGACGCAACAGCCCCAATCAAACATCGAAGTTTTGGTTCGGTTAACAGCCCGCCCCAATACGCCTCATTACCAACGGCTTTCACGCGAACACTCTGGGAAATTAAAGCACATGCGAGCAATGGAAGCGGGAGTGTGGTCTGGACCTGATCGCTAATGGCCTACTCCACATTATTCTCCGACACATCCTAGCTATCGTGTTTCGCATCACATGGGAAGCGTTGGGCAGTTGATGAGTTCTGTCGTGAAGTGACGAGTATCGCAGCTGTCTCTATGGAAACCCTTCATGCACCAAGAGAATGTAATGACATCTGCATCATGCACTTCAACGGCTTCGAATAGTCGGTGCATACTCCGTCCTTGCGTGCACATGTAGCTAGTAAGGTAGGCGAAAAATGCATCCTTGTCCTCATCTTCCGCTGAGGTCATCGGAAGAACATCCGCACCACAACTTCGCCCCGCCTCATCGAGCCGACCGACCAGTGAACCAATCAGGCCCTTTACCGGCCGCTGCTGGACTATTGACCGAACGGTTCTGCATGGATCAACCGTTTTTCTGGCGTACTACGAAGATCGCCCCGCCTTACTTTGCGACTGTTAGCGGGGCCGGCGGACGCAGTTGTGTTTCCCAGTTTCAGCTGTATTTGTACCCGTCTCACCCGCCACAACACAATAACAACAACAAAAAGCAACCTAACATGCCCCTATCGACATAAACACCCGCGCAACCCACACTTGAAACGTTCGACCAACTTAGCACCTAAACCAAAATCTTTCGATCTCAACCGGATTCCGTCAGGATGACGACTACCATCGGCTTACCTTATGACGACCTTCGCCCACATGTTGTGCGGCCGAAAAAGTCTCTTTTCCAGAGGCTGAATGAGACCCACGGCCAGCTCATCTCGCACATGCGATCGTTAAAAGAGGATCCCATACTTTCAGTCAAGCAATCTGCGGAACGCACGAGGGCTTCATCGACAACATCGCTCACATCAACGCCGGAGTCAGATTGCGAAAGCTCCCAGGACCTGACTCGATGCAGCGAAATCGACTGTGACACACCGGTATCGAGTGGCTTCTTGTCTCCGCCACTTTCACCATCCGAAGGGAGCTTCTTCCCTATCCAACAGTTTCTTCTACCTAAGGATCGCAAGCCCAGCAAGGAGTTCATTCAAGGCATGCAAGGTTACGTACACTGGAAACAGGCTACCTACGAATCGTCCCTCAGCCTTCCCATTTCCCCGCCACAAACGCCGGAAAGCTCCTTTTCATGGAGCTCTTCCAGAAGCACTCGAAGTGAGATGTCAGACGAGCAAATGGACGACTGGCTCGACCGACCCATGGATGCTGAAGTGCACCGCTACCGCAAAATATCAGCTTCGTGGTTGGAGGAGTCAGCTGATTCGGAGGAGGACGACAACAAAATCCACGTCATCCAGGAGGAACCAGATGAGGAAGACAGCGCGGCACGAGAAGAACGCCAACACATCTCAGCTCTGTGGCGGGAGACTTGGTGCATGCAAGATTCGCGGGACGGGAGCTTTGTTGGAGACGAGAGCAATGAGGTCGCCCCAGAAGCTACGGAAGATGCTTCACCGGAGAAGCACGTGACGAAGAGCCACAACGAACTTCAGCGCGAAATCGCTCTTCATGCGCCACACGAGCATGCGCAGCCATTTCGATTAAGTTGCACCAAGTTCAAAGACGTTGTTCCAACATCGTTGTGCTCTACTTAAACGAGAATGATATTTTCATTTGTCATTATACATCGCTTCCGACATTTGTCGAGATTGCGCACAACGATACCCAGCAAAGGAAACCAATGAGACCTTATGCTTTAGACACCACTACACGGTTGCCATGACGTTTATCGTCGATTGAGCGATCCGTGCAGTTGGTAGAGCCGCATCACATCGTTCAGAAACGGTGGGCTCTCCGAGCGAAATATTCAGCCGAGAGGGCAACTAAGGTGTGTTGCCATCGACGCAATGGATTGAGCGTGCGAGTAAGACAGAAGTCTAGTTTACAAAACAAGCCCATCAAATGCATGATGCGCACTAGCATGCGCCATGAGATGATGTAAGGGTATAAACAATAAAAAAAATCCAGAACCACATTACCGCTACACTTGAAATGCAGTTCACACCATTTCTTTTGCTTGTGGTCGCTGATACGTCCTCCCGCTCTCGTAGATCTCGTGTGAATGCACCGATTCAGTGACGTCCACCTTTGTCGTCACAACGATATTGCCTATTGCACCATTGTCATGTGCTCTGTTGTTCAACCTCGTATCGCTCTCGGTGCTTCCTCTTTCTCCGCTCGGTGAGCTTCTCCCAGATGAGCTTTTGCTCGTATCTCCCGCCTGCTTTGTCTTCGCATCGATCGTCGTGAGCATGTATGCTTTGCCAGCAGAGCCATGCCCTTCATACTCGCCCTCAGATGTCTTGTTCGACGAAAGAGGACCGTAATTTTTGACCGCGGAGCGTTGCTTTGTGCCTGGTCCGTATGGGTTCGAGAAGTATCGTGGCTGTGAATTCTTGCGAGAGCGAGAGCCACTGCCGTATGTGGATACGAGGATGGATCGGAAAAGTGGTTTGAGGCAGGGTAGGTTGCCGGCGATGATACCGACGTTGCATTCGACGACGGTCCAAATGGTCATGTCGCGCGAGTCCCACAGGAGGTCGCCTTCTTTTCCGTAATTAGGTAGGTAGGATAGTTTGACAAAGGCGGCGGCTGTAGCGAATGTTCCTAGGCCAAGGATACAAATGAGGGAAGCCTTGTGACGGCGGTTCATTTGGACGCCCCACAGCATAGGAATCTGCATAAATTCGTTAGCAAAGTCAATGCAACTGAATACAATCTAACGCAAACTTACGGGTATGCCGACGGAAAAGGCGATATCAGTGAGGATGTTCAGTACAATGTTCAGAAAACCCAAGGCTAGTCTTGTTTTGACGGTCCAGCATGTGCCTTTGACGCGTTGATCCCACATTAGACGGATATCTGTACATTGCAGCAGAACTGTAAACACGCAACCGACTGTGTAAACGCTCATGAATACTGGAACACGTTAGCTTTCTCATACCAGTTATCTGAGGGCCATGCAATCTTACCCATAATGCTGATAATCAAGCGCCGGTAGAAACGTCCTACCGCAATTCGCAAGAGAAAGAAGCCCACCGAAACCTTGACGAAACATATGGCGAACAGAAACACTGGCTGGGAAATGAGGTTCAAGCGAAGAGCGGCTATGAAGTCGTCTTGCTTGATGTACTCGGCGTGCTTCCCCGCACCCATGTGAACTTGTGGTATAACAAGGCATTGACCAGCAACGCACTGTATATCTATTAGTACTGTGCGATAATTCGGGGGACTGTTGTTCCATACCAAAGACATAGCCAACAGCATTACATAGTCCTGATAGCAGCGAAATGTTAGTTATCATCACCCATGCTTTGCCAGCGGAGCACTCACGTCCCAACCAACGTTCCTGATCATCTTAACCCTAACATAGAACCTCGCAATCGTCGTGAGCACGGCCACGATGGTGACGGTTAGCGTGCTTGCGAGGATAGTGGGACCTTGATCTTCGTAAGGACGCATCGGTGCGCCGCTTGGTTGCATGATGGGATGCACGTCAACTAAAGGTGAAGGATTCCGGAACACACAAATCTCTGGAAGTGCCAGCAAGATGCTAGCATTATAACACCAGCGAGTGGGACTTCGCGGCGGATGTCAGGGGTTTCACATAGCTTTCAACGTCTGAGACCAACAGCTCCTGTCTGCGAGTGCTTAAGCCGCCACACGGGAAGACGGAGAGAATAGAGTTAACCGCAAACCTTGTTCTGGAATATACTATCAATTACGAAGCGCAAGAGGGGTAGGCTGGGAAGGCTGCTGCCGAACATGTATGACATGTGCAGGTGAAGAACTGCCCAGACTAGTCTCGCTAGTAAGAAGGGTGGCTGTAGACGGCTTGATCGAGACGAAAGCATGGGTCTTCCCGTGGCAGACTGACACAGCAGGAAATAGTATGTTGCGATTCGGGAGCGCCCCTGCAGACGGTTAAGTCTCATGTTCGGGTCTCGGAGCAAGGTGCTTGTGAGGTAATCTACGTGCGATGTTCAATAACCTCGGGAGTTGCGACGGCAATGAGCTGTAGCTGGACAACTAATACAGCGATGCTTTGTGACACCACAGTGTGATTTTAAGAATCACTGCGATTATTCTTCGTGCTACCGTTCAGTCAAAATAATCGACCAGATCCGTAAAAAGCAGGCTCAAGTGCGTGGCTGAGCCACGAGCCACGTGTGTAGGAGAAGCAGTGCTGTGTGATCTCCAAAATACCCGCATGAACCGTACTCTAAAGATCGTTAAATCGAGTGATGAGGAGCTAGTAGTCTGCATGTCATACCATTCACTGCAGGCCTTTGAAACTAAAACGCTGCAAGGTGCTAGTCACGCAGCACGGGCCCCAAGAGAATGAATTTGTCAATAGGGCCGAATGCCCACAGGAGTAGAGAGAAATCTGCAGACCATTGTTGAGTACATGTACGGTAGGAAGCTACAAGTAGAAGAGCCGTTGTGGGATGATATCTATGAGCAAAATCTCTTTGTTAGCCATACTGGAGGCATACTTTGCCAGTAAGCTCGAGAACGCAGTAAAATATTACTGAGTACGTCGTTTACTACCTGCCGAGGAAGCCGAGGAAGCTGAGAGATCGGTTAATCTCTTGTCGCTTCCAGCCGCCTCGTCAGGAAGGTGGTAACAGCGGCGCCGAAGCTCCAGAAGCTCGAAAGGTAGTGCACAAACCAATGACAGCTCCAGAATGGGGCTTCCCGTGCGGGTGCACGTTAGATTCGCAATCGAGATTATCCGGTAGTCTGGAGGCCTTGTGATCGGTATGATGTCTGTAGCTGAGGAAGCGGGACGGGGAGTCGGCAAAACGGATCTGGCCCTTAGCGTGGCCTAGCGGCATGGCATCATGAGCGCCACCAATGTCAAGCCGCATTGACTGCCAACCAGTCTTCACCCAATACGCCCAATACCCGAAATACCAAGCCTAATACGACGTCTTGAATCATGGAAGGATCAGTTTACTTCAAGGGGTTTTGCAGGCCACATGGCTCTGGCGCCCGCAAGGAAGAATGTTCCTCTCCTCCTCCTGCACGTGGGTGGGCCACGGCAGATTGTGCAGACATGCAACAGACTGGTATCAAGTCAGCCTCGGCAAGAAAGCACACAATTACGAACGTGGCCAAGGTAAAGTCGTGGACTACCTGTGGTATGGGAGACTAGAGTAGCCGACCTCAACTCATTACTCGCATCCTGCATGAATCAGGATGCTGCGCGCTCATCATGTTCCCGCCCATTGGAAACCCTAGGCCTCATTGTCCAATCGACGTCGGGGGCGTGGTGCTATCCGAAGGTCAGGCAACCTTCACTTGCCACGAAAGGATGTGTGCACAGCATTGGCCGTCCGGCAGTTTTGCTTTTGAATCTGCCATGCTCATGTCACCGAATGGTGGCTTTCTTCTATGGATGATGGGTCACGATTAAGACCCCGTTTGCACACAGCCCGCCAATCTAGCCCTAAGGTCCCTGCGGCCAGGGCATAACACATGCTCGGAAATGCGTAAACGAATGCGCCAGGCACCAAAACGTTATTGGCTCCACACGTGGCACCGTCTTGCCTTATCCCATTGTTCATCAGATGGAGATAGCAAGGCTAGGTGCGGCGGTGTACGATACTGTTCTAGCAAGGTTAGAGTGGCTTCGGCGTGTTCACGCCGCCACCGACCCCGGCAGTGAGGCATGGTATGCCTAATCGGTAGCTGTGCATGATCAATTTTTCGACATATATGTATATGGGCAGATCTTTTTCATTTGTACATCAGCATTCAGCTTTCTCTGCCAACCAAGTCACTTCCTGGGTCTTCAGTTCAGTCGGTTAAAAGGCAAT
>JAESFQ010000172.1_pt1 | contig 23170 bp, 16 predicted proteins | sample 9269431 | NCBI WGS metagenome assembly JAESFQ01 (sample SAMN14502588, study PRJNA617103) | algae metagenome | isolation source: Plectolyngbya sp. WJT66-NPBG17 and co-occurring heterotrophs from well... | place: USA: Mojave Desert, Joshua Tree National Park, California | collected 2006-08-06 | reverse complement strand
CCGTAGCTGGACTGCTAGGGTTATATAGACCAGCACCTCCGCCCAAGGCAGCTCTTCCACCCGCCAGACTCCCTCTCGCGCCCCCAGCACCTCCACTCGTCAGCCCCAGACTCTCGTCCCGTGGCCTAGTGAGCAGAAGGAAGCGTGTATTACCGCCGGTAATCCAGCATGACACGAAGCAGTTCTGATATTTATCAATGTGCTTCAGATACATGGGCGCTGAGCCGCTGGATGTAGAAGGGCCCCATTGTACTTCTTCGACTATGTCGAGTGATGAGTGTAGGATGAAGGGGACGAGAGCGCGCTCAGCGGGGGTATAGTTCGCAACGCCAGTACCGCCGCTGCGTGAGGTGCCGAAGTCGTGCGTAAAGAGGGGAACATCAAGGGGCGATAGAATAGAGAACGTGTACGACATGGTGAGGTATTGGGGTGTAGACTGGTGTATCTAAGGAGCGTTCGACATGCGCTCTATGACTCCGCGTGAGGGGTAGATTGGCTCGTTTTCCCTTTTCTAGGTCTTACGAACGCTGAGGACGAAGTCGCTGGGAGTCGAATTGCGTATAGTTGTGAGTTTAGCTTTGGGGTTTCGCTGTGCAACGTGTGGGGTGTCGATGAGCTTCCCCACGCTAATTGGCATGTACGCCAAGAAAGTCCGCGGGAGTGTCTTTCGAAGAATATCGCGACTTCAATTGCGCAACACAGCATCGCCAACCCCACACTGCCACCATGTTTGGTCCTTTCCGCCTCACAAACCCATTATCGGGTGGTCTACTATGGTGCGACGCTCTGCATTTCTCGAATCGTCCAATGCGCGCAATTGTTCATTGTCGCCATCACATTTCCCACTTCTATGCACCCTCTACTATCTTCGACTTGACATGTGGAAAACCATGCTGACAAACATGTAGGAAGGTACCATGGAGACTATCCAGACATCAGAAGTACAGGCAGCGCGAGCGCCTACGACACGTTGACACCGTGGTTGGCACACTCGATACCGCACTACGACGCATGGGACAGAGCATGAAGAAGGTGGAGCGCTGGAAGATGGAGATGCCGACTGAGGCGGAGATGCTACCCAAGGACAAATACACTGTCTTCGACCGCAAGGTGAAGAGGTATCGGAAGGGAATACATAGTAAGTCTCATACACCAAGTGGACGGGGACACGCCGTTAGGGCAAAGAGAGCCTCCGGAAGTCCTGGAAAAGTGTGGTGGCTGACATTTCGCAGAGGTGCCAAAGTGGACAAGAGTCAGCCAACGACTCAATCCTCCGGGTTTCTAGACGGACCTTACCGGGAACGACGGTCGTGTGCGTGTGTATACCATGTATCATTATACAATTTGCATCAGATACGGCGCTTTGGAAAGCAATACATACCCCCCAAACATACACTGGCAATCTCATACTCCTTGAACGCAGATGTGTCTGCGTTGTCATTTGACGAACGAAGGCTGTTAGTTTAGGTCTCTATCCTGACTGCCTCTAGCTTCGTGGCAAGTTGCAGTGGGGTCAGCCGCAACGAGCATATCCATCGATTGGTGAAGTGACAGCTGACCCTTTAACCGGTAGGATGTTGTGAAGAAATGACTGAAGGAGGCTTTCAGCTGAAGCTTTGAGAGAAGACTTATTCTAGCAAATCACCTGCAAAGTGCCGCTCTTGGAGTTCTATTGCCATTCCTTTTCGATGAAAGGTTGAATTTGCAGGATATCGATCTGTACCGGCGATAACTGCAGAAATCATTGTCATTTTGCCAAGATGGGACCAATCTGCTATTAATTAAGAGGCATCTGCAACATGATACATAATCTTTCGCCCTTCAATCACTATCACCCATTGACCTAAAACAGCATGCCGAGCTCGTTAGAGTCAAAGCCCATACCCTCGAAACCAAGACCCTGAGCATTCCATCCCATATCTAGGGGTAGAAAGCCATTCCATAACGCCGAATCATCCGCAGGCGCATTGCCCCCACCACCATGTACAGCAAACTCATTCACGGCACCCAAATCAGTCCATCCAAAATCCCCCATTTGCTCCGTAAGCGCCGGGCTTTCACCCGTCCCAGTGCTACTTGCCTGCGGACTAGCACCAACGATAGGATGCTGGGGAAAGCCATTTTGATCAACAGGGTTGCTAGCAATGTGTGTGCCAGGGTGGCGGAAAGAAGAGCGACTAGCCTTGTCCTTCCTTGGCACTTTTGCCCAGAGGAGCTTGAGGAGCTGCGAGTAGCGGGAGCCAGGGTGTTGGATACCGGCTCCGACTCCTACAGCGCTGCGCTCGAGGCGCACGACGGTTTCGTTGATCATGGCGCGGATGGCGCGGTCTTCGTCTGCGCTGATGACACCTGTGCAGCGGGCGCGGTAGAGGAAGACACCCGAATATACGAGATAGAGATAGTATCTCAACGGCATGAAACGCAGCGAGCGCTCAGGATCGACAAAGTTGTTGACGGTAGTAAGGATGGCTTTTGCGGCGTCAAGCCCTTCGTAGATGAATCGTGCGTCGCCCACTGCGCCGACGTTGTTTACAAAGACGCGCTGCGGGACTTGCATACGGCCCGTTGTGTTGTTGGTCGGAGCACCTCCTACGGCATCGTCGGCAGATGTAGAGGAAGAGGGTAGCGCGCGGAGGACGGTTGCTTGGAAGGCGAAGGCGTTGGTGTAAAGACGCAGGTAGTCGTAGGACATCAGTAGACATGCTTTGAGCGGTGGGGAGCACGTCAACGTACCCCATACGCTCTTCCAGCCATAGATTGCCGAGCGGAAATCATCGATGAACTTGATGTAGCTACCACTCATCTGCGATCGGAAACTCGAACTGGGATTTGAATACAACGTATCGTGTACATTGCTGAACAGTTGCGTGAGTTCAAGGTTCGCTTGGAAGATGGAAGCATGATCCTCCTCGTTCGGGCTTTTTGGAATCAACGTTGGATAATCCTCTCTTCGTAATGTTGTCAGTGGCCCAGGGCCACGGGACCAGAACGCCTTCCCGATTCTAATGCTGATGTGGCGGTCCGACACATAGGCCGCTGTCCAAATAAGGCGCTTGCGATGGTGGTCTGGGTCCTTGCCCTGATCCACGAAGCGGAACGAATACCGATCGAGAGCAAGGAAGTACGCGATCCTCAGAGCGAGACCAACATGCATCCAACTCTCTTTGTCCTCTTCCCCTTTGCCGACCTTGCCAGAACCACGCTGCGTATACGGTGCCCATTCAGCTAGCAGAAGGAGGGCTTCTACTGCTTCAATACCGGCGTCGCCTCCCGCTGCCAACGTAGACACAAGGCTCTTCATGTGTTCCGAGCAAGCTTCGTAGATGTGTGGTTCGTCGACGAGGTCTTTGGAAGCGATGAGGAGGATGGCTGTGAGGAGGTGTTTCTCGTTGTTCACCATGTGCGATAGACGGGATGTTTCGAAGGCGTGCGCTGGTGCGAGTGGGTAGTATGGATGATATTGCTGTTGAAAGCGAACAAGCAGTTGGCATAGAGAATGCACTGTAAGTATCCCTCGGTCCAACAATGGGTACGAGAAAGACAGCGGCGCAGCCATACTGAAAGAGGAGCCTCGCACGTGTGGTATGCTGCTGGTCATACCTGTCCCATTGATTTCTTCATTTGAACTCGACTCTCCAGCAACCCTCGCCAGTATGCCCAGCGCATCCGACGGATTCTGCAAGTTTGAGAAGGGAAGTTCATCCGTGTTCGAAGAGCTCGAACGTGATGCCTGGAGCTCTTCGCCGAAGGGCTGTACGCCTGGGTCTTGCGACCATGTTGTTCCTAGATTGCCCAGCGTGTGGAAACTTCCTTCGGGTGCCGCTGTCGCAAGCGATGGTAGTGACGGTTGTGAAAGCGGATCTAACTGCGGCTGCGATTCATCGACGCGTTTCTTCTTTCGCTCGCGTCGTCCGCCACGATTGCTCCCGCCGAGCACGCATTCGAGGTTGTCGCGCTTGCATCGAAGGCATGGTATGGAGTTGTCGGAGTCTCTGCAAGCCCACGTTAGATCTCACGTACAGTATGCCATGATGCTCGAAGCACATCTCGGCGACGCGACTTGCCGCAGACTACCCAGGTATGTCCACGGGCAAACGTCAATCTCCAAGCGCGCTCTAAATCTCCGACGCGCGCAAACAAGCAAGAAGCCGTTAGCGACTTACAGCAAACACCGACTCTTCCTCTTCCTGCAGTTCAAACACGCTATCTGCGTCCTTTTGATCTTCGAAGCTTCGTCTTCATCCGGGTTGGCGGCTGCCTGCGCGCCAGCAGGCTGTTGTGGGGCATTTGCTTCCATACCTCATCTCGAAGCAGTGCGTCGTGTCGGTGTTTGAAGCTGTCGGGAATTGTGGGCACTTTGAACGAAACGCGGGGACGGCAATGTTGGCATCGGGTACTGGTGGTGTCGGGCCGAAGACACGAGCTGACACGGACAGTTAAGGCCAATTCAAGGCCATTACAAGTACGCGCATCGTAGTAAGGGTTGCACATAGCCTGAACGATCTCTCGATGCCGTGGAATCTCGGTGATCATCATGGTATTTGATCTCATTTGGCGTTCTTGGTCATGTTGGAGATCGCGCAGTGCCAGCCTCTGATCCAACCACGTCTGCTCAGTGACATGTCTTTCTCCACCCGACCAAGAAAACTCGATCTTTTCGGCTCAACGGCCAATTACAACTTTGCTCTGGTGGCAGTACATCGCTTTGCAGTAAATGAACATCGCCGTCGCTGTTATGTGACTTTTCATGCCTTTGAATATAATAGTTGCATTTTCCAACATCTCCATCAATCAGAACAGTTTGATCAGGCTCGTTGGTGTAGTTGGTTATCACGTCAGTCTAACAAGGCCCTCACAAGGCCGTTAGTACACTGAAGGTCCGGAGTTCAAACCTCCGATGAGTCAAGCCTTGGGGTTCTAGTGACAAACGTCTTGTGTCGGACGTTTCAATGTTCATTTTTGCAGAATTTTGTAGTCTCTAACACTTAAGCTTGCTAGGTTACATCTGGCGTGACTTGAGTTAGACGGTCTGGATTTTTGGACGTTTCGTTCAAAGCGGTTTTCGCTTCTTACCCCACCATCATAACTTCTCGAAGAAATAGACACTGTACTTATCTGCTCTTCTCAAAACACGAAGGGTACTGTTACTTCCAAACTTCCTCTTTGCTGGGGATGATTTAACGTATCTGTATTCAAGATAGGTAATAGTGTAATACTCTCTGCATCTGCAAGATTACGACTGAAATGTCTCAGCGGGCATAGTGACTGCGTAGCGCTCTACAGCCAGCTACCGATGCTTGTAAATAGCCTCAAAAACCATGTCCACATCTACGACGAGTCTGAAGTTATATCCAGAACGACGACAGAGAGCGCTACAGCTAACCCAACATGCGTCAATCACCATAATGAGAGAGACTACATAATAATGCAGCACGTTATCGAAGGATTGGTAACAAGGGTATGTGACGGGCGCACATCACCAGCCAAGAGAACATCAGATAAGCCGAGACCAGGGATGTGCTAAGAATACCAGTTTTCGTGGGATATTAGGTGGTACAAGGCATATTACACCCCCATGTGAGAATGTCTTTGTTTCCGGATCCACGTGCAGCCCGTGTAACATTCCCGACCTACTAATTATTCCGCACGCGCTGTATATCAAAAGGACGGCGATGGTGAATTCGTGAGCTTTGATTAGATGGGAGTGTTTGTTTTTGTGGCTGGTTTGGTATGTTCTGTGTACAAGGCTTGAAGGACACGAGGCTGTGTTGTGCATGCCGCAGACATGCATTGCCGCTTTCTTGCAGCTAGGATGTGGGGATGTTTACATCTAGGCAGCGCGAACATGCATTTTGCTGCTTCGATTGCTGTCATGACAAACAACACAGTCTAGATAGCCTGATTGCTCTTCCCACCACTTTGTAGCAATTCCGCTTCATACCAGTTCACTATCGTACTAATACTTGCATTCTAAATCCATTCAGTGTACACTCGCACTACTACCATCCTACCATGGCCACGCTCGGCAGCCTAAAGCGAGCCTTGGTGCAAGGCGCCAACACCACGACCTCGATCCCATCCCCTAGAGACCCTCTTGCCAACGAACAATACGCAGCTGGCTTCGAAGCCTTCGTTCAAGGACCCGGTTGGACGACGTACCGCGACTTCATCATTCCCGAACTAGCCTACTTGCTGGCTCCTCTATACGGAGGGGATGCGTCGATTTCTGTTCTAGAGATCGGACCGGGGCCAAGGAGCGTTTTGGGTTATCTACCCGAAAGCCTGCGAAGCAAGATTGGCAAGTATACCGCTTTCGAGCCCAATACTTTGTTCGCTTCAAAGTTGGAGGAATGGCTGGAAATTGGCAAGGAGACAGACGCGGAAACGAAGTCTCCATTCGTAGGCTTGGGGACCGATCCCATCATCCATCATACTTCATTTGATCTAAAGGACAATGAAACGAATGGAAGCAACATCGAGAAGTACGACTTCGTCCTGTTCTGCCATAGTATGTACGGTATGAAACCGCAACGCAGATTCATCGAGCGGGCGCTGAAGATGCTTGTTGATGGTGGAGTTGTTGCAGTCTTCCACAGGGACGGAAGTCTACACATCGACGGCTTGGCCTGTCACCACACAGCATCATATCCTACTGGAGCCGTCGGCGTAGTAGATAATGATGATGCATTGGACAGTTTTACGTCTTTCATTGCTGGCTTCACCATGAGAGATGCCAACGAAGAAAAAGCTGTTCGAGCAGACTGGCGAAAGCTATGCCACAGTCTTTCCCGCCGTGAGGATGCACACCCGAAATATCTCCTGTTCCCTGCACCTGAAGTCATGATGACATTCAACCACCACGCGGACGCCGTGTCAGAGTTGGAGATGTGTATATCTCCAGTGATAGAGAAAAAGCCGGTCAAGAACAAGGAAGCCCGTCTGCAGCGTCCTGCCACAGTTGTCAGACCAGTGACCGTCGAGAACGTGCAATCTTGTGTCCAATGGGCACTGAAGCATGAGATGGGTTTGACTGTTGTCGGTGGAGGACACAACGCACACTGTCTCAAATCCAACGTTGTGGCGATTGACATGAGTGCTTTCGGCTCTGTACATGTGCTCACGGGAAGAGAGAAAGAGGAGGGAGACGTCGCTGGCTCCAGTCCATTGGCGGTCGTTGGGGCCGGATGCAAGACAGACGACATCATCAGTAAGACACTAAAGGAAGGATTCACCGTACCTTTGGGATCTCGCCCAAGTGTTGGAGTTGGCCTTGCATTACAGGGTGGCATTGGACATCTTACTAGACCGTACGGGCTCACCTGCGACAATATTGTCGGCGCCGTGATGGTCAGCGTGGCTTCTGGAGAGGTCATTCATGTCGGCTGTGTTCCGAGTGAGCATCTTCCAAAGGGAGCTAGTCGTCCAGAAAATGAAGCTGACATCCTGTGGGCGCTGAAAGGCGCCGGAACGAGCTTTGGTGTCATAGTCAGCATCACGTTCAAGGCCTATTCTGCACCAACCTTTGTCACGCGGAACTGGGTACTACCACTGAGTGACAATGCCGACGCCAAACGCAGAATCAGAGAGTTTGATGATATCGTCGCAAAAGGATGTGATGACTGTTGCTCCGCGGATGCATACCTGTACTGGGAAGATGCACGACTGAACTTGGGGATCACGACGTTCGAAATCACCTCATCCTCCGCCACACCCACCACTACCAGGTCCAAGCCCAAAGGCGATATATGGGGGACGGAGAGCAAATTTGAAACTATGAACGGCGTGAAAGCGTTCGGGGCCGAGATGTACATGTCCGCAATGCACGGTGGACACGGCGGCGGAAAGACGTCGTCTTTCAAGCGTTGTGTGTTTCTCAAGGGCATTGGAGGGCCGAGGATCGCTCATCGTTTAGTAGCAGCGGTCGAGTCTCGTCCATCGCCGTTTTGCTATCTTCACCTGCTGCATGGCGGCGGGAAGGCTGGCGAGGTTACACCTGGAGCGACTGCTTTCGGTTGTCGAGACTGGGACTTTGCTTGTGTTATCACAGGGGTGTGGCCTCGGGATGAGGATGGTACTCAAGTTGCGCATGCTTCTGTGCAATGGGTGTATACAGTCGTCGAGAGCTTGCTGCCGTTGAGCAATGGGACATACGGAGCAGACCTTGGTCCAGACCCTCGAGATGCAGCCCTGGCGGAGAAAGCTTTCGGACCGAACACCGCACGTCTCGGTCGTCTCAAGCGCGTGATGGATCCGCACAACGTGTTGGCATGGACATGTCCACTACCAAAACCGCCATTACCCAAACTCATTGTTCTTGTAACAGGCGAAAGTGGTGCTGGTAAAGATTACTGTGCTGATGTGTGGGTTTCCATTTTTTCTAAACTGCAAGGTAACGCGTCTTCATCAAGTCACGGCCTTCGCGCGCAAGCTGCACGCATCAGCGATGTCACGAAACGCGAATTCGCTGAGACGACAGGTACTGAATTCAGCCGCCTGTTGGAGGATCGTGCGTATAAGGAGAAGTACCGTCCAGAATTGACGGCCTTTTACATGGAGCAAGTCCAGAAACGACCCCAATTGCCAGGGGAACACTTCATGAAAGTCGTGCATGAAGCCGCAATCGCAGATGTTGACGTTCTGTTCATCACTGGGATGAGAGATGAGGCACCTGTCGCATCGTTTGCTCATCTGGTGCCGGAAAGTAAACTAATCGAAGTCTACGTTGAGGCCAGCGAGGCTTCACGAGTGGCTCGCGATGTCATCGTCAACAAGGTAGCCGTGACAGATCTGGGCTATTGCCCAAACCTGATTTTCGAGAACAACGCACCTGGGAAGCAGCTGATGCAAGAGTTTGCTGAGGCCAACATACTTCGCTTCATCCACAACGACTTGCAGCGACTGTCTGACATGGTGCGTTCAGTCTCAGATTTCCCCAAACCAGGCATCCAATTTCGGCATGTGGTCGGGATCTCGCAGCAGCCGGGTGGCCTCGCTCTGTGCGCCTCCCTGCTGCAGAGTCATTTCACTGGAAGCTGGGCCAAAGTCGATGCCATTGTATGTTGCGAGGTGGGCGGCCTCATCTTTGCGCCGGCATTGGCCTCGCTAGTTGGTGTGCCTCTTGTGCCGATACGCGAAGCTGGCAAGCTTCCACCACCCACCCTCTCGGTCATCAAAGACGCATCGTACATCTCTTCTAAAGCGCCTAACCACGCGAAGATAGAAAAGCACATTGAGGTAGAGCAAAGCGCTATCATCGGTTGCGGCTCAGTCGTAGTGGTGGACGATGTGCTGTCGACAGGTGAGACTCTTTGCGCGGTGCTACATCTGTTGGAAGAGGCTGGTGTAGAAGATGTCAGGGTCATGGTTGTCGCAGAATTTCCACTTCATCGCGGACGGAAGTTGTTGCACGATCGCGGATTCGGTATGGTCAATGTGCAGAGCCTGCTTGTGTTTGGTGGTGACTAGGAGATAGCGATGTTCCCTACATGATGAAGGCGGCCCGACTTGACAAGAGAGCATAGACCCTTAGACACACACAGTACATTACGACGTTGACCAAGATAAACATCTCATCCAATGCTCGACAGCCCACATAGTCGCGGGTGGTTTAAAAGTTTCATTGTACTAGTGGATAACCTTGGTAGGCATGTTGAGGCAGGAGTCTTGGTAAACGAAATGGTAGCATCAAAGCCAATCTGAAGCTCGAAGCAATTCCTGACACGACAATATTGGTGTAAACAAAGTTTCCATTGCTGCTAATTGACCCTCTGGCTTGTGTGCATTGAAAAGTGACACCACACTCGGTGTACTACCACTACTCCTATATCTACGTCCAAACTGACCTCGATACCTGAGTGTGCAAGCTATCCTTTGTTTAGAGGATTCCAACTTGGCGAATTACCGTCTTTACGCTTGCCTGGTTCTCCATGGAGATGGCTCCGTGTTCCAAAGTAAAGCGGAGGACAGTTCAACGCTGGGTTATTGCGGTTGGCGTCGGTGTCAAGACACCCTATCGGATTCCATCGCGGCTCACAGTCTTTGTCCTCCTGCCATTCCATCAGATCGCGGCCTGATGAAGTCTTGAAGCAACCATCATAGTAACAGCCGGTATAGGTCGTTACTCTGTTTGCTTTCCATCCCTTCATCTTCGCAATGTCTTCATTGAACCCCTTGACAAACGGCACGCTTACGTAGTCTGGGACACTTGACTCGGCGAAGTCCTCGCAAAAGTAAGTGTTCTTTTCTGTGTTGCGGTCCCACTCTAGTTTCACCTTGAGTACCAGCTGAGTCGGGCCTCCGTTGGTTGGAAATACAATCATGGCCCTGTTTGCGACGCTGCAGAATTTCATGGACCTCGAACCACCGCTGGTACCCTTGAAGGATGCCTCGCGGCAGTTTTTCGGAACCTCGGTCATCTTCTGGTAAGCCCTGGCCATCATGCGATACTATGCATATGTTAGCAGATGACATATGGTATTCAGAACACAGTTGCACTTACCCCGAGGTCTTGGAGATCTGTATGGTACGGGTTGTAGTATGAGTGCTCGACGTCGAGATAGAGGGTCGAGTCTGTTCGATAATTACCGGCACCATCCTTGTAAGCAACGTTTCGGATAGAGCAATCGTCGATGCTGGCTCCTTTGACGCAGGATTTGAGAATCGTGTACATTCGCTCATACATTCGTTCTCCTTGAAAGTTTCCAGCGTGGGTGCCTTGCTTCCCGCCAAGACGAACATCAACCCGGTACCAGCCTTTGAGGTGTTTGAATTGATCATCAGAGGCGGTTGTGACATCGCCAGCGGACGAGATGCTGGCATCGGAGGAGTTGACTATCGAGAGTGTCGCATTCGTGTCAGTGAGACGGTGGAGCTCGGCTAGCAGGTCGTCCGTTGTCGGGTCCTCTTCCAAAGTTTCACCGTCGCTATTCTCGATGGAAGCTTTGGTGAGATCTGAGGCCTCTTGGGCGTCCGGCTGCGGGCTGGAAGAGATTGCTATTTGTCGTCAGCAGGGCGACTGCGAACTTGTTGTTTGCGACCTACCAAGGTTGCCGTCATTGACAGCGTCTGAGGGCGGAAGCGCAAGCGCGAGAGCCGCCAGGAAGCTCAGGACAAGAAAGAAGGTACGTTTCATGTTGGCGTTGATTAAGAGCGATCTATGGGTGGCCGTTGGGGTTGAGAGCGAGATAGAAGGTGATGGGGGCAGATGCTTTGACGAGAGTGAGGGACGGTGGGACTATATACTGTGCAGGCACGAGTCTAGTTTGAGAGTGGGTCTGGCAGCCCAGAAACGGATATTCGGTGGTGCGGTGAGCGAGAGAGTGAAAAGGGAAGGGCGGGAGCGAAGAGTCCGAGCAGGCGCGGCCGCACGTGGAAGTGTCGAGCAAGTTTAAAGAGTATTTGGCTCACTACAGCCTTTTCCAAGCTCACATGTAGCTTCATATATTCCCAGGTTTATCAGAAAGAAATCTCCCGTACTAACCACGAAATACAAGAATCAAGTCTGGTCCTCAACTACAATACCACTTTAAAATGCCAATAGGCCTCAACTTTATGCAGCATTACCGCTCAGCAGACACATATGAAAGGTCACGCTCTCGCTTCCAAGTCTATAGTCATATTCCTGTTCGTGTCGTATTGTTGCGGCATTTGGTAGCATTTTAGTACTCGACCACTATGAAGTTTATCCTGTACTGCAGACCTTCATCGGCTAGACGACGGTTTTGTGTTAGTATTTTGAGGAGGATCAGAGATTTTGTCAGATACGGATAGTGGCGTAAGATTATCGAAGGTTGTCAGGTGGTTGAGGATGTTAAGACTGGACAAGTGTTGGACGAGCTCCGCTTATGTCATCCGTCGTCCAGCCTCGGCTTGATCTCCCATGTCAATCTTCTCCTCTCTTGTAATGCCCACCAATCGCTTCTAGTAACATGCGCAGCGGACTATCTAGCATGTCCTACCCGGCGGGGAAGCCATTGTACTCAATCAATTACCATCCATTGCTAATCCACAGCACTTACTATGTCTCCAGTTGGTAAATCAGCTAAAGTGCTCTTACACGTCTCAGGGCCATTCACACCACGCCTGCGATGGCTTCAGTCACCCTTAAGTCGCGCCCTCGCAACATCGTCGACATACCAGCAAGCATCTTTCGCGGCACGTGTACGTGTAGATCGCGCCGAAAGTAATGACAACCGCACCGTAGCAGCAATGGGTCGAACCAAGTCGGGCAGGGCGCTCAAAGTCCGCAAATACCCAGCCTTTGAACGCCTCGAGGACGAACGCCTTTACCGCAAGCAGCATCTCGCAGCCGCCTATCGTATCTTTGCCTCGCGTGGCTTCGACGAGGGAGTCGCCGGCCATATCAGCGTACGCGATCCAATACTGACCGACCATTTCTGGCTTAACCCGCTGTCGGCGCATTTCTCTCTGATACGTGTGTCAGACTTGATACTGGTGAATGAAGAGGGTGAGGTGGTGGAAGGGGACCAGCCCATTAATGCGGCCGCCTTTGCCATCCACAGCGCCATCCACAAGCGGCGGCCAGACGTACACGCAGCGTGTCATGCCCATAGTGTATATGGCAAGGCCTTCAGCGCCTTTGGCAGGGAACTAGACATGATAACTCAGGATAGCGTCCGCTTCTACAAGAGCCACGGCGTGTACAACCAGTTTGGCGGCATCGTCCTGGCGAGCGAAGAGGGTGAGAGGATCGCTGATGCCCTGGGTACGGACATTTCCTCTGCAGCCTTACAGATCACTACTTACCACTATCATAGGCGACAGTAAAGCAGCCATCCTCCAAAACCACGGCATCCTCACCGTGGGCAAGTCCGTCGACGAAGCAGCCTTCTGGTTCCTCTCCCTCGACAAAACGTGTCAAGCACAACTTCTCGTAGACGCAGCGGCGGCTGGAAGTGGACACAAGCCCAAGCTCATACCGGAAAGTGAGGCAGCTGAAACTTACAAACAGGTTGGCACGCCTGAGAAGGGATGGTTGGCATTCCAAAGCTACTACGACGAGATACTTGCCAAGACTGGAGGCGACTTCTTGGAGTGAATTAGACATCTCGTTGCTCGTTTGCTATACTGCAGCTGTGGTCGTGACGAGCATCGGCTGAACTTCTATTATGGACCACTCACACGCTTGTTTGCTTTAAAGAAAGATGATGAGACAGCAGGCGCACGCGCATCTTAGTCAGAGCATGCTTCGACTGCCACGCCTCTCTCAAGATTCTCTGAAGACCATCATGTCTGCCACTATCCTCCTTTGATTCAAAGGCGCTTACAATCAGTATTATGTGCGTTATGGTCGTGTTTCACGCTGGCTTAGTTCTTCCATGTTGGGTTCACGTCAGGGATACACACCTGTGGTTCGCCCACTGACGCATCAACATCGTTGACTGCTTAAATATGCAGGACCTTAGCCGCATGTCGCGAACTACAAATGACGTGGACCGCCGCACTACGATGAGATTCCAGTTGAAGTCGCAGCAAGTAGTGAGCTGGAAGCGACATCAGTATGCTTTGTAGCTAGATTGAGGGGAAACGGTACATTGCTGTCTCGCACAAGATCAGATGACGCGTTAGAGCTATGCTCACTCGACGCAAGCGTCAGTCGTGTCGACACCATCCATCTTCTTCGCACGCGATGCTCATCTCATCATACCTTGTCCTTATGTCACTTCACTTCCTTATCGCTACTGCCTTTGGGAGTCGAAAGTGGTACATTGAACCTCGTGGCATAATCGACAGTCCGCGTGTACCTGAAGCCATGGTCATAACACGCAGATCGTCACGGTGGGACTCGACTGGTAGTCCGCTATCAACATACAACCCTCTCATCACTGATCATCAGAAATATCAGTATCTGAGATGATCAATTGGGCTATTGGTTGCTGTAGTAGAGAAATTCCCCTACTGTCTTTGTTTCCGACATGTTGCTCAAACAAACTTGTGGGCGCGTCCCTTTCACTTTTGCACATGTCTTGTATCGCTACGTCACTCAACACCGCTTCTATTATCCTCGTGTTGCTGCTCATTTCAGACACTTCTTTTGCTATCGATCGACCGTAGCGTATACGGAAAGCTAGACCCACGTTCGACCAAATCAGCCACCATTTTTTCTCTACGCCTCCACAATCTTACCATCATGCCGCCTAAGAAGAGGTCCAAGCCGACTGTCCAAGCCGCACCGGAGGCGTCGTTCGACTGGACTCGCTCTGTCTACGGCGACAGGCACGCAGCGGCGGATAACGCCTTGATAGCTGCACACGCACAACATCTCCAGAGCGCCGGCGTGATTGACGAGCACATGGTCGATGAGCTGACGAAACCTTACTCCAGGTCTCACGTATACAGTGTTCGGTATACTACGGATTACCTTGCGCTCCATCCAGACTATACCGGAGATGATGTCGACTTGATCCCAACTCTGCAGACAGCGAAGAAGCGCCAGAGGGATGAAGATGAGGCGGAGAACAGGATTCTGGAAGACTATCGCGCTGGTCATATCGATATCTGGGGGAACTGGATTGGGGGTATGATGGCAGGTAGTGACGGAGCTTCAATGTCAAGAATTTACCAGATTCAGCGCCCGTCTTCTTGGGATGAAGAAGAAGATCGCGACACCACAGGAGGTGAAAGCTCATCCGAGAACTTCGTAGAACACAGGCGTCGCATCAACCATTTGCGGAAGGACAGTACGGAAGTAGTCATTTCTCACCCTTCAAAGCTTATCGCCAATCTATCGACCAAAGCAAGCTTCTCAACAACAGCACCACTACAGTTCAAGAAAAGGATAGCGCAATTCCGATACAACCCTGACCTCCTAGCATCTAGCATTACGTCGGCAGCCAATCCACGACTCAACAACCAGACGTCGTACGATCATGCATCCGGCACTACCCCCAACGAAGCCATCGCCATCTCCTCATCCCCTCCGCGACCGTCTCCACAGCGTTCGAGGCAAGCTCGCGCAGTCGCGCCACTAGCGCCCTCACATGACAACTCAGACTACACCGAAATCGACTACTACAAAGCAGCTGCCCTCTGCCGTAAGCGCGGTATACCGAGTGGTGGGAACCTGCAGGAAGTGCGGAACCACCTCATACGTGACGATACGGCTCAGCACGAAGGATCACCGCGAGTTCTGGCGTCGATGAGTTATCGGAGGACGTATAGAACTGTGGCACCTGGTGGTGATGAGACGGTTCCTTCGTCAACAAATGTTCGCTGAAGAAGACGCTTGAGGCATTCGCTTTCATTGCTTTGTAAGCATTGACCAGGTTTAAAGCGACATTGAAAGTTCGTTGCCAATGGGGTGTGGCTTCACCAATCTTGGCGGAACCTGGATCGAATGAAGGTTTTTGGATATCCAGCATTTCAAAGGCAACCGCCTGGCCCTTGATGCTGAAAAGCATCGCGCCGCTCCTCTTGGTAGCGCGCCATCCACGACTGCGCCGCACACCACTACAGCTATTGAAGCATAATAGCTTGACTATTTTAAGCACGACAATGTTCAATGCTACCAATTCGCTTTTAGTTACACACATGCATGAGGCGATATCACGAGATTGTATGACTATAGATGATAGTGTCAGAGTACATTCGCGAGCAAGTTTCATGACCTTTGTTTGTTTACTGAGACAAGGCATAAGTACGGACACGTTTCTGATTCTATCAGAATGGGAATGCATATTCTGAGATGACGCAGTGACGTATAAGTGATGTTGTCCAATAGCCGTTGTTCTGATTCGAGCATAAGCCGGTCCGAGGCGCGTCTCCACCTCGTCAAGCAAGATCACGCACGGACACGGCTGTCGATTCCTCGCCAATAATAGCAAAGTAGTTGTCAGCAGGCATGAAAGCGCCTGTACAACTTCGCGATGATTATGAACTGACGTAGAAGTGTAGAACACCCCCTCGCAGGATGGAAGCGCCAATGGAGAGACTGCTGTACGATGTTTCCAACAGCATATTAAGCCCTCGCTCCTTGCCTTTAAACTCCTCCTTCCAGCAGGTCCTTCCCTCATTCCTTCACATAATCTACCACCAGAGCTGCCTTAAGGCCCCCAGATCACCCGTATTCTAGTAAACAACAAATTCGCCTGAGGTCGTGCCCGTGTTGCAGCCATGTCGACTATCTCAGAAGTAATTACCGCAGACCACCGTGAGCTCGAGAAGTGCTATAACGAGGTGATCAATTCCGATGATGTCGATCACAAGACACGATATGGCAACCAGTTCACTTGGGAGCTTGCCCGGCACTCTGTAGCCGAGGAGCTGCTTGTCTATCCCGCTATGGAGAAGTACATAGGCGGCAAGGAGGGCCACGACCATGCTGAGAAGGACCGCAAGCAGCATCACCAGGTTGGTCTTGTTATGGCATTCATCTTATAGTGAGTTATGCTAACGCGTAGTAGATCAAGGAGCTCCTTAACGAATTCCAGAACATGGACGCTGCAGACTCCAACTATGTCCCAAAGATAAAGGAGGTGTGGTCAGTACTTGGCCCACATATCAAGGAAGAAGAGACGGACGACCTGCCTACCCTTGAGAAGGCGCTAGCAGCACCTGAAAACAAGGGTGCCTCTGAGAGTCTCGCGACGAACTTTGGCAGGACGAAGATGTTTGTCCCTTCGAGGAGCCATCCGAGCGCTGGCGAGAATCCTCTCTTTGAGGGTCCAATGGGTATGCTCGCTGCTCCCATCGATCACATCGCCGATATGTTCCGCAAGTTCCCTGAGGGTACTGTTATGCCCAATCCCTCGAAGCAGTAAATTGTTCACGATGTGACCAAGTCGAGCGATACATGTGACAGTACGACGTGGTATTGAGGAAGCTATAACGGGCTGGTTGTTTATTGAGATAGCATTTATAGTATGCGAAATGTGCAACCCAGGGTTTGGTCTAAGCGTCGTTCAAGAATAGTCTCGTACAGTTATGTATCATCGCGAACAGTGGGCTTGCGCACGTAACCGAGATGCCATTGATGAACTCACTAATTAGGCTTCAGCCCATCACAAACCAGACTACAATAGACACAGTAAGAACTGATCAATAACCGTTCACATCCTCCCATCGATCTCCAAAAACCTCCCTGTCATCTCAAGAACATGCTGCGCCTCTTCTGTTAGCCCGGTAAACCAGCAATTAAGCAGAATATCATGCGGAGCATCTCTCGTCCCAACATACTCAATCCTATTCCCCTTGACTTCTCTCATCCTATCCGAGAAAACTTTGATCTCATGATGCATCAATTCAGCCGTACCCGTATTCACTACCAACGGTATTTTCGTTTTGAACGGGTGTTCAACGGGTTGCAAATAGCGATCAGCCTCCTCGGTGCGATGGTGGGGTGGGTACGCATCAACTCCCCATTCAATCATCCCCAAGTTCAGAAAGTCGGTCTTTCGGCGGGGATTGCGCTTGTACTCAGCTAATGCAGAACGACTAATGTCGACCCAAGGAGACCATGCAAGGGCTCCCCTCGGCGCTGGTAATCTTCTTGTCTCTTCAATATATCGCATCAATCCAACGACCAGATTCCCACCCGCAGACTCCCCGGAAACAACAATGTTTTCCGCCGGCACACCGATATCAGTCAGAAGGTAGTTGTAAAATGTAACCGCGTCTTGTAGCGCAGCAGGGAACCTGGACTCTTCGTCGCGAGACAATCGATACTGGGACCAGAGCGTGTATACTGGTCTTGTAGTGGAGAGGTGCGAGGTGAACAGGCGGGATGGCATAGCGCCGGACATTCCGGGATCTGTAGCTGTAACGAAGCCGCCGCCTTGGAAGTACAGGACCACAATAGCCGTCATCAACTCCTCCTCAGAAGGACGTTTGGGAAACCATGCCGCGTGAACATCAGCAGGTACAATTGCCTTGTACTGTTTTAGAATGCCAGTATAGATCTCATCTGCCCCGGGCTTCGCAGTCACGACTCGTTCGCCGAGGATGAGTTTGGAAGCGTAGCTAGGCGCGAGATGGATCGCTGTACCCCATCGAAAGAAGTTGATAAGGTACGCGCTAGCGATTGAAGTTCGCCACGTCCAATTTGGGTGCGGGCGGTTCTGAGGGAGGATGTACCAGATTGAAAGACCGAGAAGACAGACTGGCGTGAAAGCTGCGAAGCCCAGAGTGACTACACCCTTGAAGGGCTGATGAGACAAGATGGGCATATTTAGAGTTAGAGCAGGGTGATGAAGTGGGATGCTATGTGGGTGAGGAATGTGTAGACGGAGGGGTGATGATATTTTGTAGATTTATCCGGCGATATCGTGGTTGTAACGAAGGCAAATAGCTACCTTTGGAGACATTTTTCTACCGTGAAGTCATACTTAGGTATGCACAATGATTCGTGATAACGTCAAAAGAACGAAGTTCGACATGCGCCAAGAGAACAACTCCGTTTGTTAGCCGCGTATGTCTTAGTGTAAAAACACGACGCATTAATAAAAGTATCGTATGTCCGTATCTTTTCGAAAAGCCGTCAAGGCGCCATACCTTGGATGCAGATTATTAACAATAACTCTAGTCGCCAAATCCCAGTCATGTATCATGGGAAAGATCGATAGTTGAACAGGATGATTGAATTTACATCTAGCATCTAAACGGCCACATTACTCATTCGTATTCCTCCTCACCAACTCACTCTCCAGCTCCTCTCTCTCCTCGACCGTTAAATCACTCTTGGCCTTGCCAATCTTAACACCCAAGAACATAATGATCAAGCCCGCCCCAGCAAGCGCAGTAGCAAGCCAGAAAGCTACTTGGTAGCTTCCCCTTTGTCCCCTCTCCTCTGTTTCGCTGACCGCTAGATCTGCAAATGAAAGGAACACGGCGATGCCCAAAAACAACAACGAGTTCATAAAGGAGCCTGCTAGTCCTTGACGCGCCTTCGGTAGCGAGGTGGTAATGAAAATGTTGCTGACATTGTAAGTGATGTCGATACCCAGGGTAGCGCAGATCATGGCAGGGAAGATGTAGGCCCAATAATTGAAATGGACAGGAAGAATCGCGAAGAGGAGTGTCGATAGGATATATGCTGTACCGCTGATGAGAAGGAGAATGCGGCCTGGCAGGAGATGCAGGATCAACCCGCCGATGGTAGCTAGGATGAGCCCACCGATGCACATGGGCGTGAACCAAGCGGCAGTGAGCAGCGGACTGGCGCCAGCAACTTGTTCAATGTAGAAGCTCGCGTAGAAAATAAAGATACCGAAAGTGCCGTATTGGAAGAAGAGCGCGAGTGCGAGGGGCTTCATGCCTTTGACGCGGAACAAATCGGGAGGCAGGAGAGGTTGTTCAGCGACCCAGCCTTCGATATAAACAAAGGCTCCTAGGAAGATCCACCCAATGACAAAGGTGACGGGAATATAAGGTGTGGCCCAGCCTTGTGGTGCATGGCTTCCATCGGTAAGCGCAAAGACCACGAGGACCAGCCCAGGCACTACCGTCGCTGTGCCCCACCAATCCATCTTGACTCCCTTTCCTTCTCGTTTCGCCCTTTCCTTCTCGGCCTTTGGATTGGGGATGCAGAGGTACGAAGCAACAGCCACAATAGCGAGAATGATCGATCCGATCCAGAAGAACCAGCCCCAGGTTATAAACTGCGCAGCCACACCAGCGAAAAAGATGCCAGTGAAGAACCCGACTGGTGCAAAAGCGCCATACAAGCTAAAAACAAGGTTTTTCCGTGGTCCAGGTCGGTATATTGAACCTAGCAGCATGATACCACTTGGCAAGAAAGCTGCAGGGCCGAATCCCTGCAGCGCCCGACATACAATCAACATGATGTAGTTCTGCGAGAAGCCCGCTATAATCGACCAGATCAAGAACCAGGCTAGGCCAATGTTGAAGACAATGTAACCCCCAAACATATCAGACAGTCGCCCGAAAGGCAACAGGAAAGCTCCTGTTACCAGTGAAAAGACGGAGGCTGGCCATGTTTGCGCGTTGGAAGGGATGTCGAGGGCGGAAGTGAGGTCGGGCAGGAGGATGTTGAAGCCGGAGATCATGTACTCGGCTACGAACATGGAGCCTAGAAGGGCGAAGCAGAAACCTAGTTCGTGGGGGAGGGAGCGGAAGGCTGAGGGGCGTTCGCGGCCAAGTCTCTCGATGTCGGATGGGGTGTATGAGCCGCCATGCTGAGCTGGGCTTCCTTCTTCGACTTTTTCTGCGGACGGAGTTGGGTTCGGAGATGGCATGGTGTCGCTTAGGGTATGTTGGGTAGACTCCATTGCCGTGTTGGTCACGGTGGTGTTTTCCGTAATGGGCTACCTGGTGTGCAGTGTTGTGGTGTTCAACGAAAAGCCATGAAAAGTAAGAGCGGTAGATGGAAGCTATGCCTATCAAGATATGTCTTCGCACACGCACGCTATTAGAGGTAGTATGACAAAATTTGTAGAAGAAAAACTATTCATAAGGCGATGAAATGCCATCAGCTTCCATCCCTCTTTCTATGTGCTGCAGCCGGACTCCGTAGTGACCGCGGACATTGTTGCGATGTGTAATCGAAGACATTTACTCGGGTGCTGAGCCTCACAGGCATACAGGCAAAGGCGACTCTTAGCGGTGACTGTGACGTTTGAGCATAAAGCCGTCACGATGTGGATCTTGGATGCAGAGATTGAGTCTTGGCAGCTGCATCGAGCCTAGAAGCATCTGGTAGAGTCTGGGGCGAACGGCAAGCCAAGCGAACCATGTGCGCGGTTTCCCAACCAAAACCTGTCTTTGTCATCATCTGAAGACATGCGATTTGCTTGCTTCACCCTCGGCCTGCACTGTCGGTCAACATCGCGCCCTGTAGCTGCATTTTCGCAAGTGTGACGAAATCCTGCATCCACATCAGGCTTGAGAGCGTTAGTAACATATCATTACCAACGCTGCAACCGCCACAGCCAACGTGAAAGATCTCCACCCCACTACATCTCAGGCACCTCAATACAGTCAACCGTCTACACGTCTCGCATGGCTTCCACCCAATGAGCGTGACGCCTTTCAACCTCCCCACCAAAGCCTGCCACAATTGCCGCAAGCGACGATGGAGGTGCGACCGGTCGCTCCCAAGCTGCCAGAAATGTTCGTCAGCCGGGACGGAATGTCTGGGCTATGGCAAACTGTTTGTGTGGAATCGTGGGGTTGCGAGTCGGGGAAAGATGATGGGGAAGGGGTATGAGGAAAAGATGGAGCAGAACACTGGTGTTACGCCTGCGACAGAAGGGGCAGCCAAGACTCAAGATGCACCGCCAAAGTTGGTGTGGGAGCACGAGGGCTCGTCGCAACAACAACAATCACCGGAAAACGAATATGAAGCTGTACCCGCTGAATCGGTGCCGGACTTTGCCCCAATGTCCGCGCAGGAACAGGACCAGACCATGGCGATGACTGCTGGTGTGCACCGACAGATGACGGACCCTCTAGTCAATGATCTCGACCGCAACACGCGGTATTATCTCTACCACTTCGCAACACAGCTGTGCGAAGTCATGGTCGTATACGATGAGCCTGGACAGAACCCCATTCGCGATCTCATCCCCGCCACATCTGCCTATCCGCTGTTGTTGCAGATCATCGTCGCAAATTCGGCGTTTCACGTCTTCAACATAACACGCAATCCGATGGGCCAGTCAGCCTACCAAGGCGAGCGGAGTCCAACCGTAATGGCATACTATCAAGCTGTGAGCCGGTTTGGAGGCCCGCTGAAGTCGTCCTACAGAGATGCACTTGTGGCGAAGCAGCAAGCACTCGCCTTACTGGCAAAGAGCGTGACATCCGTGAACCCATCAAACATTGACCTCATTTTGATCACTATCTTGATGTTTGTTAATTATGCCCTGGTCGAGTCGGGCAGGGATAAGTGGAAGGTGCACATGGACGGTGCGTTGAAGCTCATCAAACTTCTGGGCGAACCGGCGTACGTACAGCGACCGATGAGTAGACTTCGCCAGACGATTCTATCAGACTTTCTTGTGTTTCATATTCTCGGTTCAACATTCAGCTTCACGACACTTCCCGCATTGATCCCAGAAACCATCGAATTGGACCCGATCCTTCGATATGCGGAAACGAACAACTACCTTTCCTGTCCTGCACCACTGTTACGTATAATGCTCGAGTCTTTTGCATTACCTGATACCTGCGAGTCGCCTTCCGGGACTAGTACGCCCAAATACCTCGAAGAACAGGTAGGCGTACTGCTGCAACGCGCGCTCGACTTCGATCCCATCGCATGGTCTTTCGAGTTTGAGCGCGCATCGCCATTCGACGACATACAGAAGCGAATCCGCTTAGCGTCCGCACATCGCTCAGCAGTGTGCATCTATCTCGCTCGCGTTCTACCATCTACGAATCCTCTTCTCGACCCAGCAAGTGGTACAGCCCTCGTTAGTCTCACCGCTCTTGCCGACGACGTCGTCAACCACATATTGCATCTAAAGCCTGGAGATGTACTCTTCAAATCGATTTGCTGGCCATTGTTTCTTGCCGGCGCCGAGTCGGAGGACCCCAGTCAACGCGAGTGGATCATGAACACGCTGGATGAACTATATGGTCAAATGTTCTGGGGCTATCTCCACACGTCGAAGCGTGTGCTCGAGGCTATTTGGAGATTCAAAGACGCAGCTGGGCCTGGTGCCGGCAACTGTTGGGTTGAAGAGGTCAAAGATTTGGGCAACGACATCTTGATTGCTTGAGCATTTCGGGCGACTGAGAAACAAACATCGAAAAGCGAAACAGCAAAGCGCAAGGACGAACGCGTGAACGGGAAATTTGTATGCTCACAGCCGGCGGCACCGAGGTACCATGTAGTGTTGCCTGGGTAGCAACACCATGTTGCAAATAAGCAAGATAAGGCTAGGATTTCCTGGGCTGTTCCTTGTCGAGACTAACGAGAACGGCGGCAGGCACGGCTAGTTTAGTCAAGTCGATCGCCCCAGACCTTGAGGGTCGGTAGCGGGGTATGCGGCACGAGTGCCTCCAGCCTACGAACGTCGTGTCACGCGAGCATGTGGCTTCTCAAAACTAGCGAGGCCGGTAACCCAGGTTGACTTACCACTTCATCTGAGATTCGACTCGCATATTCACGTCTCAAGCAAACACCCGTGGTGCCCTACAAACTGCTCTGACGCCAAGGCCCTCCAAGCGTGCCCTGCGCACAACCTCATCA
>JAESFQ010000171.1_pt1 | contig 23311 bp, 13 predicted proteins | sample 9269431 | NCBI WGS metagenome assembly JAESFQ01 (sample SAMN14502588, study PRJNA617103) | algae metagenome | isolation source: Plectolyngbya sp. WJT66-NPBG17 and co-occurring heterotrophs from well... | place: USA: Mojave Desert, Joshua Tree National Park, California | collected 2006-08-06 | reverse complement strand
TCCATAGCGAAGAAGCGCTCGGATTTCGAACACATTATCAATGCACGAGGCTCGCATCCTGAAGACTACATGCGATACATCGAATTCGAAAAAAATGTCGATGCACTTCGCCGCAAACGAGTAAAGCGACTTGGTGTACGGTACAAGGGCTCTGGTCAGCGGACAATCTACTTCCTTTACAACCGGGCGACGCGCAAGTTCTCGGGAGACTTGGTACTGTGGATGCAGTACATCGACTTTGCGCGCAAGGACAAGGCCTACAAGAGACTTAACGACATCTTCACATCTGTCGCTCGACTCCACCCTACCAAGCCTGACATATGGATTCTCGCGGCGAATTACTTCATGGATACACAGGCAGATATCACCAATGCGCGAAGCTACATGCAGCGAGGATTACGCTTCTGCAAAAACTCCGAAGTCATGTGGCTGGAATATGCGAAGCTAGAGACCATCTACGTCGGCAAGATCGCTGGTCGGAGGAAAATTCTCGGTCTGGACATTGACCGTACAAAGAAGCCGGGAACAGATGACGACGGCGACGAAGACATGATTGCGCTTCCGCAAGTGACGGCAGAGGATGTGAATCCCAGCCTGAAACAGGACGACGGTGTGGACGAAGTGGCTCTACAAAATCTGGCGTCTGCGCCAGTACTCACTGGTGCTATTCCACTGGCCGTCTTCGACTCGGCCATGAAGCAGTTCCAGAGCAAGCCCAAACTCGCTGAGAAATTCTTCGACATGTTTGCCGAGTTTAGTCAGCTAGCCTGCATACCACGTATCTTGCAGCACGTGCTAGATTACCTGCAAGAGAACTCTCCACATGCTGTAGAGACGGCCATCTGCAGGTTCCGCATGCTGTTGTTTGGCCACGACCCAACCGATGCAGAGATTGCCCTTGCATTAAGCAAGGCCTTGGATATGATAAGCTCGACCATTCGGCAACATCCTAACGAGATTGCCAACATCTCCGAAGTCGCGGTTCGACAGTTGTTATCTCTACATCGGTCACTTGCGGACAGCGACTCGTCCTTGCAAAAGGCATGGCGTGCAGCACTACGCAAGTACGTACGGGCGATGGAAGAGGGTGAAGGATCTGGCGATCAGGTCGCTGAATTGGCCGAATCGCTGCGGCGGCAAGGAAAGAACGACGATGCAAAGTTGCTGTCTCAGACAGGCATCAAGTACTGGGCTGCGAATGAAGCGCTCCAGAAACTTTCTTCGGCGGTGGAAAGGTGAAGGATCAAGGGACCTTGGTCAGCAGACTAATGGTACCGAGCACTCCCCTGCATAAAGTATTCTTCCTATCTCTTATCGGGTCGGACGTCACAAGCTACACCGCTACCACCATGCTCGCACTATCGTGAGATGCACTACGATTCAACGGTCGAACCACGTCACCTGCACATGGAGCTGGGCCATGGTGCTGTGGCAGGCCGCTTCCCCGCAGACCGCTTCACTCGTCGCCCCGGCTTCGCCGCGACGTCTTCTTAGCGCTCTGCTGCTTCTTGCTCTTCAGGCGGCGCTCGTTATCGGTCTTCTGTCTGGCCTCTTATCAGCTTTCGGGCCGTCGCTAGGGTCGTCGGAAAGGACGAGAACGTACAGTTGTTTGACATGCTGCGCCTGTGCTGCCGACGTCTCGGCGGGCACAGCGTCTTGTCCAGCTTGGGCAATAGCTTCATGCAGGCGCTTGTAGCAACTTTGAGCATTGTCGCTCTGCTTTCGACTGTCGTCGGCCTGGACTATTATAGTACTCGATCTAGTCGCAACGTAACGAGAACGTCTAATCTCGCCATGTAAGGCTGCAGGGACGTGTTCCAGCAACGCGTCCAGAGGCACCTTCAACGTAGCTTTGGAATTGACTCTTTTGTGCACATTTAGTATAGCGCCGTGTCAAACTATGTTGCTGTGTGTCATACTTGTTCACATTCTGGCCGCCCGGGCCTGAGGATCTGCTGAAGCTCAGTTCGCCAATGCTCTTGAGAGGGATTGTGTCTGCATGGAGCTCTGCGAGCCAGATGCGTGCAGCGTGGAGCTCGTCGGCCGTGGCACTGTTGCCGTTGCTTCGAAAGTGAATAAGCGGCCACACACGCGAGACGAGTGAATAGGGAACGGGGCGTCGCAGCATTACCGGTCGCGCAAAAATGCTCACGTCGGGCTTTGTCAAGATGAAATCATGTTGCAAACGCTCATGCACACGCTACGGTCACAATGACCATTTTGACCCCCGGAACGGACGCTAGGAGCGCTGAACGGCACTAGGCCTTGTCACGTGTGCGAAGCATGACCCGACAAGCGCAAGAGTCCAGGCTCTCCTCGGAGTCGACACGGCACCGCGCCCCAACGTCTGCTGCAGTGCTGCACTACATGCTCGAACTGCACCTTTCCTCGACTGCACCAACATCTCTTGCCACTTTTAAGGGTTCCGCTCTTCGCTTCTCGCTTCCCGCTTCCGTGCCTGTGGTTTTTGCGCGTCTGCCATCGCATCCATCTAACCTCGACCAGCTTATAGCCCCTAGCCAGCCCCGCCATCAGCAGCTTCTTCTTCTTCTTCTTTTTCTTTTTCTAGTGCTCAGCCTGCAGCCCTTGTCGCGACGGTGCGTTTCCGTAGATGCTTTGAGTTGACTCCCCCTTCACTCCGCCTTGTCTGCCAGCTCTGCCAGCTAGCTCTGCGCTCTGGCTCCCCAGTCTATATGAGACCCAACTCCAGTCCACCGCAAGAAGCTGAGCACATACGGCACCAGTCGCTGACGCCGGAGAGCCCGCGTCCGCAAAACGTCCCCTCGCCCGCCAACATTCCCATCCTTGTAGAGCAAATGGATGCGAACTATGATCATGTCTCACACAGCAGCGACGCTTCACCTCCCACGTCCCATTTTGCCCAGCAGGCGCACACGTCCCACGCGAACGCGAACACGTCGACGCCCTACTTCGTCGACCAATCCTCGACCGCCAACGTCCAGAATATAGGTGCACAAAGGGGAGGGCATGATGCGCCGGGGGCTTTCTCTCAGTCGACTGGTTTTGGTGGTAGCATGGGTACGCAGCCGCATGATACCTCTTCAATGCAGAATTTCACCTCACAGCATCAGTCGCGCGCTGCTCCCGCCAGTGACGCGCCGCAGCCGTCTGGCCAAGGTCTTCATTCTGCGTACCCATACTCCCATGACAATGCCTATGCTGCACAGCAAGCGCCCGCCCAGTCTGCCCAAGGCGCTCTCTACCAGACTGACGCGCACACTGGCTCCAATGTTGACGTACAAGCCCTGTTGGAGTCTCTAACACCTGCTGCGAACAATGCGCCTTCGACTCAATATGCTTCTGCACAAATGTCCACTCAGTCGCCGCAGATACACCACCATGCCCCGTCATTGCCATCGGCTACCAATCTTCCTGCTCGGCCACCTACCCAAGATAAGCCCGTTACACACCCCAACTATAACCCCAACCATGACATCAGATCCTACCATCCACAGAGTCAGCAAGCACCCAGTGCCCAGCAGAGAGGAAATGGCTCTCTACAGCCCTTGCATGCGCAGAAGCACGACTTTTCCACCACGCCCGGTCTTGCTCAACAGCAGCCGACTCAACGCAGTGAAACACCAGACGATGAGGATCAGCGGTGGCCGCCCGAGGTGAATAGACGATATGAGGAGTTTTTGGATCAGGAGAGGAAGTTTGTGACAGAGGGGCAATGGGACCAATTCCCCATGGGCTCGCGTCTCTTCATTGGTGAGATGGCCCTGTTTTGGTAACAAAGGATGCGCCTAACCTCTTGTTAGGAAACCTCCCCACCGAAAAAGTCACCAAACGCGACATATTTCATCGTTTCTACCGCCACGGCAAACTCGCGCAGATCTCAATCAAACAGGCATACGGCTTTGTCCAGTTCTTGGACTCGGAGTCATGTCGCAGAGCTCTGGATGCTGAACAGGGGCAGGCAGTACGCGGCAGGAAGATGCGTATGTTATGCCACACCACTACGCCACCATGGGACAGTCAACTGACCGCAGCAGACCTTGAGATCTCCAAGCCTCAGCGAAATACGAAGAAGATAGAGCCATCGAATCCCACACCACGCCGACGATCACGTTCACCAGATTACACTAGGGGCGGTACGGGACCGGCGCCCAGGGACACTCGCTATATAGGGCATCCAAACTCCATGTCGCCTAGGGATCGACGCTTTCGTGATAGGGATGATTATCGACCCATACGATCGCCTTCGCCACGGGCCCCGCCCCGGGGCGTACGATCACGAGATAGAAGCCGTGACAGATTTGAGACGCGATACCGTAGCCGCTCCAGAACCCCACCACGCAGACATAGAAGCCCGTCCCCACGTCGGGACTACACAGAAGATGGGTTAGACCTTCGACGCCGGTTGCCCCATGAAGTACCTGACATCCAGATTCTTGTGCTCAACGAAGGTCTCCCTCGGTAAGTCTTAGTCGAACATTTGTCGCGTAATATCAAGGCCACTAACAACTATGACAGCGACTTCATCCGCTACGTCGAGGATACTTTCCGCTCGCAGAATCTCCGCAGTAATGTTCTGATATTGAGTGGTCGATTCCCAGAACCAGCTGTGGTCCGTCGACAGATCCTGGAGGGGGTTTTGGCTATTGTGAGGCTCGACACTACCGGTTTGACCAAAGGCAAAATTAGCGTCCAAATATTCGACCGACGTGGCGGTGCCAACAACGTCCAGTTCAATGGTAAGATTGCGTTGCCTTGATATGAGCAATTACTGACCCATGTGCGCAGAATATGCCGATCTTGACCCCACGACTGCTGGTCTCCTCGTCAACAATGCCAAACAAAGCCAGTCCCGCCCGGTCCTACCACCATCATCCTCATACGGTTTCGGTCAGACCCTACCACCGCACTTCCCCCAGCCAAACAACCCTTTCTCGTCTCTGTCGACCAGTCAACCCAACATCTCCAACCTCATTGCCTCTCTCGACGGTGCTAGTTTGTCTCAGCTGCTCGGTGCAATGTCCGGCAACAACATGCCCCAGAACACGCAACCTGCGCCCAACCAGGGACTAGGTGCTGATCTTGCACGTCTACTAGCCCAGGTGCCCAGCCCAGTTCAAACCCCTGGCTTCAATACCTCGACCCAGCCACATCTTGCGCAACTGGGCAACCAGTTTCCCGCGCTTGCTTCTCTCTTTGCCAACCAGAGCCAGGCCGTCGCTCCACCTGTACAGACGCCTACTCAGGCTGGTCCCGCACCAGACATGTCTGAGATCATGGCCCAGCTCGCTCAATATCAACGTTGAGTGATCCAGTCTCATGCAGCCAAAAACCTAGATAACTAGCACGGCCGTCTCCGATACTACCAGAGACAAACCCGACATTACTACAATAACCCATATCCTGTATACCAACCCCGACTGTACTATCCACCTAGACCCCTGCAAAATAGCCATGTATTCTCCAAGAGCTACCTTATCGAACAGACGATACCCCCATTCTGGACCCATGCTATTCGCTTTAGCCTTGATTGGTGAAGCTTGAAGGCCTTACATCGTCGGTCCGCGTATCGACACCATGAACACCCGTGCGACAAATCCCTGGCCATTGTACTATCACCAACGCGACTCATAGGCGACGGCTTACCTCTCGGATAGACGTGCGCCGTACACTCTGGATGAGGTCCCACCCCTACTGTGAGCTTCTTCTCATGGTTTTCTTCACTTTGCGTTCATACTCTCTTGCCTGCCACGTTCCGGCCCCTGCATCTTTTACGAATTTTCTTGGTGCCTGCGTATGGTGTGTTTCTGTCTCCTTGTTTGATTCGGCTTAGCGTTCTGCGAGGTGTTACTAGGCGCACAATATCGATGCTACGCATATGTGCAAGTATTCTTTTTGAGCTCTTGGAGGCTGATTGGCGTTTTGAAACGCTTTTGCGTCCTTGTAAATATTAGTTCGAGCAGGGCGCAACCGGTGGTGGAATTGACCATGGGATATAGCGTCAGCTATGGCATAGACAAGGTCACGTCCAAATACTTAGATTGTCCTGTATAGCTCAACCATAGCGGCAAGTCTGAAATGCACATCATATGCAATCACAGCGGTCATCGGCCTACCAAATCGAGTTAGCGCAGACGCAAGGTGTGATGACATCGTGTTGCGCCCGCGGCGTCGTGGAGGGTGGACAGGGATCATGTGGACCCAGTTTTTTCTTGCCTGCGAATGAGAAACGTCACCACTAGATTTCAGCCCGCAATCAACGGCTCCAGCGCTCCCAGAGTCACATCTTATTCACCAAACGATGAAACCACGGCCGATGCTCTCCACGTTCATCACACCGACGCTATCGAATGGTGTCTTCGCAAACCTGCAATGCCACCGTGGTATACATATGCGTGCCATTGCACCGGCATTGAGTTGTCAGACATGGCGTAATGGGTCGCAAAACAGTACAGAAGGGGGGATTTGTGTGACAAGATGGGGGGTACAAACACGGCGACAGGCCTCATCCTCAGCAGCACCAGTGAAGAAGACAGAATACGGTGGGCCCATGCCACCTCCTCCCGCCAAAGCAACCCAGACGAACGTACCCACGAAGACGACTTCTTCAAACTCCAAGCCTTCAACAAGAAAGCCTCAGTCCTCTCCCCTCGTTCCCACGCAAGCACCCATCTCCAAGGTCACAACCGTCCCAACTTTGCGAGCGAAAGAGAAGCTGAACCCACCACCTTTTACCTACGCCCCCGACATATCTGTTCCCGAGCGGACACCAGACCAAAACATTGTGAAGTGGTTGTATCGCGCTGGTCGCGCATATCTTACTTTCTACAAGACGGGCATTTCACACGTCCGGCAGACATCCAAATTCGCAAAGATGTTGCGCCAGAAAGCCGCTCAAACACCCAACAAGGATATAAGCGAGGTTTTGACAAGAGCGGAATGGCAGATTGTGCAAAGGAGCCGGTTAGACACTTTGAGATTGCCAGCATTCGGCTTCTTGGTATTGTTACTTGGGGAGTGGCTGCCACTTGTTGTCATGTACATCACGCCCGTGATTCCAGAGGCTTGCAGGATACCACAGCAAGTACAACGCGCATTACGGAAACTTGAAGACAAGCGGCAAGACCGGTTAAGAAGAGTCGCCTTGGATGCGATGCGATTGATGAGCAGGGATCGCCCACCAATTGGCACCGCGTCTTCGGACACGCCATCTATCTCTCTACCGAAAAGCGGACAAGTCATGCCAGTCACCACAAAGAATTGGAATGAGATGACACTCTTTGAGCTCTCGCTTACCGCCGCACAACTCGATTGTTATCCCACGCTGTTCGACTGGCTACCCTTGACGCCACCCAAGTTCCTCTTGCAACGCAATGTCAGGAAGAAGTTGGAGTACTTGAAGACAGACGACAAGTTGATTGAGCGAGATGGTGGGTGGGCCGGTCTTGGCAAAGAGGAGCTTCAGAGGGCTTGTGTGGATAGAGGTTTGCCTGTATTGGGTAAGAGGGAGGACGAGCTTAGGAAGGCATTGGCGAAACTTGAGGGATAAAATGACGCTCAAGGGTGATACATGCTGCGTTTATGGCTGTACAATATGATCAGAATGATTAGACGGTGTTCAAGAGCTAGATAGATATGTAGATATTTTGTTTGTCTGTGGTATCACTTCAAGAAATACCCAAATGTTACATTTCATGCGATGATTGAGCAGTTTACACTTGCTCGACATGTGTCTACGTATCGACTCAAAAATGGTCGCATGCGAAAGCGTTTTCGACGGTGGCCAAGTACACTACACTATACCTCTAGATATTGTTCTTCATTGCTTCAATTATTTTTCTTCTGCGCAGACACTGCTAAAGAAGAGCCTGAAACATTAGACAGGAACTAGCAAACTGACTTTGAAATAATCTTTTTGTGTCTGTGTGCGTGTGTGTTGTGCTCAAATATGTCAAGAAATCATGCCAAAAATCCAACCCTCACCCACGCATTGTGTGTGTTGAGCGCACCAGACAGTAGACGTTTACCGGATTCGGCGAGTTGAGCAAAAACGGTAGGTGTCGATTACGGCACTATTGGAGGGGTAAAAGGGTAGGGACATTGGAAAATGGAGTGCAAACGAGGGGCATGGCGGGGTGATTGTGTTTGTGGTGCCATGTTGAAGGAGGGGTGGAGGGGCAAACATTTTTTTTCGGTTTGGATTTTTTTTTCGTTGAGAGGGATCGGGAAGTGAGGGGTATGAGATGACACGAAACGAGACGGTTAACTTTGACTTTTACCAACGTGTTATTTGGGGGAGATGGTGTGCTGGGTGGATAATGTGGTAGGTGTGATGAGATGAGTGGACTATCTAGGCACGTGATACTGTATGATCTGATTGATAGAGGAGTGAGACTTAGTTGGTTGTATTTTTCTAGTATAGTTCTTATTGGATTGACAGTGAAATTGACGTTTTATGGAGAGGTATCCTCGATTGTCGTACGTACGTGAATTGGACCTCGAGAGAAATGGTGTCTTGGGTTGGATTTCATCAATCATTTTGTTGCCAATGGCTTGGTAGTTTGTCTTGAGATTTTACTGAAAAAAAAACATGTCCCTTTCCTCTTCCAAATACTCCGTGTTTTGTATCACAATATTTTTTACTGCTTGCAGTCATGTGTCTTGTAGAGAGATATCAGAAATGATGATATTGTCTGACCTAGCATTTACAATTGTTTGTTTCGGCTTTGCTTGAGCTGGACATCTGGTGGTCTGTCGACAATCATGTTAGCGACGTAGTCATACTTCATTCCTGCGACTTTCTTTTCGGAATACTCTTCTAAAGAGTCATCACGTTGGCGTCGGTACATGGTGGGGCGTAAAGCAACCCAAACGGTCCAATGACGGTACTGAATGTACCAATTGCGCGGCACACCCGGCCAGGTCTATATTTGACGCCCAATATCAAATGGCAGAGTATCCAGTCCGTTTCGGCTATGAGATCCAGGAGTCTTGGTGTTGACCTTAGTAGAGGAGCTGCCGCTGTACCGAACTGGGTTGTGATTCTCTTACTGCGGACGGATGGCAACTGTGCCAGTTTCTGCCCATATCGCGGCACGAAGAAGACTCAGTAAGTGTGTATAGAGGGTCATGGACCGCCTTTGGAACGACGGGACAACGGCCGACGTAGTGCCAGTGATGTATTGACTTATGAGTTGCAGAGGCGACTAGCATTGGAATAACCACACTAATATCTTCAATATCTTGAGAGCCTGGTCCAGATTCATGTTCAGCGAGCTTCTAACTCTTGGTATGCGACGGGTGTCGAAATGACGGCAAGATGTTTCGATGCGTTCAACCATGCTTGGAGGGTCGCAGGTATCAAGGATGTGCTAGAACGCATGTTTCAGCCCTTCGGAACAACGGTAGCCTAAGTCGAAGCACAGCCTGGCAGCGTGTCGTATGTGCATTGAAGTTAGAGAATGCAGAAGAAGTGTTGTTGCCGCTGGAGTGCCGCCAGAATGATACAACCAATAGGCGGTGTTGGAGACGTGATTACGTTTTGTGCCTCGGTATCTTCCCCAGATGTTGTCTGCACTAGATCCACTCAAAAACGGAGTGCTGCGCGGAGACGGTTGTCTGTTCTCCTTTAACCCCAAAGTCCTTCAACCCTCCTCTTGCCGCGTACCAGGTCACTCCTTCCTCGTACACCCGTCACATCCTTCACACACCGTTAACATGCCCCATGCCACGCTCACGCGCGAGTCGGTCGCTTCGCACAACACGCCCGAAGATCTCTGGTGCATCATTGATCACAAAGTCTACGACCTCAGCGATTTCGTCGATGCGCACCCTGGCGGCTCCGTCGTGCTCGAACAAGTAGCCGGCCAAGATGCGACGACGGCCTTCTACAACCTGCACCGACAGGAGGTGCTGGAGAAGTACCAGGAGCTATGCATCGGCACAATCGAGGGCGAGAAGTCCGAAGTAATCGTTCAAAAGCCTGGCGATCTGAGCCCAGTACCATACGCGGAGCCATTGTGGTTGCGACCGCAGTTCAAAAGCCCATACTTCAAGGAGAGCCACCGGGCATTGCAGAAGGAGGTCCGCAAATTCGTCGATACACACGTCACGCCTGAGGCGCAACAAAAGGAGAAGGACGGCACATACATCAGCCAGGAGTTGATCGACAAGATGGCCGAGAACGATATGCTAGCTATGCGTCTTGGACCGGGAAAGCATCTCCATGGCAAGAACTTGATGGGTGTTGTCAAGGGCGAGGAGTTTGACTACCTTCATGATCTTATCCAGGCGCAGGAAGGCGTACGCGCAAACGCTCGTGGCTTCCAAGACGGCAACATGGCAGGTATGACCATCAGCTTGACAGCCGTCTTGCAGTGGATGCCCGAGTCTGAACTGAAGACACGAGTGGTCAATGAGGTGTTGACTGGCAAGAAAAAGATGTGCCTGGCCATCACTGAGGCTTTCGCTGGATCAGATGTTGCTGGAATCAGAACCACTGCGACATTGACACCGGACGGCAAGCATTACATTGTGCGAGGCACGAAGAAGTGGATTACCAACGGAATGTTCTGCGACTACTTCGTCACAGGGTGCAAGACTGACAAGGGCTTCTCTGTCCTGCTCATCGAACGCGACGAAGCTGTCGAGACGAAGCTGATCAAGACGAGCTACTCCACCACGGCGGGCACCGCATACGTCGAGTTCAACGATGCGAAAGTACCGGTTGACCACCTTTTAGGCGAAGAACACAAGGGTTTCGTTGTAATCATGTCAAACTTCAATCATGAGAGGTTTATGATGGCATGTGCTGTCATCCGACAGTCGCGAACCGTCGTCGAGGAGTGTCTCAAGTGGTGTAACCAGCGCATTGTCTTTGGCAAGAAGCTCATAGAGCAGCCCGCCATCCGTCAGAAGTGAGTATTGCCTCTAAAGATAGTTTTCCTTGTCCCACAGGCGCATCCGTCTGATAAGACCTCGCCACCTCAGCTTGCTCGCACCGCAGGAGCTGAGCTTGATCGAGCGCAACTGACAAGATTCCAGGCTTGCAAAGATGATCTCACATGTCGAGGCCAATCAAGCGTGGTTGGAATCCATCGCCTATCAAATGACGCACATGTCCTACGCTCAACAATCCAAATTGCTCGGCGGACCTATCGGACTGCTCAAGTCATTCGCCACTCGCTCTGCGCATGAGATTGCAGATGAAGCTGTCAACATCTTCGGAGGTCGCGGACTGACCCAAGGAGGCATGGGTAGGGTGATTGAGCAATTCCATCGCACATACAAGTTTGATGCTATTCTTGGAGGAACCGAGGAGATTCTGGGCGACTTGGGCGTAAGACAGGCAATGAAGAACTTCCCGAAGAGCATGTTGTAGACTGGAGTTAGAGGCGGTGTATCATGGTAGCGTATCGCTATCTGGGTTTGGGTGGCACATGTCACGTTGAACAAGCAATGAGTAAAATTTAGAGTTGATCCGAACACTGTGAAACGCTTCTAGAAGCAAAGGCGATGTGACATGACGGACATGATGGATGTGCGGGGAAAGCCCATGTTTGGAAGGTGTTTGACCATGCAGAAGTACAAATCGATGGACGTGTCTCCAGTACCAAGGACCGACTGCGCACCGATCCAAGCGGTCGTCGCACAGACAATAGATGATGGGGGATGACTGCATGACTCCAGACAATCAACAACACATGCGCCGCGACTCGGAGCATTAGATCTTGTGCACATCTCGCAACGAAGCATGTCCAGTCGACAGTCGCAAGCCGACGCTCAACACCAAGGCTGAGCAGGGCATTGTTTTATGACGATAGTCGTGCAGCCTCACACAGCGCATAGCCGTCATGCACGCGCCACCAATTGCAAACGCTGGCGCAGACCGAGCGCAGCGCTGCATCCGGTACAGCAGAATGCCAGGCGTTGTCGTCCACGTGTTATACGCCTCGATGCGGCAACAAGCGAGTTCCTGGTATGCAGGCTGCATGAGACAGCATCTAGATTGCATGTCACAAGTACCAGACGGGAGTGGGTGAGGCATGTCGCCGATACGTGTCACATGCAACAGGCAAGTCGGGCGAGGGGGGTGAGGTGTACGTATATGCACGACCACCTTGGATACGAGATGAGACTTGCGACTTGCAAAGACAAGGTTGGCGATGAAAGCAGCAGCTTCAACGAGAGACAGGGAGAGAGAGAGACTGGTCATGGTGTTGGTGCAGGGCATATGGAATACCATGGAAGACGCTCGGCTAGCAGCCGCCCTGCATTGCATCGGGGAGGCAAAGGACGCGCTGCGAACGCATGCCGGCTCGAGTCGTGTGCAGTGCAGCGCTGTGCTGTGCAGTGCCATCGGTCGGACCAAGGCACCAGTGATAGCATGGGTCTCCATCTGCCTTTCTTTAAGAAGCGGTCTGCGTCACTTTTACCTACTGGATCCTTCTCTATTACTGTCCTCCCTCTGCTGCTGTCGAACCTGTCTGGACCCAATTCACTCTTAGTCATACCACTCACCTTGCCATCGCCTTGTTATATAGTACCTCAGCCTCCCTCCCGCCTTGCTCGCTCTCTACCTAGTCGACCATCTCCGTCATCTAGCCGATCGACTCGCCGCGCCGCAGCGTCATCATCACCCGCCGACCACATCATCCACACCATCTACACTATCCACACCATCCACAGCTCTCTACGCAACCGCCACCATGCGCCGCTCGTCCAGCATCAGCAGCATGAGCTCGTCTAGCTCTGAATCCGAGGAGACGATGCAGATCTTTGTCAAGACCGTCTCTGGCAGCAACAGTAAGTCGTCCCCGCCGCGGTTCCGAGCCTCGGAACAGGGCGCATCATAAAGTCACGACAATGGCTGACACTGTGCACTAGCAATTCCCCTCACAATCCCTTCAAATACATCCATAAGCACTCTCCGCTCGCTCCTCGCCCTCCGCACCAACCTCTCGAAACCCTCCGATCTGCGCATAGTCCACGCGGGAAAGCATCTCTCGTCACCCGACACCACCTTGGCTGATTACGCCATCGGACACAACTCGACCCTTCACCTCGCACTGCCACTCCGCGGCGGAATGCCCCCAAAGAAGATCCGCTGCTCTTTCAAGGACTGCAAGGACCGCGCGCAACCCATTGTCGGCGACTGTGGCTTCTGCCAGGGCCGACACTGCAGTCGTCATCGCATGCTGGAGGACCACAAGTGTGAGGGGTTGGAGGACTGCAAGAAGGAGAGCCACAACCGGAATGCGGATAAACTAAACAGCGAGCGTACCGTCGCCATCAAGGGTGTTTGAGTGATGATGGATGAGACACCCAGCACGTATGTATGCCTGGACATGACTCTACCTTGAGCGATTTGGCTCCAAGCCATCTGCAGCTCCGCTTTCTACGTGCCGAAGCCATGGCCGTGGGAGCTTTTGCTCTTTGATTCTTGCTCTTTTGCTCTTTTGCTCTTTTGTTTCCAAAGTTGGGATTGCAATCTTAGGAGCATGGCGTTATGTGGGTAGCGTCTAGCGAACCTGTATTTGTAGCTAGAATAATGACAGCCATTTTATCTGAAGAATTGGGTGTTGTGTTGTGACGTGTCGTGCATATCGAAAAGCTGGCCGGCAACGTCTCCATCGTGGAGAGTTGTCATTACAGCTCACATTCTTATACCAAGTAATCCCCCATTCTCTCGTCAACTCATTCATCTTCTTCGCTTCAAGTAAATTACTCAAAATGGCATCATCTCGCATCTCCAGTAATACCCACATAACATGAAAACCTACTTGCAGTCACGTCCCTCCGTCTCCTATTGTCGCAACAAAGTACTTGCTAGCTGTGTGGAACGAGACAACAAAGACCTGGGAAACCCCAATAGATAGTGCAATGGGTCACGTGGCAAAATATGAATTACATGCCTAACCTGACCATTGATTACGTTTTGCTTTTCTCCTCGGAGTGTCTTCTTGGTCACACCACGTATTTTTTTGGTTCATGTTATTGATATCGGACTCTTGTTTTCTTGGAGTAATCTTACGCGCGTCTTACGCTTGGTTGCTCGGACGTGTTTCGGGTCCCCTCAACACTTTTCATTCTGCTCCGAATTGTACTGCGACAAACGTGCTGTCAGTGTCCACGTGTGACGGTTCAAGCGGCAGAACAATGCAGATGTTGGGAATAAGCAGCTTGAACCCGGTAGCTTCCATGCCTTACCCGCTGTTCCACCGGAAGGGAACGGTCATATCGTGAGAGCGTTGCTCGGATGCGTCCGGAAGAGGAGTAAGCACGTTGCGAAAGTGAATGGAAGCATTCAATACATGAGAGGAATGAACTTGGCGAGAAGAATGTAGTAGACGTTTGAGTTGAGGAAAGGAGGGTACCGGTGTTGACGGCCACAACATCTTGGCTGTTTACAGAAGCTTCCCTGTCTGATGCGCGTTATCAAGGTACTGGTAGTATTTCCTGGGCGCCTTGGTTGACTTTTGATGCTGACTGAGGTTGTGTGTACTGTTGAAGCAAAGGTATCATGCTTACCCCCGAATCGTTTGATTGCGCCGCGAACGCACCTACCTGCGAGAGCCCAAGATTGTATTTGCTTTTTTCGTATGAATCTCGCGATACCTTCGGGGACACCGTGAACGTGAACGTGCGTGACATTCGTTCCTTGTTGCTCGCTCCGTTGCGCTGCCTTGGGTACCGAGTCTTGCGAGAAAAGCACAATAGCGCCCAACGCGAGGCCTCTGCACACTCCTCAAGCATCCTTTGCGTGGCCATGTGTGCCCAAGTATTCCATCTTTACGAGTCGCGGATTCATGTCGCCTAAAACCCCTTTTCGCGTGCGACTCAAAACTCGACGCCACGGGCGACTCTGGGCTGTCCACTGCGCCTCAGCGCCCGCTAACTGTGGCGGCTCGACTCAAACCGATATTTGACATGGATTCGCGGTGGCTGTCGGCCTTGGGTGGCGTCTTATCGTTTCCAAGACGGAGCGTTTGTCGGAGCTCTAACAACGTGGCGAGTCGGCCCTGCCCAGTTGCGCCCAGTAGATGACAAGAAAGATCTGAGGCAGGTATCGCAACTTCATCTCTTCCGATGCATCATCTTCCGCTCCCCGCTCCGCCCTCCTGCCCTCCGCTTCGAATCCGCGACTTTGTGGGTACGGGATCGCGTCTCGGAGTTGCATCTCCAAGTGGCATGATGTTGACACACAGAAACTGCATCCCGCCAAGGGTTCACACTGTGTGGCGTTCCGCCCGTATTTGTTTCTTTTTCCCACAACGCTATTGGTGAGGTCGCAAACAGAGTTCCGGGGCTCTGTTGTGTGTGGTGCGGAAGCGAGGAGTAGATAGGAACATTTTCTGGGTGAGATTTCGGTTCAGTGGAGGGCTTGGCATGGTTGAGTACATTGGTGGGAGCCCGGGGAGACTGGCTGCTAGACCGCAACTCAACAATCGATGGACTAACAGAGTTCAGGTCATGGTTTCTGTCATAGCAGAGCAAACACGAGATTGTCAAGGGCTGATCCCAGCTCACTGAGAATGATACAACAAGACTCGGGATGGATGCGTTTCCGCAGATTACCGTATGGCGGTGACGCGATCAAGTCGGGCTGACGCTGACAAGACTATGCGATTGATACCATCAGTCAGAACCTTTCGAAATCTCCGAGTATCTAGCCGCGAAGCTGCGATCGAAGCCTAACGCCGCATCCGCTATGAAGGCTGCTTATCGGACGACATACGAAAGCCTTGCCCAACCAACCCAGAAGATCATCCTGCGAAAGCTAAGCACTTGACGTCTGGCTCCGGAATAACCTCGTGAGAACTGTAAAAAATCCCCGGTTTCCGAAGCATCGTCCTCCCCGTGGGACTATTGTGGAACGCTTGTGACGTAGTTGCCGGACTCGGCGGAAACCCAGCATGAACCTCGCCGTGACTACAAGAGACTAGTCGTCGCAACGGAGGGATGAAGCCGCCACCTGACCGCTCCCGTGGCAAAGCGTAACTCTGACGTTTAGCAAACCAGACGACTAAGAAGACGCAGGTGAGATAACATTGTTCGCCGTCCTTTCTGTTTGTGTAACGTGAAGCGTAGTCGTGCGCGGGATGGTTGTTTGTTTCTTCTCGGCGAGCTGTGCACAGATCTAGCAAGATATCGGGCTTGGACTTGTTTCCGCATCAGACTAGAGATAGTGCTTGGTGCTCGTCTCGACGCTCGATCGGGTCGACACTGGGCAAGGGTTTCCTGAACGCGTAATTACCACGGCCGACATGGGGCTTGGCAGAGTAAAGTCTCTGAGGTAGCGTCGCTGATCTCCAGCCTTAGCGACTCCTTCACTGTCTTTCCCCAACGTAGTCCATGCTCTTTCGGAACATTCGAACCCACCTTCCGCGCGTCGTCGGTCAACAAAGGATGCATCTCGACAGCCAGCCATGCACTGACACAAGGGCGCGTCGCTCAGCGAGTCATCGCAACGAAAGGTGGTAATCCTCCTGCAGCCACAACCGCGCCCTCCGATAGCACTTGCCATCTGATACGGATATCGTCGCTGCGGCGGGAAGAACAAAGCATCGAAGCCAGTGTGGGTGTTGATACTTGGCAAAAGGCCCTAGTCGTCGATCTCTCGGCATGTGAAGCGGTTGTGGCTGTGTTGAAACTCGAGATAACGAAGCAACGACAATGAAGCAACGAAGCCGCACCGGCCCGCTGATCTTGTTGCGCTGCCAACCTTAGCGCAGCTTCTCAGTCATGTACTGGAAATATTGCGGGTGACACTCGAGCCTCGCCCATCAAGACGTCGCGCGTCTAGTGTCGATTTTGCCGACCGGCTTGTGCGTTTTCACCCAAATTATCGACCGTTGCATCTGCCCTGTCCCCGAGACTGCCCAGAGTCGTAGCAGTCTCAGCGGTATCACGGCGAGAGTACTCATTCTCTACCCTGGCAATTTAACTGGGTCGGCCAAGGCGGAATGGGTACATGACTACTCGAGCACCTTCTTGGCATGCCGACCCAATCGAGCCTCATCACTCATCACGTCTCCCGCTTACACCTTGCCAAGCGTTGCGGGCCCGCTCCGCTATCTCACTCAACCTTGTCAGAGCGCCTCAACCCCTATCGTCGCCTACCAAATGTCTATGCCCGTCGGCAACTTCGTTTTGGTGGAACAAGCCAAGACTGCACAGCCTATGAGCAGTCTCGACATTCACACATGCAACGGTGGGATAGGAGATGCGTCTTGTAGGTACCGTGGTAGTCTCGTCCAGGGCGGCCCCGTACCGCGTCTATTGTACGCCCAAAATTTGTAACAAATGAGGTCACCAACAGGCAAAGGGTACCTCCCTGGGAGTCGCCACGGCTGGCATGTTTTCAGAAACACCAGTAGGCGTGGGCAAGTTCAAACGCAGCATGCCCCGGAGAATCTTCGACCGTCGATCGCTCTCCCACCGGATCAACGCACCGCACTAAGTTTTGGGCCGCAGGGCATCTGAAGCATCTAGCAGAGTAATGAGGTATACCCTGCTGTCGGCCGACTTCAGCAGCCGTATTGCCTTGGCTTCTCTTGGTCTTGCACCCTTGCGTTGCTTGTGCCCTGCGGCTACCATTCCCCATTACACGACCCGTTTGACTACCACGTCACTGTGGGAAAAGGTAGCCACAATTTACATGGGGGTTACGCGCGTGCGTAGCAAAAGTGGAGCAGTAAAAGAACCCTCTGTCAATTCAAGCCTTGGGCTCGTTCCCCAGATCCGTGCCTGATTGCACATGGCTACCGTACTTATACCCTCATCTCCACCGCTTTGACAGTTGTTCGTTTCCGTACCCTTCCATCCCAAGCGCCTCCATTTGAACGCTTCCCCTCCAACACGTGCTGTCCGTGTTGAGCATCTTGTCGCGTCATCCGTCAAACGCTTTCCCACATAACTGATTGCTCCTGCCACCTTTACCTCCACCACACGGCTCCTACTTGCAAACAAACATCGCCAACATGTCACCTACCAAATCCTCCTACAAAGAGAGTCGGAAGTACAGCGAAGGAACGCTGCCACTCTCCGAAGCACCAACCGCTACCAATTCGATGCGGGACGCATCTCCACACTCCAGTCTCGACACATTCAATGAGCCCAACTGGCCGCAGTCATGGCGTGCCTACGCATGTCTGCTGGGCTGCTTCTTCCTCATGTTCAACTCGTGGGGCCTTGTCAATGCGTACGGCACGTGGTCTTCGTACTATGTCAGCCACTCATTACGAGGTGTCGACCAACTCGAGCTGAACCTCATCGGATCCACTCAGTCTTTCATTGTGCTTCTGCTCTCCAACGTCGTTGGACGACTCTTGGATGCAGGACACTCGCGAAAAGTCATAGGCTGTGGCACGTTCCTAGTCCCCTTTGGTCTTTTCATGCTCTCTGTCGCACATCCCAGTGATGTTGAGGCTCTGGGAAGCTTCGGCCCCATTTGGGCAACCCAAGGCCTTGTAGTGGGCCTGGGTATGGGTACCTTCTTCGTCTCCAGCTCTCAAGGTGAGCGATGGTTTCCACTCTACCTTGCGCGGTGCTGACTCCATTGAAGTCGCCTCAACCTGGTTTCCCAAGCGCAGAGGTCTTGCTGTGGGCTATGTCGCTTGCGGTGCCAGCGTAGCAGGTGTCATATACCCCAGTATGCTCCGCTACCTGATCCAGGCGGTTGGTTTCAACAATGCAGTACGCTATGTTGCGACGCTCACTTCAGTGACATGCATCTACTCTTTCATCTTCTGCACCCCAGACCCGGCCCACGAGCACCATGAACCAAAGAGTTGGGGTAGTGTTAGGACCTGGTTCGACACCGAAGCATTCAAGAACAAAGCTTGGTGCTGGTTCACTGTTGCTGTTGCATTCATGTTCTTTGGCTTTTACCCGGTCTTTTTCAATCTTGAAGAGGTCAGTACCCTCCCTCGAACCGGTCGTGCTAATGGCTAACAATACCTAGTGGGCATCAGTACGTGGCTTCGGCAGTCGCGACCGCACTGGCTCATCAGTGGCCCCCACCGAGACGACCGACAAACCACTCCAAACCTTCTGGCTCCTAGTCATAATGAACGGGGCTTCGACTGTCGGCCGGATGCTGCTCGCTCACTTCTCGGACAAGGTCGGCGCCCTCAACATGCACATCGGCTCTCAGTTCACCGCATCGATGCTCACACTGGTCCTGTGGACACTGGCTGGATCAGAGACCGATGCCATCGCCTTCTGCGTTGTGTTCGGTATCTTCTCCGGCATGGTCATTGGTCTCCCGCCTGCCTCCATCGGCAACATTCTCAACTGCTCCTATACCGAGCCAGGCACCACTCACTTCGCAAAGAAGAAGCTTGGCCACTGGACTGGTATGATGTACACATTTGCTGCTATCCCAGCTTTGACCGGTCCTGTCATTGCTGGCCATCTCATCACAGAGTACAACACTTACATCACTGTCCAAATGTGGTCGGGTGCCAATCTGATGCTTTCATGTATTTGCATGGCCGTATCTCGATGGTACCTACCATGTGCCAACGGCGAGCACGCGAAGGAAGCAATCGTGCGCAGCCTGAGCAAAGCCGAGACAACCGAGAAGCGGAGGGCCAGTGAGCCCACTTCACCTGACCCACTATCGCAGGCCCCTACTCGGGTTCCCAGCAACGCAGGATCCCTGCGTATGTCTTCCGACAGCTACAACGACGCTGGCCGAATGGTCTAATAGCGTCTGTTTAACGGAGTGATTCGATTTCCCTTTCTTTACTTGTTTGTACTTTCTGTAAGGCGTCTGGAGCATCTCTTTACGAAGTCATGACTGCTTCTATATTCGTCTGAGCACGTAGGGGGTTTTCATTTCTTGTTCTGGGCTTACTTAAATATTCAGCCGTCTTTGGGCACTCTCTTCTACCTAGACTTTCATCGCGGAGGACATCGAGGGTTCCCACCGACCAAACTTTCCGTCTCGGATTCCCATTCGAGACAACGTAGGCGCAGGGAGCTCCCTCGATCGTGGGTTGAGCATCAGTTTACGGGTATAATACATAGAATCAAAGATAACTTTGATGGATCGATCCTCGCCGATGATTCTCATGCTGCATTGTGACACGATAGTTGAAAGTTGACGCGCTTTTGGCGGAGAACGGCCATGTGCCTCTGACAGTGACCGTACGTATCTCACTAGCAGCCTTTCACCGTTCCACTTGCTCCTGTTTCCACATCACCTCCAGACCGCCACGCTTGGGCTGCCACGCTTCAAGCACCCCACGGACAGAAACAACTCGTAGATTACGCGCACATATCACACGTTCGTCACAAAGTCCCGTCGCAACGGTCCAAATTGATGACTGGACTGGCTCCGCACGGCAGTTTGAACTTCCGCAACGCACGTCCCGTAGATCTTTGGTTTGGTGAAGATCGCAATCTGTACTCTGATCGACATGCGAAAGCGTGCGTTTCGCATTCTAGGTGATTCAACGTTGTTGGAGTGCCGAGGCTGACATGCGACATGCGCCCATGTCCGAGTCCGAAGTCCGAAGTCGGTTCGTGTTTGGTTCAAGATTAACGTTTCGCCGATTAAATCTTCTTTCGCCTAGGTAGCTAGCTGGACTGGTGTCTATTTCTTTGACGGCATGTATGTGTCGTACTATCGTTGGCCTTGTGCGTCGTAGATTCTAACACTCGGCCACCTCTGCTTCACGGCACGAGAATCACACTTTTCGAATGGGAGAGGCCTAGAATTAGCTGCGGTAGCTTTGAGGATCTCCACGCACGTTCTCGCCAGCCAGTTTTGCGCTTGGAGAACAATGTGCGATCCTTAATGTTTCTGTGATGCCAAACGTTGATGCGGTGACTCATTAGTCGACCACCCATCTCTTTGTTCGAGACGCTTGGTTCCGTGGTAGGAACAGGGTCTTGGAACGATACGATACTACCTACCTAGTTATCCTCCTTCTTGGAAAGGCGTGTCTAGTGTCTCAGGTACTCGGAACCTTAGAAGACCGGACACTGTACATTGACATTGCGCACACGTCTACAGTTCCGGTCATGTACCACGGCTTTTCTCGCCTCAAAAGCCAAAGAGTGCGGAGGATACACACCGTCCGCTTAAGCAATTTGAAGCGTCCGAGCCAGCTCAGAGGGCCAATATCAAAGTCCACGGCGTTTGCTTCGCTGCGGCAATGGCGTTGTGGGGTTCCGGTTATACTCTACGTGCATATGCGCACTCGTGACTATATTGTCTCATCACTTGCATCCCATCTTGCATGAGCCCATAGGCTAGCGAAGTGCCCAGGTGGGAGGCTCAAGAAACCAGCCTCAATATCTTGCGGTTGATTAAGAGACAACCCCTGCATTACCGAACTTATTGCGTACGCCGCTGATTCTTTGTTCGCAAAAGCCTGGGCCGACATTCCGATTGACTTGGCATTCTTAGCACCAATATGTACAATTGTTTGGTATGGGATGTGAATACTGGGAGAGTTGATTATCTGTGCGTTGCGCTGGTTTAGTGTTGCTTGGGGATCTAGTACGCTCCGCGGACGCGTGCAATCCAGATTCAGTGAGTGTAACAAGAGGACAGATAGCCGGAAAACACGGAATTAGTAGGAATGCCGAACGAGATGAGAGAGTTTTCGCTGTGGAACACAAGAAGTGTGCTGTGGCGGGCGATGTAACGGGCCAAGATAGAGTAGTTACATGGCCGTGGCGGTTCGAGTTGTATTCACACTGACCAACGCACCTACAGGGGAAGAGAGTCATGTTAGCATGTTTGGGGTAGTTTAGTATGCTGTTGATCAACAAAGATGCCATTCTGATATGGTTATCTACTCACTTGGCGTTTCAGTAGATTGGAAAGCAACCCAGTCTTTCTAAAATCGCAACAAGGCTAGGACAACTCCCAAGACGGGTCCCAACTCCTAAAGCAGTAGCTCAAATGAAACTCTACAATGCCACATAGGTTGAGCCACCGCCGGAATGTTCAAGCCGAAAACTACATGTCCACTATCAACAAGAAGCAACAAGCAAGTAAGCCTTAGCCCAAACAAGCGATGTCAAAATCCCTCGTTCCGGCTTGACCTTCCCTCGCGGTCTGGATACTACACTAGCTGCGGCTGTGGCTCATATATATAGTGGGAGGCCAAGCAATCCGCTTGTCTTGTCACGGCACCTCATCCTGCGGTGCGAGCGGGGCTCAGTGTTCTCATGGTACGTAGATTTGATTACTGTCGGTGCGAGATTTGTGTCCGGTGGACATGGTACCGTGCGTGGTGGTTGTACCAGAGAGATTGGTGCGTGCAAGTGGTTGGTGGCATCTGATACGTGCCGTCCCGGGTGCAGGTACATGATGTCGACGTACATCACTCTAAGTAGCGCGGCTAGCTTGGCGGTATTGCGCAATGTCGATCAATATAGTGCACACAAATTTCCGGTCTAGATCGGGTTCGTGTTTGTACTCAACCACGGGCATATGACCGTGAAGCGTGTGAGTGCCACATGTGCAGTAGCATATTGAAATTGCTGCTTGGCTATGCAAGATTTGTGGCTCAGCAAGCATCCTGACCAAGACTTCAATTTGTTTGTGTAAGTGCTACGTCGACCACGTTGACGAATGATGCCGGCAATTTTGAGGGTGTGCACTAGAAACAAAGACAGATAGATGATAGCGACGCGTCACAAGATAGATAATCAGTGACAGAACGCTAAACGTGCCCAGAAACTCCGCCTATGCAAGTATAAGTAAAGAAAGCCCCCCACGGATGCGTGGATACCTGAAATTGCTGATAAGGACATCGCCAGACTCCGTGCAACCACTAATGAGGACTACAAGACGCTTGACGTTCAAAATAGCTTCAGAGCATTCGAACGCATTATTGCGCCACCTTCGACATACTCGGCGTCTTCACACCAGGTTGCGCCGTGTGTCCTGCAATCTCCAAGACACTGGTTGAGCTCTCGCCGCCACCTTGTACGGTCATGCCCAGCGCTCGTCGTGCAAACTCTTTTTGACCATTCGCCACTTGATCAACCGGAGGTTGTGCGGTACTATGCCCATTGGCCGAGGCGTGTTCCGCGGCGGCACCTGGTGGCTGTAACCATTGCACGCTGGTACAGCGGTTCACAAGTCGCACAGTTGTCTCGTCAACGGGTGCGAAATGGTTACCGCTAGTGACGAGAAGATGAAGGAGCCGTAGTAGCTCGTCACGCTTATAGTGCGGTGGCCTGCTGATCTGGCTGTGCATAAGAATTGGGTGTAGAACCCGGAGGTAGGTATGTCGTAATGCATTTGCAGCAGCCGATTCGTGGGGTAGATCTATGAGATTTCGCAGAATGACATCGACCAGGA
>JAESFQ010000170.1_pt1 | contig 23371 bp, 24 predicted proteins | sample 9269431 | NCBI WGS metagenome assembly JAESFQ01 (sample SAMN14502588, study PRJNA617103) | algae metagenome | isolation source: Plectolyngbya sp. WJT66-NPBG17 and co-occurring heterotrophs from well... | place: USA: Mojave Desert, Joshua Tree National Park, California | collected 2006-08-06 | reverse complement strand
ATGAGAGTTTGTTACGACACCCAATTTATATAGTATCCATTGAGAACGGAAACAGCAACATGCCCTCAAACACATGTCCCTCCAGACCAAGCATATCATCTACCTCCCCATCCCACACCCCCAGCTCATGCCCTCTTCGCACCCGCCTCCCTCAGTACATCAGCAACAGCATAATACGCCGGTTTCCTCTCCAACTTTTCATTCCACAAACAAGCATTTCCCTCACCCAAAAACGTCTCCGGCACCCAACTAACCGGGTCCCAAAAGTCCCAAACCGTAACCCCAACACAGCTCTTCTCGTCAACACACGCACGCACCGAATCCGCATAAATCGCAGCCTGGGCAGCCGTCTTATTCGCATTATCAGGCAGCGTCATACGAACATCCAACTCGGTCAACGCCGTCTCCATACCTAGAGTAGAAAAAAGCTGCTGTGAAGCACGAACATCATTATACGTAGGCGCCCTGCCCACGGTGAAATGTGCCTGTAGTCCCACGCCATCAATCGGCACGCCGACACGTTGAAACTCGCTGACCAAGCGAGCAACAGCCAAACTCTTATTATTCACCCTCTCAATCCCATAATCGTTGTAGTACAATTTCGTGCCTGGACTGGTATACTGCCTCGCGAAACGAAACGCATGGTCAATGTATTCTGGGCCGATGACGTCGAGCCAAACAGTACTGCGCAGCGTGCCGTTGTCGTTGAACGCCTCGTTTACCACGTCCCAGGCGTAGCAGTCGTTCCAATAATATTCCGCGACGTTTTTGATATGCGTTTCTAGCACAGACAACAAGCTGTCTTTCGTCCAGTTCCCTGTCGTGAGCCAGGTGGGGAGTTGTTGGTGCCAGAGAAAAGTATGGCAGCGCCGCATCTGCTTGGCCTGTTTGCTAGGGTCGACGATCTGGTCGCCGAGCGTGTAATTGAATACGTTGCGTTGGGGCTCCGTGTGCATCCATTTCTGGCCGTTGGAGGCCGTGACTTGGTTGAATTCGGAGCGGTTGAAGGCTATTGATGTGTAGTCGTCGTTGTCGAGGACTACGTTGTCGATGGCGGTGCCAAAGTACTTCAGTCCCGCTCTCTTGGCGAGATCACCGAGTCCTGGTGCTGGGCGTGGTCGGGGTTGTAAGCTGGAGTGTGGTTGTAGGGGGCCGGGTGTCGGGGAGGCGAGCACAAGCGGGAGGAGGGAATGAAAGATGAAAGACTTCATTTTGGTGGTTATTTGCAGGTTACACGAGGAAGGTGTAGGATATGTTATAAGGTATTTAACTGTAAATCAATTTTTTTTTCACAGCTTCCGCAATCTCGGTATTACCATGCACCTCAATATGCAGTCCAATCCTACACAGGAATGTCAAGACATGGCCTGTCCATCGTTACTCTTTACGAAGATGCTAGGAAAGCACCCGAACATCTCCACTGTCGTCGTGTTAGCTAAAACCGACTCGAAAGGATCGGTTAATGTCCCAAGACTAAATCTACACTACGGTACAATATACCTCGAACCTATGGACTTCGACAATACGAGAAGTGGAGAGGTTACATGAGAACGTGTGAGCTTAACTGCGGGGTTGTATGATATTCATATCAGAGTGCAGGAAGATGTCTTGGTATGCCATGGGGATGTGGTCTCGGAATAGCCTAGGCTTAGAGCTAGCGAACGGCAATTGGTGGAGTGCGGAATGATGAAATGCCTTGGTCAATCCGATTAGGTCAGGCGAATGCACGTATTATGGCGCGCTGCAAGGTACGCGGGTATTAAGAACAGGCTAAATCGACTTTGTTAGTTACGGCTAACCTCTCCGCTTAAGTTGCCTTGTATTGGGCGTTGCAATTGTCCGGAAGATGGTCTTGTTCTATCATTTCCTTCTATCATTCTACCTCTTACGCAGCGTCTTGCTTGTACGTCTATCGTGAGAGCTTTCCAACACCATTAAAGACGCCGGCTTCCTCCAGCTCTTGCATAGAAACCTTTGGCATTGGACTGACAGCATCTGCGCGTTGAAGCGCTCTTTCAATGCTGCCCCAGAACTCGTCCAGATTAACGCCTCTAGGTATACGACAACCCCCTTCGCCGATTGGAAGCTTCGTTACCTTTGTTCTGCCAAGTTCGCCAACTTGAGCTTTGTCTGATGAGTGAAGGCCTTCCGTGACTATATCGACCTGGAAACGTTCGCCGCCCCTATCATCGAATATGCTAGGATTATAGGCAGCCGCTACAGCGAGGGGATCGTGTAGTGGTGGTCCTTCAGTTATAGAAAACACCTCGGCGTACGTTCCAGCAAAGAAGGACATGATCTGGGTGAACAAGGCCCGCATAGCCGAGGGTGTGTAATCGCTCTTTGAGGCTGATGAAGCCCATGCCTCATCTCCATATAGTAGTCTTTGGCGGACCTCCTTCGTACCAAGGACTTGATGGGTCAGGTCGAGAGGAATGAGTGTCGTCTTGGACTTGAGGATAGGGTGGGAGAAGATGAAGTGAGACGCTTCCGGGTCACACTAGTATTGTCAGCGTCGTCCGAAGTGTGCTGGAACCGGTATCCGTACGTAGATCTGTTAGAGTCAGCCAGTCTTGTCAGATACGACCAGACGTAGAGATTGCAGCATACATTGAACTCGGCATAAGGCGTCCAATTGCCAAACCTTTCACCCTCTCCTTTGACCGTACCCATTGGCGCATTTGTGAAGCCTCCGCCGACTGCACCCCCCATTATACTGAGACCTTTGAGATGACTCGCTAGATCTGTGTACTTCTGAAAGAGCAAACCAATGTTGGTCAATGTGCCTGTAGAGACTAACCAAGCGGTGTTTGGTGGTGTAGCCATGAGCGCTCGGTTGATGGCTTCGAGGTGGTCGACATCGGTGGCTGCTGGTTCGACAGGCTTAGGGAGTAGGGTAACACCGTCCAAGCCAGACTCGCCTGGCCATGTTGTCAGCGCGAGTTCGTCGGCCGGTTGGGATCGTAACTACCGTGAATATCGGCGGCATGTACAGCATCGCGTACAAGTGGCTTCGCAGCGCCAGAGTAGACCTTCACATCGCGTCTCCCGATTGCTTCCAAGATGGCCCGTGTGTTGTATGTGGTCTGATCGAGGGCAGCATTGCCATGAACAGTGCTTACACCAAGTAGCTCGACTTTCGGATCGTGTGCGCAGAGAAGGAGGGCATAGGCGTCCTGGAGTGATGGTGAGCAGTATGCGGGGGAGAGCTGATCGGAGACTCACATCATGCCCGGTATCCTTACTTGGTCAGCATTACACATGAGGGAAGCACGAACAAATACACACGCAGTCGAGCCAAATCGGAGTCTTGGAAGAAGGAGCGCTCATCGTGTGGTATATACGCCTACCAGCGGTGTGTTTATTTAGGGTGCAGCTTGAAGCGCGGATACGTACCGCATGGCATGTATGCACGCACATGCAGGGTCGCAAGCGGGATGCTTGGTGGGGGGTTGCCGCACTGCTACTGGCTGAGGAACTAGAAACGTGGGTCTTTTGATTGCGCCCATCTTCGTCGATGCTTAACTCGCATCTCAAGAGCCTCAAAACTCAATCCGAGGGTTTGTCGGGGAGGAGACCGACAACAAAAGGAAGGTGCTTATCTGGAGCTTTGAGCAAGTTTCGATTGGCCGGCGTCTTTGGCGCGTCAGCCCTGCATTGAAGTCCGAATCCAAGTCTTGCTAAACACTACTTCGTGACAAGCATACGTACACAACACTATTGCTTAACATCGCCATCTGCTATCTGCCATCTGGCTTCGTTTGCTTCGGTCGCGCCACGTCGACCTTTGGATCTGCGCTACAGGCAACCCCTTCCGGCCCTTCTGGCGAGGACCTATCTGCCCATAAGCCCGGCTGCCGCAAAAGTTTCTTGCGTTAGCAATACGCAGCATCGATTGTGTCGAACAGGCTTCGAAATGGACCTCTTCCGGCGTCATAAAGGGCACCATGAGGTGAAGACAGACCAATACTGGGCGCTCGGGTACTACTTTGAAAGCCTGAACGACGAGCAGAAACATCAACGCCGAGAGTATCTGGAATGGTACGGGTTCGTCGCGCAATGGTCGGTCCTGGTCATTTTTGCGCTTTTTCAGTTCGGCTTCGGCCTGTCGTGGTTGATGAAGGCTGGATTGACGTATGATCAGCCTAAATCACCATCATTCAACAAACGGCCAAAGGATAGGCTGCAATGGCTACGGAGTATACAGATCGGTTGTAACAGGATTGTGTGGTGGACGCGAAAGGACGTCATTAGGGGATGGAACTGGGGTACGAGAGGAGAATGGATCGGTGCAAGTGTCTGGACGGTGTGGTTGCTATATCTTTGCATTGCCCATACTGGGAACGGTATGGATTCCAATCTTCGCCCTTCGCCCTTCGCGACTACGACTGACAACACATAGACTATCTCCATCTCACGAAGCGTTTCGGACAAGTTGGCGCATCGCAGTTACCGATACATTACCTACTGGCAGTGCGAGCGCCCTACAGTCCCGTGCAATGGTTGACACGGCTTTCTCATGAGCAAATCAAGTCCTCGCACCAGATCCTGGGACGCATCACGTTCTTTCTTCTCTTGCTACATACGGCCCTCTACCTAAACTTCTTTATCTTATCCGGCTTCCTAGCAAAGCGCATCAAGGACTGGGACGTCATTTGGGGCCTTGTCAGCATCATTCTCTTCTCGACCATCTCCACGACTGCCCTGGGATTCGTACGAAGAAAGAACTACCGAGTGTTCTACATCTCTCACATCGCTATTGCGAACTTCATCGTCGTGCCCCTATATCTGCACGTATCACACATCCGTATCTACGTTTACGAGATCCTTGCGGTAGAGGCATTCTACGTTATTTCCCGGGCTGTACGTCTGAAGATGTACCAAGGCACTCTTAGACTGCTTCCCAACACCAACCTCGTCCAAATTCGCATCCCACTGCCAGCAGAGAGCCCTGCGCTTACCTGGAAGCCTGGACAGCACGTGTATCTCAGCAGACCGCACGTCAGAGGAAAGAACCCTACATGGTACGACCAATGGCTCTTGACCAATAAGACGAATCCCTTCACGGTTGCTTCTCTCCCGTCGAAGGACAAGGAACTACTTCTCATTGCAAGAACACTCAACGGCAATACAAAGTATCTGGGGGAGCTAGCGCGCTCTTTATCCCAAGCGGGAGGGAATGTGCCAATGCTACCTACAGCTGGCGGTGACATTCCCATCCTGCCATTCTCTCTTGAAGGACCATACGGAGCGTCAGCCCGCCTACCTGACTTGTCGGATTTTGACAAAGTGCTTTTGGTAGCTGGCGGCGTTGGTGCAACATTCATCATACCCATATACCGGAGCATTATTGACTTGCACGACGCTGCACCTGTAGGTACGCAGATCCGGTGCATCTGGGCTGTCCAGAAGTTGGCTGAAACGCAGTGGGCATTTTCTGCAAGTTCTGCACCAGATGACGAGCGTGAAGATGATGCGCTGGCTGATGGAAACGAAAACGGATTGTTGCACGGTCCCAACAAGGTGGAGGTCTACGTCACACGGCCTTCAGGACCGAATCTACAGGTCGATGCGAGCGCAGCTGGCGTTTTCGCCATTGACCCGGACGATGAGGATGGGGAGGGGATCGAGATGCAGGAAAATGAACAGCTATTGAACATGGAAGAGCAGATGGAGAGGCCACGAAAGGGAATGGTTGTCAGGAGCGGAAGGCCGGATCTTAGCACCGTGGTCGATGAGGTGTTCAGCAAGGGTATGAAAACGGCGGTAATCTGCTGCGGGCCGAAGAGGCTGACAAACGATCTGAAACGAAGCGTTGAGGCTTGGGTGGTGAAGGGCCACGACGTATTTTGGTACGATGAGACGTTTGGTTGGTGACGCTGGAGTTCATAGTTGGTGCGTTTATGAGATGCTGAACAGCATTGTTTCTGCCGTCAACCCGGCTGCTGGGTACGAGCAGTGGGTCATTTGGATTATGCATGTTCCCGAAACCCTGGACCTCTCAAGCCTTACCACGACCTACTGTTACGAAGGTTTCGGCATCCCGTAAGCACTTAGGGCTATATGTTAGATCAAATCTAAACTTTTGGACGGCCTCTAGACCACGCTCGATCTCCGTAACGGCGGACTGTGGGCCTTTGCCGGAGGCTATTGTGTCAGGAACGGGAAAGGCGTAGGGGGACGGAAGCTTGTCAGGACAGTTGTGCACTGGGCAGTCCATGTGCATAACAGGGAAATAATTAAATTTGGTTCATGGGTGCCTGCCTTTGTTTACCCGGCCCGTGGGTGGTTAGGTGTTAGAGATGGACAAGTCGTCAAACAGCAAAAAGGACTTGGTCTGTCGAGAATGGCGAACGACGTGCCATGTACTCTTTGCTTGTTGCATGCAGGTGCAGCAAAGCTGTTCCGTTCAGGTTTAAGGAGTACGACCCATGATGTAGCCATTCCTCTTTGGAGGCGGCGCAGATTAGACGAGGCCCGAGCGGACTGCAGCCAAGCGCGAATCACCATCTTCCCCGGCAATGAGAGCAACGCTCCCAAATCCTCCTCCCCAAGGGCTCCTCCATACCGTCGCGACTCTCTCACGAATCATTGCGCCTGCAGGACCAAGAGTGCGCGGCGGCGTCTTCCATCGCTATCATTTGCTTGTCTCTCGTTCTAATTCTCCTTCTCTTCCCTTGTGATAGCACGCGCCCGTACCACACCCTCCCTCACAGGACAGGGAAGTTGCTTGCACGCGCATGCAAACCACCCCTCACAACTTCCGACCTGTGTCTCCACACCTACATCTTGCCTCCTTCTCGCCCATGGCATTGTTTTTATAGCTACAGTGCTCCATAATAAGGAGGTTGCTACCGTGAAGCTACTTGTACACAGCAGTCTACCAACGGCCGTGGTCTCTGCCCGACATCGCCCCTTCTTCGCGCTCGACACACTTGATTACGTCGTCACCCGACGTCGACCGTCTCGCACTCCCGAGACGCTATTCTCAACCGCTTCGTAGTTTCCGGCACGTCATCGGTTGCACCCAGCCACCTCGCAGCCCCTTCCATGGCTACTTTCGCGCCATCCCGCCAGACACCAGCTTCAATCCAGCAACTGACGCCCCCCAATAGTTCCCACGGCGCAAGAGGGTCGTGGGACTTTGCTGTGCCTGTCAACGATTCGGTACGTACCAAATTTAGTTCCTGCGCAGCTGCGTCATATGGGTCCGGCATGACTTCGCTTTGGCACTAGGTGCACTACTGCCGCCGTCCCCATGGCGCATCTGACCGCCAAGTTCGCCCACTCACCGTCCAATTTCAAGACCTGCGTGCAATCATGTCAAAGTGTCAGGAATAGTGTGCTGACCTTTCTGCAGAGACAACCATACGAACAGGATCCCTACATGTCAGAATACGGTGCCGCCCACGATTCTCGCCAGCCTCTCACTTCGCAAGCCAACGGCTTCGTCAAGCCTGTACGCTCGCCTACGTGGGAATCCCACGACCACAACCGGTCACAGGTGGTCCCTGACCGCATGGATGAGCTGCACAAGAAGAACAGTGGAGACATGATTGCGAACAATGTTGATCAGGACAGTGTGTTGGAGTACTACAAGAGCCACACCACCAAGAAAGGTCCCGTTTCCCTCAAGGGAAAGTCAAAGAAAAACACAATCAAGCCTGGTGCAACAGAGCCCGAATATGACGAAAATCACTGGATACACCGAGACAAGCTCAAGGAGATTGAAACCCGGGAACTAGAAGAGGCAGGCTTTAGGGTGGGACGGTCAAGCAGATCGAACAGCCGCTCGCAAAGCGCCGCCCGACGTGCACGAGACCGGACAAACTCTGCGTCCACAGAACGGACGCAGAACAGCGAAGAGCGAACTGAACCCCGAAAACGCGTATCCACAATACCAGCTGAAGATGAGGATGCGGCAGAGGAATACCATGCTTGGAGCCCGACGTTCTCGGCCGACGGCACAACCGAGTTCCAAGCGGGTTCTCAGCGAGCGAACCACACTGTGAGGCCTAGTACGTCTCGCATTCCTCTGCCCAAGACTAGCGGTATACCTGTACCTGCTTCCGTGGCAGAACGTGACGCGCCGCTGCCGAGGTCTCGAACGAGCAGTGGAAACTGGAACGGGGATGCGATCGCTACGATGGGTGCACGCGTACGGAGTGGCAGTGTAGGCAGCCAAGCATTGCTGGATGATGCCGATGATGGGCGACAGACGACTCCACCGTATAGCGGCCACAGACGCAACACCTCCACCGGAAGCTGGAGTCCGCCCAAGTCACCTCAGAAGTCCCCTATGAAAGCCAAAACGCCCGGTAAACCGAACACCACTGTCGGAACGCGGAAGACAAGTGTCCAGAAGACACAGCCTAGGTCTCGAGTAACATCCAACAATTCGCCTCCAAACCGCCCACGTACCAGTGGCGGGTCCACTACGGCAAGGCCTACTACCGCCCATCGACCGGAAGGCGAGGCCCCGTGGATAGCGTCCATGTACAAGCCCGATCCGCGTCTGCCTCCGGACCAGCAAATCATCCCCACGCATGCCAAGCGAATGCAGCAAGAACAATGGGAAAACGAAGGGAGGGTTGGCTCCATGTATGACAAGGACTTCCGGCTACTGAACGATGACGGCATGGCGGATAAGCGACTATCACAACTCGCCAATCTTGACCCCATTGCCATTGAAAAGGCCCGAGAGGCTGAAACCTGGCCACTACCCAGCCCAGTGAAGCCAGACTCATCCGCTTCCCTGGAGAAGGTTGATACAAATACACCCAAATCTCCAGTCAACGAGCAAGGCGGTTACAGCCTGACGCCAAAGATAACCCAAGGCCCCGAGCGTGCTCCTTCTCCCAAGTTGGCCCCTCCCATCGTCCCGGCGGAGCGAAAGCCTTCCGTGACTCGCGTACCCGAGCCGAAGGAAGAGGTCAAGGAGAAGAAGGGCCACTGCTGCATCGTCATGTAGCTTTCATTACTTTATATACCCTTTTCGTTCCTTACTCATACCAGTTGTGTTCAAAGACACGCCAAAGACAGGTTTTCTTCATTGTACGGCGTTACTGGCGCACAGCCTTTGGCCTTAGTCACATTCCTCTCTACATTCATCTCGTCACACACCCAGGCTGGTAGCGTTCAGCGACTGTTCTAGTGTTATTACTTGCTACTATCTTTCTAAACCCTCCGTACAGTTTGTGCGTCTGGCGTTTGTATTCTTTTATCCAACTTGGGATTATTTACATCCATGAGCATATCCAATCGGCGGACCGCCAATTTCCTTAGTAGTTTTTTTTCGTATACAGAGATGGGACAATCATGTCCAAGGCTAGCAATGGCCTGAGCAGGAGGATGAGATATGTTTGGAGGGGACATGGCTACGGCAGGTCCAAGCAACAGCATGGAGCTGTGTCATGGTAGTAGAATGTGCAGACATACAATGATATCAATTGTTCGAATTTACCATCGTGCCTCATACCTTGCTTCGATCCCGCTCCTCGTTGAACAATGAGATCATTGCGTGGCTGACTCGAAGGATCCTGATAATGTCTATATCTACACGTAGTGTCTGTTGTTAGCATGTGTCATTTTACTGATGTTCGGCTGCAATGCCCGTTCGACCTAGCAGTGGTAGCATGATGGCTGGTCACGTGCGCTAGCCTCTCGCTTATCGGGCTGTCCCACACCCGGTAGGCCAAATTCAGGTCGGCGAATCGCAGAACTTTTCGAACTCTCCCTTTTATCATATACCGCCCACTCTTCGAGGAACACCCGACAGATAGAAATCATCAATCATGGTATGTGACCCTTTGTTCCTGCTTCAGGTCGAGCTGCATCCACTCCTGGCGCAGCGAGAACAACACGGCGCTCAGCACCGCTACCCCGCGGTCTTCACCTCAAGAACATCACTGACGACGCCACCAGTCGGACGGAGAAGACGATACCAAGTCCCAAGTCAGCGCGGCCGCCGAGGTCGAGGTCTCTGCCGATGCATCCGCCGGTAAGGGCCAGATGAGTGTTCTTGAGGCTCTCAAGGGCGTTCTCAAGCTCTCCCTCATCCACGACGGACTTGCCCGTGGTCTGCGCGAGGCCTCCAAGGCCCTCGACCGTCGCGAGGCGCACATGTGCGTTCTCAACGAGGCCTGCGAGGAGGAGGCATACAAGAAGCTCGTCGTTGCCCTGTGCTCCGAGCACAAGATCCCCCTCATCAAGGTTCCTGATGGCAAGCAGCTCGGCGAGTGGGCCGGTCTCTGTACGTTTCATCCCATGGTGGTGCGCTGAGGGCTGATAAACGCTCATAACGCCCTACCACCTTCTTTTGGAAGTGAAGCAATTGCTAACAAAATCAACAGGCCAGATCGACCGTGAGGGTAACCCCCGCAAGGTCGTCAACTGCTCTTGCGTCGTCGTCAAGGACTGGGGTGAGGAGTCGCAGGAGCGCAGCATCCTCCTCAACTACTTCCAGACCGAGCAGTAAACGTGCCTCACCCGCGAGCACGATGCCCATCAACATACGACTTTTCTCGCACAACCCACCCTCCGCTGCATCGGCTCGGTCACACATGGACATGATACGGAGTTTGGGAGGGATGGCAGGGCGGATATAGGGTTATGATGTGATGGGTTGCATGGATGTAGACAGGCCTTTGGGCCATGATACCAAATGAGAAAGGATTGAATGAACACCATGTTTTCATCAACGCTGAACTTGATTGACGTGAACCCATGCTCTTCGTTATGTGAATGCTGTAATGGGCCGGTTCGAAAAAGTGAAAGACTTTTCACCACCTTCTTTTTCCACACTGTATCGTGTCGTGCTTGACCGATGGACTGTTGCATGACACACTCGTTTCTCATAACTACCTATATTCAGTGCATAAATCATCAGCCTGATCTTTCAATATCGTCATTCCAGATAACTTAGATTTGACCCAAAACAGTGATACGGAGATGTTGTTCATCACTTTAGGTACAGCAAAAGTCTCCATCATCCCAATAACTGTTCTATATTCTTGGACCCAACCGAATTCACTCCCTCACTCTACATATCTCTATATATATCTTGCTATCTGATAATGCCTAGTCAATCCCTTGCCACATGCTATGCAAACGCTTCAAAAAGAAAAAGAAAAGAAAAGACAAGATTCCAGGAGATGAATCTCGACGCTGTCACTAACAAAACCCAAAGCAGGCGGCGGGCTTAGACGTCGCGAACGATGCGGCGCGGAATCTCCGTCTCTACCATTTCCAGGCCACTCAAACTGGGGTAACGCTTGCTGAAGGTGTCGACGTCCAAGTCGTCACCACCGTCACGCGCCACGGGCGGTAAGGGCTTTTCTCGGATTGTGGGGGTGGACTTGACAGGTGATGTTTGACCAGAGGCTACTGAGCCGCCCGTCTGTAAAGCTTTGGGCTTGGGAGCGCGTGGAGGGGGCCCCGAGGGGTTGCGTACGTTGACCATTGGTGGTGCGGAGGCGGACGGGACTGGTGGAGGCATGTTTGGTCGGGCTGAAGACGGTTTTGCATAAGGGAGATCTTGAGGCTGCTGTGAAGACACGTTTACGGGTTTCCGAGCAATGGCAGGTGGCTGTCGTGCACCGCTTTGATCCTGTGGCCGCATGGGGAGAGGCTTTCCGGTATCCGTGTACTTCCCGTATCCTTCAGCTGTACGACTAGAAGCTGCCGGCTTGCTGCTTTCATCGAGCAAGTTCTTGACGCGGTTTTGGATGGATGAAGCCTTGGATGGACCACCTTTGGGCTTTCCTTGCCCTTGTGAAGCGACTCGTTGCTTGTACTCGGCTGCAGCAGCTTCAACACGGCGCTCTTCTTCGGCCAACTGTCTCTTCTCAAGTTCTCTTCGGACTTCCGGTGGTAGATCCTGCGTTTCGTCGATCTGGCTACGGTCGTCGTCACTCAAACCGCCGGTAGCTTCGGAGCCGGCAATGGGAGTCAAATCACCCTTTGAGTCCATGAAATATCCGGTCGGGGTCATGGGGGGTGGATCACGCTCGTGCTCAGGCGTCTTTGTGGACTCAAAGCGACGGAAGGCATCGCCGAACCTTCCCTTAACAATGTTCGTGATGCTGCCGCGTTTTCCATGTTTGCCTTGTGAGCTACTTCGGCGGTGCTTATGACCATGCTCTTCCTGTTCGATAGAGCGGAGGAAATCAACGCTTGACCTGACATTCTTCTCCTCGGGTTCAGAGTCATCGATTGCATTTGCGGTGACGCGACGCTGTAACGATGGAGCGTCAAAATTACGGCCAGGTGTCATCTCTCGATCACGGAGATAGTCAAGGTTTGACTCTACATGCATACTAGCGGGACGTGCATTCGAGTTTGCAGATCTCGATCGGTCGATTGCAGAGCCAATGTCCATAGTCGATGGGCGCTGGCTTTCCAAAGAAGGTCTGGATGAAGCAGGAGATTGAGGGATGTTGAGTTGAGATTTCGATCTCGATTCAAAGGAAGGGCGCGCCGGCAAAGCGAAATCATGTCTTAATGAAGGACTGCTCAGAGGACTTCTCGGTCGACTTCCCGATGCCTGTTGGCTCAGAGCACGGTTGTGTTGTGTTGAGAGTGGTACCTTCCAGATTGGCCGGTTGTTAACATCAGGAAGTTTTGATTGGGCGGAAACAGGAGATGCTCGTGGAGATGTCTGTACGCCAGTCGACACCATACCGACCCGCTGTGGGATAGGTGATTGTATGCTTGTGTTGGCGCTTTGTAGACTATCTTTGGCTTCATAGGGTTGTGGTTTTCTCAAAGAGGTGCTTCTGGAGACGCCCATGGACGACACTGCAGATGACGGCTTTGCTCCAGGTACTGAGTCGACCTTGGAGAGCGGAGGTGATGCAAATGCTTCGTCTGCAAGCGCGTCTGTCACGCGCTTGGTAAGTGACGGATCGGAAGTCGCTGGTGCTTCGCCAAACTCAAACTTCTGGCCTCGGTCATGCAGTAGGGAAAACTCATCCAGAGATGGGAAGCGTGAGGCCAGCTCATCAGCAGCAGCTCGCCTGACTTGGACATCCTGAGAGTCGAGTGCGGCGAAAGGATCGGATGTCGTTCCTCTCATGGGCGAAGGGCTTGGCCTTGCTGCTGGAGGTTGCTGGGCTGGACCAGTAGGCCTGCCTCTTCTCATGGGTGTAATTTCCGGTACTTGCTGGACTTGCACGGTAGGTGCAACTCTTTGCAGGCCCACAACAGGAGGCGGCGAAGAAACCTGGGGTTCAGTAGGCGGAAGTTGCTGGTTCCGTCGGGCTTCTGAATGTGTTCTGCCAGCGTAGATCTGGCTAGTCTTAGCATAGTGTAGTAAAGCCAGTATGGCGAACATACATCTTTGATAGGAATGGGTCGATGCCGCATCGAACAGACTTCGGCAACCACCTGGTAGATGTTGGGTCGCTGCTGTGGATTTTCTCGCAGCATGGAGCCTGTTTACAATCAGTCATGGTTCATGGCTGCCGTGTCTGACTGCACGAACCGATAAGCTTCTTTATCCTGTCGGAGAACTGGGGATAGCTTGGATACTTGAACGTGGCGTTCAGGATAGCCATTTGTCCTACTTCTTCGAAAGGCGTAGTGTAGTAGCATAGCTTGTACAAGAGTACACCCAACGCCCAGATGTCGCTCTTCTCGTCTATCGGTTGTTTTCGGTATACGTCGATCATTTCTGGACTGCGGTACTGTAGTGTGGTATGCCGTTGTACGTCGTCTTCGATTAATCTACCCTCGGCGGCAGTTGTAGCGGCAGGTCTCGGTGGTGCGGTCGAACCGAAATCGCAGAGTTTGTATATCTTGTTGCCTCCCACGGTAGTAATCAAGACGTTTTCAACCTTGAGATCGCGATGGAGGAGCGGCGGCTTGAGGTAGTGCATGGTTGCAACGCCCTCGACAACGTCAGAGAAGATGTGCAGAATCTCAGGCTCGGTCAACCTATGCTGTAGCCTGGTGTTCATAAAGTCGATCAAACCGCCGCCTGAGCAGAATTCCATAAGAAGAAAGACTTCATAGCCTCCGGTTTTGAGTTGTGAAGCATGCGAGTCCATGTAGGTGACGATCTTGCTGTGGCCCTTGAGCTTCTTCATAGTCTCCACCTCGGTCCTCATGTTCGCCAGTGCATCTTTGTCCGCACATGCTACTCTCTTCAGGACAGCAGTCTCGGGTGTTCCGTTGTCGGATTTGGGGACGCGGACTAGGTAGACATGCGCAAAACCGCCCTCGGAGAGGTACTTTTCGATGGTGACACGGTGGTTGCCGACCTGGACCTTGGTGCCAGGCGCAAAGGTGCCCGGAGGGGCATTGGAGACGGCCATGGGCGCTGGAGCGCGGTAGGCAGGCTGCTGGGCCATGGGGTGGGCGGCCGAGGGCACATAGCGAGCGGTGGACATTATGGGCGGTGAGGAAGCCTGCTGCGGTGCAGGACAACGACGAGGCTATATTTTGCGCATCGAAAAGACGAAGGATATGGGAGGGCTGGTTCTCGGACACGAGAAGGGTCAGAAGGTTGTGAGGTTGAGTGAAGGTGGCATGCGTGGAGATGCTTGTGACGGTACAGCAGTAAACGGACCCTTGCAACCACGAGCGCATGGACGAAGCCACACTTTCCAACGTCACAACGTATCTTTAGACGACCACGCCTCAGGCTCCTGTAGGCCGGTTGCGGCCATGCTCATATAACCCTCTCCGCCCCTCGGACGACTATTCCAGTATCACAGACTCGAGCAAAGATCACAGCCGGAGCTTGTGGTGCCAAGCTGTGGCACTCTATTCGGCAAAGTACGGTGGTTTCACTCGCCATGTGCTCATTGGGCGGATACCTGACGTTCGCAGCCAGATCGACCTGCTACCAGGACGTATCGTGAAACGTGGGCAGTAGTGTAAGACATGATATGGTTGGTTATTCCGCGATAGCCCATCCTGTCCGGATTTGGTTAGTAGAAAGTATACTTCAGAGGGAAAGCAGATATACACAGTAGTCTGCCTATGCTGCCTAGACATGGAGACGTAGAACATGGGTCACATCAATCACAGAGTACGGAGAGTCCCTGTCCCATGATTTCTTCTTGCATGTATTTCAAAAGCATCAGATAGTACACGGCGCGTTGTCATGAGTCTAACATGTACCATGGTCACTACGACCAGAAGATGTACCGAGAGATCTGGATGCAGACGCAGACGGCGATGGCGGTTTACCGACTGACACGCGGCCCATGCCATGTCAAAGTTGCTTTTGCCCTGAAGCCCTGGATGGAGGGGTCCCTGAGGCCATTACGCTGCCATGTCAATACTGCGGTAAACGACGCGACTTGGACGCGGCTGTGTCATATGACGATGGTGGGGGAAGAATCCTTAGGCGTGGGCTTAGCTACGGTAGAGCACATGACGCTGCCAGTGTGAAGGTCGGGGTTCAAGGACAGCCGTGATGCCGATGAGAAACATGGCGCTCAGCGTTGGCCCTGCAGTGTAAGCGCGGTGGAGGGTGAATCGAGGGATCGTCGTTTGGCGGGCGACGACAGTTGCAGGGAAGGACCTTGGCGGGATGCGACCATGGGCAGCGACGACCCACTTATGACTGCCCAGACGACTGAACCCTTCCCTCTCTACCTCAAGGACCGTCGTGTCGTGTCGTGTTCGTCGCCTCGCCTGCTCTCTATTTAGGAGCGTGAAGAAGAAGCTCGCCCTCTCCTCCCTCATTGACCAGACAGCCTTGTTGTTGTTGTTGTATTGGTAGAGTGAGCGGGCTGCCCAATACACCCGCCAACCGCCGCGTACCCCATCACTCTGTCCACCGTCCTTCACGCCCAACATCACCACCACCACCACGCCTGCCCTCAACACCTGTTCACACACCCGAATCTCCTGCGAATCCTGACACACCCGATATCATGGCCGAAAACCCAAGACTCGTACGCGTCCGACAGGGCAACATGATGCGCGCACGACGACCCCAGAGAGACGCCAGCACCTCTCGCTCCGACTCTTCCGCCTCCACTTCCCCCGAGCGTGGCTATGACGACGAAGACAAGGACTCGATTATGTTGCAGTCCAACGACTCACTATCGTCGCTCGCGCCTTCTGTATCGCCCGACTCAGACGACGAGGCTCGCCGGCGGGCCATTGAAGAGCAGAACCGCATCTCGCCCGTCTCCCGCCTACCCGCCGAGCTCATCATCGCCGTCTTCGCCAAACTCTCCTCCCCCGCCGACCTCAAGAACTGCATGCTGGTGTCCAAGACATGGGCCGGGAATAGCGTGGGCCTGCTCTGGCACCGACCTTCCACAAACAAATGGTCCAGTGTCAAGAGCGTCATACAGACCGTCCAGACGGTAAACAGCTTCTTCGACTACAGCAGTCTAATCAAGCGGCTGAATCTATCCGCTCTGGGCGCCGAAGTCAGCGACGGCACCCTGAAACCGCTTGCAAGCTGCAAGCGTGTCGAGCGCCTGACGCTGACCAACTGCACCAGGCTAACTGACCTGAGCCTGGAGGCCATGCTCGTCGACAATCGCTACATACTCGCCCTGGATGTCACCAACGTCGAATCCATTACCGACAGGTCAATGTTCGCCCTGGCCAAACACGCAGTCCGCCTGCAGGGCCTCAACATTACAAACTGCAAGAAGATAACAGACGATTCGCTCGAGGCTGTTGCGAACAACTGCAGACATCTGAAGCGCCTCAAGCTGAACGGATGCTCGCAGCTCAGCGACAGGAGCATCATTGCCTTTGCGAGGAACTGCCGCTACATTCTCGAAATCGACCTCCACGATTGCAAGAATCTCGATGATGCCTCCATCACCACCCTCATCACAGAAGGACCCAACCTCCGCGAGTTACGCCTAGCCCACTGCTCCAAGATTACCGATCAAGCCTTCCTTCGTCTTCCAGCCGAGGCTACCTACGACTGCCTGCGTATCCTAGATCTTACTGGCTGCGAGGAGCTACAAGACTCCGGCGTTCAGAAGATAGTTTACGCAGCTCCGCGACTCCGCAACCTCGTCCTCGCCAAGTGTCGCAGCATCACCGACAGAGCCGTCATGGCCATCACCCGTTTGGGCAAGAACCTCCACTACATTCACCTGGGACACTGCGCCCGCATCACAGATGTCGGTGTCGCCCAGCTTGTCAAGCTATGCAACCGCATACGCTACATTGATCTCGCGTGTTGTACCGCTCTCACCGATGCCTCGGTCATGCAACTCGCTGCTCTACCCAAGCTCAAGCGCATTGGCCTGGTCAAGTGTGCCGCCATTACAGACCGCAGCATACTTGCACTCGCCAAGCCGAAGCAGATTGGCTCCAGCGGGCCTATCGCACCCAGTGTGCTCGAGAGAGTGCATCTCAGCTACTGCACCAACCTCTCCTTGGCCGTAAGTCACCTCTTCGTAGCAAATCCACCACCTTTACTAACATGAACAGGGCATCCATGCGCTCCTCAACAACTGCCCCCGCCTGACCCATCTCTCGCTTACCGGCGTACAAGCTTTTCTTCGCGACGATCTAGTTGCGTTCTGCCGTGAAGCACCTCCTGAGTTCAACGATCACCAGCGTGAGGTGTTTTGCGTCTTCAGCGGTGTTGGTGTACAACGCCTGCGCGTCTTCATGAACACCAACGGCGGAGACGACGTTGACAATGAAGATAACGCCTTCAATCTCAACGATGGCACCATGTACCACGAGGACGAAGACGGTGACAATATGGTGGTGGTCACAGCACAAGCGAACGAAATGGCCATTGATGAAGAAGACGAATTTGGCAACGATAGTGAGATGGCAGGGCAGGACTAGGAAACCTTGGCGGCGCCCAAGGCGGTCAACTAGCCAGGCTGTGCCAGTTCCCACGTTCCTCAGCTTCTTCATCGCTCCTTCGTAGCCATCTCAACCGTTTTATCAGCATGCATAGAGGAGTTTGGACGCGTATTTAGTGTTTTTTGGCATCATTAGCGGTACTATAGGGTATTGACGTATCTATAAAAGGTATAGAAACGGACGGTTGGCTTCGAGAGGCCATACTTTGGTGGCGATTATACCCTTCAAGCGATTTCTTAGTATTTGGTACAATAGTATTTACACTGACGAGGCTGAGATGTCCAGACCAAGAGTATCACGGATAGACGGCCGCACAGATTATTCAAACATGATTTGTTTACCCTTACTACTTGCTCCACTGCATATCCCATGCCAGGCTTCCCTCGACATCAACATGTGCAAATCCCGAGCCAATATCCAAATCCCAGTTACCACGCCTCCCCGTTGTCACTTCATTAATCCACACATGCACCCACAATCCGGCACAGGACACATGGCATGTCTAGCAAACCAATCTCTCGCATGATGGCCATGAAACCCATGTGTGCAATTCATACAAAACGCCATCATCCTCGCCTCCTTGTCCTCTCCCTTGAGCGTCTCGTACGCCCCCTGTTTACTCGGATCCGGCGAGCCCAACCACAACATGCACAAGGCACATCGCGGCATCTGCGCCGCGCAATTCGGACAATGCAGTCCAGGTGTACTAGCGGCAGATTTCTGTTGTTGTAAAGGTGGAACGGGTTTGCCGCCTCCACCACCACCAAACGACAACGAGGGCGCCGCGCGATGCGTCTGCGTCGTCGTCGTTGTCGTTATCGTCGCTGTAGACGGCGCGTTCTTATGATTCCCACTGGTTTGATTAACAGTAGGAAGTAATCTCCTCGTACTACTCCTGGGATCCTTTCTCAATGCAAGATTCTGCTGACAGTTTAAACAGCGTAGTGTAAGGCTGGGTTGACTGGGTTTATTTACGCTCCTGCCCTCGCGCGTGACGCTGAGGAGATTGTGCTCTTTGACGTAGCGAGTGCGCTCGAGGAATGTGCGCCAGATTTGCTGTTGCTCGAGGTACATGTCTTTCCAGAGGGACCAGCGCGGGTCCTGGATGTATAGGGGGCAGGCGCGGGAGAGGAGTAGGACGGCATTTTGCAGGCCTGTGGTGGGGTGGTGCGAGATGTGTGTTTGCAGGAGGGAGAGGGAGCGTGTTGTCAGCCCTGTGAGGAGGAGGGCGGAGATGTCGCCTTGGCTTATTGCTGTGGCTGTAGTGGTTGTGAGGAAGGTTGAGAGGGAGGCATCGGGTAGGTATTTCAAGGCAACGGCTACGCGGTCGGAGAGGGAGAGTTGCGGCATGGAGACTACGCTTGACCAGTCTCCTGTGATGAAGTAGGTGAGTAGGGATTTTAGGTACGCGTCGCTTGTCATGTCGGCCATCCAGGCGCACGCTTCTCTTTGCTCGGCTGAGACGCCAGAGGAAGGTGAGGCGCAGGCTATGACGGCTGCGAGGCCAATGTCGTCTTGTGGTAGTTTCTTGCTGGTGAGACTGGATCGGAGGAGGGCTAGGGCGATGTCTTTGTGGCCCTGGAAGACGGCGAGAACGATGGGTTTGTATATCTCGCCTTCGTCTATAAGCCGTTGGCAGTTTTTCTCTACGCCGGCTTTGTCGAGAGACCAGCCGCAGAGACTGAGACACAGTTGCCTGTTATGTGGATACTCTGTGTTCACACCTTCGAAAGCAGGAAACTCCATGGCCTCAGCAATCTCCTTGACTGCGTCGCTGAACATCTCATGGCTTGTCTTTGTATCTGGATCGATGAGTCTTTCGTCGTACATTGTCAGTTCATTCGCCCATATCGAGCTAACTCCTAGATATTTAAGATCGAGGCCATTGCCCACCATACCGTCTCCTGCGGCGTGGGCATCCATGCGGTCGATCAGTGTCCACACATCGACGAGCCAGGGATCGTTGCGGACGATGAACTTGTTCCCAGCACAATCAAGGGAGTAGCCTTCCTGGACACGTCGCTTGGGCGCCTGCAGGACGGCCAGGTAATCGGAGAGGGAAACTTTGGATTTGGGGTAGGCAAGGTCGAGAAGGTCCTCATGCATGTTGTGGCTGGGGTATTCCGCTGACAAGAGAGGTAGGCTTCCCCGACTGTTGCTAAGGCTCAGCCTGTCGATGCTGGCGGAGAGGTTGGTCTTGTTGTCGTGTTCGATATCGTATTTCTCGCCTAGTGCTCTGTTCTGTATTTGGATCAGATCTTCTGCTACCGTACCATTCGGCGAGGTGGGCCTAGCGATGCAGGTGCGGTCTTTGTATATCTCTTCCAATGCGCTTACGTTGAGTCGGGGTGGTGTTGGCGGTACTCTGAGAACTTCGACTTCCCGATTTGAGTGTAGGGCCAGCGCACATTGCCCACCAAGAGGGTTCCCAGTAGTCATAAAGTCGTACGCCACGACACGCTCTTTGTCGTCATGCCGATGCTGTTTATCGTGCGAGGGATAGCGTAGATGATGTGTGGCTTTGGTGTAGTATGGAGACGCCCATGCCCGAGCGAAATGTGTATCTGCCCTCTCCAAGGGTTGATGAGAGTGCTGTGCTAGTTCGATGATCTTGAATTCTCCCGTGTTTGCAAGCACTCCAAATGTTCCTCGCTTAGTACCAGAGTATCGAAGACTCCATATGGAAGCCGATTGCGAGTTGTCTACAACTGGCTTGAAATCCAAAACAGCGCCGCTGCTTGCAGTATCATTGGATGCTACTCGCTGTTTGACGAAGCGCGTGTCCCAGACAGTCACGGTTGGATCTCCTGCGGTACCAGCTGATAGGAAGTAATTTTCGTCCAATGGGTCTATGGCGATATTGTGCACCTGGCGCGTCTGGAATTGCGCAATCCCCGCCGTGCTAGAGTCTGTAAAGAATGAGCAGGAAGGCATTCACTACTTTATGCCTCACCCACCTCTAAGATCATAGATTCGCACACATTGCCTCGACACACCCGCGACGAGCATATCAGGTTGTCCGGTAAAGAACTTGATACTAGAGATGGCCTCTGAGCTCGCCAGCTTCTTGTACGGTTCGTCCTTGGCTGTAACTCGCGAGTCATTCATATCGTAGATGTTGAGACAGACATCATTTCTGACCCGATCCAACCCCGTAGCAAGTAGATTCTTAGCGCTGAAAGCAATGGAGTTGCACTTTCTTTGATGTCGGATAGAAAACGAGTGGATGTAGTCGTGATCAGGCTTGTCCGGATCCAACGTAAGAATAGTAGCTTCTCCGGAAGCAGAGCCAATAGCGACTACACTTGGATCCTTCTTGGACCAGTCGAAGGCCGTGTAGTTTGGAAGCTTGTCTCGGATGCAGATCTGCTTGTAGGTGACCTTGCTCTTACTAAAGTCCTCGATTTGACACAGGCGTAGTCTATTACCCGCCACGTCGATTATCAAGAAGCGAGGGTTGTCTCGCGTTGAGTGCGGTGACCATCTTATTGCAGCTTCCATGTTACTGGCTGACTATCGCGACTCTGCGATAATGGAAGGGCAAAGTCCAGCAGCGGAGTAAGAAAGCCTCATGGATCAGTGATGAACGATCTGAAGGAAACTGGGACAGGCAACGTCGTGCGCATGTTGCAGTACACTCGACTAAGCTATGTTATCATGTAAAATGGGGGAGTATGGGTGAACGCCCGACGCGTGATCGCGCATCGGGCGGTCTAGCAACCTTAATTCTGCCGCCCCACTAAAACTTCCCTTCCTTCAATCCCAAGGATTTCCGCAGCCGACCACCAAATCACGAATCTCAGCCAGCAATCATGTCGCAAAAGCGCAAGCATGCCGAAGCGACCGAAACATCGTCTGCTACCCCCAAGCCTTTCAAAAAGCACCGCGCTTTCAAGCCCGGCCAGAACCATTCCAAACCAAAGAAGCGACCGCATGTTTCGAACGACATAGACAAGAGCACCAGCACCAATGCGCTCAAAAGCCGGATACGAGACTTGAAGCGACTCCTTGCGCATGTCGACAATGTAGGCGACCACAAGATGTCGGCGAGCAATAGGGTGGAAAGGGAGAGGGAGCTCGAAGCTTGTCAGCACGAACTACAAGAGAAGCTGGAGAGTAGCAGAGAGGCCGAATATCGGAAGAAGATGATTGGAAAATATCACCACATAAGATTCTTTGGTATGTCATGGATTGCGCAGGACGTAAAGAAAGTCAACGTGGAGCAACTACTAACGCGCCTCAGATCGTCAAAAGGGCACACGGATACTAAAGAAGCTGAAGAAAGAACACGAGGCAGAAGAGGACGAAGCGAAGAAGCGAGATCTAGCGCGAAGAGTACACAACGCTGAAGTCGATGTCAACTACGCCGTCTACTACCCGCTCATGAAACCCTACGCATCCCTATATCCAAAGTCGAAGAAGGGCAAGGCCTCAGATTCCGACGAAGCAGCGGAGGAGGATACTGATGACAAGGCGAATCGCGAGGTTGACGGACCAAAAGGCGACTTGGGAATGTGGAAAGCTGTGGAGGAGGCTATGGCAGAAGGCACGTTGGATGCGCTCCGGAATAGCAAGGAGGGCATGCCGGCAGCTGTGCCCCAGAAGAAGGAAAAGAAGAAGAATGAGCAGCCACACGCGCAGCAAGCAGTTCGGGTTAAAGAGAAGAAGGTCGAAGAGAAGTTGGCTGCAGCCAAGAACCGTCGCGAAAGAAGGGCACTCGGCGTACAAGCCCAAGAAGAGGCAGAAGAGAGCGATGGCGGTTTCTTTGAGTAGTTCGACGACATACCACTGCATCATATACCCGGCGTCCAACCGCCAACAATCTTATTCTGCAGCAGAACCTGAGTTCCTCTACGTCTTCACAATACATGTCTAAGTCCTCGCAAAGCCCGCAAGTCCACTCTCCTACAACCCCCTCGTAGCATTCCCACCCCCATAAACCCTAACCGGATGAGCCTCAGTATTATAAACCCACTCATTCACCCCATCCCTACCAACCTGCCACTCGGCCTCGCCCGCCTGAATAGCATAACTATACTTCAACACCTCTGCAAACCAGAAGCTCTCCTGGAAATCCGTAAACCCGCCTCCGCCCACTACATTCACGTCCTTGATAGAACTATACCCACTGCCCACCCTCGTCGTCGCATTAATCGCGACAAAAGCATCCCACGCCCAGTCCTGGTACTTTGGATCCGACGTCGCGCGGTAGGCGTAGTAGTACGATTCTATAACTTCGGGACGGAGTTGGTACCCTGCATCTTCGATCCAGAACCCTGTTTGGTTGAAGAAGGCAGTTTGGTTTGCAGGTACGGCGGATGTGTTCCAGGAGAAGATCTCAGGACCGATACGTGTTGCGGTTGAAATGTACGTTTCGTGGCAGCCGTTGACGAGCTCGAGACCAAAGTCGATGTAGTCTTGTCTAGCGAGGACTTGGCCGCCTAGGATGAAGTTTCCGCCGTCGAAACAGGCGAGGTGTTGTGATTTCAGGTTGAGGGTCGTGCCTCTGTAGGCTGCGAGGAAGGTTATGTCTGGGCGGGGCGCTGGGTGCGAGGCTAGG
>JAESFQ010000169.1_pt1 | contig 23413 bp, 18 predicted proteins | sample 9269431 | NCBI WGS metagenome assembly JAESFQ01 (sample SAMN14502588, study PRJNA617103) | algae metagenome | isolation source: Plectolyngbya sp. WJT66-NPBG17 and co-occurring heterotrophs from well... | place: USA: Mojave Desert, Joshua Tree National Park, California | collected 2006-08-06 | reverse complement strand
GCTCGACACCTACGATGCCGTCGTCGATGCCCTCTGCCGCGCCTGGAACGCCCTCACCGCCGAGCGCATTCGCAGCCTCACCAGCTATCCTTATCTCGAACAAGTCAGGGTTTAAGCGGGTCGGTATCAGATCGCTCGGGTAGCGCAGCTTCTCGCGCCCGTACCGCTCCCGATCCGCTGCCGTCCACATGGCAAGAGCTCCGCTGTTCCCATCAATGTCCTGCCGCAACGCATTCAGAATACAGGAGTTCTTCATGGACGGGCTCTTACCGAACGTTGCTCAGCGGTTTTGGTAGAAGAATTCGACCTGTGAAAGTGCTTTCCGTCACCGCCTTGTTCTCAACCCATGTTTTCGGCTTATAGACAGCGGTGCTGAAATTGCAGCAGGCTGTGCGATTCTTGCTTAGCCCGATATTGGCTGCCACGATCTTAGTAACCCCATCGAGCGGCTCAACCGCAAGATCAAGCGCCGCACCAACGTCGTCGGCATCTTCCCCAAGAAGCCGCCGCCGTCAGGCTGGTCGGCGCGCTCCTCCTCCAGCAGTTCGACGAGTGGGCAACCCAGCGATCGCGCTACATGATGTTGGAGACCAAGATCGCTGTGAGCGGTACTCCTGCCGTCAGCCTGCCAGTCGCAGCCGCCTGGCGCTGCGGCATACCCCGCCAAGGAGCATCGCTTCTACACCACGCCTGGGGAGTACGTCATGCCAAGCTGATGAGTGCCTGTGAGTGAAAGTCTCATCCGGCTAAAGCCGTAGCGGGCAGGCCGGGACCGAGTCTTGCGGGCGTTGCGGTAACGCGGGGTCTGAAGTGTAGACAGGGGCCATGCGGGGTGCGGGATTGAGCCTCGAAATGTGGAAGTTCGCGAAGGCCGAGAGTGTTCCCAGTCTCGCAGGCAGCACGTGCGTCATCGCTTTGCGAGATGACGTCGCTTCGCCGGGGTCGAAGGCCGCCTCACGCAGGGAAAGCACGCATCGGAACATGAGAGGCCCGACCGGGTCCGCCAGATTGGTCTCTGGTGGGGGAGGGCGGCGAGGCGATGCCGGAGCCGCCCTCCGAGCTGAGGTCGGGGGTCGGACTGGTTCATACTACCGATGACGCCGCCGAAGGAAACGAGGCGCGCCGAGGGAAGGGGCCAGCCCGGAAGGAACCCAAGCGAGGGTGGCAATGTCCGGACCCAGAGCCGGGGAGCCTTGCCATCAAACCTCGCACGGGTGAACGCGGCGGCCCGAGGGGCTGTCCAGACCCGGTTCACCGCCCTGCTGCACCACGTCGACGTCGAGGCGCTCGAACGGGCGTTCCGACGTCAGAAGCGGCGGGTCAGTGCAGGTGTCGATGGGATCACGGTGGCGGACTACGAGCAGAACCTGGAGGCTAACCTCCATGACCTCTGCGCGCGGGTCCACACCGGACGCTACCGGCCACAGCCGGTCCGGCGTGTCTATATCCCGAAAGCAGATGGCGGGCGGCGACCGCTCGGCGTGCCAACCCTGGAGGACAAAATCGTCCAGGGTGCGGTGGCTGAGACGTTGAGCGCCATCTACGAAGTCGACTTCCTCGGGTTCTCCTACGGCTTTCGGCCGGGGCGGAACCCGCACCAGGCTCTGTCATGGCTGCATACGGCGATCATGAGCCAGCGCGTGAAATGGGTGCTCGATGCCGACATTCGCAGCTTCTTTGACTCGGTTGACCACGAGTGGCTGCTGCGAATGCTGGCGCACCGGATTGCTGATCCGCGGGTCCTCCGGCTGGTCCGGATGTGGCTCGAGGCCGGCATCCTGGAGAGCAATGAGTGGTCCGAGACGGAAAGAGGAACGCCGCAAGGAGCGGGCATCAGCCCGCTGCTCGCCAATGTCTTCCTGCATTACGCCCTCGATCTTTGGGTCCATCAGTGGCGCAGCCGGCATGCACGCGGTCGGGTATCGATCGTGCGCTACGCCGACGACTTCGTCATGGGCTTCGAGAGCGAGGCGGATGCCAGGTGGATGATGGCGGCGCTCAAGGAACGCCTGGCTAGGTTTGGCCTGGCGCTCCACGAGGACAAGACGCGACTGATCGAGTTCGGCCGCCTACCGGCCAAGGCTCGGCAGCAGCGCGGCGAGCGGCGTCCGGAAACCTTCGCCTTTCTGGGCTTCACCCACTACTGCGGGTGGACCCGGGACGGCCGGTTCATCGTCAAGCACAAGACACAGAGCACACGACTGTCACGCAAACTGACAGCGCTGCGCCAGGACGCGCGACGGCTGATGCACAAGCCGCTGGCCGAACAGCACCGCTGGTACTCCAGCGTGCTACGCGGGCACTACGGCTACTTCGGCCGGCCGCATAACTGGCGCTCTCTGAACGGTTCCTGCGGGACGTCCGGCGTATCTGGTTCAGCTGCCTCAAACGGCGGAGCCAGAAAAACCGGCGAGCAGGCTGGAACTGGTTCGAGACTGTGACCCAGGGCTTGCCTCTACCCCAACCTCGGATCACCCATCCCTGGACACCACGTCCAGCATGACGCGGGTTACTTCCGGGAAGAGCCGGGTGCGGGAAAGCCGCCTGCCCGGATCTGTGAGGGCGGAGCCGAATGGCCGAGCTACTCGACCACGGCCATCATGCAGCCCCTTCAGCATGCAACCTCGCCAAGGGGAACGGCCGTGACTGAAGCAATGAAGGCCTGTCATGGACTAGGTTGGCCAGCGCTTCACCCATGGCCGCGGAGTGCTTGAATCCGTGACCCGAGCAGGCTGAGACCATCATAATCCGCTCCTCGTCATGCAACTGATCGACGACGAAGCCTGCGTCGGCTGTGACGGTGTAGAGGCAGGTTGCCGAGCGTCTGCATTGAGGTCCCACCCCAGTTAAGCGGCCAGCCACATGGGTTTCGTACATCCGATGCTCCTCGTAGCGATCAACCGAGCGTTTGAGGTGATTGGGATCAGCAGCCGTCTCATACAGCTCGGTCGCAAGCTTTACGCCAGCCGATCCCGGCAGAAGCGGGAAGCCGTAGAAATGATCCGACTTGCCGTTTCCATGCGCCCAGATGAACACCGGGAATCGGCCAGGTGCGTAGAGAGCGGCTTCGTCAGCTTCGAACCAGTGAAGCGTCTGCCGGTAGACTTTGAGGTGCGCCGGCAGTTCTCCCCCAAGCAATCGCGGCAGCCAAGCTCCGGCCGTGACGATGGCCCGAGCAGCGCGATACAAACCGCGATCGGTGTAGACCTCCACGCTGTCTCCGACCTGCGCGATGCGGTGAACGGTCTCCATAGTGCGAATTTGTGCCCCGTGCCGCTTGGCAAGCTCCAGCTGCGCGGCGATGCAGCGTTCCGGATGAACGAAACCTCCTCCAGGCTCGAAGTAACCGGTTTCGTTGGACCGAAGCCTGAATTGGGGGAAGCGGACCTGGATTTCGCCGGCATCCAGCACTTCGTGCGTTATGCCGAACTGGCGCGCAACCTCAATCGTCCGGTCGAGGAAATTGCTCTTGCCGTGAAGGTCAGGCATGCCGTCACCTGGTGCAAGGATCAGTGCCCCGCAAGTTTCGAGCAGGGTAGCGCCTGTCTCCTCCTCAATCTCCCGCCATATCTCATGGGAGCGCAGGACGAATGGCGCGAAACGCTTACCTTCACCCACGGCTTGTCGCGTGATGCGGGTCTCACCATGGCTCGAGCCGCGATCATGGGGAGGAACGAAGCGGTCGAGGCCCAGAACCCTCAGGCCGCCCTGCTTTGCGGTCTGGTAAAGGGTCGCGCTCCCCATCGCCCCCAGCCCGACCACGATCACATCCGCACTGGCTTCGGTTTTCATTGGCTGTTCCGAGATTCAAGCCTGTTCGCAGTTGAACCGGCGACATCCAGCTCAACGCCTCCAAAAAATTATACCTGAATGGCGGACCATATGAGGACACCACCTTTCGGTGCCCCCAGACCACAAGCTTATGATGCGTTTCTTTCTTTAGAAACTCAGGCTCTGCGCGGGACCAAGCGAACTGCCCCAGCGGCGACCTCCGCCGTTTACCGAAAGCTCGGCGCCCACATGAGGCCACCATCGCGGGCGAGTGCGTTGGCCCCGCGCTCCAAGCCTAGTGGAGCAAGGTTCCTTTCCCACATCTCGGCATAGTTGCCGACTTGGGCGATGACCGTCGCGGCCCAAGCCTCATCGATGCCGAGAGCTTTCCCGAGATCGCCCTGGACGCCGACGAGCCGCTGGACCATGGACTCCGTAGAGCTCCGCGCCTGGTCGATATTGCGGCTGGAGACGCCGGCCTGCTCTGCGGCGACCAGCGAGAAGCCAGTCCAGCGGACCAGATCGAACCAACGATCGTCACCTTTGCGAACCATGGCGCCTACAGGCTCACTGGAAAGGCGCTCGGGCAGCAGCCGCAAGCCTGCCTGGGGGTTCTGCGCTCGAAAGGCCGCGATGTAGGAGCCGTCATTGGCCCAGGCATCACAGCGCCCGGCCAGAAAGGCCTGCTGGACCTCGTTCACGCCGCCGATCAGCAATGGCTGGAAGCTCAACCGATTAGCTCGGAACCATTCGGTGACGTCGAGTTCGGTGGAGGTTCCGGGGATCAGGCAAACCGTGGCGCCGTCCAGATCCTTGGCCGAGGCAACGCCCGCGCTTTCGCGGACAACGAAGGCCGTGCCGTCATGGAAATTCACGAAGGCCATGAGGAGGCCTAGCGATGCCTCACGCGTCAACGTCCAGCCAGTGTTGCGGACCAGCAGGTCGACCTCGCCCGATTGCAGCGCCGTGAAGCGCGCCTGAGGCGAGAGCGGCACGAAGCGCACCTTCGTTGCATCCCCAAGCGCCGCGGCTGCGACGGCGCGACAGGTATCGGCATCCATGCCGCGCATCACGCCTTGGCTGTCGGGCAGGGAAAAGCCCGGCGACTCGCCTGAGACGCCGCAGGCCAGCACGCCGCGGCTTCGCACCGCCTCAAGCGTCGGAGAAGCTTGTTGCGCGGAGACCGGGAAGGCGAGGGCGATCAGAACCAAGCTGAGGCAGATGCGAAATATCATGGCGGTTGCTCCGGGCGTGGCAGCGCAACGCGAAGCACCCAGCCCGGTTCTTTCTCCATGAGGTCGGCCTGATGGCGAGAATGCGGCCGTCTGAGTTTCTGGAGGCTTGGGAGCAGGGAGATCGGCGGGCCGCCCGGCCGTACAGTAACCGACACCGGGGCACCCGACCAGGCGCCCCATGCACCACGATGGTGCACTTGGACTTCTTGGCAGCCTGCTTTCACCCGGCGAAGCGCTTGGCGCCTGCCACACAGGCAACCACCACCCCGGTCACCACCGCCATAGACCAGGGGACGGCTTCATGCAGCAGCAGGGCAGCCAGCAAGAATCCGAAAAATGGCTGCAGCAATTGAAGCTGCCCCACGCCTGCGATGCCGCTCAGCGCCAGCCCGCGATACCAGAACACGAAGCCCACCAGCATGCTGAACACCGAGACGTAGGCGAGCCCGATCCATGCAGGCAGGCCGATGCCGTCCCAGGAACCCGGCAGCGTCGCTAGAGCAACGGCCGCCATGACCGGCAGAGCGAGCAGGAGCGCCCAGGATATGACCTGCCAGCCGCCGAGGCGGCGCGAAAGGGTGGCGCCCTCGGCGTAACCCAGGCCGCACAGCAGGATTGCTGCCGCCATCAGGAGGTCGCCGACCGATGAGGTGCCGGTGCTCTGCGACAGGGCGAAACCGGCAACCACCAGGCCCCCGACCCCGGCGAAAAGCCAGAAAGCCGGCTTCGGCCTTTCCTCGCCCCGCAACACGCCGAAGAACGCGGTTGCGAGCGGCAGGAGGCCGATGAAGATGATCGAGCGCGCTGCGGTGATGTGCTGGAGCGCCAAGGCCGTCAGCAACGGGAAGCCGATGACCACGCCGAACGCCACGATGCCGAGCGGGCCGATGTCGCCAGCCGCTGGCCTTTCCTGCCGGAAGGCCCGAAGCAGCGCCGCCCCGAGCAGGGCGGCGATCACCGCGCGGGCCGAGGTGAGGAACAGGGGCGTGAAGCCGCCGACGGCCACCCGCGTCGCCGGCAACGACCCGCTGAAGATGATCACCCCAAGGAGGCCGTGCCCCCATCCGCCTGTCAGCCGCCCCATCGTCCATCCCTTTGGCCGAGCCTCACGCTAGCTCGGCCGGAGCTGGCGGCGCCAGGAACGATCCCATACAATTCAGCCGAACTGTATGGCCCGGCGGACCCACACAGATGAAGGCATTCGAGAGGTGAGGGATCAGGCCAGAGGCCGCATAGGCGAGGTCATGGCGGCAATCCGCCGCAAGCTGGCCACGCAGGTGCTGGCGCCTGGCGAGAAGCTGCCCTCGATCCGTGCATTCGCCGCGACAATGCGTGTCTCGCCCTCGACAGTGGTCGAGGCCTATGACCGGCTGGCAGCCGAGGGCGTCATTCAGGCACGACCAGGCTCGGGTTTCTACGTGTCTGGTGTCCTGGCACCGCTCGCGCTCGCCGATGCGGGGCCACGCCGCGACCGGGCAATCGATCCCCTTTGGGTGTCCCGCCAGTCGCTGGACACCGATACCGCCATGCCCAAGCCTGGCTGCGGCTGGCTGCCGGCCGACTGGATGCCGAACACCGCCATACGCCGGGCAATCCGTAGTCTTGCCCGCGCCGACGAAAGGACTCTGACGGAGTATGGCAGCGCGCGTGGCACCTTGGACCTGCGGCGTATCCTTGTCCGCCAGTTCGCCGGCGAGGGGCTTGAGATCGGCGCGGACCAGATCCTCCTCACCGGGTCCAGCACGCAGGCCATCGACCTGATCTGCCGCTTCCTGCTGCGGCCAGGCGACACCGTGCTGGTGGACGACCCATGCTACTTCAACTTCCAGGCCTTGCTGTCTGCTCACGGCCCCAAGGTGGTCAGCGTGCCTTACACGCCGGCTGGACCCGATCCGTCGCTCTTCGGCGCGGCACTCGCGGCCCACCGCCCGCGCCTCTATGTCACCAACTCAGCGCTTCACAATCCGACGGGCGCGACTCCTTCTCCGCAAACGGCGCATCGGCTGCTGAGCTTGGCAGCCGCTTACGACCTCACCATCGTCGAGGACGATATCTTTGCCGACTTCGAGCCCGAGCCCTCGCCGCGTCTTGCAGTCCTGGACGGCCTGTCGCGTGTGATCCGCGTTGGAAGCTTTTCCAGAACCCTGTCCGCTTCGATCCGTTGCGGCTATGTCGCCGCGCGCGCCGATTGGATCGAGGCGCTGGTTGACCTGCAGGTCGCAACGAGCTTCGGCGGCCCCAGTCCTTTCGCGGCTGAGCTTGTCGCCAGCACCCTGCGCGATGGCAGCTACCGCAAGCATCTCGATGCGCTTCGCCGGCGCCTGTCCAGGGCGCGCCGCGAGGCCGCCGCTGGGCTGGCGGCGCTCGGGGTACGGCCTTGGCTCATGCCGCGCGGCGGCTTTTACCTCTGGTGCCGCCTTCCCGACGGCATGGATGCAGCGCAAGTGGCGCGCGTCGGGCTGCGCGAGGCTCTCGTGCTGGCTCCCGGCAACGTCTTCAGCCCGTCGCAGTCGGCCTCCGACTTCATGCGCCTCAACGTGGCGCAGATGACCGAACGACGCGTCTTCGATGTGCTTGCAATGGCAATCTCCCAACGAAATGGTTGAGGCAGCGGCGTAATTGGGAGCCGCTGCTCGGCTGTACCGGGGCGTTTCCCTCGGCGGCGGTTCCGCGGGCGTCCGGAAGAACCAGCATCAACATCACCGGCCGATGATGAAGCGGGTCCCCGCCGGGAGCGCCTCCCGCGCCGCCTCTGTCGCCGACCCCGGCATTCGTCACCGTCCAAGGCCTATGCGAAGGCTAATCCATGCCCTCAATGCGGCGCGAGTTCTCGGCGGGGCAAGCCGGCGTTCAAACAGGGCGGTATCCGGCATGGGTATGGAGGCGCCGTGGCGCGAGGTCCACGGCCTGGCGCAGCGCCTCGACAAGGCTGCCCTCATCGGCGACGCCCGTGCCAGCGATGTCGAACGCCGTGCCGTGGTCGACGGAGGTGCGGATCACCGGCAGGCCGACGGTGATATTCACCCCTGCCTCGAGCCCCATGACCTTCACCGGGCCATGGCCCTGGTCATGGTACATGGCAACCACGAGGTCGAAGTCGCCGCGCGCGGCACGGAAGAAGAGCGTGTCGGCCGGCAGCGGGCCGTCCACCTTCCAGCCCCTGGCGCGGCAGGCCTGCACGGCAGGGATGATCTTCTCCTCCTCCTCGCCATGACCGAAGAGGCCGTTCTCGCCGGCATGCGGATTGATGCCGCAGACGCCGATGCGCGGCTCGGCAATGCCGGACTTCACCAGCGTCGCATGCCCGCGGGCGATGGTCCGCTCGACAAGACCTGGTTCGATCTTCCGGATGGCATCGACCAGGCCGGTATGCGTGGTCACGTGGATGACACGCAGCTTCGGCGCGACCAGCATCATGGAAACCTCGGGCGTGCCGGTGAGCTGCGCCAGCAACTCGGTGTGGCCTGGGTATTTGTGCCCGGCGGCGTGCAGCGCCTCCTTCGACAGCGGCGCGGTGCAGATGGCATCTGCCTCGCCCGCCTCGACCAGGCGCGTCGCACGCTCGATGTAGCGATAGGCGCCCTCGCCGGAGACGGGCGAGAGCCTGCCGAAGGGATGCCCCGGCGGGATCAGGCCGAGGTCGATGCAGTCCACCGTACCGCGCCGATAGCGTGCACCGGAGGGCTCGGCCAGCGCTGCGACCGTGAGGCTGCCGCCTAGGATGTCGCCCGCCTCACGCAGGCGGGCTGCGTCGCCGATCACCAGCGGGCGGCAGATCGCGTAGACATCCTCACGCGCCAAGGCTTTCATGATGATCTCGGGCCCAATGCCCGAGGCATCGCCCATGGTGATGGCGACGATCGGGCGGCTGTCCTGGGCTGCGGTCATGGCGGGTCCTCGTGGGAGAAGGGTGCGCAATCTTTCGAGACTGCGGACGATGGTGTCTGCCGTGCCGAAGGCGCCGGCCTTGGTCATGACGGGGATGGCGTGCATATCCGGTGCACGGCCGATCGTGACGCCGAGCGGCACGCCCGGCTCCAGCTCGTCCAACAACCGGATACCGGTGACACCAAGCCGGCCAAGCAGAGCGCAGGCGGTCTCCCCCCCGGTGGCGAAAAGGCCGGCGGCATGCGGCGCGGCCGGAGCGAGCACGGCGGCAAGCCGCTCGGCCATCAAGCCGCCACGGGAAAGGTCGGGCTCGCCGTCGGCGGCGATGTCCACCAGCACGTCCTCGCCGGCGGCAAGCGCCCCGGCGATGGCAGCGCCGGCCTCGCTCGGCGCCGCGTCCTCCAGCAGCAACGCCGGCGGCAGGCTGAAGGGCCGCACGGCGCCTGCCTCGACCAAGCGCGCCGCAGCGGCTCGGGAGACCTCGGCGACGCTGCCGATCACCACCAGCAGGCCGCCCCGGCCGGCAGGCGCGAGGGGGAGCAAGGGGACCTCCGCCGGCCCCTCGGCGGCCGCAAGCGCTGCGGCGATGCCGCCTGAGCCGGTCCAGAGGATCCGCGCGCCGAAGCGCAGGCCGGCGCGGGCGATGGCGTCCAGGTCCCCGGGCAGCAGGGCGTCGCAGACCAACGCCTGCACCCCCGCATCCAGCGCGGCCGCAATCCCGGCCACGGCTTCGCCGCGCGCTTCCGCGAGCGGCAGCAGGCGGGCGCGCAGCCCCTCCGCCTCCAGCACCGCAACCAGGTCGGCGCTCGGGTAGCTGTGATCGCGCGCCCAAAGCGGCGTCTTCTCCAGCGGCACGCCGTCCAGATATACCCGGCCACCCTCGGTGGTGCGGCCAGTGGCCGGGAAGGCAGGGGCGACGATGGCCATGACGCCGGCGCTGCAATGGTGGAGCGCCTCGATGCAGGCCCGCAATTCCGCTGCAGGCTGGCCGCGCAGGGTGCTGTCGATCTTCTTGATCAGCCGCACCCCGGGCGCGAGCCGTGCCTCGATCAGGCTGCGATGGCGCGCGGCGGCAAGCGCCGGGGGCAGACGCCGGCTGTCAGCGTCGATGGCGAACACCGTCGCCTCCGTCGGCATAGGTGCCTCGCCCCAGCCGACCACGGCGGTGTCGCCGCGGCGAGCGAAGGCGATGGCGCAATCCGCCGCACCGGTCAGGTCATCCGCCAGTATCAGCCAACGCAGGGTCAGGGCGGTTACTCCGGCGGGGCGGTGGTGATCGCGGATGCGCCTTCCGGCCGCGCATCCGTGGCTTTTGCCGTCCAGGCGGTCAACAGCGGGACCAGCAAGGTGATCACGATGACGGCGGCGACCAGGATGGTCGCATGCGCCGCCTTAACGGCATAGGCCGGGTGGGCCGCCGCCACGAGGGCCGGCCCCGCCCGATGCCAGCCAAGGAAGCCGGCCCATGGTCCGCCATTGGAGAGAAGCCTTTGCCTCCGGGCCGGCACTTCCGGTCTGTCCGCGGGAGAAGTTCGTGACCTTGCTGCGGCACGGGCATGCTGCAGCCTGAAGCGTTTCCTCGGGCTCGGTCAGGTGCTTGTCCCGCAATGGGGGACGGTCGCAGCGCCCTGGGCGACGTGCTGATCCGCCAGCGGAGGTTCCGTCGCCTCGCGCCCCAGCTGCCGCATCTTTACGCCGCCATGGCCGTAGTCGCGCGCATCGGCATGGCCGTGACGCCCCCCACGCTGACGCGCGCCTATGCCGACGCAGCCGGCCTGGCCGTGTTGCCGTCGCCGGTTCCGCGTCCGTCATTCACCCCCGGTCTGGTCTGGCCCGACGCTCTCGTGGCCGACCAGGGCGCCACGTGGCTTCGCGGGCTGGTGCGGCAAGCGGCAGGTCACGTGTAGCGCTGCGGGGATGGTCCGCATCCGTGGCGGCGTCAGTCGATGCCGCAGGCTCGCAAGCCCATCCTTGCGACCACGATCAAATCCTCGCGCTCGGCACCGCTCGCGGCCTGCACGGCCATGCCCTGGAACAGGGCTGCGAGATAGCGCGCCAGCTGGCCGGGGTCCGCGCCGGGCGGCAGGTCGCCCTCCCGAGCGGCGCGGGCGAGGCGTTCCCTGATCACCTCCTGGCTCGCCGCCCGTTGGGCAGCCAGTACCTCGCGGGCGGCCGCGCCTTCCGCTCCGCAGCTAAGGGCGCCATGCACGGCCAGGCAGCCGGGCGGACGGCCCGGCATGGTCAGCTCATCGGCCGCGTCGAAGAGGAGGCGACGGATCGCGTCCCCGATCTTCCGCTCGGAGAGCGCCCGCCCGACGAATGAGCCGGGGCCCTCGACATAGCGGTCCACCGCCGCGCGGAAGAGCGCCTGCTTGTCACCGAATGCCGCATAGAGGCTGGGGCGGTTGATCCCCATCGCCGCGGTCAGGTCGGCTATCGAGGTGCCCTCGTATCCGTTGCGCCAGAACAGCTCCAGCGCGCGGTCGAGCGCATCCTCCTGGCTGAAGCTCCGGGGACGTCCGGCGGGCACGGTAGGCACTCCTGATCTGAAAACTGTACTATCCGATATATAATCCGTTGACCTGCCCTCGCCAGCGCCCAATTATGTACCGATCGATACAGATCTGGGGGCGACGAGACATGAATATCGATCTGACGGGCAAGGTGGCGCTGGTGACGGGTGGCTCGCGCGGCATCGGGGCGGCGAGCGCGAGGGCCCTGGCGGCGGCGGGCGCGGAGGTGGTCATCAGCCATTCCAATTCGGCCGAGGCGGCCGATGCGGTGGTTCGGGACTTCCGGATGCTCGGCCGGCGTGCCGAGGCGGTGCGCGCCGACCAGGCGGACCGCGCGGCGGTGGGCGCGCTGGTGCGTGGCGTGGCCGAGCGGTTCGGCCGGCTCGACATACTGGTCAACAACGCGGGCGTGTTCGTGACGGGCATGGTGGGCGACACCACGGACGAGGATCACGACCGCCAGTTCACGGTCAATGTCGACGGCGTGTTCGCGGCCGTGCGCGCGGCGGCCGGCGTGATCGCGGCAGACGGGCGGATCATATCCATCGGCTCCGTCCTGGGTGACCGGTCGCCCTTTCCCGGCGGCAGCGGCTACTCCGCCACCAAGGCGGCCGTGGCCGCACTTTCCCGTGGCTGGGCGCGCGACCTTGCACCGCGTGGCGTGACGGTGAACGTCGTCCAGCCGGGCCCGATCGACACGCAGTTGAACCCGACCGAGGGCGACTTCGCCGCCGTCCTCACCGCCGGCACCGCGCTCGGCCGCTATGGTCGCCCGGAGGAGGTCGCGGCGGCGGTCGTGTTTCTCGCCTCGCCTCAGGCCTCCTACATCACCGGCATGACGCTCAACGTCGATGGCGGCTACAACGCGTGAGGCGAGCCGCCATGATCACCTTCTGGGGCCACGGCTCGCCCAATCCGCACAAGGTGGCGATCGCGCTGGAGGAGCTCGGGCTGCCCTACGAGGCACGCGTCGTCGATACCCCGGCGGGTGAACAGCAGGAGCCGTGGTTCACCGCGATGAGCACCAACGCCAAGGGTCCGGTGATCCACGATGCCGGGACCGGGCGAACGGTCTACGAGTCCAACGCCATCCTTCTCTCCCTGGCCGACAAGGCCGGCCGGCTCATCCCGCCCATTGGCGATCCGGGGCGGGATGAGGCGCTCCAGCTCCTGTTCCTCCAAGCAAGCGCGGTGGGGCCGATGTTCGGCCAGCGTGCATGGGTTCACCCTCTTCGCGCCCGAGAAGCCGCCCTACGCCGTCGAACGCCATGCGCGCGAGGGCAGCCGGCTGGAGGCGATGCTGGACCGGCTGCTCGTTGGGCGCGACCACTTCCTCGCTTCCGGTTACTCGGTCGTCGACATCGCCTTCTTCGGCTGGCTCTGGTGCGCCGTGCATCAGGGCTTTGGGATCGGCGGTGTCCCACACCTCTCCGCTTGGTACGATCGCGTCGCCGCTCGGCAGGCGGTAGGGAAGGGCATTACGGTGCCCCTGCCGTTGCCGGACTTCGCACGCTTCCGGGCATAGCGGCGGCCCGGCCCCGTTCGCTACCGCGTGCTGACGACGCATCCGGGGGCGGCCAGGGTAGCGGCGGTCTCACGCGGCTACTGGCGGGCGGAAGCCTGGCGGCCAGCCGCCGCATGATCGCACGCTTCGCCTGCGCCTTGACGGAGGGGCTGCGGCCTTCCGAGACTCACGAAGAGTTCGGCGCCAACCCGGGATCGGCGGCCAAAAAGGTTTGCGAGGCTTCCGTCGATAAGGTGTGATCGATCCCTATCGGAGTGGCAGGGTGCGGTCGCCGCCTCACCCGCAGGCCGCTCTCACCGCACAAAGGACTTCCCTTTGGCTGACGCCCCTCACGACCCCGCCGCGCCTAAGTCCGTGCCGCCTCCGAAGGATCGCCACCTCCGCGACCTGGCCAACTGCATCCGCTTCCTGTCCATGGATGCGGTGCAGCAGGCCAAGAGCGGACACCCCGGTGCTCCCATGGGCATGGCCGACATCGCGACGGTCCTGTTCCGGGACTTCATGCAGTTCGACGCCGCCGAGCCGCACTGGATCGACCGCGACCGGTTCATCCTGTCCAATGGCCACGGGTCGATGCTGCTCTACAGCCTGCTGTACCTCACCGGCTACAAGGACATGCCGGTCGAGGAGTTGAAGCGCTTCCGCCAGGTGGGCAGCAAGACACCCGGTCATCCCGAGTACCACCATGCGGACGGCATCGAGCTGACCACTGGGCCGCTGGGTCAGGGCATCGCCGAAGCGGTCGGCATGGCGCTGGGCGAGCGCATCATGAACGCGGAGTTCGGCGACGAGCTGGTGAACCACCACACCTATGTCTTCATGGGTGACGGCTGCCTGATGGAGGGCATCAGCCAGGAAGCAATTTCCCTGGCCGGGCACCTGAAGCTGGGCCGGCTGATCGCGTTCTGGGACAACAATTCGATTTCCATCGACGGGGCGACCAGCCTGGCGGTGTCCGACAACGAGGTGGAGCGGTTCCGTGCCTCCGGCTGGCACGTGCTGGAGATCGACGGGCACGACACGGACGCGATCCACGAAGCGATCGTCACTGCCCGGTCCGTCACCGACAAGCCCAGCATGATCGCCTGCCGCACCGTCATCGGCTTCGGCTTCCCGACCAAGGCTGGCACCCAGAAGGCGCATAGCGACGCACCCGGCGAGGAGGAGATCAAGGGCGCACGCGCTATCCTGGGTTGGGATGCCCTGCCCTTCGTCATCCCCGAACCACTGCTGGCCGAATGGCGGGCCATCGGCGCCAGGGGTGCAGCCGCGCGCCAGGCTTGGGCCGACCGGGTGAAGCAGGCGCCTGAACGGCTTCGCCGGGAGTTCGAGCGCCGCAACGAGGGCAGGTTGCCCGAGGACTGGCGCTCCGCCATTGCCGCAGCGAGCAAGGAGTTCATCGCCGACGGCAAGGAGCTGGCGACCCGGCAGGCCAGCGGGGCCGTGCTGAACCACCTGTTCGACGCGATCCCGGAGTTGCTGGGTGGGTCCGCGGACCTGACGCCGTCCAACAACACCAAGGCCAAGAACCAGGTCGAGGTGAAGCCGGGCGAGTACAAAGGGTCCTACATCCATTACGGGGTGCGGGAGCATGGCATGGCAGCGGCGATGAACGGCATCGCGCTGCACGGCGGGCTGATCCCGTATGGCGGCACCTTCCTCTGCTTCTCGGATTATTGCCGCCCTGCCATCCGCTTGGCAGCGATGATGGACATCCGCACGATATTCGTGATGACGCACGACTCGATCGGCCTGGGAGAGGACGGCCCAACGCACCAACCGGTCGAGCATCTGTCGGCCTTGCGGGCCATCCCGCACCTCGCGGTGTTCCGGCCGGGCGACGCCGTGGAAACGGCGGAATGCTGGGAGGTCGTGCTCGACAATCCCCGCCGGGCCGCCTTGCTGGCATTGTCGCGCCAGCCCATGCCGTTGCTGCGCCGCGAACCCGGCACGGAGAACCGGTCCGCTCGCGGCGGCTACGTGCTGCTGGAGGCAGAGGGTGGACCGCGCAGGTTGACCCTGATGTCGACCGGGTCGGAGCTGCATCTGGCGGTCGAGGCCAGAAAGGTTCTGCAGGACGAGGGCGTGCCCACAGCAGTCGTGTCGATGCCCTGCGCTCTCATTTTCAACCAGCAGGATGCAGCCTACCAGCGGATGGTGCTGGGCGACGGCTTGGCGCGGGTGGCGGTGGAAGCGGCGGTACAGATGAGCTGGGACCGCTATCTCGGCCTGCAGGGCCGCTTCGTGGGCATGCACGGATTCGGCGAGTCCGGGAAGATCACCGACGTCTACAGGAAGTTCGACATCACGACCGAGGCGGTTGTGCGCGCCGCCCGGGACAGCCTGCAGGCTGTCCACGGCGCATAGCGGCCGGCCCGCGCAGGACGACGGACGGCCTGCGGATTCCTTATCTGGCCGATCTACTATCACCGGAGGCCGCCATGGCTCATGCTCTGCAACAGCTTGCCGAAACCGGCGTCGCCCTATGGCTCGACGACCTCAGCCGTGACCGGATCCAGTCGGGCGAGCTGGCCCGTATGGTCGAGCACGGCCGGATTGTGGGCATCACCACCAATCCCACGATCTTTGCCAAGGCCATCGGATCCGGTGCTGGCTATGAGGGCCAGATGCACGACCTGGCGCTGCGGGGAACCGCGGTCGGCGAAACCGTCCGGCTCCTCACGGCCTGGGATGTCCGGGCTGCATGCGATGTGCTGCGGCCGACCGCCGACCGCACCGGTGGGCGTGACGGACGGGTGTCGATCGAGGTCGATCCGCGCATCGCCCAGGACGCGGCCCGCACGGCCGCCGAGGCGCGCGGGTTGTGGTGGCTGGTGGACCGGCCCAACCTGTTCATCAAGATCCCGGCGACCCTCGCGGGGCTGCCCGCTATCACCGAGACGCTGGCCGCCGGCATCTCCGTCAACGTGACCTTGATCTTCTCGGTCGAGCGGTACCGGGCCGTACTCGATGCCTTTTTCGCCGGGCTAGAACAGCGACTGGCCTCCGGCGGGTCGCTGGAAGGGCTGGAGAGCGTGGCCTCGTTCTTCGTGAGCCGGATCGATGTCGAGGTCGACCGGCAGCTGGATGAGATGGCGAAGGATGGCAACGCGGAGGCAAGAAGCCTGCGCGGCAAGGCAGCCATCGCCAACGCGCAGCTTGCGTACGAGGTGTATGAAGAGGCCCTGGCCTCGCCGCGCTGGCAAGCCTTGCAGGCCAAGGGCGGACGGATGCAACGCCTGCTCTGGGCCTCGACGGGCGTCAAGGACAAGGCCTATGACGACACCCGTTACGTGGTGGAGCTGGCGGCGCCGGACACGGTGAACACGATGCCGGCCGCCACGCTGGACGCGGTCGCGGACCACGGACAACCCCGGGGCAATGCCATCGCCGGCACCTATGACGCAGCGCGCGCCGTGTTCGCTGACCTCGGGCGCATCGGCATTGACTTCGCAGGCGTGGTGACCGCGTTGGAGGAAACGGGTCTTGCATCATTTGCCAAGAGCTGGGACGAACTGATCGCCTCGGTCACTGCCCAGCTGGAAAAGGCGGGTGCGGAGGTCATGCCGGCCGGTGCGGTGAAGCCGGTCGGCAACGACGGCGGGACGGGCGGATCGGGTCCCGCCGCAGCCGCGCCGCCGCGGACTGCAGCCCAGTAGCTTGCAACTCTGCCTTTTGTCCTGGCTCGGCCTTGGTGTCTCAGATGGCCATTGCCAGCGTTGCAGAGGCGCCCTGACCTGCACGGGGCTTCCGCGCCCGTGACAGGGCGCCCTCGGAGGCCCTGCCAGGGGTCAGGGATGACACGCAATCTTCGGCCGCACTGCGAGCGCATGGTCAGGTCTCCGCAGCCTCCTGCTGCGTTGCGCCGGAGCCGCATCAAAGGTTGACACGGGCGCACGCCACGGTTGTATGAGCTGCGTGCCCGCAAGAAAGACCGAGAGGCCATCCCTGACGCCTGCGACCGCGGCACTCATCGACGGACAGGTCGCGTCAGGGTGCCACCGCAGCGCCGGACCGTGCGTCTGCGCCGCTTTGAGACCTGTCCAGGACGAGGAGCGCAGGCGGCACGAGCATGAGCAGCGGGTTGTCGTGGAAAGGCGCCTCAGTGCGCAGTGAGGCAGAGGCGTCCACTGTCAGCTTCCTGAACGGGGGCGGCGCCATGGGGGCACTCATCCGTGCCCATGACTGGGCTGCAACACCGATCGGGCCGGCCAAAGCTTGGCCGGGGCCGTTGCGTACCACCCTTGCCATGGTACTCGGCGCGACGCCGCCGATGGCGATCTATTGGGGGTCTGACCTCGTCCTGCTCTATAACGATGCTTGGCGCGCGCTCATCGGCGGGGAGCACCCGGCGGCGCTTGGCCGACCGGCGCGCGAGGTCTTCGCGGAAATCTGGACTGCAATCGGCCCGGTGTTCGCGGGCGTCATGGCTGGGGGAGGGGGCGCTGAGATACGCGGCCAGCTTTTGCCGCTGGACGGGAATGGCCGGCTGACGGACGCCTGGTTCGACTACAGCTTCAGCCCGATTCCGTTGGAGGACGGCACGGTCGGCGGTGTCCTCAACCTCGCGGCCGAGGTCACCGCGCAGGTTGAGACGGAACGGATGTGGGGTACAGGGGAGGCGCGACAGGCCTTCCTGCTCGTCCTTGGGGATGCGATGCGCGACCTGTCCGACCCGCGCGAGACGACGGCTGTGGCCGCCGCCCTGCTTGGGCAACACCTCTCCGCCGATCGCGCGGGCTACGCCGAGGTGGATGCCGCGGGGGAGGTCTTCACCGTGCAGCGGGACTGGTGCGTGCCAGGCATGCCCAGCCTCGCTGGTCGGCACCGGCTGAGCGCTCTCGGCGCAGCGGCAGTTGCCGAGCTCCGCGCAGGACGCGTTCTTGCGTTCGAGGACGCGCTCACCTCACCGCTGACTGCCGGCACGGACGTCGCCGCAGCCTATAACGCTGTGCACACCCGTGCTGCGATCACCGTGCCGCTCGTCAAGGAGGGCCGTCTGACCGCCGCGCTCTATGTCCATGGAGGTGAGCCCCGACCCTGGGCCCGCCAGGAGATAGCCCTTGTCCAGGAGGTCGCCGTGCGGACCAGGGCAGCCGTCGAGCGGGCTCGCGCCGAAGCCGCGCTGCGGGAGAGCGAGGAGCACCTCCGCCTCATCGTCGAGAGCGCGCGAGACTACGCCGTCTTCACCACCGACACCGAAGGCTTGATCAAGACCTGGTGGCCGGGCGCGGAGGCGGTTTTCGGCTGGCCTGCGGCGGAGGCCGTCGGCCAGCCTGCTGCCATGACCTTCACGCCGGAGGACGTCGAAGCATGCGTGCCGGAGCAGGAGTTCGATACCGCGCGGACCGAGGGCGCTTCGCCGGACATACGCTGGCACCTGCGGCGGGACGGCTCGCGTGTGTTCATCGAAGGCAACATGTCGGCGCTGCACGGGCCAGATGGCGCCATCCGGGGCTTCCTCAAAATCGGTCAGGACACAACCGCGCGCAGGGCTGCGGAGGACAGCAACGCGCGCCTCGCCGCGATCGTCGCCTCGACGACGGACGCGATCATCAGCTTCGCCTTGGTGGACGGGCGGATCCAAAGCTGGAACCAGGGGGCCGAAGCGCTCTTCGGCTACACCGAGGCAGAGGCGCTTGGTGCGCAGGTGGGGCTGCTGGTGCCGCCCGACCTGCCCGACGGCGGCGACCCGACCGGCGTATTCCGCAAGGTGCTGACGGGTCAGCGGGTCCACGAGTACGAGACCATCCGGCAGGCCAAATCAGGGGAGCGCGTCCCTGTCAGCGTAACAGCGGCGCGGATGTTCGCGCCGGACGGTCGCGTCATCGGCGTGTCGGGGATCTTCCGCGATATGCGGCAGCGCAAGGCGGCCGACGAGCGTCAGACGCTGCTCGCGCGCGAGGTGGACCACCGGGCGAAGAATGCGCTCGCCGTGGTGCTGGCGGCGATGCGGTTGACGCCCAAGGATGACGTGCGTGCCTACGTCGCAGCGGTGGAGGGCCGTGTCGGCGCGCTCGCCCGCGCGCAGACCTTGCTGGCCGAGGAGCGTTGGCGCGGTGCCAACCTGCAGGCTCTCTTGCGTGGCGAGGTGGCGCCGTTCCTCGCTGGTCAGCGTGTGGATCTGGACGGGCCGCCGGTGATGCTGCCGGCCAGGACGGCGCAGCCCCTGGCCATAGCGGTGCACGAATTGGCGACGAACGCCATCAAGCACGGTGCCCTGACGGTGCTTGAGGGACGCGTTTCAGTGTCCTGGCGCCTCGAGGGCAGTGCAGCATCAGGCGTGCTGCGACTGCGCTGGGCCGAGAAGGGAGGACCTTTGATTGCCGGTGCGCCAGCGCGTCGCGGGTTTGGCTCGCGGGTGCTGGAGGGTATGGTGCGCGCTCAGTTGGGCGGCACGCTCTCGCTGTCTTGGCAGGTGCAAGGCTTGGTCTGCGAGATGGAAGTGCCGGTTGCGTAAAGCGGCGCTCAGGTCATGGCTGGTTGAGTTTGGGAGAAAATTGCCTATGGATCGTGGCTGTCTGGACGCGGCCATGAACCTAAGTGGGCCGATGCCGCTGAGTGGGTGCACTTCTGCAGTTGGTGCCTTGAAGCAGGTGCCGGATGCGCTGGGGAGTAAGCGCAAGCTGCTGCCGATGGATCAAGGAAGGAGCCGACCTCGCTAGCGTCCTGCCGTTGCCATGCGACGTGCAGGCCAGGTCGCGTCCGCAACAGCGGGTAGCGCTGGAGACGACGCTCATGGCGGGATTGGAACCGGGCCGCGGGAGCTTTCTGAAGCTTATCTGGGATGAAAGTTTCGGCACGCTTCACATCAAGTCAGGCGGCTACTTCGATCAGGCGGATACCAGAAGTCGGGGGTGGGCACGGCAGCAGCCGGCACGCGGCTGGGATGACGCATTCCCGTGCCAACCGAGCTCACCCACCCGGTCGGGTTTCTCGTCATCCTCGCCGTCATGGTTCATGCTTTCGCAGGCGGTAGCCGCCTGTGATCAAGTGCGTTGTGGAGCCGCTTCTATCGAGGCCAGCAGGAGGCACAGCGACGCGGCGAGCAAGACCAGGTCCTTGAGCAGGAACTGCCCGACATCCGCCGAGATGGCGGGGAAGCCGCCTGCCGCGGCCGCGGCGACACCAGGCGTGCTCGCCAGGAACGTCAGGGTGATGGCATAGGTCGCGGAGGACATCGCGGCGCCCAGGGCCGAAGCGGCCGGGAGAAAGGCGCCTGCGGCCAGCATGGCGGCCGTCGAGAGCTCGACCACCCCGATCAGGCGTGCGGCACCCTGTACGTCGAAGGCCGCAATCAGCCAGCCCATGATCGGGCTGTGGGAGATCAAGGGCGCGATGCCGTTTGCCTCATAGGCCGTGAACTTCATGAGGCCGAACCAGAGGAATATGATGACAAGGGACCAGCGCAGGATGGCAAGCGAGCGGTGCGAGCCCAGGCTGCGCTCGGCAATCCGCAGGACGGGCAACCTGTCCATTCGGAGGATCGAGTACAGGCCTCTCGAAGCCGCCTCGAAGGCGGTCGGCGTAACGATGCGTGACATGGCACTCTCCTTTTTCCAAGGCGGCGTTCTGTCCGCTCAAGAGCGACGCTTGCCGCACGAAGGAGGATGCCGGCGTCCCGATTGCACGGGCAGTCCGTAGGACCGGGAAGCACCTTTCTGGGATTTGGGAAGGTTGCCAGTTAGAAGTCATCCGCGTTGTTTGGGCTGGGTCGGAGCGAAGTGGCACGTTGGGGAGGCTCGAGCCGCTCGGCGTGTGATTCCACGGCAATCGCACCGACCGGTTGCCCCGGACTGGCGACGCTCGGCCATTCGTGCCTGGCCACTCCGCCTCCCTCGCCCACATGTCCCACCCGACCCGACGGGCGTAAGGTAGGCAGGCCGTCCGACCGCAGCGCGCTAGGGCAGAGGGCGCCGCGGCAGTGGACGCTGCCCAGGCCGGCGGTCGAGCATCATGGTCGTCGTTACCATAAGCTGGTCCTGTGGCGCCCGATACTCGCTGGACGCGGCCTGCTCGGCCTCCTCAAGCTGCCTGAGAATGTGCTTGCACTCCACGGCACAGACCGCGCCAGCATGAGGCGGGGCGTTGCAAGTGCCAGCGCCCACGTTTCCAGATGCGCATCGAGCTCCGGGATGCGCCGGCTCACCATAGCGATTGGGGTCCGAAGCTCGCTCGATGCGGCCGTGAGGCTGCCGGCACGGGTGACCGCGAGCAGGGGCGACATCGCATCGATGCGGTCATGCTTTCCAACTCCTGGAAGGCTGCTACCCGGTCCTGGCGGGTTCCGCGTCGCTGGCGGATGCTGCAGGATCGGGCCATCTCAATCGCCATGGACGGATGCACGGCATGAGCGCCTCCCCAACCCCGGCGCGGTTCTGGTCATCGACGCCTCGCTGCTCAACGCAGCCGACTGGGGCCTCTCCTGGGCGGCCCGCCGCGCTTCAGTGCCAGCCTGTTGCAAGGGACGCAGGCCAACCGATGCGGCGTCCGCCTCTGTCCTTTTCAATGACCGGAGCGACCATCATGCAGCGCACATTCATCCTGGGCTCGATCCTCGTGGCGGGGCTCTTTCTTTCCCCGGTCGCGTGGGCGCAGCAAGAACCGAGGCGTGAGACCGTCACCCCCGCTCACAGCCAGCCCATCGCCAACCTTCCCGGCAAGCGCCTGGAATCCAGAGTAGTCGAGTATCCGCCTGGCGCCCGCTCCGTCCCGCACCGCCATGCCGCCTCGGCCTTCATCTATGCCTATGTGCTGGAGGGCGAAGTCCGAAGCCAGGTCGATGACGAACCGGTCCGCATCTACCGACGCGGCGAAGGTTGGTTCGAGAAGCCGGGCGCGCACCACCGGGTGAGCGAGAACGTGAGCGACACGCAACCTGCGCGTCTCCTTGCTGTCTTCATCCTCGACACGGGCGACGATCAGCTTACCATCCCAGACCACCGCTGACGCGGCATGCAACTGAAGGAAAAAATCGTCCCAGGTCCCACCGCATCGACTGCGGCGCCATGACCCTGGACGGCATGAAGCCGCTCGGCGGCGTCCGCGGCTACGCCGCTCAGTCATAGCTGATGATGCGCTTGGTCACTTGGTCTATCTCCATGTCCTTCAAATCAACAACCGAACCGCTGCAGCAACCTTCAATCGCGGGATCTGCTGCAGGCAAGGTTGGCAGTCGAACACCTCGTCCCGGTGCCGCTGTGGCACGAGGCCAAGGCAATCTTCACCCAGCAGGAACGTGCGGCGCTCGCTGGACGGAGGCGGGCAGAGGGTGGCCATAACCTTATACTGGACGGGCTGTACCTGGCGGCAGCCTTCGGGGAGCAGTCGCTTGTTACCTGATAAACCCGATTAGCTGCTGCACTATCTCGTCCGCCGTGCGGAAGTATGCGTGTCCAGGGTCGGCTAGCCGGCCTGTGATTGTTGGTCCGTCTCTTGTTCCAGCCTTCCTGCTTACACCGCGGCGTCGATGCGCCCTTTGAAGCAACAACCGGTCAGTCATGGCAACGCTAATGCGGAATGACCCCAATGCATGCGGAAACTCCATCGTCCTGGTCGACGACGCGCCACTAACCTCATTGTGCTGGTTTCCTTGTCAAACAGGCTATGCGACGTGGCTCCGGAATCAGGCCTGTACTCGGCTCGCCGGCAGTCGTTTCGGGATCGAGGCTGCTGCCTCGGCAAGGGCGCATCTGAAGGTGGAGGACTCCGCCAGGATCTAGACTGACCGCAGCGGCTAAGGAACCCCGCTGGTGACCTTTTCCAACGTAGAAGCGGCAACTCGCTAAGCGCATCGAGGGCGGCCTCGAATTCCTGCGCCGGTACTGCGTTATCGACAGCATGCCAAAGTCACGCGGACAGAATGCCTATCCCGAACTCTTACTCCGAAGCTAATTTTTGCGCGGAGCTGGTGGCTGCTTCTACGGATCTGCGTCTGACGAGTATTCGAGAGGCGTCTATGCGGCGAGGCCGCAGTGGTGGCGTTCTATGCCCTGCTCGCGGTCTTTCCCGCGCTCGCGGCCCTGGTCACGCTCTGTGGCCTGTTCATGGACCCCGAGGCCGCTGCCGGAGGCTCGCAGGACCTAGCGGGGCTGTTGCCCGCAGGCGCGGCCGATGTCGCCCGGGGCGCGCTGGGTCGGATGGAAACCGCGGGCAGAGGCCGCATTAATCTTGCCGTCACCCTCGCCGCCGCAGCCCTTTGGAGCGCCGCGGCTGCCGCCACGCAGCTGTTCGGTGCGTTGAATGTTGCCTATGCCGAGCCAGAGACGCGGGGCTTGGCCCGGCTTGTCATCACCGCGGTGCTGTTCGTGCTCGGCGCCGCAGCCTTCGTCGTGCTGGCGCTCTGTAGTGCGCTCGGTTGTTGAGACAGCTGGCTGCGCTGTTCAGGCGGCCAAGGGTAGATGGTTGGGTAGGCACTGAGCAAGGCCGCGTTGCTCGGCGCGGGTCTGGTTCGGGGTGCGGTAGCCGTGCCGGGCGACGAG
>JAESFQ010000168.1_pt1 | contig 23521 bp, 17 predicted proteins | sample 9269431 | NCBI WGS metagenome assembly JAESFQ01 (sample SAMN14502588, study PRJNA617103) | algae metagenome | isolation source: Plectolyngbya sp. WJT66-NPBG17 and co-occurring heterotrophs from well... | place: USA: Mojave Desert, Joshua Tree National Park, California | collected 2006-08-06 | reverse complement strand
TGCCTCTTCTTCCAGTTGTAGCGCTTCAGCTGCCGCTAAATCTGCTATTTCCGCTTCCAGATCCCAAGGTGCGAATATCGTACAAGGATTCTTGAGCACTATGACTGTGTCCGGATCCGGATCGATAATGTACACGACGGGTGCCATGACTGGTCTGCAGGAATTCTTAACGACAGAAAAAGAGGTATGCCGGGAATGTAAGACAACTGACTTGCAATTGTCGACGGTAAAGGAAGATGCTTGGAGGAAGGAATGACTAGATTTCAAGTCAAAAACCAGAGCAGGCTGAGACGTATATATTCCTTCCATGCAAGGCTACACATCCATCATATTGGCCAGGGCAAAACACCCAATGATATCTGAACGATTAGCTGTCAATGCGAAGTCGCGCAGCAATCCGCTTGCTGTCAGCGCCAAAAAGCGGAAAGAACGCATCATTGGAGGCTCGCGTTTCACAACGCCGCCGAGCTGCATCGCCACCAATCGTGAGCTGCAGAGTATATGCAGATGTCATGATGCGATTCGACGAATCATGGGATGTGTGAGCGCGTTGCCGCGACAAAGGCGTAGTGCAGCTGATGGGGATTCTGAAGAGATGCATGGAGGGATACGATGTTGGCGGCTAGCATCTGACAGTGCCAAGAAAATGCTTGGGTGTCATTGGCAGAGATCTATTGGGAGCAGGTCGTAGGCTATCTTCCCACCATCTCTTCGTCAACCCAGATAACCATACCACATTCTTCTCCAGTCTATAATAAATCCTACAAAGCCTTCCTCAACGCACTCTTGAACGGAATAATCTGCACTTCCTCCAAATTCCACACTCCATCCTTGACATAAACATCCTGCTTCAACCTCTCCACAACCTCCTCTCTCGTCTTGGCCCCAATAAGGCAGGCTGAGCCTTTCATCTTGGGAGGGTTTGTGTCGCCTTCTTTGATGGGTTCTTCAAGCATGGCTCCTGCAGAACACGAGGTTAGCATCGTCGTCTTATACTGTGTACTACTACTACCAACAGAGTAGTGTTATCCATAGAAGCAAGATCAAGTATAAACTTGTCATGCCACGTCGGTTCAACAAGCAGACGAAAGACTAGATTCGAATAAAGACATACCACCCCACAACCACATATCATCCCTATCGGCCTTCAAACCCTCGAGATGTTTCGGTCGGCTCGCAAGACGCTTCTGCAGCGCTTCCGCATGGTCGGGTACGATGACGAGCCATTCTTGTAGTGGAGCGCTGGTAGAGGATGCCATTGTGCGTTGTTGGAACTTCGATACGGATCTAAGTGGCGCTGCGAAGGAAGATGTGAAAGGGCGGAAGGAGCGGAGGGCAAGCATATATGTTGTAATAAGGAGGGCGTGTGGGGCTGCGGTTGTCGGCGCTTGGGGCGAACTGTGAAGCGATGGGATGTTAGCTTCTTGGTTGAGGAAACTGCTTGAGAAAGGGCATACGGCAAGTGATGCTGGTCTTGTAGCAATGTGCTTGATGAGACGATTGGGAGCGGTATGTACTTCAAAGGGCGCGTGGTGGGTATAAGGCGCAATGTGGGGAACATGTAGCTTTCGGTCGGAATTAAGCCGCGGCTTTCGGAACGCATCATCACGCTAGGGTAGGATGCGTGGAGACATTCAGAACATCACGGTAGGTAAGATCTAATTGCTTGTGCGGAAAAAAAGTGTTTCATAAACTTGTGTTCGTTACTTGTATTACGGCTTGACAATAAACACATCCAAACTCATGAGCTCGTGTCTCCTTGCGTTAATCCAAGCGTACCCACGCGTGAAAATTACCAACGCCCTGTAACAATCAAAAAGACCATATGCGTGAGAGCGTCGCTCTCACCTAAACCCGCTCGAGAAATGCATACTACTAGGCTTAACCACTGCACATGACACAAGATTCGGGGTTCTCTATCGAGCAGGCCAGAGCGGCATCGGCATAGATGTCGCCATCCCGTGCCTCGCTATCGTCCTTCGAGTCCTCTTCTTGGTTATCCTTCTTACTGACCTCCTCATCCGGCTTGGGGACCGCGTCAGCAGCAACCATCTTCGGGCTCTCGCCCTCCTCCACATCAGCCTTGAACGGTTTAGTTGCGAGGGCATTGCGGTTCTCCGTGACAGGCTGTGGGGTGGGAACGCCATTCTCCTCCGTCTCGCCGTTGGTAGCCTTTGTGGCGTACATTGGGCGAGGTGCGGACGACGGAGTTTGCGAAGCAGTGACGGGTGAGTGTCGGATAGCCTCAGGCTGGAATCCTGGTTGCTTTCGTACCTTAGGGAGGGCACGAGCGATGTTCGTGTCTGCAACCTTGAGGGCCTCTTGGTCGACAGTGAACTGGATAGGAGCCGAGGCGGCCATGGTACGGAGGTAGTACATGCCAGTCTTGAGACCTGCCTTCCAGCCAGCAAAGTGCATGGAAGTGATTTTGCCCATAGTGGGCTCCTTCATGTGGATGTTGAGTGATTGAGACTGGTCAATGAAAGCACCGCGATCAGCAGCCATCTCAATGATTCGTTTCTGCGAGATCTCCCACACGGTCTTGTAAAGCTTCTTTGTTTCGTCAGGGATGTTGGGAATTCTGGCGATTGAACCGCCATCAGCGATGATGCGGTTCTTCATATTCTCAGACCACAGACCCATGTCGACCAGGTCCTTCAGCAACCATGGGTTGACAACCTGGAACTCACCAGCAAGCACACGGCGAGAGTAGATGTTGGATGTGTATGGCTCGAAGCACTCGTTGTTGCCTAGAATCTGCGAAGTAGAGGCAGTTGGCATGGGCGCAATGAGCAGTGAGTTGCGGACACCGTGCTCGGCGATCTTCTCTTTCAAAGACGCCCAGTCCCAGAGGTCCGTAGGCTTGACGTTCCACATGTCATACTGGAGGATACCCTGAGAGACGGGAGATCCCGGGTAGGTCTGGTAGGGACCAAGTTCCTTTGCAATATCGCATGAGGAAGTAAGAGCAGCGTGGTAGATGGTCTCGAAGATCTGGATGTTGAGCTTTCTTGCTTCGTCTGACTCAAAAGGAAGACGGAGCGCAAGGAAAGCATCTGCAAGACCCTGAACACCCATGCCGATAGGTCGGTGGCGGAAGTTGCTGCGGCGTGCCTCTTCGACGGGGTAGTGATTGACCTCAATGATCTTGTTCAGGTTGCGGGTGACGACCTGTGTGACTTCGTGGAGCTTCTTGAAGTCGAACTCACCACGCTTGTAGTCGACGAAGGAAGGCAGGGCAAGAGAAGCCAAGTTGCAAACGGCAACCTCATCAGGAGCAGTGTACTCAACAATCTCAGTGCACAGGTTGGAGCTGCGGATGGTACCGAGGTTCTTCTGGTTGCTCTTGCGGTTGCAAGCATCCTTGTAAAGCATGAAGGGGTTACCAGTCTCAGTCTGAGCCTCAAGGATGGCATACCAGAGCTTCTGGGCGCGGACAGTCTCACGACCTTTATTCTGCTTCTCGTAGCTCTCGTACAGAGCCTCGAACTCGTCACCATAGACATCAGCGAGGCCGGGGCACTCGTTGGGGCACATCAGTGTCCAGTTGCCATTGTCTTGGACACGCTTCATGAACAGGTCGGGGATCCAGAGAGCGTAGAAGAGATCGCGAGCACGAACTTCCTCTTTGCCGTGGTTCTTGCGCAGATCAAGGAAGCCAAAGACGTCAGCGTGCCAAGGCTCGAGGTAGATGGCGAAGGCACCTGGACGCTTGTTGCCACCCTGGTCGACATAGCGAGCAGTGTTGTTGTACACACGGAGCATAGGAATAAGACCGTTGGATGTTCCGTTGGTGCCACCGATGTATGAGCCTGTAGCACGAATGCGGTGCACATTGAGACCAATACCGCCAGCGGTCTTGGAGATCAAGGCACAGGTCTTCAGAGTGTCGTAGATACCGTCGATACTGTCCTCCTTCATGTCGATAAGGAAGCATGACGACATTTGTGGTGACGGTGTGCCCGCGTTAAATAGCGTTGGTGAAGCGTGTGTGAAGTACTTCTGAGACATATAATCGTAAGTTTCGATGGCCTTCTCGATATCGTCGCCGTGAATTCCAACAGCAACACGCATGAGCATGTGTTGTGGACGCTCGGCGACTTTGCCGTTGATACGGAGGAGATATGAGCGCTCGAGCGTCTTGAAGCCGAAGAACTGGTAGTTGAAGTCGCGGTCGTATACTATAGCCGAGTTGAGCTCGTCGGCATGATCCATTATGACCTTGTAGATGTGATCAGAGATCATGGGTTGGCTCTTGCCGTTCTTTGGGTTGACATAGTTGTAAAGATCATCTACAACGAGAGAGAACTGCTTCTTTGTCTGCTTGTGGAGATTTGACACGGCGATACGCGCAGCAAGGATGGCGTAGTCGGGATGTGTGGTAGTCATGTACGCTGCTGTCTCAGCGGCCTTTCTTTTGTTAGCAATTGAGGTGGAACAAAACGCGTTCAAGAGCGTACCAAGTCGTCTAGCTGGACGGTGTTAACACCCTGGTAGACACCAGAAATGACCTTCATTGTGATGGCAGCCGGGTCAACATGGTCTGGGTCAAGGCCGTAACACAGCCTTGATACTCGTGCTGTGATCTTGTCGAACTGCACGCGTTCCTTGCGTCCATCTGGAATCAACTATTAGCGGTGAAGATTTGTAGCGGTGAAAGAAAGGCAATACATACCACGCTTGAGGACGAACATGTTGAATTAGAAAAGTAGTAGGGGTATCTGTGTTGAGGACCGTGAAGAGTATGTATGGAGAAGAGTGTGCAGGAGTGAGGGGTGAGTGGACGCAGGGCACACTTATAACGCGTAAAGAGAAGAAACGCGTCCCGTCGCGTTGCTTAGGTCACGGATGCGTTTGGTGCTAAAGTGCTTGCATAATCAGAGCAGGGATGTGGAGTCGGGGAAACGACCGCCGATGCCCGAACTTTTCGCGGGCGATAGTATCGCGGAGTGCAACAGGCTGAGGTATCACGCAGCACCTCCAGGACTCCCTCAACACCCTGCCCGGCCTATATAGAACCAATTCCCCGTCATGGCGGGCGGTCACATGAAATATCGCCACCTAAGTCGGTCCTCGTCGCATCGTCAAGCACTCCTACGAAACCTCGTCACATCACTCTTCAAGCACGAAACGATAGCGACAACATGGCACAAGGCGAAGGAAGCCCAGCGGTTAGCGGAGAAGCTGATTACCCTTGGGAAGAAGAACACAGAGGCGACACGGCGGAGAGCGCATCAGATATTCTTCGTACGGAGCCCTCAAAGACATGTCCAAAGAGCCTGTACTAACAATGTCAGGAACCAAATGAAATGGTACCTAAGCTATTCGGCCCCATAAGAGAGCGCTACCTACAAAGACCCGGCGGCTACACTCGAGTACTCCGCGTCGAGCCCATGAAAGAGGACCAAGCCGAATCCGCCATCCTCGAACTCGTAGACGGACCCAGAGACATGCGCTTCGCCATGACTGCAAAGACACTAGCAAGGAGACCAGCAAATCTAGGCCTGAGTCCAGGAATCACGACGCACGTCAAGAAAGTTACACAATTCCGCGAGGGAGGCGTAGACGGCTTGCGAACGATGGTTGAGAAATTACGGAAACTGCAGGCCAGAGGTCTCGATAAGAGGATATTACCTGCGCCTCACAAGGTGTACCCGGAGCCCCAGATGAAGAGGGATATGCATTACTTTGAGGAGGTTGACCATGGCAAGATCCCGAATAGGATTATAAGAGTAGGGGGAAACACAAATACAAAGTCAAAGGCGAAGTCAACGGAGGTGGCTAGGAAAGGCAGGTCAAAGATTGAGGAGTAACATGTTTCCTAGCAAACGAGGAAGCAGCTATTGCGAGGCCCTTGTAGCAAATGTGTAAATGTACAACATGACCATTTTCATATTGCATCAACACGATTCGATATACCGACTTCGACCGTACTATATATGATGTATCGTTTTTCTTTGCTGACTTGGGAGGGCGTTTGATAATCCATCGTGACTATCAATTCCTTTCTCTCACTTAGCTTCTGTGCTTACTCGAGCATACGCATGGCTTGTCGAGGTGACCCAGATCTCAAAGTTTAGTATCTGTTAGTGAAGTAATCTCTCACTTAACTCAACACCAAGGTGAAGAGGACAGCCACCTTGGGAAAGGCGCCAACAAGTAGCCTACAAAAGACAACTTCTGTGAGCTTGTCTCTCCCCTTCCTCCATCTACTTTCTACTTTCTTCTCGATCGCCAATATGACACCGACCAACCAGCAACAGCGAGAGCTGACGCGACCACGTATATCGTAAGTCAGTACACATATATGTATTTTTCTCTACTAACCTCCCACAGAGCCCACAACGCTACCTTCGCCAAGGTCGTCGTCGGCCGCAAGCCACAGTCTTTCACCGTCCACCTCGACCTGCTCACCTACCATTCGCCCTTCTTCCGAGCTGCTTTGACGGGGTCTTTCAAAGAAGCCGACAAGAAGCTCGTCACGCTTTCTGAGACCTATGTGGAAACCTTTGAGCTATTCATCCACTGGCTCTATCATCAACGATTCCCAACGGATGTCGACTCTCCGCAGCTACTTGCTCTTTATCAGGATGACGAAGATTCCTCCTTCCAATTCGAGGTGCTAGTCAGGCTTTACGTCTTCTGTGACAAGTACGACGTACCAGGGCTGAAGAGACAGTGTTTGGATGGGCTCTTCGACCATCTTACCGATGCTCCTGAACTGCCGCATCTCAACGATGTTGGTATTGCATTCGATAACTTGGATGATAAAGATCCACTCCGTCGCATGATTACCGATTCCTACTGCTATTGGAGTAGCGGCGATTGCTGGGAGGCTAGCCGTATCCAGAATCTACCGTCCGCATTTCTAGCAGAGGTGCTGAGCCAGTATAGCGAGTTCGCGCTTGGTGGGCGCGATTGGGCTGGTACGCCTGAGTTGTGCAACTACCATGCTCATGCAACAACCGAAGAGAGGGTGATGTGCGAGGAACGCAGGGAGAAGGCAGAGCAGGTGAAAGACATGTTAATGGGCTGAGAATCGGGAAAGGTTTGGTGCGTTTCTGGTATTGACAGCTGAACGACTTGAATTTGCAAGGTGTGGTCTGGCTCAGAGGTTGAATTGGGTGGAGTAACAAATTCGTGCGGTCGGTTCGGTTGGTTCCTCTACACTTCGAATTGGTGCGAAACAACACCTTGATAAATGGAAGTCTCATCATGCGAGGACGGCCGAATGCGATATCATTCCCAATGCAAAACATGCCATTTTTCAGGTTGCAACTCTTATTATCACACATTTGTAAACACTCCATTCTGGTAATCGACCACGATCGCCTTCTCCAGTGCCGGTGCTGCCGCCTCTTTAAAAGCTTTGTGAACTGGATCGTCATTAACGTAGTAGTCGCGGTCCTCGATCGAGTGGAACTGCAGGACAAACGCGTGGCTGATGCCGTTCTAGTCAATGAGGTCAGATTGTTGACGATGGCTATATTTTCGTTGGTGCTGAATACCTGCAGATTTTCAGTCGAGATATCCTTTCCTCCCGAGATCGATACAATGTATGGCCTGAGCGTGCTCGGGTGTATGCACGCTTTCTTCAATCCAAAGAATTGCGCAATCACCTAAGAAGTGGGTCTCAGCGTCGCTCATCAGCGTGGGTCTTGCGCACGTCTAACCTCCTTGATAGCGAATTTGCTCGTGCCATCTTTGAACTGGAACAACACGATATGCGTCGTGTATGGTATGACGGGTCCATAGGGCCCGAAGAAGTACTCGGCGAGCGAATGTCCAACAGTTCGTGAGAAAAGTATGAGGCCTGTCGCGAGAAGCAGACAGACGACGAGCCCGAAGGCCTTTTTTGGTATCATCATGCCGCTAGGAGATAGCTCCGATGAGCGCGTGAAGTTGGCAGTGGTTCAAAAGCAAATGTATGCGCGCACTGTGCTGCAAGACAACAGCGAAAGCGCATTGGCAGAGACGCGACAAGGATAGAGGGACATGATCAGTGTCCCCGACGTAAAGGCAAGGTGTACCTGTCGCCGCAACCGAGGGGATGCGAGCGCTAAATCCTGGGAGCAAATAGCCTATAGCCGCAAGTTGCTGGCAGATGGGGTAGTGGGCCCAAGCTCCCTGCTTACTCCGCTTCGCAAGTGACGTACCTGAACAAAAGACGCGTGAAGGAAACACGCCGAAAGTCGAAAAGCCAGATCTTGACCGCGTTGTGGCCATGCTAAAGTCGCTAATGGCGTACAAGCCAGACCCGCTCTAGGGCAAGTGGATCGAGTTGCGTCAATAGGGACGGCTGAGCCAGGTTCTGGCTCGATTGCCCACGTTTGGTGGGGCCTTGGCACCTACGTCATAAGAATGTCAGGTGCAAGCCCTCGCTATGGCTACGACTACAAAAGAGCTCGTCTTCCTTGTCTCCCTGCAAACCATCACCCCAAGCAAACTCGACTTTACTCTCTTCCACCCCTCAACTCCATCTCAACCACACATTCCCATCACAATGGCTTCTCTACACTGTCAGTATATCCCATGTCCACAAGCAGGCTACTGCCCGTACTCGCACAATGCAATTGCGCAATTTCTAGCAGGCTCAACATCATAAAAGAAAGCCCTGACTAACAATTCATCTCAGACCTCCCTCCCGTCAAGCCCTCTGCCATTGCTCTCGGCACGGCCTTCAACCACGCCGTCTCCCTCGCCGTCCTTGGCCCCGTCTTCGGTGACGCATACCGCCGCGCGCAGCAGGCCAACTCCAAGGAGGAGTACTTCCACACTAAGGAGGCCGCTACCGCTGCCGCATCTTGGGGTAGCTCCATCCTCGGCTCTGGTATCCAGGCCTACGGTGTCGGTGCTCTCATCAACGCTACCGGAACTCTCACCTACAAGGGTGCTGCTTACCTCGGTTCCCTGATCTTCTTCGCTTCCGCCGCTCCCTCAGTACGTCATCTCACATGCCGACTAAACTTTGCGAATATACACTAACACTGTTGAACAGATCGTCTCCCAGGTCGTTACCGAGAAGCGCCCAATGGACACCATCGCCGTCGGTGCTCTTGCCCGCGTCCTCGAGACCGTCGGTCTCAGCTTGTTCCTTACCTACTGGGGAACCCGCACCAACCCCTTCGACTAAGCGTCTCGCCTACAACGGTAGAGGTGTTTAGGGACTCTCATCCTCGGCGCTTTAGATTGATTGCTTCAGTCAGCGAATGATGCAGATGACATGAGCTAGCAAAAAGCTTGGAAAACAGCTTGCTTCCATTATGATGTAATATACCTCAATGAACGAAATAATTCACACAACTGCCTTTCGATCATGTAAATGTGATGTTGTGTTGTCTACTGTGTCTGCTTTTAAAACATCTGTACCATGTACCCCAGGTATACGTTGTTGGTGTGCTATAAGATTTTTTAATCAGCACGCTATGGTACCTCTCCTTTGGCAACGATTGTTTGGATGCAATATCAGTAGCCTTGACTATGAGCCTGTGCTACCTGGACTTGCTGCGCGCATTGAGAAATCAACGTGGTTTATATCAGATTTCGGCCCTTCTCGTGCTATAAATGACATACCCCATGCAACTTAGACCGACCGAAGGTACGCTATATCCTCGTATCTTGTCTAACTACTCTTCTCAACGACGAGAAGGACGCGAAACCCAGTCTTACAGTAGTAGTATAAACATTGGTATTAACACACGATAATAGCAATATTTGGATCTCTCGATTCCCAAGTCGATGCACATTCAGATAAAACGCGTGTCTCGACGAACTCGCTGCTATACCTTCTTGTTGTCTATAGTGGTCTAACGCTGAAGTCTGGCGGCCTGAAACATGTGTTTCGAGTTCTTACTATACGTATAATTTACTCGACGAACAGGAAGGAGGAGGGAAGATTTGTTTCTATTCTAACTCGAGAAAGCGGGAGGTGAGCTAGGGAATCGTGGTCAATGTACGGAGAGTAATTGTGAAGTGAAGACTTTGTAGGTAACCATCGTGTTTTGGGGAGCTTCGTATTCATTGAGTACGTTGCTGTGCTACCCGTCTGACTATGTGGTTTTGTAATCCGCAAAGCCCTTCTGTGACGGTATCGTTGATCTGAGCATACTTGTGGGCCATGAATAGTCGTTGATGCGAACTTGTACGCTGATCCTGGTTTTGGTACTAGGAAGAGATATTGCCGTATCGCGCGCGTTGTAGGTTCGGCGAGAGGTAGATATGGCATTAGCGGGAAACCCTTCTTGAGAGGGGTTCTGGATGCGGCCGCGACGTCACAGAACATATTTTCTTGAAGGACCGTTTCCACCTCGGTGCGGTGATGTGCTTCGCGATCGTTCATCCTCCCGCGCTGTCTTTTCTGATATACTAAACACCTTGCGCGATCTCATCACGTTCTCCTCCCCGCCGCCTCAAGCAGCCCCGACACCGTCGTAACCCTATACCCCCTCCTCTTCAACTCAGGCAACACTTTCCTCAACATGGGCACCGTCCACTCCCTCCTATCATGGCAAATGATAATACTCCCCGGCCGCACCATACTAAGGATATGCCTCGCATTAATCCACGGATAAGCAATCTGCGGATCATGAGGATACACACTACCCAGCACCATCTGATACCTCATCTCTTTGATCTGACGCCTCATCCTCGTGCTGAAGAAGCCAGATCCAGGTCTAAAGTAACGCGGCGGGTGCGGTTTCCCCACCGCGTCGTACGTGCCGTTGATATAACCCTCTACTTGCGTGACTTCTGTAGCAAGAGTTTCAGGGCTCAGAGAACGAGATGGCTCGTCGTGCATGGCGTGGTTCCCTAACTCCATGCCACTTTCCACAAGACTCTGGAGTGCATTTTCGCGGCCAGCGACTTGTCCTCCGATAACAAAGAACGTCGCGTGCGCTTCATACTCCTCTAGCACTTTTAAAATTTCATGCGTGTACGGCGACGGCGCATCGTCGATTGTTAATGCTATGACTTTTTCCCTTCCTTTTCCTGTTGTTGGTCGTTTGGACAATGGCACGTGCCATAGTACATCAGGCCACCTGCGTTGGAAGTACCGAATCAAGAGGTTCGGCGGCTTGTAGATGACATAAAAAGGTAGGACGAAGGCCACCACTATGAAGACGATGAAGAACATGGTGTACATGCGTCTTCGGCGCGCAGCTCGCGTTGTGGGTAGCCGGAAGATGCGCAGCGTAAGGCGTGGCATGGTATGCCGGTTTGTGATGGAGATTCAGGATCAAGGGTTTTCATTGTAGGGTGCGGATCGTGAAATTGGAGGTCATGATGTGGGTTGTTGGCAATATGGCGGACGAAGATGCGGATACGTGGGTGAGTGAGGCTTGCTGGTGGTTGTAGTGGATCAAAGGGGTTAGGGGCATTTGCAGGGATGCATCATTGGGTCTAGCGCGGACACGTGCACGCGTGATTTTGGCGAAATTCCAGCTTGCGAAGTTTCTTCTCCTTGACAGCGACGCATATTGAGTATACGCATCATCTTCGGTAGCACGTCGCGTTGAGCACATGGTGTACACCAGTTCGAGTATTGTTGGTGTACGCGCATGATGTGGTTACAATGATATGCGCATCTCGTTTCCCCTGTTTGAAACTATCCTCTCGGCTTCACGCGTATCGACCTCGTCCGTACATCGCCGTCTCAATCTTCTGTAGAATCAGGAACCAATTTGTCACGCTTATTCGAACAGTTACAACTTCGATATAAGCCCTCTAAGAATGTTCCAAGAATGACCCCCGTGAGCGTTTAATTGACCTGACTGCCTTTCATCATGTGGCTACTCGGGTCTCATTGCGTTCATACATTCCTTGTCCAAGCTTGTAGCTTTGTGTGATGTCAAGACTTTGTCGTACTATCTGGGAGCTTCTGCACGGTTGCGTTCTGGGGCATCCCGGCTGTAGACAGGTTGTCATTCTTGTACATCGTTCTCATGTCTGTTGAAATTTCGGCACGTATTCAGCGTATTCGCTGCCGTTGTGATAACGGGAACGCCTTGGCTATGATTGCGGACGAACACGGGGAATGTCACATGCATAGCCACGCCACACATACTGCCTTCGTCATTTTCATCGAAAGGGTGTCCTGGGAAGTATGAGAGTGCTTCACAACATCTTGGCACTTCCAAGTTGACTATGCATGACTGGCCTCATTTTAGTATATGACCAATCTAGTGAATAGTCGACGGCATTGTCTCGATTCGGATATAGAGGTCTAGGTGTGGTCAAGGATAGATAATGCATTGCTTGCCTAGTTTGGACTTTCTCCGCGAATTTCGTGATGTGATGCCTCAGCTGCGGCTTTAAGCTTTTAGCTCCCGTCAATGCTGTTGTACCATTGAGACACATCATCTCCGTAACGCCTGTCTTCGGCACTTGGTCACAATTGCAGGTTCGCGGCTGATGCCTGGTTCACGGCACGAAGCGAGGCTACCATCGCTGTCAAAAAGAACAGAGGATGCTTGTAATGCGTTTCGTCGGAAACAGGTTGCCGCAGTGTCCGTGCTACTATCACATCATGATCAAAGATCTCGATGTTATGCGTTTATACACTGTCGCAGGAGTTGTACTGCAGCATACACATTGTCAAGTTGAGTGCCTTCCACTCTGAAAGTTGGGTAGTTCGGGAAATCGTGAGCAGCGCACGCGACAGGCAGAGCTGTAAGCTTCTAGGCCCGCGATGCAATGATGACGGAGTCGGAATGTGGAGACGACAGTTCGCGGCCAGAGCAGCACATACTTTATCGATTAGGAGAAAGCAAGGTTTCGATAACATGCCACCGAGCCTAACAATCTATCGGTGTGTAAACGGCTTCAGGGTATGAATGAGGTAGGCGAGCAGATTCAGAGTGTATGAAAATCCCGAGGGTAGGGTAACTTTCTACACGAGAAGGCCCGATGCGCGAAAGGGATAGTCCGATGAGATGGATCTGGGTGACTGGGTAAAGCTCGGATGAGAACACCTTAGGCCGTTCGGAAAAACTCTGCAACTTGAGCGAAGACTTGCAGGCATGATACCGTGTTCCGGGTAAGCTCAGAAACGAAGACCAGGTAAGCGCTTACGTAGGTCCGATGTCGATGGTCGCCGGCTTGGTGTGCACCACTACAATTTCCAACATGCAGTCCGAGAACAGCAAACTAGTCATCGCTGTCGGGAAGTCGGTCATGCTCCCCTGTACACCCCGTATGTTGTGCATAATATTGCCGTTGGTGTTCGCACGGCTCGTACCTTGCTTCACACAAGGTGCTCCCTGTGCGACCACGGTTTTGCCAACGATCGAGGTTCATCTAGCAACGGTCCCAGTAGCGGGGTCGTTACGGTAGGTTTGAGCACACTATGCGGAGAAGACTCCGCGGCATGTCTGGACCGACAAGGTTTGGCGAGCGATCGTGGGGGAGGCCTGAAACGCTCCTCGTCATGAATTGCCGAACGTCGGCATTGGAAAGTAAACGCCGGGAGCTGAATAGAAGAAAGGTATGAAGCTTTAGAGAGCTATCAGGAGGGTTAGTGGCAGAGAGGGGAGCAATTCTGAGTGTATCGGCAACTGCGGTCGATAATGAAGACATGCCGTGACAAGGACCGAGAATATACATTGCGGTCAACGTCAGAGGACGCTAGATTTGCTGGTGCGCTACTAACAGAATGTCACAGAGCTGCTCGTCTGACATTCCTATCTTACAGGTGTATGTTGTTACAAAGTCGTAATGCATGAATGTACAAGGAGTGGTTTTAATGACCCGTGTGGCGATTGGGTGATGGGTCTTTTTGAAATTAGACCGGCGGGGTCTTGGGCCTCCTCTTGCCAATATTGTATCCCCAACTCCTCAGAGTTTTGACAACCTTGGGGAGGACGGCAGCGGTAAGTGGCACGCGGAAGAAGATGAGAGATTTATGCACTAGGTAAGCCAGGCCGAGTTGTGACCAGATTGCTGTGGTTATTGTCAGCGTTGTACATAACTCCAGAGCTATAGGTTTCCGTACATGCGTTGGACCCACCGTTGTGTCCCACAGCCTTTCCAGCTTCAACGTAACCTTCCCGCACAGTGGCCTCGATAGTGGTCTCCTCAGCGCCAGGATCTACTGGAGTTTTGCCGGCGTCCGGAATGACGAGGCGGACGACACTCCAGAGCGCATTCTTCACCACTTCCTCGTAGTGGCCTATCCTGTCGGTTCCTAGTAAGCGGACTGCTATGAAGCAGAGGGGAAAGTCGATGAGCGACAATCCCAGGTACACTGCTACCGCTGTCCACCCATATTCCCGAGAAAGCTTCTTGAGCCGCTGTGATACTGAAGGCGCAGGTTCGGGACTGCCAAGGTGTGGCGTGGGGTTGTGCGACTGGACAGTAGACTTGTCGCTCTTGAAGCGCAGAGAGCGGAAGCGGCGGCCGAGGGCAGAACGTTGATAGCGGAAGAGAAGCAGGGCGCCTTGATGGAGCGGTTTGCTTCCCAGGCTAGAACGGGCAGCGGATTGGGTCGAGGTGAAGAAGTTGCGCAGAAAGGGCGCCGAAGGTCGTGAGGCGGCACTGCCAAACGGCAGCTGGGCAGTCCAGAGGCGGGTAATTCGTGGCTTCATGGCATGGGGCAATGGACAGTTGCCAGGGCGGGTGAATCGGAATTCACGTGGGGCGGCGGTGGTCGACTCGGGTTGACTTGTCGCGGAAAACCTCGTCAGAGCTACCCAGTACTGGTGTATCGTCACCATTGCCATGTAATTTAGTCAGGGTCCCGGCCGTCGGATCATAGTAAGGCCGCACGCCGCCGCCGCCGCCGCCGCACGAATGCCCATGGCGGCATGGCGGCATGGCGGCATTGACCGCTCGCGCATGCACATTTCCGATCGCCATGGCCGAGTCGACTCTTTGTTACTCGCGGATTCCAACATGCGTCCACGTAGTAGTAGTTGCTCCGGCGGCGAGTACCGTATTGCGACGGGCATCATCCATACACCATGGTTCGCGTCCTGGAGACTGCGACGACGCACAACATCCCGTCATGAACCAACGCTAGAAGGACACCACGCAGAGTCTACCGAGTCACTGGCCGAAATGTCATTGCCTCAGCACTCGTGTCATTGTCGTCGCCATGTCGCATGTCGCATGTCGCATCTCACCAGCTGCGATATGTCACGGCGCACTGACGATGGGCGTGAAGCAAAAGCGATGGAGCAGGGATTGGACGGTTTCGCCCGTCTTTGCCAGACCTGTCTCATTTCCTGAACGCCTTCGGTTTCTACATAGGGAATTGGTGCTGTGCTCCACGGCTCTGCCAGCTGCGACCGGACGGGTCTTGCGCACAATTTCTGACAGAAGCGTCAGCCTGCATTAGCCCAACCGTAGCCAAGAGCTTCCTTGCGGAGTCTCGAAGCGTGTTTCCTGCAAACATCTGTTGCAGCCCACGGCCCAGACGGGCATAGCGAGACGCCTCCTGGTGGGCGGGACATGGCCAACACCTGCAGCCATGCACGCTCGACTTCTTCACCCTTGCTTGCCTGGGAACATCATTGTGATATCTCGCAAACCGGTCATTTGCATTGCCAAAAGCCCGTTGAGCACGCCCGACCTGTGGCGTTACTGGGCGCCAGCCTGCATCGCCCTCACGATGCACGTCGCCCCCCCAGCATGGACCATGCCACCATGGCGTGCCGGATTGCATTTCACACGCCGTATTTACTGTCCATCTTGAAATTCTAAATTGCGGGGTCACCACGCGTAGCTTTATTATCGACCGTGCGGGTCCAGCTCCATCAGTATGCGAACCTGTTCGCTGGTACCGAAAGCGCAGGACTGGTGCAACAGGAGAGTCCTCCGTTACAGAAATCCACTCAATCCAACTGTTTCACAGCCCACCCTTCTTTCGTCCGCATGTCATTGTCCCGTCGCCTCGCCACATGTGGGCTGACTTTTGGTGAGCGGTGGGGCACCGTAGTTTTGGGCACGACAACTGCCTGCATCTACTATGTACATGGTCGAGAGCGTTGTTGGCACCTCGCGGACGCATCCGGCCTCTAACAGTCTCCGACGTTTTACTTTAGCCTAATTCGTTCTGACAAGGTTCCACACACGGTTCCGCTGTGCTGCATTCGCCGACCTTGTTCTGATGCCTAGCGACGCGTTTGCAATTCCCGGCGCCACTCCCACTGCCGAACTGCATCACGACATCGCGAACGTCGACTGCATAGTATACTCATTTGCCTTAGTAGGCCTACGCCTGTCATGAGCTGCCTCGCCCTCCCTCTTCGTCCAACTTTGTACGTGACATTGCTGCAGCACGGCTCGGCGCCTGGCTGCGAGCGCCTGGGAAGGTTTGGCAAGTTGATCCTTAAGGTTTTCGGCGTTCCCACAACCCTGCAACCGCACCAGTCTCAAACTTTGAACTTTGGGGACTGAGCTGACGAGTGATGGAGACCACTATTCATCTACCTGGCCTTAACATCGTCCACTTCCCGCCGCATTAACCCCTTGATTGGGCCGTGGTCACGAGCGTTCGTCTGCATTCTCACGTTCCAAAGCACCGGACAAGGGCTCCTCTTCCAACGGTGCCAGCGTCGCCTGTCCCACCCCCTGCTAGCTCGGCTCGACTCTGGAGTTGATCGCCATGCCCTTGCAAAAGCTCGGCGCCGTTTGTGACTTCGTGGCGGACAAGGGCCCTTGCCTCTCACATTATTCGGCGGGATCATACTGTGCTTTGGTGTTACACCCATTCCTTCGCTTCACAACTTGACAGCGCCCAAAACGGCACGCTCCCGGAGCCAACTGTTTGAGGCTTCGACTAAACTCTTACCCTGCGTAGCTGCATGAGGTCCTGTTCAGGATCTGCCTGTTTCTCCACGTGGGTTCGTCTTATTCTCAACTTGCCTATTAATATGCCTTCGTATATAGACTACCCGTCCGCACTACTTCCTCACCTGCCCTACACCGTGTCTCACTACCCGTCACCGCTCTCTTGACATTACATTCAACTCCCACGCTCCTTATCTTGCCAACATTACTATCAACTGTCGCTCCTTCCTCTCTTGTTTAGCCTCATCACCAACCAATATACTCTGCATTACACAGCAACATGGGTGGTAACACGGAATATATAGCAGGCCACGGCTACCTCTCTCTCGGCCAAGCCGTTCACATTGCTCAAAACAGCGAAGGCAGCCTTGACCAGCAACTTGCACAATTCCTCGAAAAGCGTCTTGCCATAGTGTGGTCAAAACTCAATGCCCAACCACAATCCTACATCCTACCACCAGACGAGTTTGCTCTTATGAACTACTATCGCACACGATTCGGAGACAACGAAATAGTTCGCAACGCTACCAAACGCTTTTGGGACAATCACAAAGGTGGCCAATGATAGCTCGCCGAACCCTATTGCTCTCGTTCCTATGCGCCGGGACCCACAAGGAATTAACAGACGTCGCAACGGCAAACAAACCACGATATTCCAACCACCTAAACCAAGCCTTCGTCCACAACGCCTACGTCCCGCAAGCTTCCTCTGCGTATCGAATGAGACAGCAGCTGCTTTTTCCAATTGAGACGTGAGTCGCGTCCTCCTATTACTAATAGTATTACGTACTGACTCAAATCAGCTGGCTATCATACATCGTCATCGACTTTCTTATTTGGCGTTCATCGGTATATCAAGATACCTGGACTTTCTCAAGATACCTCTTCAACGGAGTAACGGCGTTTTACACAGCAAACCACTACTGATCGGTGGCTAAAATGGCATTTAATGTGTGTGATCGGGAGCGCAAGAGCGATGGAGTTTATGCAAGGCGTAATGGCGAACTGTTAGAATTGGCTACACCCATGGGAGCGGCGCCCAACAACGGACGACTTGGTCTCGTAACTCTGCTCTTAATGCTAATGACGCTATTTCAATCTACTTCCGCTTTACTTACGACATCCGTAATCGCGCAGTCATCCTCCCAGACCGTGTCATTGAGAAATCGTGCTACGAACGAATTGCACATTCTACAGTGCCTACAGGTCGCGCCACCGGTCCTGAGTCCAGCTGATGCATGCCAGCAGACCTTGATGATACACACATTTTCCTCCTCGTACGGGCAACCCTTTGTGGGCTGGTACAACCCACCGGACTGCAGCTTCAATAGAGTCACGTTCAACTTTACGGTCACTTCTGCTGGCCGGCAATTCGACCGGCTCGGTTTGATGTTCCTTGATGACACGGAGGTATTCCGCACCTCGACCGCCGAGCCGACACAAAGCGGCATCATATGGAGTTACATCAAGGACATGAGCGGCTACCTTGCTCTATTCAAGACGTCACAAAAGATCATATTCGATCTCGGCAATATCGTCGACGATACATATACGGGCTCCTGGAACACCACATTGATCGCGACCTATTTCACCGCTGACGATGCAATCGAGCCCGCAGATGTCATCATCCCCATCTCAGCACGTAGGTCTGGTGAAGATGCGTCAAGCGCATTCATCGTACCGGAGACAAGAGCAATCAACAGTGTTGTGCTCCCGAAGAATGCGAGGAAGGCGGCGTTCTCGATCTCCGCATGTGGTCAGGCTGCTGAGGAGTTCTGGTGGAGCAACGTACTGTCATCCGATACCAACACATTCGGCAACGACACCACACTATACGGTCACTCTCCCTTCCGAGAGATTCGTCTTCTAATCGATGGATCTTTGGCTGGAGTTGCTTGGCCCTTTCCCGTCATCTTCACTGGGGGTATCGTCCCGGGGTTCTGGAGGCCGATCGTAGGCATCGATGCGTTTGATTTGCGGGAAGATGAGATAGACATTACTCCATTCATACCGCTAATCAGCGACGGTCAACCACATAGCTTCGAGATTCAGGTTGTCGGCATCGATGATGACGGTCACGGGAATGGCAATCTCACGACGACGATCGAATCGAATTGGGTCGTTACTGGAAAGATATTTGTTTGGCTCAACGCTACCAACAACCGTTTAGCGGGCACCAGTCCTACCTCCAGCTCAAGCTACACTGTCACGCTAAAATCTTCGAAACAAGAACACTCCAACAGCAGTGAAGACATCTCTTTGGATTACTCCATCCAGGTCACCCGCAGCGTAGAAATCCAGTCAATCTTCGACACACCTACAGGGTTGAAAGCGGTCACCTGGACGCAGGAACTCACCTTCTCCAATGTCGGCACCCTCAGCAATAATGGCAACAATCAGATCGTACGTCAGGCGACTACAGGCACACATGCAACATCTTCTGGCTATGCCAAAGGTTTCGAGTATCCTCTCTGGGTCAAATCGTCCTACAATGCACAATCAGGAGGCAACGTTTCCATTGATGCAAGCATGGAGCGAGGCAAAAAAGTGCAGCAGCAAGGTGACCTGGCCTTTCCAAACGACTGGAAGACCTTCGACTACACTCAGCTAGGCTGGATGTCCTACAGCAACCGGACTTTTCTTGGCTCTGATGTGAATAACTGGCAGAATGGCACAGCATTCTACCTGTCTGTTCCCGCATTGAAGAAGTCGTTCGGATCAGGCAGTACTGAGCAGCGCCTTACGCTCAGCGGGGTTCACAGCGGGCATCCTTCCACTGGATCACAAGACGCACAGCCAGGACATGGGCTACCATACCAGGAACTATACCACCGACATATCGTAGCCGCCAACGACTCCATCGTGTATGACGACGAGAGCTTCGGTGGTCAGGTGCGCGGTCAGAGCACATTCACCGCTCCCAACCAGCAGGGCTCCCAAGACGGAGCGCGTGACTTTGCGACACCAGGCGTTAGGGCGATGCTAGGTAGGGGGCCCAATGTAAGCGACGAAAAGCAAAGTTGAGGGAGGGTGGAGTAGGATCTGCGTGAGGCAAGGAAGGTGTAGCGGTAAGTGTACGACACTTGAACAAGCAAGCGATGTGGCACAACAGGCATGGGCATCTTGACAGTCTGTGGTATTTTAGGTTGTGCTTACTCGCTGTACTTTTCGCTTTCAGGACATCGCAAGCGAAGTTGAGGCACAGTCGCTTGTTGGTCGCTGTATCCGTTCCACTGCATTTATTCTCCGTTATCGCACTGCATGTTCTCTCTACATGCATTGGGGGGAAGGGCCCACGGGATATGCGTTGTCAGTCTTCTTTCAGTAGTGTTTGGCGAGCAGGCATAATCAAGTCTTACTGCACTGCACTGCACTGCACTCCTCATTGTCTTCAACCAAGCTAAACGCCGTGCTCCCACGCTACGCAATAAGCCGTCCACAGAACTAAGCGCCAGGGACAGCGACTTTGCTCCCCAGCGAACGGGTAGTCCCAGCACGAGTCGCGTGATATTACTCAGTCTTCTCCATCAACATCTTGGCTCAGCCACCAAGTCCCACAGCATAAACTTTCAAAGTAGTCGCCAGGCGAACAAGACTCATCACCGTCATACAATGCTTACAGCATTCTTAGTAAATGAAAATTTCGCTTGCCAACCCGTCCATCTGGCCGTTCGATAGTCTACATTCATGCCGCTCCAGCCCCACCTTACACTATATCACCGTCGCTATTATACTCCCGTCTGCCATCCTTGCCAGTATCATTGGTACCCCACGCCGATCTATGTCCAACATGGACCAGGAGCCAGGTCTCTTTTCTAGCCCTGGTTTGCCTCAACATGGGTCTTCCTCGGGCACCAACACCGCCATCTCCGAAAGGCAGTTTTGCAAATAATGGAGAGGAAGAGGGCACGAAAACTACCAGTTCCGGATATCGCGAGTTCCGCTCAACGCGCGCACCGTCATAGTCCTGAGCATATATGCCCTAGCTTTGCCCAACGGCGGCCTAAAACGTAAGCGTGACGCCGAGTGGGCGAGCAAAAGCGTCGGCAAAGCTGACCGAGTAGAGAGCATGGAGAATGCGACACAAGTCAGAGAAATACTTATGTTTTGCATTCCTCAGACAAATGGCCATGATGCTTCATGTGTGCTCAGGCATCATGCGAAAGCTCGTTGGTGATACAACGCGCTTAGGTCACGTTGTTTGACATCCCTTTTAGCCGACAGGCTTCTCGCTACACGCGCTCCCGCGGGGCGCCTTGAGCGGGAGATTTGCAGTCGATCTGTGCGTACGCTGCGTCTCCTCGTGGCAAGCCTGAAACGTCGGTAATGCGCTGTGGACTGTGGTTTTTGCTGGGGAATGTCTGCCCGGATAGAGAAAAACCAACGGCAAGTCTTGTAAGGGAGGTTACCCTTTTGGTCACTACCAACAAGCACTACGGATAAAGATGCCCTAGTAATTAAAGATTTGCGAATGCGGCACGTTCGTCTCGGGTGCGCATTTAGCGTTTGTAAAAGGAAATGCCGTTTGCAGTCGGCGGTTTGAGGCCATCTGCTCCAGACACCGTCTTGCTCGACTTGTTGGCCCCTGAGGTAGATCCACTGTGCTGGAAATTTGCGCACGCCTCCATGGGAACCGTTAACGATTCGATGCCGTGCATGAGCGCTACAGAAAAAAAAAAGACATTCATCACACCATTATCACGTCGAGTAAAGGGCGCGTGCTGCCGTGTGTTCCAGCCTTATACGCCACATAGCTGCGACTCAGGATAGTCGTCACGAAACGCTCCACCACCTCTTGCCTTTTTCGATCCAGCTCACTGGGCGTTGACTGAAAGTGATTGTGGGTCCCCGCATGACGCAAGGATGATGCAAACAATTTTCCCCAAAGTTGTAAAGTAAGTTCAGAGATTATCGGTGACAGCCGAGGTGTTGTCGTTCTTCATTTACTTGTATCACAATGGGGATCCCAGCTATGGTTGCCTGTCGCGGTCCCCGTATGCAGACGTGTGACTGACAGGCCGGGATGAGCGCTTCGCCTGCAGCAATTGTGTGACGAGCAGTAGCGTCGGTGATGAAGTGATATGGTAGACGGCGATGTTGTGCACTAGAGCAGCGGCTGGACGCCGTTTCACGGGCTGGGTGATGCCGCAATTCGCCTCTGAAGGCGGCTCACTAGCGCTACTAATAGCAGTAATGGTGTGCCGTGAGATCGCAAGCATTAACCAGTTTCCTCGCACAGGGAGGCTTACCCTGGATCGCTAGTTTGGTGCTGATATGTGCATGTCACACCTGGACCGAAGATGGTGTGGGATGCCTCGTCCTGAAGGATGCACCCTGCAATCCTCTCTTCCACCATGGCTTATCGCCGAACATGCAACAACGCTCCTAATCCCTCATTTTGTGGCTGCGAGCCGTTGGTCCGTCATCATTTAGATGCGAAGTTTATTTAAGCCACAATTGACACCTCTTGCCGTTCATCGGTGTGGTGAACCTTCGGTGCGTACGACGCGCCCAGAACAACGCCTCTAGCTTTGTCTCGGCGAACCATGCACAGAACTGGTGTGCAGACGTTTCTGTCATCAACTGGAGTCTGGGCCGATGTGACCAGATGTCGATCAGGTAAGAGTTGAGCTGGTTCTCCGCGTTTACCGAGGAAGCTGTGAAGTGACACTAAATGCCATCATGGTTGCCAGTTACAAAGTATGGATTCGGCAGAGGGGCTGGAGAGGTCCAGGTAGCCCCTTTCTTCTATTACGCACCTTCAATTGATGCTCATCGTAACTGTCTAGGTTCTTGTATGCGATGAGAGGGAAAGAAGCTGCGTAGGTGGTGTGAGTCCAGTTTTAGTGAAGTTCAACAAGAACAACTGGCATGTTGTGTAATACCGGACCTGCGAGTCTCGTAATACTCTCACATGCATTATACATGATGCAAGCGCAGTGGAAGCAGTTGCATCGATGGGCCAGCCTTGGTGCGGAAAGAAGGTTGAGGTTGGACCGAGGTGTGTGCGTGGGCGAATCCGCGCGGGGTATTCCAACATCCTTGTGATAAACCTCTGCCAAAGTCACCCCAACACGAATTTAAGTCTCTCGAGAACTAGAGAAGTGATGGCTTCCAAAATGGAGACTCTCTCATGAACCAGCGGGGTCTGGGGAGACTTGACGCGAAGGAGGGGCGAATGTGTGGATCTAGGGCAGTGTCGCGTGCCTGTGACTCGTCGACTTGATTGCCGCCTTGCTCGTTCACGATTGGCGCCCATGGCTGGCCTTTCGCTCGCTTTCCATCATGTCCTCATGTCATCATCACCGACCTCCAACCCTCCGTCAATCCTTCATGAAGCATTATGGTCCAACCGCCAATCCCCATACTACCTCAAGATAATGACAAACCCACACAGCGCCTCAGCGAGCGCGAACCTGAGGCTGGATCTTCTCTTAAACCCGGCGATAAGACCGTTGAGACGCTAAACGTCCATCGCGGGGCAATTCGTGTTCCTTCCCCGGATCCTTCCCTTATATCAATAGACGATTCAAACAATATACGACTTGGTCAAAATCCAGACTATGCTCCTCTCTACCATGAAAGATATGCTTCACGTTCACCTGCCCCACCGCAGACTCTCAAAGGGAGGATTCAAGCATCGTGGAGGTCGAACAAAGGCTTAGCGCTCGTTTTGCTTGCTCAACTCTTCGGAACTTTGATGAATGTTACCACGAGAATATTGGAAATAGAA
>JAESFQ010000167.1_pt1 | contig 23554 bp, 23 predicted proteins | sample 9269431 | NCBI WGS metagenome assembly JAESFQ01 (sample SAMN14502588, study PRJNA617103) | algae metagenome | isolation source: Plectolyngbya sp. WJT66-NPBG17 and co-occurring heterotrophs from well... | place: USA: Mojave Desert, Joshua Tree National Park, California | collected 2006-08-06 | reverse complement strand
AGAGGGGTATGTGGGCGAGGCGCGTCGTATGTACACGCGCTACTAGAGGCTAGTGAAAGTGTAGATGTGCATTGAGTAGTTGAGCTGTAGAATAGTTTGATTAGTGGTTGAGACGAAGAGAGAAATACGTGTTGTCGAGTTGCAATAGTCGATAGCATAGCTAGGCAATATTGACGCAGTGTATTCAGCTGCATGTACAAATTAGTAGTATGAGTGCTTCGATGTATGAGCGAGTCGATGTTTCAGTGATTCGACATACGAGTGACTCGATATACGAGTGACTCGATGTGGCGGCTAGCGAGGGCGATTTTCCTGTTTGAGTGTGGTGAGCGGGCAGCCGTCATAGCACTGCAGGGGGAGACGTAACCACGCACTGGGCTCTGGTAGCAAGAGATAGGCAGACGGGTCCGTTGGGGCATCAGCTACAACAAGTGCTGCTCAGGCCGTTTCGTCACACACAATGTTTCTCTCGCAACCGTGCCTGTTTGACATGGGTGGGGTGACATGTGCAGAGGGCGATGAGGGGATTCTTTCCAAGGACCCATGCTCGACGTCTATTCTTACTCGGACATGCCATGATGGTGTAATGGTGAGCCTTGTCCGAGCGTCGGCTATGCTTGTTTGGCCATGGCCAGCACTGCACTGCGCAAAAGGCCAACAGCGCACCACGCACTCGCAGAGGCACAAAAAGCAGTCGGGTGGTAGAAGCAAGGGACCAATCTCGCCGCGCTGCTGTGTGCAAAACTCTCTGCTTTTGGCCTCGGGGGCTGGGTAGGGTTGAATGGCTTCTTTTTGTTGCACCATGGCCGTGGTGTTCGCGGCCCACTACGCAGCGCCCCGCGGCCAATCACAGCCAAGCTCCGCCTTGCTCGACGCTCGCTCGACAGCTGCTGCCCTCGCGTCTTCCTCGTCCTTCTTCCCTTCTCTCACTCCCACCACCTCGCGCCCGCCAACACCCAGGGCCGCCTCTCCACCACCATGCACAAGCTCTCCAACTTCCCGGCACAGGCTCGCCACGGCTGGGAGAAAATGGCCCCCTCGACGGCCTTCTCCTTCTCGAGGTCCAACCACGAAATGCCCGTCTCAGCCCCGATAAAGCGTCCCTCGACGGCCACATCTGCCCCGCCCGTCATAGCACCCGGCACCCAGGTCAACCTGTCTTTCAACGTGCCCTTTTCCTCCAACCTCGCCGGACCCGACCCTGACGACATCATGTGGGCAAGCCCGGGGGCAAAGGCACGGTGGACCCATCCGGAAGGCACGGCAGATGCTACCCCGACACACAAGCTGCCCGTCCACGCCCAGAACGTCGACAACCTGCGGAACCTGTGTCGAGAAGTGAGCGAGCAGACAGAGGGCCGTGTCTCGGCCAACGTCACGTCAGCCGAGTCGAAGCCGCTACCCGGCCTGCAGCGGGGCCCCTTGCGCGCCCTCGTCACCAACGTGTGCCTGTCTGGTGAGCTGGAAATGGTCAACTCGATGCGCTGCCGCATCCTCAATTCGACGCCCATCTCTCTGGTAGGCTGCTGCTGCTGATGCTGCGAACAACGCCCGAGGAGCACATGCTGACGTCTTGGCACAGCGATCGTCCTTTGTCGATATTGACTCGCAGCTCATCATTGACCCCCCCTCGCAGAACGTCAGAGGCCCCGTGCTCAACCAGCTCGACCTCATCTCCAAGGCCACCAAGGCCGACATCTTCCTGCTCATGCCCAAGCAGCCCGACATGGAGACGGCGAGCTTCCACGGCAACATCGACACGGGCATGGACCCCCGCCTGCGCTGCGCCATCTACGGCGACCTCGAGACCATGGAGCACGCAAAGACACGTGTGCTGATTATGATCGACCAGATTGTGAGTTCTGCGAGCCCCACACATGCCGGCTAGCGCAGAGTGCTAATTCGATGCCGTCACAGCTTAAGCGATGCGTCGATACCATGAAGCTCGAGCTGACCATGCACACCCTGATATGCGGACGTGGGCGCAAGAACATCAAGATGATCGAGTCGGCCACGGGCACAGCCATCTACTTCCCCCCGCCCTTTCCTCGCCTGTTTGGATACACACCGCCCGGCGCTCAGCGAAGGCCTGATGACCTAGTCTACATTACCGGTGAGAACTCGGAGAATATACTGCGCGCCAAGCAGCGTCTGCACGATCTTGTCATGTCCACCAAGGTCTTTGTAAAGCCTGTCATGGTCACCGACACCAAGCTTGACGCCATCTTGCTCGAGCGTCTGGATAAGGTGCGCAAGATCATCGAGAACAACGGCTCGTATATCCTACTGCCTCCTCTTGGCGTTCAGCGTGGCGTTGTGCGTGTCCAGGGTACTGATGTCTTGCATGTCGAGCGTACTGTGCGCGAACTGATGCAGCTTGTAAGCTCGCCACATCAATCCCACTTGAATTCCTACTAACAACCCTCAGGCTGGCCAATTCTACAGTGCCTCGTGGTTCATTACCCATCCTGACCCTACGCAGCGCCCACCCACACCCGCCGATGTTCGCGCCATGCTTTCCGATATCTGTATCAACTCCGGCGCTGAAGTCAGCTTCGAGAAGCTCAACTTCCACATCTACGGCTCTGATGATGCTGTCCGAGCTGCACTAATGGTCATCAGCAACATCCCGTTCGTGAAAAAGTCGCAGTACAACATGAGCGTCAAGATTGAGCTTGCAAACGAGCACAAAGAATTCGTCAGTGGTAAGAAGAACGGAAAGATCAACAAGATCATGAGCCACAGCAGTGTGCAGATCGTCTTCGACGGCTTCAACGAGTACAACTTCTACATCGTCGTCCGCGGTGCCCAGTATGAGGCTACCAAGAACGGTCTAGACCTCGTCGAACAGGAGATGCCTGCCTCCATTTCCTTCCATGTCCCTGACCAGTACCACAAGCGTATCATCGGTATCGGTGGTCAGCACATTCAGCGCATCATGAAGAAGTACTCCGTCTTTGTCAAGTTCTCCAACGCCATGGACCGTGGCGGCTTTGGTAAAGAAGAGGACGACATCAAGGTTGACAACGTCATCTGTCGCACGCCTGCGCGCAATGCTCAGAACCTTGACCTGGTCAAGCAAGAGATAATGGACATGGTTGAGAAGGCTGATGCTGAATTTGTCTCCGAGACCATCAACATCAACCGTCTTTACCACCGGGAGCTTATTGCTCGTCTGGACAAGATCGACGAGTTGGAGAAGAAGTTCAACTGCAAGATCACTTTCCCCAGTACTGAGGAAGCTAGCGACATTGTTACAGTGTCTGGTCCCGAGTATCAGGTGCCTTTTGCAGTCGACGAGTTCCTGGGCATGGTTCCAGAATCCCACGATCTTGCCTTCCCATCCACTCCTGAACTCAGCGAGCACATCCGCTCTGCCGAGTTCAAGGCAGACATTCTTGACAAGCTCAAGACCCAGCACGAGGTTGACGCTCAGCTTCAGCAAGCGCAGACCGAAACTATCGATGGCAAAGAAGAGCAAATTGAAGCCTTCCACATTGTCTTCACTAGAAACAATGCTGGTGGACTCAAGGACGCCATTGATTTCCTGCTGAACCACCTAGTCATGCACGGTCTTGACACCAGCACTGTTCGTGGAGCTCTTCCACGTCCCAAGTCTGACTCTTTCGAGGACTCTCTGCCCTTCTTTGAGTCCAAGCTACTTCAGCGTGCAGAGCCAGCTGTCGACAGCACTGACTCACCTACCCGCTCTCACTTTGGTGATGACGAGCCTCGCGGTATGCTCGACCGCCTTCGCAAACCAGGCAGCATGTCGTCCTTTACGTCCATCTTCAACGGACGCAAAAACACCAACTCACCCGGATCGCTCTTCAAGCACGCTTCTAGCAACGCTTCCAAGGCATCCCTCGCCAGTCTGGAATCTACCGGTAGCTACCGCAACCCGTGGAACGACAGCGGCATTAACCTCGCGGACGACGAGCACCACAACAACGGCTGGCCTATGCCAGCACCTCGTTTCGAGTCCAAGTTTCCTTTTGGTTCCTCTTCGGCGGCGCCTGGGGACGTGACCCCTAGGTACGACCCGCGGGGCTCCGTGGACAGCGGGCGCCCCAGTACTTCTCATTCTGCATCTGGATACCCGGCCCCTATTGGGCCTCCTCGTTAAATGATACACCAATCTCTCGAACCATTTATTTGATACCACTACTGTAACCGGCCTTTAACGACGAATACCCCGCTACGCGTTCATTGTCTCCTGTACGTGTGCGACGACAAAAGAATTATACCCCCTCCTACTCTACGGCGAGATATCCACGTCAAACGCCTAGCGTGGCTGGTTGTTGTTCGTGTCTGTTTTCTCTGTGTTGCGTTTCTTGCAGGTTTTTTCCTTTCTTGTTTACGGCGTTTTCCTGTTGTTTGCTTGCTTGCTGAATGATTCCCCGATTACGGCGCAAAAAGAAATATACCAATTTGCTGCTTTTTGTGGATTTATGCGCTCTGACTTGTTTTTGGTCCGTTCGGTGTGCGTTGAGCATCTGTGGTCGAAGGAGCTAAGCTGATACGATGGGACGATGATACCCCCCTTTCGCGCGCCAGCCGTGGTGAGACGGGCACTGGTGGGCTAATGACATGGTGTATGGGTAGAAGATTTGGGTACAAAAACACAAGGGGTTGTAGGTGTGCAAGCTGAGCGACCGGCTTTATTTTCTCTCCACTCTTTTGTCAAAGCCAAAGCCAATATAAACTAAAAATTGGAGAGATATACATGATAGACGAACGCAAGGCATATTTATAACCCTCATTGTCATGTTGCTCTCTTGTGCTTTTGTGATGCTCACAGGTGATTGTGATTTGGAGGAAGACCGAGTCTGGGGTCCCATCGCACCCCCCTCCTTCTCCTTCCCTCGTATGTGCACGCAAGATCAGGAAGTAGTAGAGCAGTGTTTACAATGGTCTGAAAGTCTGGGGGAAACCACATTGCGAGGCGCTAGCTAATTACTGCTACTTACCGCCTGTTGATCAGTTGTATAGGGAACAAACGCCCAGAGAGAGAGAGAGAGAGAGAGAGAGAGAGAGAGAGAGTAAAAAGGTAGTTGAAGACTACAAGGAGATTGGAGAGGTGATGATGAGTGGGACCAATAGGCAAAGGAAAAAGGTTGACTGTTTGTTAGACAGGTTCATCAGCTCAAAGAGGCCTTTTTTGGTCTCCGTGTCAACTCGCGGACCATTTGTGACGACACAGTGACATCTCAGTTTTAGAAGCACATGTCGTATTTGCACTAGACATACGGTCATTGTCATAGTCATGGTCATGTTCATGTAACTGCTAGCAACGATGGTGTTATGGTTACGTAGCTACGTCGTGGTTATCCGCCATCTGCGGGCATAGAGTACTCTTTGACAAGTATAAACCTCTTTCTGCGTGACATCGTCAAGCATCCCCGTCTTTTGCTGTCACCGAGTCATCCTTCCGCCATCATACATCCGTCCATGAGCGGCATCGTACAACGATAGAGTACAGTCGTGACAAACAGATAAAACAGGTTGCGTGTATACAATTCACAGACCACTCGACCTGCTCATCGCCGAAGTGCAAAACATCGCGACACATCTATCGCTTGGTCTTCTTCTTGGCGGCAACGACCTTGAAGTTGCTCGAGTCGAGAGGTTGCTGCTGTTGTTGCGCAGTGCTGGCGCCACCCTTCTTGGCGACTTCAGACCAACCGCTACCTGCCGCCTTGTTCTCAGCAGGAGAAGCAGTGTTGCGTTCGTCAATAATGCCCTTGTCGGCGAGCTTGCGGCGGCGGAGGAACTCTTCAGCAAAGTGGCGGGAGTCGAGCGTGCTGGAGGCGGAATGCACAGATTCCGTGATGAGCTCAGCGTCGGCTGGGAAACTGAGGAGAGACGAGACAAAGTCTTCGGCTATTGAAAAGTTAGTATGCTATACCACAAACATGATAATGACGAACACGTACCGTTGATACCCTTGTTAAGATCATGACGAAGTTCATTGACAGCCCATTTTCGGAATTCCTCTTCGGCATTGAGCTTTCCAGACTGTCCGCCCATCGTTGCACTGCGTGTGACGGCAGGCTTCTTGGCGAGCGATGGCACTATGGTTGTGCTAGTGGAGCGAACAGCGGCAGGCACAGGAGTGGTAGTGCCCCCTGGTGTCTTCACCTTGCCACTTGCGCCAACAGTAGTCCATGCAGTGCTGCCAACAGGCATAGCAGGTAGCGTAGGTGTTGTCTTGCTAGCCAGGTCTGCATATCGCTTGCCAGCCGATGCAGCGGGAGCAGCGACACCAAAGGCGTTGGCTGCTGCAACAGCTTGTGCAGTGGCACGTTGCTTTCGAGCCTCCTCTTCTTTTTGAATCTGCTGTAGTGTCTTCTTCGAACTTGGTGTCGGCTGTGCAGCGACCTTGGTGGCAGCAGGCTTGGTCCAGACGGAAGCATTGGTCGCACTGGGTGTTACAGGCGAGGCACCGCTCGCCCAGGTCGAACTTGAAGGCAGGCCAGGCTGAACTGCGGGTGACTGGTTTTGAGCTTGCATCTCCTTCTCAAAGGCCTCACGACGAGCTGCTGCTGCGGCAGCCTCACGCTCTGCAGCTTTCTTGGCTTCCATCTCTTGAATCTCCCTCAGGGAGGGTCCACGAGATGCGTCAACAGGCTCCTTCGCCCACGGAGCAATAGACACACTGGGAGTGTCAGCGGCAGGAGTCGCCGCACCAGAACGAGACTCAGTGTTGAGGTTCTCAGCAACAATGGGCTTTCTCTGAGCAGCTGGTGCAGGAAGTGGAGACTGAGATGGCGGAGGTGGGAACGGGAAGATGGCGGGTTCGACCTTGTTCCATGCAGCTGCAGGCTGGGGAGATTGCTTAGCAGAAGCAGCTTTCTGAACTTGTTCAGTAAGCGATAGAGTCTCTTGACCAGCAGATGGTCCCTCGTTGTGATGTTGTGCCTGATGGTCCTGTCCTTCATGTTCTTCAGGGGATGCGGGCTCGGATGGTTGCTGTGATGGCTGAGCAGACGAAGCAGAGGGCTTTCCAATAACACCCTCTGGCGGAGGAGCGGCCTTGGATGGTTGCTCTAGATCCGTTTGGACTCGCAAGTCTTGAAACTCCGCGAAGCGATCAGCAAAGTTACGCGCGTTTTGCATATCTTCGGGGCCGCCCTGGCGAATTGAGGCGTCATGCTCCGCCTGTTCACGTTTGAGGCGAGCACGGTCGCCAATCACAGAGGCCATGTATTGTGCGTGAGCGTCAGAATCTTGCTGTTGCCCAAAAGCAAAGGGAGGCTGGTTAGTACGTCCCAGGTTAAGACGGTCCATCATGGCGGGCATTTCTTGATCTCTCCTGTTGTTCAACATATCCATACCGGGGCCGATAGGACCCAAACCAGGGACAGGTCCGGGACCAGATCTGAAAGTATTGTCCATAAGCCCTGGAACAGATGCTCCAGTCGCAGTGCCTTGGGTAGGTGAAGGCTGATATCCGCCAGGAGATGTAATACTACCGAAGCTCGGCTGGCTATGCAGACTGTGTGCGCTGGAGTGGTGGTTGAGCTGGTTGGGCAAGACTCCCATCTGAACTTGGCGGGCAAGTGCTTGTTGCTGCTGAGCCAAGTGCTCTTTCTGGCGAGCCATGAGATACTGCTCCTCTTGCTTCCTACGCTCGAGGGCATTTTGTTGCTCGGCAGTAAGAGTAGTCCCAAAGCTTGGGAAGCTATTGGCGAAAGGAGGTTGGGCACCTGGAGCAGTGGCAGTGCTAGGGCCAGCACCAGCCCACGAGTTGCCTGGTTGAGACGTTGCAGGGCCATGCGGAATACCGATCTGGGGGACCAGGAAGGGCTCGCGAGAGTTACCAATGCGACGGATGAGCTGGGCGAGGGGCTCATAATCGGGCTCTTCAGCCTTCTTCACCAGCAGCTCAGGCGAGAAGAAGCCAGCTTTGTACCAGTCGTGCATCTCCAGACCTGAAAATGGTCCCTGAACATTGCCTGAGGGGTCACGATAAATCCACCTCATTCTGTCAGGCATAACCATCATCCGCTGTTGAGGCACCGGTGGCTGACTAGAGGCCGGACTTCCAACGCCTGGCGTCGATGGCTGTGCGGTCCTTGTCGGGTTGAGGGCAGCCATGGAGAGCGAAGTAGTAGCCATATTCTGAGGTTGTCCAGCTGGGCTGTGGTCGTCATGATGGGCATTGGAGAAGTCCTCGAAAAGATTGCGGTTTGCGCGGAATGGGCTCTCCGTGTCGCGGGCTGGCGCCTGTCCACCGAAAGCGTTTCTTCCAAATGTGCCGGTCATGCTATGTTGTCGGTCACCATGCGAGGAGTTATCGTCAGCATGTGCTCTGTTCGGGTCATTGGATCGCATCTGTTCTTGCATAGAAGGCGGAAAGAGAGAGCCAAGCCTGCTAGAACGGCCTACTGTGCCATGGCCAAACAGCGAGCTGTTGCCCAGGCCAGCGAGGGAGGGCGATTGAGCCTCACCAACATTCCCAAAGGCACTATCAAAGCCACCTAGACCAGCGCGTTCGCGAGTCGGGGTGCCCATGGTGTGGTGTCCAGTGGGCCACGCTGCAGATCCTCCCAGGCCAGGCAGGCCACCAAGCCCAGGCAGGGTTGGGAATCCTCGAGCGGGGCCAACACTGGAGGTTTGGCTGCGGTCACTTGCTGCAGTTTCAAATGGTGCAGACACCTTTCCAAGACCTCCAAGACCACCAAACACGTTGTGGATGCTTGAGTGAACAGACTGGTCGATATGGAAGCTGCTCATGCCAGGGAAGTGTGCATTCTGGTCGCCGGAATCGTCCGAGTCGTCATTGTGCTGGTCTCGTGCGTGGTGTGGGCTCTGGTATGGATTCGTGTCGGTCGGGCTCATTGGCTCGTTGCCTCGATGGGGCGACTGATCCGTGAAGTTATTCCTGTTGTACATGTCGGCAGTAGTCATCCCAAATGCGGATAATCCAGAATCGTCGCGGTGGTCGGGGCGGTGGGGCGTTGCGAAATTGCCGAAGCCTTGTGGCCGGGGCGGGCTAACGTCTTCGCCGCGCAACGCAGCACTGCCAGTTGGATGGTCGTCGTCGGGGAACGGATCTGTATCGTTACTCATTGGCCTGTTGGTACGGGTTTCCATCCACGAACTGCCTGCCTTTGAGGGCTCTGCCTCGCTAAGCCTGCCCAAGTTGCCCATGGAAGGTTTCTCTTTCGGCCCGTTCCCAAAGTCCTCAACGCTCGGCTTGCCCATTAATCCCTTGAATCGACTCTCGCCACGCAAACTTCCGTAGCCAGGTTTCTTCTCTGACTGCGGCGCTGCAAAGCTTCCGAAAGCACCAAAACCACCACCAGGAGTCGCGGACCAGGGCGAAGTACCACCACCTGGGCTGAAAGGCGCAGTTGTTGAGCGCTTTGCAGAGCCAAATGTCGCCGCGCTCTCAGCCCCGCCCTGCTCTTTTTCGCGCTCCTCGCCAGGGCGACCCTCTACAGGCTCCTTGTAATCCGTCCTACGGCGCATCAGAGCGGGCGGCGGAGTGACAGCACTACCTTCTTCGCGGGCGAATCGTGAGGTGGCGGGGGACGAGGGGAACGGATATGCTTCGCTGGTATCGCGACGGCGGGGACCTGGGCGCGCGGTGGTGGGTGAGGACAGTCCGTATGGGATGCCTGAGCCCTGCGACACGGACGTCTTGCGAAGTGAGAGGCCTTCTTTGGGCGTACCGTCCTTGTTCTGCGTGGGTGGTTTCAGCGGCGAGTTGACGGAAGAGTGGAAGATCTAAACGACGAAACGCGCGTTAGCATGTGTTGGCAAAGTGCGGTGGAGTGATTTCCTACTTCTTTCTCGTCGTCGGTCATGTCGGTCAGGCTGAGTGGCAATATGCTACCGTCTCTGTCCCAGCACTGATCAACCCCGCTCGGCGCCTCCCTCTCCCTGCCATGGTCATCCTTGCGGCCCCATGAAGCGCTCGAAGCACCATTTGTAGCGTGAGGCTCCCATGCACCCATGTACAAACTGGACAGTCCATCGTTGAGGTCACTCGACGCTTGCTGTATCCGGAAGAGCTGCGTCAGTTGTTCCCGCGAGTAGCGGCCCTCGAACGAGCTGCCGTTGCGGCCAGGCTGTGCGTGGGGAGGGACATAGACGCCGGAGTTGGTTGACGGGTTCTGTGGCGCGGCAGGGTCTCGTGAAGATGAGTGGTTCGTTGAGCCGGACAAGCTGGTCGCGTGTGAAGGTCGGCGGAATGTTTGCGTGGCACCGTTGGTACGTCGAGCCCTGTTTTCCGGGTAAGTATCGAATAGAGTGAGAGTCATGGCGGTAGCGAGGGGCGCGATAAATAAGACAGAATTATGCTGTGCTGATGTCTAGCGGCTTGGAACAAGAATGTGCCGCATGTAGGGCGAGAGAAGTGTATAGATGGGGGGTGCAAGCGAGTAGGCCGAGGGTGTACTTACCAGTCGGCGCCCGAGTCTGGACGCGATGGATTCGCACTGTTTCCTGCAGCTGCCGAAGCAAAAGAAGTAGGCGCCATTTTGTGGTGATGGTGTAGTAGCGGGAGCGGAAGTGGCTATGAGACGAAAGCGTGGTGTCGAGGCCAAAAGATTTAGTGTGGGGATTGTGGCAGGCGAGTGGTGGAGGCAGGTACAGTCGAGATGATGTCAGGCTTGCAGCAGATTGGTGCTAGGTACGTCGGAGAAATAATGGCACAGTTCGTCGTGGCACGGTTTGGTGGGAGCTGGAGTCGTATTGCGGCGACAGAAGAAGAGCTTCCATCATCGGCGAACATTTGAGGTTGGCTGCAGCCGAGATGCGCGCACGTGACCCGACCGTCCCATGTGTACTTTTTCTTCAACGTCCCCGCCACATTCGGAACGCGTCAACGCGTCGCGCCTGCCGATATTCCAATCGACTAATGACGTCTTGTTCGGACACGGCGTCCATGTGATTAGTCTCAGCATGTCGTCGTCGTTGTCGACAATCTCAGCACCTCCAAGTCTCTCGGTGGTACGTACTGCACGGAAGGCACGCCTCGACCCGTTTCCCCCTTGCGAGGAAGGGAAGGTGCCATGTGTCATCTCGCTCCATCGTATCGGCCTCGCACTCGTCGCAACTTTCCTCAAACCAAGCTCCACCAGACTCGACAACAATCTATGACGGCTCACTCGCCGACCATCCATTTGCTGTTCTTCTCGCTGAACATTGTCCGGCATCATGACTCCATCCAGTGGGCACGCTTCCTTTACCAGAAATTCCCTGCTAACCTCTTCCTCCCCGTCTTGTATCAGACATACTTGGACCCACTCTTCCACCACGGCTGATTGGCAGAGTCTATCCAGTCAGTGTACATCGCCACAGGAATGTGATTAGCGCGCTCCCTGCTAAACGACATGTTTGCTTGGATTCAACTCGTGTACCGTAGTGATACCAAGACGCCAATCGCTGCTTGCCTAGTGTCATACAGGCCTACTACGACCGGAGCATCGCCTTGCCAGCGATGACTATTGTGCTGGCTCCGCCTACAATCCCAGTGACTGCGTCGTCTCAGGTGCCTCCAACTATCCGTACATGACCCGTCTTACGGACAGCCCGCAGCCGTCACAGGCACCTTTCCCTATCTAGCGGCACATCCGCTTTACTACAAAGTCAACTCTGTAGCCCGTCCATGTTTGGGAATCTCTTTTGCCTTTTCTGTAATGCAAGTGTCGTTAAACAGCTCGCATCGTTTTCCCACACACGTCGTTTCCACGGCACCGACATACACAGAACTCTGCAAACAGAGCCGCATACGCGCAGTAGCCCAAGTTGTTACCAACAAAGACTCCGCCGCACCGAAGCAAGAGATCGCTTCTTCTTCTTCTTCTTCTTCTTCTTGGGAATAATAGGACTTGGGTTTCAATGGCCGGGTTAATGGGCTTTCCTGCCCGCGGTTTTCGCCCAACCCAATCATACGACGAATTATATAGCAGCGACAGCGACAGTTTTGGAAGAGATCCCCGCGATCAGCTGAGAATGTTTGCCGAATTCCAAAGGCAAGCATATTTGCGCAGGTTTCATGACCAACAATCATCGTACATGGGCATGGGAGGTTTTCAATCCTCTTTTTCGAATCGTGGAAGACACGGTCCCATGATGGGAGGCCACCCGCACTTCGGTATCCCTTCGCCTATGGGCATGGGTATGGCTGGTGGCGGTTTAGGTGGTATGGGCCTTGGGATGGGCATGGGGCCAGGGGTGGGACTGGGCATGGGAATGGGATTAGATATGGGCAGGGGCAGGGGCGGTGGCATAGGCAGTTCAAGTCGGTCTCCTTTCTTGCGTGGTCCACCAATAGGCTACCGACAGCCTTCACCATTTGGTCTTGGCAACTCACATCGATCGCACTCAATGTTCACCAACCGCTATGGTCAGAACCGACAGTCATCGTGGCCACAGCCCCATCGCAGCCCCTTCTCTTCAGCAAGCCTTTTTGACGACGATGAGGATAATGACGAAAGCGATTTCGACACCTCCTCAACATTCACCTTCCCAAGACGGAGAAGAGGAGGTTGGGGACAACTTGGGCGATCGCCCTACCGAACCCAACATAGACCAAGTTGGATGCACAGTCATAACGACCGCTACGAAGAATATGACGAGGATGACGAGGATGACGAGAGTGATTTTGAAGAATACTACCCATTGCGCCGACGACGGCCGAGATATTAGGTGCTTCTTGTGAAGTAGTCTCCGTCGGTGGTCAAGGCAATATTTCAATGACTCTGACATTACCGAGCGCATGCTCTGATTAATGGCGCTGAAACGAATGAATTGTACTACAAAGCGCTTGTCCGAATATTGCAAATGCCTTAGCCAGTCTCTACGCTACACACTTCACTATTCGTTCTCAATCATCTGCTCAATTTATCGCCCTAGTATCATAGACCCCGGCTTTCGCCAAATTGACTATCAACGAAGCCAAGTGCCAGCATTGTTTGCTCACATATGCGACAGGTCGTACAAGGCGCGCCCACGCATCATTAGCATCGGTCCGCGCGCGTGTCACTGACCTTTCACAAAGATACAATCGTATCCCGATGGTTTGCCATCCTTCCGAGCAGCAAACACACCCTATCGGCAGGGACAATGGGTGGTGTTTGCGTAACGTACGATGAACGCCTGTTTGGAACTATTGATTGCGCCCAGTCCCACGGATAGTAGAGATGGAATTTTTCTCCGAGGCCAATCGGACACGTGTTTTCCCCAAATATCTGGCGGCCGTCCATTCCAGGGCTGCGGTAGCTTCGACGAAACGAACGGAAGGGGCGAACACCGTGACCCCGCTATTAGGCCATGCGCCCAAACTTGTGAAGATCTTGAGGAAATTACATCTCAGCCGCAGTGAAGAGTCATGGAAGCGAGACAAGTTAGGACAGCGTTGCAGTCATGATGCATAAAGCAACAGATGGGGTTCCGTTGCTGCGACTTTTCGTCAGCACCGCGTGAATCCTATCCTCACAATTTTGGCCAACCCGTACTCTTTGAGCTTCAAGAACGCCGGAATCAGCTTCTGAGATTCTCCTGTCCGCTATGTGCCTCCTCTTTCATTATTTCTACCGTTGCCACCCATCCCTATCGGAGACGCTGCTCCTACCCTGCCACCGTCATCCGTTACTGCGCAAGGAAGACCAAACCTCAATACCAGATGATCCAAAAGTAAACAGTTCGTGTCCAAGACTGTGGGAAAAGAAGGTCTCGTCGCCGCATTGTATCGAGTGCTTGGCGAGGCCGAGCACGCATGGAATGGCGTTGCGAGAAAGAGAGAAAGAATGGATATGACAAACCAGCGCGGTCCACAGCTCATAACCACAGTTGATCCAGCATCTTCTCGATCCTTGCATGACATACCCTGGTGGGAGCATAAGGCTTCAGTGTGAATCGCACCTCCAACCTCAGATAAGCAGTGGCGCATCGCAAGGCTACTATCGCCCCACCAACCAAAGTGTATTACCCCAGTCGGTTCGAAGATCAAACTAGGAGACTCCACACAATGCATGCCCACGTTTCTTACCATGCGCGCCAAGCTCCCAGACGCATGTCAGCCCGCATGCATAAGCCGCTCCGCTTAGCCGAGTGATAGCCTGGCCTTCTTTCTGGCCTTGTTCATGTCGATCGGATGTCGGATGGAAAGCGCGACATGGGATGAGGTTGGGTTGGAGTCGACCGAAGAGCAAGAGTTAGTGGAGCGGGAGCGGGAGCGGGGGCTTGTATCTAAGTTTGAGTGTCTTGTGCATACCAAACCCATCCGGGTCATAACATCATTATGGCATTAAGAATATAATAGTCTATGTATAGTACAAACCAAACGTACGCTCAAACCATTCTAGTTGGCTGTGTAGGCTGCATAGCCCACTCTGGAGGATCCTCGTCGTATCTTCTATCCATCGGCCTGCTGACCTGCGTTGGTTGCATAGACGACCATGTCGTAGGCTCCTCATCGTATCGCGTATCAAACGCCCGTTCGACGGTCGGCACCAACTCCACAGCCTCGGCCTTCTTGGCTTTTCTTAGTTCTTGCTCCTCCAATAACACCTTCTTCACTGTGCGCATCTTCAAGTAGATCCAGATACCCATGGCAATGGTGATGACGAAGATGGCACCGAACATGACCGTCTTGATCACATCATCGTTGCTGTCTTGTAGGAGCAACACACCCAGGTAGACTAGGAAGATTTGCTTGGGAAGAGAAAGGAAAGTAGCGACGACGAAATGCCAGAATTTAACGTCGCAGGTGGAGAAGACGGCCGTGGAGAAATGCGCTGGGATGGCGGAGAGACGGATGATGAGCACGATGAAGAAGCCACCGTCACGCGTTAGGCGTGCCATGGCGCCGTAGTTCAAGTTGGTACGCTCCAGTTTGAGAGCCTTGGACCGGAAAGCGTACTTGAAGGCGTACCACGTGCCGACTGAGTTTGGGGTTAGCATGCAATGGAGGTGGTTAACAAGACTTGATGAAGCTTACCTTCGCCGATGAATGTGCCTGCTGCAACAATCGCGAATCCAATCCATAGACCATAGACGACACCACACAGCAGCGCGATGATCTCATGGCCGAACAGAGGGGGAAAGGAAATAATAATAAAAATAACAATGGGAATCAACCATCCTGCTGGTAGGTCTCGCACTTTTTCGGACCACGGCCGTAGTTTCTGCACGGACACTGTTAGTCACGTGTTCGTCGGGCCCAAAGCAAAATAAGGCAAAACTTACCTCGACGACCTGGTCATGTTTGATGGTGATGATGACGGTCAAGATACCGATGACGATGAACAATATGTGCCATGCTATATGCTGAGTCAGCCAAAAGGTTCCGTGGTCGCAGGGGCGGCTTGCACTCTTACGGATGTACTTGGGGGCGAGGAAGAATCTCTTCCAATCGAACTTGAGGTACTCTGTTTCTTCTGGGGGGCCTTGAGGCGTCTTCTTTTTCTTTGGCGCCTCGTCCATCATGCCCGACATTTCAATGTCGCTTTCGCGCTTGCGGAACCACATGGCAGGTAGTATGTATGGGTTCGCTGGGCTATTCCCGCGGAGGATTTGGCGTGTTACGATGCCAGGTTTGGGGGCGACTGCTGCGCGTCCGGGGTCAATGCACAAAACGAAGACAAGGTGGTGAGATTCCGCTATCGCTATCTCTCAACGACGCAATGGGACGCAGGTGTGAGAAGGAACGCTGGGCAAAAGTAGGTCGACGGCGCGGTGGTGTTGGTGGTGGCGCGCAGCAGAATAGGGGAGTGATGTATCGAGCTTCGCGCAGTGAAACCGGCATAGCCACTTCCGCGTAATCTGAGCCCGGGCCAATGGCGACGCGTCCGACGTTGCTATGTGAGACACTGGCGCGGGAGATCGGCGCTTGCACGAGGCGCCGGTTTGAAAACCTATCAATCCGTTTCGCCTTGTTTGCGCATCATTTGCCCTGCCGTGGATCTGCCCGGGGTGTTCGGAACTCTTGGAGTCGTGTTCGGAATGCATCGCCCCTGCGAAATCCCGATACCCGAAGCGCTGGGCAGATCTGAGCATGACTCTCGGAGAGGCTCACCCCACAAAGTGGGCGGTGCAGGCATGCGCCTCAGCCTAGTTCTCGTGTCCGTCTGATATCAACTCACATGGATATTATAATTAGGTGGCACTGTTGATTACTATAGAATCTCAACGTGGATGACCGTTGGATTGTGTGGAGACTGATGCGTAATGACGCCGTACTCAAGTACGATAGACGATGATGGTTGCATATTCACCAGATGAGCCATGCATGAGAAGGGTGGATCGCGGCTGCTTAGTCAATAGGTTCGGTGGCCTCCTCCCTGGCCTCTTCGATACACTTTCCATTGAACTATAATTTCTCTCCTCTAACAGTCCGTCAACATGAAGCTGTAGAACACAAATCGCCGTGAGCGTCAATAGTGTCTCCTCTTCCTTATCCTTGTCGTGTTTTCCGCCTCTCATTCACCACCGCACGTTCTGTCCATCCACCTGGTAAATACTCTCACGTCTACCTAGGCAGGCAAGCGGCTGCCCCATTAATGAGGCCCGCACGCAGCCATTCATCCAGAACCGTCACTCTCATCTTCTCCTTTGACATCTAGCTATCTCTCCCTGTTACGTGTTAGAAATGGGAGCCTATCCGACACAGTCTTGACTTACAGTTGAGAGTTTGCGTGGTGCGGTGATACAGTAAGAGTTTTGCATCATCTTTTTGATGCTGGTTAGCTCTCTACCAATAGGTTTGCAAATCTCGTGCCATGAGCCGCACTTACATGTATATCGTAGGTCCCTGCCCCAAACTTGATCCTCAGCAGTGTTGCCAGTTTCGCCGGATCGATATTGCTTCCCGAGATCGACTGCGCTTCTTCAAGGTCCGACAGATAGTCGTCCTCATCATGCTCTCTTATCGAAGGTGAGGATACCTTGACGTATGCGATGGTCTTCGATGCTGCCATTGAGGTTGCTATTGGTACACCGTTTCAATCGTAGGAGAAGAGGCTTTAATCGTAGAAGAAGAGGCTTCAAGTAGGTCACTGTATTTATATCCTCTTCAGAGAGGACCTCGCACACTCTAAAGAGGCATATTCTAAGTCTGCAAACAGGCTGAGGGGGCGTGCATTGCCCTGTTTCGGCTAACTGGTCACAAACACCAATACTGCGCCACGTCCTTCGGAAAACAGACCTATTCAGTTGACCGGCTGAGACACTGTCGTACCAATCAAACACATCCGTTTAAAGAGGGGGCCAATTATGCAGCCACATGTTGCAGCCTCAGGCGATAGACTCGAAGGGGGCGGTTACCAGGCGACTGGCCGCTCAGCCTTGTGCGGCTCGAGGTCCTTCACCAAGGTACCTACTTATAACCACGCGCTACGCCGTAGGGGCTGTTTGGAACCTCAGACAGTTATCTTTGTCTAGTGGATAATGCCTCCCTTGATCGATATACACGTGTTCGGGCCAAAAGAGGCATGTCGGGGTCCGGTCAAAGGCTCCGCCCCTCCAAACCTACGGAACACAGAACAATGTACAGCTCACTCTGAAGGCCAACACCCGCGACTGCTGAGTGAGACAGCGAACGAGCTCGCCCCATCAAACTTGTCGCTGTCTAACGTGTCGGCATCTGTTTCGTGGCTTCCCGTTCTTGGGCCTGGGCCTACCTCGCCACAGCCTGCGAAGCGATCAGAGTCAAGTGGTCATGGCCTCAGCAACAGTGGTTCTGGATTAAATCAACACCCAACCACTCCATACTCCGCTCCACGTCGTGACTCCATTCTTAAGTCATCGGACGATTACGCAGATGATGACGACAGCCCTCGGTCTTTCCGTAAGTTACAGTCATCAGGCTGTGACTCGACGGCCATCGACTCGCACCCAAGCACAATCGCATGGCTGAATGCGCCACCTCATGGCTCGCCATCTTCGTCCATAACTTCGATCGATTCCCATCGAGCAGGCGTTCCCTCACTCAACGAGGACACAAGAGCAGGGGCAGAGGCCACGCAATGGGAGAGTGGTGAGGTATGCTTCGTCCTGAGAACCTATAGCTGGATCTATCTGACAGAAGTTCCTTTAGCCTGCCCTAATCGGCCACGCTCGCTCCTTCTCGCAAGAGTCATGGGATCCTATTCGAGGCTACACGTCGTCACTAGGCCCTCCAGCCTTACGAAACCTTACTGTCTCACCGAAACTCAGTGTCACAAATATCTCAGACGCCGGTGATCAGCAGCAATTGCTTCAAGAACGCATCCATCAACATCCAGAAGACTCATTCGACGAAGACTTGAAGCAGTCATTAGCCTCGTTGCCACCTTTAGGCGACAAGTATGAATTAGAAGAGGAGATTTGGAATGCACGTCAGGAGACGGGCGACGGCAAAATATTCATCTCCAAGGCCAAACTACGCCATGTGATAACGGTCGACGCCGTGACACGAGAACTAACAAGAAGTTCGACAACCTTTGATCCGCCACTGTCGCCCGATGGGATCAAGTCCTACGCGAAGACGGTTTGCGTAGAAAAGGAAGAAGTACAAAGAGGAAAGACGAAAATCACATCTTTCCGAAAGATCTTTGCACTCTTGGTGCTAGTCGAAGCAGTTTCTTCTATTGTCGACTTCGTGGAAGGAAAGGTCACTGATCAAGATCTACCCTTGACACGAGTGAAGTCTAAAGGGACCGGTAAAATCTATCGCAAACGCGACCAAACTCAAGTTCCTCCGCGCTGCTTCAAAGGCTGGTCAACTATGAAGCATGAGAACTTCCAACGCTATCAATGGTGGCTCCTTGCAACGTATTTCTCGCCGCCCGACGATGACGGTGTGGTCAAGAACTACAAGCTTCGAGATGAGCATATCCTCCCTTTTGTCATCCTAGAGAATACCTTAGGTCACTCCATTGACAAGACTGGTGGTTACGGAAAGGTTATCATGGTGCAAATACCCTCAGACCACCACAACTTCAGTGATAAACGGCTCTGCGAGCGCGGTTTCGCCATCAAGCAACAGATCCATGACGAAAACCGCGAGGCTTACAAGAGAGAGATAGACATATTGATGAAGTTCAGTGGCGGGCGAAGTCATCCGCATATAGTTTCCTTGCTCGCTACGTACGAGCAATTCAACAGATTTCATTTGATCTTCTACCGCGCAGAAGGCGATCTCTTCGACTATTGGAGGGAGCTCAAGCCACATCCGTATATCGACCATAGCAACGTCATCTGGTTTGCCAAGCAGTGCAGCGGACTTGCCGAGGGCCTGTCGAAGCTCCACAAGTTGCTATCGTTCACCAAACCTCCTGCCAAGATCGAGGAGGAGCAAATGGAAGATGTGCATGGTACGTTGTTCCCATAATGGTGATGAAAGTTTGGCAGCCTGCTCTGTCGCGACTTTGTGGAAACTATCTGGTATCATAATAGCTCTTTACATAGCTAACATATTATAGACACCATCGATGATGTTTCCACTCGATTGGTTAGGTTCGATATAGAACCACTGAGGGATCGTGTTGGCACAGACTCATCTATACTTTCGAACGGCGTAAAAGAGCGTCCTACGAGCCCGTTCAAATCCCTTGATGATCTTGGTGAACACGACCCGCTGCCGTGCGGCCACCAAAATCACGATTCTGGCAATGCACGGAAGAAAGTATACGGTCGACATGGAGACATCAATCCCAGCAACATCCTTTGGTATGACGATGGCGATGGCGACGGTGATGACGACGGTCGAACTTTGCAGGGGACTCTCAAAATCACCGACTTTGGACAAGCAGAGATTCACTCATTGCTGAGCAAGACTGACCATCGCGAAGTGCCCAATACACTGACATACCGACCGCCTGAATGTGACCTGCCCGATTCGGTAATTCGACAAACCTATGATATTTGGTGTTTGGGTTGCGTGTACCTCGAGTTTGTAACCTGGTTGCTGGGAGGCCATGAGCTCGTGTTGAAATTCGGAAGGTCAAGGTCGATCGATGACTACTTCTGTCGATACGCGACTACGGACACATTCTACGAACTGGAGAAAGACCCTGATACCCAAGGGATTCGCGCCAAGGTCAATCCCAAGGTTACTGCCGTGTGTTGCATGTTTCCAATGATACCATACTCCGCTAACAATATGCAATAGTTTATCCATGAGCTACATCGACACCCAAATTGCACGTCTTATGTGCACAAAATACTGGATCTGATTGAATCAGGCATGCTGGTAGTCGACTCCATGGAACGAAAGTCTTGCGTAGACGTCTGGCGATCATTAGACACCATGTATGGCGAATGTTGTCGCGATGGAACATATGCGACGATGGGTAACCCTTTAGTGTAACATGAAACCGACTGCTTCATTTTTTCAGCACTATATGACGTTCGACATGGAGCAGGCTATACAAGAAGATTTGCCATGTCCAAAGTCAGAAGCTCCGGCTGTTCAGCCCATCGCATCAACAAGAAGACGATCGAGCCGCCCACTCAGACTCATATCTCCTTGCCTCACTTGACGTCAGAGGTTGAATTTAGCTTAACGGAAGGGGGTATTATATCATCGACGAGTCTGAATATGCCTCGAGTTACACGTTCGAGGGAGTTTCTAAATCTAGGCCATGCTTGAGACGCTTTAGAGTGGCATGTAGTTGTTCTTATCCATTGGATCTCGATATCGACCCGAGCCAGTCGCACATGATTCGAGCTCTCAGAGCAGTATTGAATATCACCTGGGTACGCTCGGCATATGTAGTGAGGCTATGCGATGACGAAAAGCAAACATATTGGTTACCTTGCGTGTCGTGTGTGAATTGCTTTTTCGCCCCTTACCACTCGGCGTTCATGTGCTTCAGGAAACAGGTGGGTTCCATCTGCAGCTCGCCTGTGGGGTCCAATACTTGCTGCAGCCATCACCCGCTTTGGGTCGTGTTCCCGTCTTTTCCACCCCCGAGCTGAGCATCATGGACAAGGCTGAGCTTGACCGCAGCATGAACATCCAGGGCACCTCTACTATCATTTGCTAGTCTTAGCGATGTGGCGCACATCCATCACAATTCGGATTCCAGCGTGCAAGCGGCTCTGCAGAGTAGCCATAGGCCATAAGGTGTTACGTGTGTCCATGAAACCTGGCCTTGTCAACCCGAAGGATCGATCCTGGAAGACTGCGATTTCGCCTTAGACAATAACTTCTCAAGATCCGGCATACTTTGTATACGCATGTTTGTATCAAACTCAAGGATTACATACGATTCGGACCTGCGCGATGCTCGACAATGCGGCCTTGGCCTTGGTGTGCTTGTTCATCATTCGTTACGTATATCTGGTGCGGGGAACCACTGCGCGTACGATCCAACCGACCCGACCCGAGAGCCTAACCAACAACGAAGAGAGACACACCGAAGCACCCACTCCAGCGCATAAACAGGAAGACGATGACTTGAATAGCCTGATTCTGCCCGAAGCCTCAGGCTCCGATCTAGGCGATGCTATCCTTAATAGATTCGTAATAGCAACGTTCCACGATCCAGACCGCGTCTATCTTCCCGAAAATGCGATCAAGGAGCTTATTGTCCAAGGAGCGATCGAGCAGGAGTTGGCCAAGATTGAAAGATGTCCAACTGAGTACACCGCTCGATGGAATCATGAACGGCGGTCTCGCCTCGCTACATGGATTCGTAACAATGCTCGCAAGGTATTCGCTATCGTTATTCGTTGCGACTTCGAGCCATTTCCATTGCTACTAGCAATGGTTGTTTTTCAAAAACATGAGTTTACTGACGAGAGGCTACCAATGGTGGATAAGGTGCCAGGTCAAGATATATTTCCTCCAGGGATCTGGTATCGCCTCAAGATCGACCACTTCCAAGAGAATCAGTGGAAGTTTTTAGCTCCAGTATTCATCCAGCAAGAGTACAACTATGATCTAAAACCGCAATGTATATTCCCATTCGTTTCAGACGGGGCAATTCCGAAAGATGGCGCTTTCAGTTCCGTATATCGAGTCACTATACACAAAGATCACCATGAATACCCGGAGATCCAGCAGGTACGTTAGCAGTCGCATAAACCGAGTTGTATTTACCTGAACTTCTAATTAGATGGCGCTCAAGGAACTCAAAGTGCCGCAAGGGGGAGAGCAAGCTGATGGAACCGACCGGGCATGGAACTTTGAAGCTACAGCTCTAGAAGCCATACGAAAACTCAACCATGACAACATTGTGAAATGCATAGCAGCTATCCGAAGAGGCCGCAGCCGCTATTTCATGTTCCCTTGGGCCGATGGGGACAGCTTGCGTGATTTCTGGACCGATACACCACGAGAGGCTCCGAATGCATGCATTGTCGAAGACACCATCAAGCAGCTTAGAGGCATTGTTGATGCTCTGGACCGACTTCATAACTTTGACGGCGGTCGTCCAAAAAACGAAAGTGGTGTCAACGGGCTGACAATAAAGCTGAATGATTCGGGCGTTGTGGAATCGCACCTGAGCGTCGGGAATGATGTCGGTAGCGAGGTGGATGAGTACAAGAACGCGGAACATGCAGAGTCCATCAGACATGGCGACCTAAAGCCAGAGAATATCCTCAGATTCCTTGGCAATGGATCCAAGTTCAGGCTAGGAACTCTCAAGATTGCAGACATGGGCCTCGCGAAGCGACATGTAGTGGCTACGCAAGAGCGAGGAAAGGCGACAAGCACTAGATACGGTACCCGACGATACGAGGCGCCTGAGACTGTGATCGGTGAGAACGCGCGTTCCCGGCTCTACGATATCTGGTCGATGGGATGCATCACGTTCGAGTTCATTATCTGGATTTTGTATGGGAACAACGAGCTGAATAACTTCTACAAGCAGATCGAGGGGAATGCGCAACAAATTTGCCAGTATTATGAGGTCTTGGACGCGAGCGTCCCAGAGAGCGCCAGAGTTCACCCTGTTGTCCTCAAGTGGATGGATCACATCCAGAACAAAGATCCGGAATGTTCAGCAGAGAGTGCTTCAGCAATCAAAGATCTACTCAAGATCGTGCGCGAGATGTTGCTAGTTGTCAAGCTGCCTCCTGCAGCACTTGAGCAACCTGTCACGCACTATCGAGCAACCGCCGCGCAGTTTCGAGATGCACTTGATGGCATCCTTAAAAAGAAAGATATACGTGGTTATATGTTCACTGGCAAAGACCGCACCAACGTCCGAACGCCAACCTTCACGGCCCCGATGTTGTCGCCGAACAGTGCGAATCTCCCAGTAAGCAACCTACAGCCGTCAGGGCCGCTCAAGAGTGGTGTACTTGGCCGGCCTCTCGGTGCCGACTACACCCTCCCACCTCTCAAAGATTGGGAGTTCCAGATCGATAACGACTTTGCCGGCGAAGTTGTCGGAACAGTCGGTGTGCAAGGGCTCATCCCACAAACGCGTCTTACTCATAAACTCTGTGCTCTATGCTCAGCACGAGATTTCCTGAAAGGCGGTTTCAGCATCGAGGAGCAGGTATCTGTGCTGAAAGATCGCGCGCCAAACTGCGATCTCTGCAGAATGTTGTACGACATCCACAACCAAGCCGAAGACCCCAAAGGTAATCGGGCGATATTCCA
>JAESFQ010000166.1_pt1 | contig 23555 bp, 22 predicted proteins | sample 9269431 | NCBI WGS metagenome assembly JAESFQ01 (sample SAMN14502588, study PRJNA617103) | algae metagenome | isolation source: Plectolyngbya sp. WJT66-NPBG17 and co-occurring heterotrophs from well... | place: USA: Mojave Desert, Joshua Tree National Park, California | collected 2006-08-06 | reverse complement strand
TGTTGGTGCTAGCGCGTTCGGCTTAGTCATTCACCCCCCTTCCCGTCCGTGTGAAACTCATGGCTGGAGTCTCAGTGCAGGCGTGAAAGGTCGCCAGGCTGCATCATTTTGCATTAAGGCTCGTAGAACATGACTTCATCGATAACGGCGGCACCTAAGCCAAGGGGTGTAGCCATCCTGCTCATTGTGTCTACGACTGGTACCCTAGTCCGCCTGGCAATGTATCGAAATGCGGCACCGCCATCTACCAACGGGCGAACCAAGACTATATAACATTCTCCTTCCACTCACACCAGATTCGGTGTGCATTATCCTTGAGTTCAACTCAGAGTAAAGTACTAGCTTACTCAACGGCTACAGATACAAGAGCCTGCAAGATTTGCGGAGCCGAAAAGTTTCTTCCGTTCGTCCCGAATCTCACTGATATGTGCCATATGATCTTCAAAGGCGCAAGATAAGGCTGGAATGCTCAGCCTTAAGTTCTTTCGCCCTGGTGGCGCCTGGCCTGCATGCGCCTTTCTCTGACGTTGGGTGGCACGCGAGCGGCTGCCCATCAGCAAAATAGATTCCGAGAGGCCCACAAACCGTAGGCTTTCTCTTGTCTCAAGAGGCAACAGACCCACTTGTGGAACTAAACACGAGCACTGGCACAACAGCGGGCACTGTTCGTCAGTTGATTATGTGGCCCGCTGATCTTCGTCGTTACCTGAGATTGCGCCAGCCATCATGAGATGCTCACACCGCCAGCGTGGACTATGCTTCCTCATCATTATACTTCTCAGCCTGATGTTGACGCAGTTGCAATCGATCGTTGCATGGGAGCTTCTTCACGCCCACAAGCGTCGCGGCATCTTGTGGTTTATCCGCAGCGAAGCCCATCGAACCTTACTATTGGTTCTAAAAATATACCTCACACAGCGGGGACCACCCAAAAACCGCCGAACTATTATGACTGCAGGCCTCGCAATACGGGCCCTAGCAACGAATAATCGGAGGCGCAGTGTTGCGCGAGCCAAGCTAACGGCCATTTACGCAGCTCCGCTCTCTGCGCAAGGGCTTGAAACGGGCAGATCGGTTATGTGCTGCTGCCAGCCACACAGTAAAGTCGTACCGCGCGCCGGGGTCGCGGCATGTTGCTGATAATGGAGGGACGCTGTCCCACGTCGTTACGAGGGGGTGATCTTACCTCTCGTTTTATTGTGTTGTTCGTGCCCACTGTCCCAGTTTCCCCAACCTCGTTTGTTATTGTTGGTATTTTTTCAGGCCTCCTTCGTTTCGGCTGAACGACCTCAAAAATATGACTGCTGTGGCGCAGAGTCGTCTCCAAGATGACGTACATCCACTTCTGAGGCATCCACGGCCGATTAAGAGGGATACTGCCAAAGCGCAACGCATGCTTGGCTTGATTGCGGATTCCGAAGAAGCTCTAAAAAACTTACAACGCGAGAAGTCGGTAACAACACGATGGCTAGAACGACCGATGTACGAGCATTTGGAGGTCTCGGATGTCGAAGAAGAAAAAGACGAGCCTCCAGAGGTAATTAAAGAGCAAAAGAGAGAAGTCGTCGAGGCGAGAGTGATGGAGGATAAGCCAACTGAGGAGAAGCCGAATGAAGACAGCGACTCCGACTTGTTGGACAAATGGACGAATCCGAACCGTCCGACATCATCCTTCAACCCTGAGGAAACATTGAGGAAGCTCCCGGAGACGGCATCAAACACGGAATTCGAAAAATCCTTCAGCAAGCGACGACCACTGCCACTCGCACGACCGATATCGTACAATGCGCAACACCTGCTATCGCCTGAATGGATTGCTTCGCCGGCCACGATGAGCCCCAATACACCAGGCCAACGACCGGTATCATCGTCTCTTGACAGTCCGGACAAGCCAAGGAGCAGTTTCTCTTCACGAGGCAGTTGTGAATGCGAGAGGTCACGACTACATCCTACACAGTGGACGTATCCTCCGATCAACGATGTAAATAGCCCAAAAACGCAACGCCCCACCTCATACCATCCCCAGAGCTTCACTGCACTCGACAGCCCACCAATACAGTCGCGGCCACGACCCACATCTTTCGCAACCTACCACCAACGAAATCGCTCTGGCACTAAAATTGCCTCCTCGCGAGGACTACGAAATAACAGTTACCCAATGAACTACTCACGACCCATGTCAGGGAGTGTACCTAAGGCTGTAGCAGGGGAGAATATTGAGAATGATATGGTGTATCAACAGTACGGAGATGACGAAGTCGGTCCGCCTACGCCTGTTACATCCTCGAAACTTGCGTTTTCGCCACCACCAGTATTCTCGGCAACGTCAGCAACACCAATACATACCACGTTAGATGTTTTCGAGGCCAACGAGGAAAAGAGCAAGCCAGAAAAGAAGACCAAGCACAGATGGTCAACCATACCGCAAGCGTTAAAGAACTTTGGAGCTAGAAGGAGAGACTCTTCAGCCACACACGAGCAGCCGAAGTTCACGACCGTAGTCGAGGATCTGCGAAGGATGAATCTCACGCAGGAAAATCTGCACGTCTACGAAACCGAAGTCAACCAAGACCTAGCAGCATCCAAGCATTTGTCAACTGTCGACCTTATTCCGACACCAACCTACTCTCCTTTCGACATGAACGTCAAATCCGCGCACATCGAAGCACCACTACCAGCACCATTTGCGCCCTGGGCCGATGGCCCACCAAGTCCCGCCGCCTCAGCAGACCGACGCCGCAGTAGCGGAAACTCGTTATCACCAAGCACATTGCCCTCCCGGCTATCCGTCGAAAACGTACCGCAAGTACGTCCCGTATCGATGCAATCACAACGCAGCAGCATAGTCGCCCTACCTTCTCCGAACATAATCTGCACAGCTCCCCGACAATATCAACGCCCTGCCTTGGATCTCTTTACTAGCCCTCGGGCAGGAACACCTAGTTCCCGACGCAACACACCAGCCACTGAACGCACGTGTATTATGTGCAAGACGGCTAGGCCGGTGTTCGAGTTCAGTGACCGGAGGATTACAGCGAATTGCTGGCATGAACCTGCGACTTGCGTTGGGTGTTTGCAGGCGTGGGTCAGTCAGTGTGCGAGTATGCATGGACTTGACGGATGTACGTGCCCCGAGTGCGGAGAACGTATGGCTAGGGGAGATGTAGGAGCTTGGGGAGAGGTCTCGCCAATTTGAGCTGATGGTATACCCTTCCTTCCCAGGGCAACTTTACGAATCTATTTCCTTGTATATATCTTTAAGCATGGTAACGACTGTATATTCTTCCTCGTCTGTCGACACAGTCATCTTAGGTAGCCTTTCTTTTGTACTAGCTCGAGTGCCCTAACATAATGTGTTCAATATATAATTACTCGTCATTGTTCATAGCTCGGTGTCTTGCATGTCCTTTCTCCTATTGTCCTCCCCCTTCCAACACCAGTCAGCACGTACAAGCTTCCGCTTTCCATTCACACACGTACGCCTCGGCTGACAATTGTAACAAGACATGGTAGTTCGAATCGCAACTGTGGGGCCACAACTGTTTAGACTTCCGGTAAGAGTTATTCGTACCGATGAAACGAAGGCGCAAGGGTCCTGTCAAAATCGCTGGAATTTTATGCACGAGACGGTAGCGAAACCTTACAAATGTTGCAACACGTCAGCTATTCCTCAAACGAGACAAACGGTAAACTTAATTGGTATCCTCGTATCGATAAGCTCATACAGAATCGCTACATTGAAGAAACTCGCTCAAAGGTGAGAAGAAACAGAAAGGGCCTATACCCGCCCATGCACTATGCAAACAAACTCCATGCTATCGAACCAGTGTTTTGATGTTTCCCAACAAGTTTACTGGATGTTGGCCGTTGCAGCGACCCAGGGAGTGTCGCGCGTGGGATCAAGCTCTGTCTGGACGCAGACGGTCAAGAAGTTGTGCCAGCCTTCTGTGGTGCCCGCAGCGAGACCAGCTCGGATGTCCGCACTGCACTGGGTGGTAACGAACCAAGCTGCGGAGCCGAAGCTCTTCTCGTCGTCACTGTTTACAAGGGCGAGTACCGCATCTAGACCGGCATCTCCGCCTGCGGCTTTCGCCTTTGCGACGGCATCTGCGCCAGCAACGGCGGTAGCGTACTTTTCGACGAACGGTGGCATGGCCATCACTAAGCGAAGGTAAAGTCAGTTTCTGCCTCAGGCGCAATACATCTAGCGGGGTTACCTACTTCGTGTGCCTTGTCCAGGACGGCCTGGGAAATGGTTCTTCTTGTACTTGAAGTTTCCGCTCTCGAAGATTTCATAGGCGACTATGGCGGCCTTTTCGCTCTTGGAGGTGATCTTGTATGTCGCAAAGGCCTTGTTGAGAGCGGCGGCTGCTTGGGTTGCATCTGCGCATTCATCCGCAAATGGTGCACCGTCGCAGGACTGGGTGGCGGGAGCGATGGCGATCAAGTTGGCGGCGGTCAAGCTTGACCCGGTTTGTGGGGCCTCGTTGTCGCAGTCAGGGATAGGTGCTGCGAAGGCGCAGAGTGCAAAAGCGCTTGCAAAGAGGATGTTCTTCTTGAAACCCATATTGGTGGTAGGTCGGTGGATGAGAGGAATTTGTGGATCTAGTATAGGAGTCCTTTGATGAGGCTGAGGTTGGAGTGTCGAGATTTTGGGGGCTGAGTCAGATTGGGAGCGGTGTTCTTAAGTACGAAGTAATACTCAGGGAGTATTGATTGTTGACGTTATAATGAAGTTGTGAAGTGAATGGCGGGAACAATGCTTTTGAATGAGTGACGTTGAATAGAAATCGCTTCAGCCCTGCAGAAACTTGTGATCTAAATAAGGGATTGGGAGACCGTGAGGAGGCAGTGTAGTGGAGGAAGGAGATGACCATGATATAGGCGGTGCGCCTAAGGGCACTCTTTGACGTGCGCCGTCAGCAGGAGAGTCAGGAACCCGTCTTACCATGACCCCAGATCAACGAGAAGTGACTGCCAATCATTACTGTACGAGGTGACGGACAATTCACGTGAATACGCGTTGTGCGACTGTGATTGGATGTGCGCCAACGAGCAGCCGGGGATGTTTCGAAACGTGAAACGGCCGGAACCAAGCTTTTGCCAATACCATTCGCTGGGAGTCAATAGAGCTTCTAGTACCAGTACAACAAGATTAAAAGGTAGTTTCGCAGCATAAGGCCTCCGACAATGGGCCAGAATGGGGGGCTGTGGTTCGTTGACGGTGTAAGGTTATTGCGTCTTACGAGCGCTCGTGTCTCAGCCCTGGCCCGCCCGAATGTGACAGCCGTAAGCAGGGCGGGATGTTTGCGCCGCTTCAGCGCTTGGTCTCTCTGCACAGCAGCTGAACTCCCCACAAGACCATCAGTTGCGCTTTACCCAAGGCCTACGGCTATTCTTCCGCCTTCTACCGCTGCGGAGTTTGTAGTAGACTAACTCCGCCACCTTTGCAATGCTCTGACATCATGCATTTGCGTTAATCCGCGGGTGTGCCCCGCATAAGTTCCTGTCCATGTCCTGCCCCTCATCACGCTTCAATTCCAGCAATTGAGACCCTACTCACCGAAAATTACCCTTCAGCAAAAATATCATATTCTTCCAAGATGCCTGCCGTCGAGACTAAGTTTGACCCCAAGGAGTGAGTTGCATGTCAATTGTTAGGGCGCAGAGCAGTATGGCTGGTTGAATTGGTTAAACCCGACTTGCAGCTTCATGTCCTGTGTTCATTCTTATGCCCATTCAACCCAAGCATTGGCTAATGTATTCTCAGCATGCAGTTCCGTCGCCTAGGACCTGCTGGACTAAAGGTGTCTGTCCTCTCTCTGGGAGGCTGGTTGACCTACGGTGGGACTCAAAAGGGTTCCATTGTGAAAGACTGCATGCAAGAGGCTTGGAACCACGGCATCAACTTCTTCGATACTGCAGAGGTCTACGCAGCCGGTGAATGCGAGCTTGAAATGGGAAAGGCTTTCAAGGAGCTGCAATGGCCGCGTGACGAGTACGTCCTGTCGACAAAGGTAAGCTCGAGTTGGTTTTACAATACCACAAATAGGCTAACGGTGCTGGGAAGGTATTTTTTGGAACACAGAGAAAGGAGCCAAACACTAGGTAAGATGAGCGCTTTGCATTTCTTCACCTGACTAACGGATATGTAGGGGCTTGTCCAAGAAGCACATTGTCGAGGGCTTGAAGAGCTCCTTAAAGCGTCTTGACCACTCCTATGTCGACGTTGTCTTTGCTCATCGCTATGATCCTGAGTATGCAACAGTCCGCTCTCTTCTCAAGTACGTACTAACGTATCTTTAGTGTTGGAATGAAGGAGATTGTGGAAGCTTTTACGCAGACCATCCACATGAACATGGCATACTACTGGGGTACTTCCGAATGGTCTGCGGAGCAGATCCAGGAGGCATGCGATATTGCCGAGAAGTACAACCTCATCGCCCCCATTGTCGAGCAGCCTCAGTACAACGCTTTCCACCGTGAGCGCTTCGAGAAAGAATATGCTCCCCTGTACAAGAAGTACCAATACGGCACGACTATCTGGTCACCTCTGGTAAGAAGGCAATGTACGAACTGCATGTGAGACGCACACTAACTTTATGCACCAATGTTTAGGCGTCAGGCATGCTGACTGGCAAGTACAACGACGGCATTCCCTCTGACTCGCGATTCGCAACGAACCCTGAATTCTTCAAGAACTCAATCGAGGCGTTGAAGAGCGACGAGGGACAGGCTAAGATCAAGAAGGTAAAGGAGCTGACCAAGATTGCCGAAAAACTGGGAGGTAGCACGACTCAACTCGCGCTTGCCTGGGCCGCAAAGAACCCGAATGTGTCTACAGTCATCCTTGGTGCGACGAAGCCAGAACAGGTCAAGGACAACTGTGGCGCTCTCAAGCTGCTCGAAAAGCTGACACCAGAGGTCATGGAGGAGATTGAGAAGATCCTCGATAACAAGCCGTAAGGTGCTCCTATACGACTATAAGGTCTGGTCAAAACCCGCACCGATTGCCCAATGGAACTAGAGTAGACTATGTAGCATAATGATGATTAGCTCATCAGCCTCGAGTATGTTGAGCGGGGCAGTAGATGTTGAGTTGCTTTCTAACTGCTTCCTAACGATATGTGTCGAACTGCCCAAGTGCGTGCTCCGTGGGCGTATACATAGGCGCAATGTCGGAGGAGGTCGATTTGAAGGAAATGTAGCGATTGGCTGCCCCGCAGTTTCCGAGGTGACGGAACGGAGAGGATGCCGCCTCTCTGAGTGGATAGCTGTTACACGATCAAGTGTGGTAGAGGACGACGCACCCGCCACAGGAAATAGGGCTCCCGAGACTTGTCGGGCGGTCGAGGTGCGCCAAGGGTGGCTACGGCACCTCTCCATGCAACCTCAGCCCGCTCGCTATGCATCATCGTTCGTGACACTTAGTCATGGGATTTGACGCGCCGGCCCTTTCTTTTTCGCACTGCACAGCTGGAATATTACGCGTCGCATGGCGCCACTCGACGGCGAGCCAGCTGCAACCTTGGAAGCTCTAGACCGGACAAGCTACAGAGCCGCAGACTCCAACCGCTAAACACCAGCGGATCACAAGCTGCTTCCGCGCAGTGGCTCTGATTGATCCAAAGCCTGTTCGGCTCGATCTTTGTGCACTGACCGCTTCGTCTTCCAACCTCCAGACCCGGGGTCATGCAGATTCCAAATTGCTAGCTGGGGCTGTGTTCTCGCCGATGATCTCGACCGTGTAGTGCATTATTTTGTGTCTGGCTTGCTACTAAATCGCGTTGAACATCGCACTGCAAGTGTGAGAGTTTACCCTGGCACGTCCTCCCAGACCAGCTTGCCCGCTCCCGTGCTACATTCCACTCTGCGACGCCAAGGGCACCATCGCCTGTCTCAATTGCATCGGCACCTCGTCGCCCATCACAATCGCCTCTTCCTCATCGCCAGCTTGCTCGACGCCAAAGGACAAGATACTGCACCTCGGCAGCATTGAGACGCAGACGTAAGCCTCACGCCTTCTTGCTCAGTCACCCCACCACCACCCGCACGCGTCCAACCGCCGTTTGTCTAATCGTCGTCTTGGAGTGCCGACGATACTGACTTTTGTACGTTTTGGATGTGCGCAGGGGTTCATAGTCGACCTGTGGACTGACCAGTCTTTAGCGCATCCTTCACTTGACTTCGACGACTTCGCACTTGTCCGCCCTCTCGGCGCCGAAAGAGAGAACCGTCCAACCCTCAAGTGTGCGTCTTTATCAATGCCGCACACATAGCATGGCCACTACTATCAAAACCGATCCCTCCTCCGGGGACGCCAACTATCGCAATAATAGCAGTGGTAAGCAAACTCTCTCTTGGCATTCTCCATTGCTTTAATTCTTTGCTGTTTTGACGTGTTATGTGTTTTGCCTCCGCTTCGCGACTCCTACACTTCGCTCTTGGCACGCAAAAACACCCTCCATTATTGGTGCACGCCCAGAAACACTCCGCTGTGACAAGACCAGTCCTGTCATGGCAAACTCTGCCCGTGTTAGCATGAACATTGCACACATGCTCTGCGGCTTGCATGCATGCCGGCCGTTGGCAACAACGCATGAATGACGCCCCAGCACACGAACGCTTGCGTGCCTCAGCCGCTACAAGGCTCCGCAGCTACTACATATACATGGCTGGACTACTCTTATTTCTCATCAAAGTCATCACAAACATATATACATAATATTCCTCTTTTGTTTCCTTAATCATTCACATAATATCGCACCATCATGTCGCATACTCGTTATATGTCCTGGCCCAATGCGCATACGCTGACCATGGCGCCCACCTACCCTCCATCCCGCGCTACCAACGAGTACCCCTCGCCTGCTGCTTCTCGTCGACCTTCCGAATGTTTCTCTGAAATGAGTATGAACAGCAGCAGGAGAGGCAGCTTGGCTGGATTTGCGTCGGACATGGAGAGTACTGGGCAGTGGCAATCTGTAGGCAGTGAATCCAAGAGTCCTCTGGCGCAGTTTGGATTCTTCAAGAGTCTGACCGACAAAAAGACAACGAGAGGTTAGTTAGCCAATGCATCGACCCGATCCGGTAGCTGACTTTTGTAAGATGGCCAACCACCAAAGAGAAGAGGGCCTAAACCGGATAGCAAACCTGCTTTAACACGACGACAAGAGCTAAATCGCCAGGCGCAGAGGTAATTCCAGCAAAGCCATGCACTATATCATGCACTGACTGGTTGTCAAGAACACACCGAGAGAGGAAGGAGCTATACATCAAGGCCCTCGAGCAGGAGGTGATCCGCCTCAAGGATACCTTTGCTGCTACGTCGAGGGAACGAGATGCTTATGCAGAAGAAAACCGGCGATTAAGAGAGTTGCTCATGGCGCATGGCATCTCCTTTGACCCTTCAAGCTCAGCGAGTAATGGCATGGGTCGTGTTGACAGCTCCGCTTATGGAAGCTCCACGGGCAGCGTATCAGGCTACGGGCCAGGATCAGCATCGACTGGTTATACATCGCCACCGACACACGGATCTGTCTCTCATGATGGGATGAATGGTCAACCTTTGACTCTGCAGCAACAAGCTCAGCAGTCTGGTCATCATCAGCAGCATGGACTCGACTATGATCAGATTGGCATTGACTTCGTTTTAACGTACGACCGATCGCCCTACCTTTCTCCTCCACCCCAGCAGTAATGCGCTTACGTCTTTTCTTCTTCATTCTTTTTGGCCTCTGTACGTTCTTCTTTATCTTTACAAGGTCTGTTCTGACGACTGCGTCTAACAGGCTCGAGCGACCTTGCATGGACCACATGCAATTTCTAATGGTACGCGCCCACGACGCCGATGAAAACATTAGCGGCCATGCGCTCATGGCCACCGCACCTCCCGATGCGCACATCACGAATTGCCCAGAGGAGAAGTATCCACATCAGATGCCGGACGTCAAGATGCCCGACTTGATGAAGCTTCTCGATCTAAGCAATCGTCTGCCCCTTGATGGGGAGATTACGCCTATTATGGCCTGGGCGAAGATCCTCCAAGACGAGTGCTTCAGGGATCTTTCCAAGGAGGACATTGAGCTCGTGAAAACGGAGCTCCTCGCCAAAGTCCGCTGCTACGGGTACGTTGCATACTGGTTGACTGAAACTAAGCTTTTGCTAATGATGTCTAGCTTTGGCGCTGTCCTTGAGGAATTCGAAGTCAGCGACGCACTAATGACTGTTCTTGCTGGCAAATTCTCGAATGGTCCCACGCCCGCATAATGTCTAGTCACGAGAACACAATACTAGTTATGATTTTTTTTGATAATATGTAATGTCATTCGCTCGATATGAATAATGCAAACATATGTCCAGACCTCCTGACCCTGAACATTATGATATGTGACATGTGCACCTTGGAAGGGTCCAGCCGCCCCGCACGCACCCACACGTGTCCGCCCCAGCGCGTCACCCTGAATCTGAAGCATTGCTGGTGAAACTACAATCGCTACACGTCGTCTCTAGCTCTATAAAACCTCCACATATACGCGTAGGCTTGACTTCCTAATCCTTCTGCCTCATTCCTCTCTGTGTTGCGCACAACGAAGCTATCGACTCGACCCCGCGCGGACCTTCACCTAGATCCAGACAACATGGCCGAACTGTCTCAGTACGACAACGACCCGACTATATACCTCTTCACATCCCTAACAGCCGGATCTTCACATATCGTCACCGCTACCTCCCGAATCGAGACAATTCTGAGAGCGAACAAGATCCCGTTTAAAGGAGTGGATACCGCGACAGATGAGCTCGCAAAGAAGCTATTCCAGCGGAGAGCAAGCGGGAAGAAGCTACCGTTGATAGTTAAGGAAGGATATGTCTTGGGTGTGCGTACAAGAGCCAGCGCATAGCTAGGATGGAAGGCTAATGTGTGTCACATAGGGCATCACAGAGATCGAAGAATGGAACGAGTACGACGAGATTCGAGAAGCGCTGGGCGTCACATCAGCCTTCACGCCCTTCCCTGCGAAACCCGGTCCCCCGCCTATGGCTGCGCCAGCTACGACCACGTCTTCCTTCGCGTCCTCGAGCACGGCTGCAAAGAAGGAGAGTGTCGTCACACCTAGCCTGGAGACAAATCTGGCGCTCCGTGAGCTAGGTGCTGAAGCTGCGAAGAAGGCCGCTTCTTTGAAGCCCGTTCCAAGCAACATCAAGACTACCAACCCATTGCTGGCAGAGAAGACTAACACACCGACCTCGGCGACGTCGAAGAAGAGCCCTACAAAACAAGACCTCAGTGGTATCCTCTCGCCGAAATCTGTCCCATTGCCCGAGACGCCAAAGCTTGCGACGCCTGCCACACCAACCGCTACTAAGACTGCGGCCACGACCGAAGATACGAAGGCAGCTGCCTCGACTGAAAAGGCGGAGGTCAAACCTGCTACCTCCACTCCAACAACCAAGGATACCAAGGGCGCGAAAGACACGAAAGATGTAAAGGCCGCTGCACCAAGCACGAGCAAAGACACCAAAGTAAAGGACATAAAGGCAAAAGATACAAAAGCAAAGGAGAGCAAGACCAAAGACATCAAGACAAAGACGATTACATCCTCCAAAGATGCAAAGTCAAAGTCTACAAGAAAACCCACAACAGGACTCTTCGGCCTCGGCAAGCCCGTCGCAAAGCCAAAGTCGAAACCCTCGAGCAGCAAAGACACGAAGAGCAAAGACGTAAAGTCGAAGACCACAACTGGCACAAAAGCTGCCGCGCAACCGAGTATTCCCAAGCTCTCGAATTTACAGAAGCCGGTCCATGCGCCCCCGTCTATGCACGACGATGCGAAGAACCCTGCGCTTAGTGCTGGGCCGATACGTTCAACAAAGAAGAAGGACGAAGAAAGTAAGGACGAGGAGGAAGATAGCGAGGAAGAGGAGGACGAAGAGGACGAAGAGGAGAGTTCCGAAGAGCAAGAAGACGATGCGGACAAACCAGCAAAGGCAGCAGCAGCCAAGACCCCAGTAAAAGCAGACGGAAAAGCGACTACAGCTACTAAGGAGAGCAGCGAAGAAGAAGAAGAAGAAGACAGCGACGAGGAAGAAGAGAGTGAGGAGGATGAGGACGAGGAGGACAGCGAAGATGACAAGAAACCAGCGCCGTTGGCTACAAAAGGCAAACCAGCGACGCAAACACCGCAAACGAAAAAGGGTGAAGCAGAGGAGAGTGAGGAAGAAGATGAAGACGAAGACAGCGATGAAGAAGATGAAGAAGAAGAAGAGAGCTCAGAGGAAGAAGAGGAAGAGGAAGAGACACCAAAGACGCAGAAACAAGCTGCCAAGGACGCGAGTAAAGCCGGCGTGAGTGTAAAGGACTAGGTAAGTGAGGACATGTGTGGATATTGCAAGTAAGCAAGTAAGTAAGTGAGCGCTGTATATAGTTTCTAGTCTAGAGTTGCAAGCACGTAGAAGAACAGTATATAATCCAGAGTGAACAGAATAGAACAGGACAATGCTGGAATATTCTATGTGCGAATAATCGACCAACCGACCTCATTAACGCCCATCGCTGGATGCTGCTGACTATACACAGTACAGAGAAAAAGTCGTGTCTAACCAAGATATCTATCTAACCCCCGTATATGCATCAAGCAGCGACATGCAAACCTGCCTTCTTCAAGCCATGCAGAAACTGCTCTTTTACATCGCCCCCTTCACCATCTCCATTTACACTGTCTTCGTCTTTCTTCTCGGCAGCTTCAGCCGGCGCATTGAGCTGGGCCATCATCATCTTCTCGACAGCCGCAATACCCACCTCCTCAGCTTTACTCAATTCGACAGCGCCACCCGCCACCGCCGCATCATCCTTCTTCTTCCCTTTGCCCTTGCCCTTGGTGCCCTCCTCAGTATCTTCACCTTGGACCATCTTATCCAACTCCAGTTTACTCACTCCCAAGGCGTAAATCTGCTCTTCAACCGTACCCTTGGTAACCAATCTAACGACTTCGACCTCCCTCGTCTGACCAACACGATGCGCACGGTTCTCCGCTTGAATGTCATCTTGGGGGTTGAAGCTTGAGTCGAAGATGATGACTTTGTTTGCGCAGGCGAGGTTGATTCCCGCGCCGCCGCTCTTGGTGCTGATCATGAAGAGTTGAATAGATTCGTCTTGGTAGAAGACGTCCATGAGGGACTGACGTTCCTGAATGGGTGTAGAGCCATCCATACGCATAAAGTTGATGTCGTGGTCGTCAAAGACCCAGCCGAGAATGTCCATGACGGATGTGAATTGTGAGAATACTAGGGCACGGTCGCCGTTTTCTTTGTACTTCTTCAGCAAGGCGAGGAGTGCGGCTACTTTGCCAGAGTCCATCCACTCCTGTTCTTTGAGCTCGTATTTCTTGAGCGCGCGGTACTTGGAGGCGAGTTGATGACACTGATAGTCTTGGTATAGCTGAAGTTCTTCGAAGATGATGTCTGGACTGCTTTGCGCAAACATGTCTTCCTTAATACAGGCCTTTGACATCTTTCGAATTATCTCGTCATTGTACCGGTAACGGAAGAGTAAGGGATGGATGGCTGCTTGTCGGAGCTTCATCATAACATTGGCGTGGTCTTTGACGGGGATGCCTGCCGCTCGGTCTTCAAGAATCTTGCGCTGCTTGGTCAACTGCTGGTTGTAAAGCGTCCTCTGGGTATCGGTGAGATCGCAGTACTCGACACGGGAAGTCTTCTTCGGTAGATGCTTGAGCACCTGTGCCTTCTTTCGTCGGAGGATAAAGGGCGTCAACATCGTGCGAGCGCGTTGGATACGCTGAGCAGAGAGCAAAGAGCTATGCGAGTCGCTCTCCATCGTTTTGGCTTTGTGCTTGAACAGAATCTGCAGCATCTCCTGAACCTCCTCCTGCTGATCGCCATAAAACACCTGCGGCATGAGGAAACCCAGAATCGACATGAGCTCCTGAAGACTGTTTTGAAGAGGTGTTCCCGTCAACAAGATTCTGCATGTCGTAGGAATCTTCATCAAACTCTTGTACCGGATCGTGTTGGCGTTTTTAAGCATGTGCCCTTCGTCAAAGATACATATCTCGGGCCTGCACTTCCTCAAGAATATATGGTCATCCTTCCTGAAGGTAAGGTCGTATGTGGTAATGATCACGTCGCACGTCCCCTGACGGATGTTCTGAAGAATGCTGTCCTGGTGGGAAAACCGCTCCGCCTGTGATCCATAGTACGGCGTAAAGTTGATCGTCTTAGAAAAGCGTTCAAACTCACGACACCAGTTCTCTAGTGTGGATCCGGGTACAACAATGAGCGCAGGCTTTCCGACGCCTTCTTGTTTGAGGTGTGACAGAAAAGCGATGATTTGGCAAGTCTTTCCAAGACCCATGTCGTCGGCTAGAATGCCTGAAGTCTTAGTCTTCCATAGGAGATCTAGCCAGTTAAGGCCTACGACCTGGTAGTCCTTGAGTTCGATATCATCGTTCATGTTCGAAGGTTGTTTCAGAAGTTTTGTGCGAGTGGCAGCTTTTCGTATGCTCTTAGACTCCGTATCGCTGCCGTTGGTGCTCCGAGGAGTATGGTAGCCTGAGTCGCGAGCAGAGTTCGTGTCACTACCGTCATCGATATTGGTGAGGTCGACTCCATCCTCTGTAGAAGCACCGAAGATATCAATGCCCCATTTGGCCATGCCTGCAACCATGGGCTTGCCCAAAGCCTCGCATTGCTTAACAACCGAGTCAATGGTGGAGTATGCATTCCACATTCCCTCGGTAGATTCCACAAGCCGTTGTCCGGTTGTTATACGCGGCTTGCGGGCCTTCTTCTTGCCCTTCTCCACTGGCGCAAGATCCACGTGAACCTTGCGAACAGCGTCAAGCGAAGCAAATGGACGCTGCTTGAAGATCTCCTTGATATCCTCCTCTTTGTGACCCGACAAGTCGACCATGGCCTCTACAGTACAAGTATTGAAGAAGTTCAACAGGGCACTCTCATCAAAATTATTCTCAGCCACCGAACCGCCTGCGTCCGAATCATCGTCGACAACAAGATCTGCGGCAATACCCTCGTCCTCATCGGAAGAGACGACAATCGGCGCCTCCTTCTTCGTTTTATGTTGCGGTCGAGCGGGTGGGGGTTCGGGGGAGGGCGAGAACACGGCTTTCTTGCGATCTTTTCCGCTCTTGAGTCTACGCTTCTGTTTTGGTGGCTCCTTCTCAGGACTGTCGATTGTGACCGGGCTATTCTGAGTGGCGCCCAACTTGGAGTACTTGTTCTGCAACGACTGTACAGGTTGCTTCAACCCACGCTGTGCCGTCTTCTTCACAACTGGATTTGAGGCTGTTCGGGCTACTCCTGGTCGGGGAGAAGACCGGAGCAGCTCATCCTCCGACTCCTGTTCCGCTAGATACTCGGAAGCATCATTGAAGTCACCCTTTTTCTTCATCAAAGCATCGTGGAGTTGCTTGATAGAGCGGTTCGGGTATATAGCCTGTAATCGCTTGACCTTTGTGTATATGCTCAAGTCATGAATATCTTGCATAGTCATCTCCTTGTCTTCCGTCAGGTCTATAGGTATAGCGCGAGAGGGACGCCCTTGCGGCTGCGTAGGCTTTTGTCGCTTGGGTGGTGTACTCGAACCGTATTGTTCTGCCGACCGTTTACGCGACTGATCGTTGCCATATTTATAACTCGACAGATCCCAAGCCGGCTTCTGCGGTGTCTCCTCAATCCTCGAAGTCATGGACATCTCGATCTTAGATAACGGTATGTTAGACCTATATTCCGACTCGTCTTCGTCGGGGTCGCGCTCGACAGGTGGATCGTCGGATGTGAGGTCGACAACTGGCTTGCGAACTGCTTGCGGAGGGAAGAATCCGGTGCCAGGCGGTGCCATTGGATTACTGTAGCCCCCGTACGGGCGTTGCGACTGCGAAGGCGACATGACGGGCGACGAGTATGGCTGAGGGGCGGGGGACGAACGCGGGACTTGTAATTGCGACGAAGAAGCGACGGGCTGGACTGGATGTGCGCGCGGTGTGACTATGAGCGTGGGTTGCGTGGTATCAGACGGCGTTGCAAAGAAAGGCGAGCGCTCCCCAAGGATTTGCGTCGGCTGAGTGACGTAGGGGTCCCGCTCGTCGTCGCTGTGCGAAGAAGCGCGCGTTGCGATCGGCGGCGGAGAAGACGACAGGATAGGATCGCGACGGTACATTTGTGTGACCGTACTGTGACAACGAGTTGAGTGGATGGCGGATGAGGTCGTGGTAGCGAATGTAATCGACTTCGCCGCTTCGTTCGCGGCGGAAGCAGTAGAACAGAGCAAAGACAAGACGCAGAAAACAACGGCTCAAGCGAACAAACAAAGGCGTGGAATACTGAACAAAGCAGCAGGCATAGCCGTGATAAACGAAAACACCTTGTAGCAGAAGAGCGCAGGCAGGGGAAAGTAGGGTCTGCCTTGTAGACGGGGAATAGCCAAAAACAATTCACGCGTTAAGAATACCACTTTACGCGTTGGAGCGAGATTCTTGAGCTTGGACCTTCCCCGAGCCTGAGCCTGGTTCAATTACGTTACTGGATTCGGCTCAGGGCCTTGTCCAAGTCCAGAACACCACGACATTGCAACGAGGTACATCTGCCAAACATGACGACCAGAAGAATTGTAAACGACGAGAAGTCGTCTATGGACTACGATGGAAAGGGTGCTCCCGAGCCGTCCAATACGTCGCCAGCGGTGCCATCGTGAGTCCCCCTTGTAGTCGGGTCACCACGGGCATAGCGCAATGGCTCACAAGAACCACAGATCTGTTATTTGGAAATTGATGAGCTTCACCTTTGCCATGATTACGCTGCCAATTGGCACGTACTTCTTTACCGTCAACTTTGTCTTCCAGGGTCAGTTGTTCATCATGTGTGGTGGAGTGCGAGATGTTAACTTTTGTCTAGGCAACGCAACATGGGCAGGTGGTTTAGCAGCACTCATGGCGAATGTCGTCTTGATCGCCTACGTAGTCATGGCTTTCAAAGATGACCAGGAGGAGATGCGTGAAGAAGCGCAAAAGTCGAAGAAGAAGTTGTAATGCTTGCGCTGTGGATAGGACTGGGGTATCGATGCATGCTGAGTGAAGGACCAGCTTTTCGACTGCGCAGACCATGCATAACCATCTGTTTTCAAGGCATTTGGCGTGGTCACAATACTGACTGGAAATACACATCCATAAAAACAAGGGCATCGAATACAACGTTGCTCATCAACCATTATGATTACCACATTACCAGCCGGCTCAACGAGCTAGCTTCTCTTGCAGCAGCACATCTCAAAACTACAAGGAGTGACAATGGCGGTATATAACGTTTCCACATCCCTAAAACGCCATGATAACGCCGGCATGCTGTATACGCAAGGTCGCGTGACAGCGATTCGACCAGAAGACTCCAGAGGTATTCATTCATCATCATGGCAAGCCCGCACCTTTCGTTGTCAGATAGATTCCCAAGAGCGCCGTTCGTAAAAGCTATTCGACATGTTCTTCCCTACTAATCGCTGACGGCCTAGTCTTTGCTGAACCGTCTTTTGAACCAGCTCTTGCGCTTCTCGCCTGCGTCGCTGTTCTTCTTGGACAACGTGTTTGGTCTCGTGTTCTCAGTGGCAGGTGGTCCACCACCACCCAGTTTGATCGGTGGTCCCTGGTTGGCGTGTTTCGGAGGCGGCGGTGGCATGCCGTTTTGTGAAGACATGCCATGAGCTGGCGGTGGTGGTCCTTGGGAGTAGTGACCCGGACCCTGTGCGTACTCTTCCATAATGGGGCTTCTTCCGAATCCATTGAATCCGTATTGTGCACCCATATCCTGTTGTGGTGGTTGCACGGGCATGCCGCGTTCAATGGAGCTGTTCTCGCTGTTGCTAGGGTCGTTGGAGTAGGGACCGTCGCTGTGGCTTCCGTTTGAGCCGTTGGTGTTTACCGTGTCGCGTGACTGTTGGTGGCCGTTCATGGGATAGACACCGCCATGGGCGTTCTGTCTGTTGTTCCAGCCCGGGTCGGACTGCATGCGATTGCCGTATCGCATCCGTTGTTGCGGTGCGCCCACAGGCCCACCGTTACCGTAGCCATCGGCGTAGCTGTCGCGCTGAGTTTGTCTTTGGGGGAAGTAGCCGCTCACGGATGAGAAGCGGTTCTGATCGTTGTATCCGCCGCCTCCGCCGCCTCCACCGCCGTAGTAGCTGCTGCGTCGGCTGTTGTAGCCGCTCATGACATCGGTCTGGTCGGCGCGCATGGATTGCGCGCGGCGTCTGTACTCGCCATCAATGGCAGCCTCGAAAGAGCGGATCGTGTCGAGTGGGCGCTCCCATCGCGAACGTGTGGGATTGGAGAGATCGGGATCGGCTGGGGACCATTAGATGACAATTGCACACGACGACGACGAGAACAAGACTTACCAATGGGGTTACCGGCCGAGTCGGTATGCTGGAAGGAGCGGAGCGACTGGAGAGTGGGCTTGGTGAGGGCCTCGGCGACTGGCGCAGGTTAGTATCGACACGGGATACGTGGTGGTAGTAGGATGGCATACTGGGCTGCTGTTCATTCATAGCGGCGTTGGGGTTCGCCTTTGAGTTTGTGGCAAGATGGCCTTCGCTGTACTTGTGCCTATGCGTTGGTGTTCGTAGTCAGTACATGCCTCACATGGCGTTCGTGCAGGGCCATTGCTCACTCGTGTTTGGAAGGACTCTTGGGACTCTTGGGGACGCTTTTGCTGCTTTTGTGGCTGTGAAAGCTGAGACCGCGCGGGCGCGATGGCTGCTTTGTTGCTTGCTCCATTCTTGCAACGACAGATACCCAGTTTTTTGGCGACTACGGCTACAATGAGGCTGGGAGCGGGTAAGTCGGTGGAGCGTGGGTATATCAGTGGACCAAGCGCAAGGCGTAGTAGCGATAAAGTGAGACGAGCGTTGTCGCAGAAGTAAATTGATCAAGTTGATGGAGGGTCAAGAATGGCGAGTGGATGCAGCGGTAAGAATCTGGGTGAATTGTCACGGCCGAAACTGGGCTTGGTACGTACGACGCGCGTAAGACTCCGACGGCGATGTGTTGGGTGCATTCGGAGCGTGAACTCGTCATCAAGCCATTGCAGCGCTAGTCCGATTGGGTTCTTGGACGATCACCATTTCTGAAACGCGAGATAGCGAACGAGGGTGCTCTTATCGCTCTGTGCTTTGCCTTTGCGCCATTGTCTCCCAGCTTCTCTGGACAAAGGTACTCGTGCTCCACATGTGCCTTCAGCTGCCAGAACATGAAGAGTAAAGTCCTGCTGCACCGCCTAGTCCATCCAAACGACCCTCGCATGCCCTGTTAGCTCCAGCAATTTTAGATACGTTCAATAGTCTTACTTCCCGAAACGGTCTCACGCCGGCCTAAATTTCCAGCCAAACACCAACCACCGCAAACATGCACCACTCACCTGTTCAATTGCATCCGACAAAACAACCTCCTGGTAATTGCCCAGCACTGCATAGTATGGCTGTCGCGGCGCTGCAGTCGCAAACACATTCGATATTCGTCCTGCATCCCGCACAGCCTCCAGCGAACATTCGCTCTGGTACACCACTGCAGACTAGCGACAAAGCGTGGAAAAAGCCCACCCGCAGTGTATCCGGACGCTGCACGAATTGGCAAATCTGCATTTGGCCGCTCTCAAACATGTAAAATACCATCTACGGCAGAAAAGTGCCATGTGGAACGCACAGGCGATCGTGACATGGATAATACGTGGGGAGTATCCACTACGAGCGCCATCAATGGCAAGCCACTTCCCAGCAAACGGCGACTTCTGGCCGCCGTTTATTCGACCTGCACAGTGCACACCACTTCACTTTTCGCGTGAACATGATCCTCATGCGCTAGTCACGCTTCATTCATTCATGATCCCTACTATAGTTTTTATAGCCCCTCGTATACGCTTATTCATTTTTTCACATCCCACGCCTAGCTGTGCGTAGGCATGTTAACCGACGCCTTTGTTGCGACAGCATCCTCACTCCTCCACAGACTCGTCACCGTCTTCAGTTGTGTGTAGAACTGGAGACCAGGCTTGCCGTAGAATGTGTTTGCACCGCCGCCTGCCACCGACTTTTTGTTACCAGTGAAGGAAAACATGGGGAGCTGCATGCTATTAGTATTTCATCCATCACTCCTCGGTCCAACAAAACTTACAGGGACGGGAATAGGCACGTTGATACCGACCTGACCAGCCTCAATTTCACGCTGGAAGCGGCCGGCAGTAGCGCCTGAGCGAGTGAAGATGGCGGTACCGTTGCCGTACTCGTTGGCATTGATCATGTCAATAGCCTCGTCGATGGTCTCGACGTTCAGGCAGACAAGGACAGGGCCAAAGATCTCCTCAGTGTAGCACTTCATGTGCGGCTTGACATTGGCGATGATGGTAGGACCGACCTAGACAGCACAATCAGCATGATATCAGATTTACACAGTAGCAAGACTTACCCAGTTGCCGTTTGCGTACTTGTCGGACGGGGGCTTCTGACCACGTCCGTCAAGAAGGATAGTCGCGCCCTCCTTCTCGGCGCTCGCGATCAACTCCTCAATCCTTTGCTTCGATTGAGGGCTGATAACAGGACCAAGATCCGCACCCTCCTCGAAGCCGCCGTTCATCGAAAGCTCCTTTGCGCGCTCAGCGATCTCGGGAACCCAGTCCTTGGTCTCGCCAATCATGACCAGAGTGCTCAAAGCCATGCATCGCTGACCGGCAGCACCGAAAGCAGCACCAGCAATGGCGTTCAGGGCATGGTTCTTGTTGCAGTCGGGAAGGACAGCAGCGTGGTTCTTGGCGCCTAAGTTGGCCTGCACACGCTTACCCTGAGCCGACGCGCGCGAGTAGATGTATTCTCCAGCCTTGTTGCTACCAACGAAGCTTATCGCCTTGATACGGGGCTCGTCGATGATGAAGTCGACCGTCTTAGCCGCACCGTGTACAATGTTGATTACGCCGGGCGGGAATCCAGCCTTCTCCGCAAGCTCGGCAAGGATCATGCAGGCACCAGGATCGCGTTCCGAAGGCTTGATAACGACAGTGTTACCGGTAACGGCAGCGATGGGAATGGTCCAGAGGGGAATCATAGCGGGGAAGTCTGTGGTAGCACATTAGCACAACCCTCATCTACCACCAGTCGTGCACTCACTGAAGGGGCAAATGGCAGCTACAACACCCAATGGCTCTCTGTAGCTGCGTGTCTCCATGTCCTTGGCCACCTCGAGCACCTCGCCAGTCATCTGCGTCGTAATACCGCAGGCGGTTTCCGCAACCTGCAAGCCACGGAGCACATCTCCACGCGCGTCCGCAAATGTCTTGCCCTGTTCCAGTGTAATGCTAGCGGCCAGCCGGTCCCAGTTCTCGCGAATCAAATGTGTGTATTTGAACAAGATCTGCTGCCTGTGAAGCAAGCTGGTCTCCTTCCATGGCTTGAAGGCCTTTTCCGCACTGTCCACGGCGGCCTTGAGCTCCTCGTCTGTGCTCTGCGGCACGCGTGTCACCAGGTTGTTGGTCGCGGGATCATGTAGATCAATCCACTGTGTTGCTTTTGAGGCCACGAACTTGTTATCGATAAAGTTTGGTGTATCTGCGGGCGATTGGATCGGCTCGTGGTTCATGGGGTACGACTCGGCCGCCGCAGACGATGCTGGCTTTAGGTGTTGTGCCGTGGCATGCAGCCGCCGTGCGGCAACTTTGTTCTGGTTGACTGGCGACGACATTCTGGTATACAGAGGAGCTGCGCGCGGGAGAGACGAGCGGGCGGTCAATGCTGCGAGCGCTCGGCGAGAGGCCATGTTACCGAGATATAGGGAGAGCTCAATGCAACCTTGGAAAGGCGTAATTGGAATTGAACGAGTTCTCTGGGTAATCAAGTCCTATAAATTGGATGATATAAGCAAGAAACCACGTAGAGACAACCGACGCTTGCGGCTGTTAAGGGAGAACGGATCCGGGTTGCCTCTCGAGTGTTGCCGAAGCTCTGGGTAGGCACGGCTACATAGGTGGGGCTGCTTTATCCCGAGGTTGCGCGTGAGCGGCGTCTGTGATTTCATGCCCGGTCATCATTCATCCCTTTACACTTATCTCAACGCGCCATATGCTTGTTGACGAATCCTGACATGTTTTTACACTCAAGTATTTGAAGGTTTCGGCGCTCGGCAAATCAAGCCAAGGCGGCCTTGACCTGAGTTAACTAGCTACGAGTTGAATGATTATGGAAACGCACGTAGAAGAACAAATACTATCTAAGCAGCTAGCGCAGGTATGTATTTCCATAAAATACTACCAGTCTAAAATTATAGTTGAAATCTCGGGAGTAGAATAGCCTAGCTTCAAGACCGACACGATTTGGAGGAGTTGTGTACATGAATCTCTCTGCTCTCCTGGGTGCTTCCTCTCATACGCCGTCAAGGACCTAGAGTTAGCGATGACTATCCTGCCCTGTCTCCTACTAGAACCCGTGATGCGCTCGATGTAGGATATGAGCTCGCATCCCTACCGACACCACAGTCTCTGACTGTTGCTCAGAGTTCTGCCTTGTCCTGCTCATCGCGATCTAGTCCATATTCATGTGCGTGTCCGTCTTTATTAGCATCGGTTATAGTGGTACTGACTGGAGCTTCCTCTTGAGTCCCATCTTCATGCACGCTTGACTTGCCCTCATAGCTAACGTCAAGACCTTTTTCTTCAAATCTTAACCCTCTTGGAACTCTTTAATCGTACGCGAGGCCTCAAGAGTGGATTCTGCTACCTCCGGCAAGTTATGCATGCATTTTCGTATTACTTGGTCACAACATTGAATCTCTCTGCGTAAAGCTGGTTGATAGGCATACACTCTTGTGCACTTGAAGTTTCCGCTTTTTACACGGCGCTCGTCATTGGCACAGCTATTGACTGTTTCGGCCTACTTCGTATTGAAGCGCGACCCCGCACGCTTGAGGTACAGCTCATGCTGGGATCTGTCCCACCACTATGCTCTGAGAGACCCTCCAAACCCTTATTTTCTGTTCCCGTCTTTCATCCGCGAGCTTGTATGTTTGTAGCCTCAAATTTGATGCGTCTTTAGAGTTTTATGGCTTGGACCCTCAATCCGATCACCCACGTGTCGCACCTTTGCTACCTCGATGGGACCAGCCGCCGGTAGGGCTCTCATGAAGACCCTCAGCAGTATCTTCGCATCCCATGAGGAAACTGCTTCTTTAGATGATGACATGCTGTTACTACACCATTTAGATAGGATCGAAGGGGGGCTGGACGATTCGCAAAGGACTCAACTGGTGGGTGGTAGGTCTCCATTCCGACAGTTCACAGAGTAGTGACGCGTTCGTATAGGGCAACACCGACAGTGGCGTTCAAAGTGACAGCGATTATATACCCGAGTACGATTTGCAACAACATCCGGGCTCCTGTGATTCCACGGACAACACTCTGATGATACCGGTAACGCAGCAAGCAGACTGGCAATCTACGCATACAGGGGCCGAGGAAATAAGGGCAGAAGTAGCTAGATTTGACGCAGTCCT
>JAESFQ010000164.1_pt1 | contig 23801 bp, 20 predicted proteins | sample 9269431 | NCBI WGS metagenome assembly JAESFQ01 (sample SAMN14502588, study PRJNA617103) | algae metagenome | isolation source: Plectolyngbya sp. WJT66-NPBG17 and co-occurring heterotrophs from well... | place: USA: Mojave Desert, Joshua Tree National Park, California | collected 2006-08-06 | reverse complement strand
AGTTTTCGTATACTGGGTCACAGTAAGCGATTTAACGGGTGCTTTCAAGGCTGGAGCTTCAACTGGACATTGTGGGTTCGCTCTGCTATTATAGTGCGCGTCGGCGATCGATAGTAACACGAACGGTAGTAAGCGCGGAGATTGAGCGCACACTTGCTCAAACATCAGTGCTACTTAGATTCTCTCTTGGCATCAACATACTCTTCTGCTCCTGAGGGAGCAATACAGTGTCGTCTGCAACATAGCTATTCCGGTCTACTCCAGACAACAGCTCTTGCCCAATGCGCCCGAAAACATATGACAGGCATCTTCGCACTGCGGTTCGGAGATTGAGTTTTGATGGGGGTAATGCGAGATCGAGAAGGGAGTAACAATTGCTTGGGGATCAAGAACAATATGGTAACATCTGATTTTAATCGTAGAAGTTGGTGACGAGCCCTTATCTGTGCAACTCGTTCATAGATGGGTCGATGAGCGCGACGCGTGCTCACTTTCGACTTACTTTCGTCTGTACAATGCATAACATTTCTCACACACAGTTTGTACAGAGACACATGTTTCCACTACAACAAACTTAGTTTGAAAGACGCCTTGTGTTATAGAGATTATCGATGAGGCATGTTGCTTGTGCTTTTCTATTTTGGTGGCTAGGTGAGTGTTTCACGTGACTGCATTTGCGACTCCTAGGAAGCTGAAGCTACGGCTAGGATCATGATATTAGAGACACCTCAAACTTTGGTAAACGGTGTAAGCTCGAAAGCAGGGCCAACGTAAAAAGGAAGAGATCATCAGGGCCCGCATACCCATATCACGGACCTGAACGAGAACGTGCTAGATGCATGACGTACTGTAGTTCGATTGGATGCTTGGACCGCGTTGCCGTTACAACGCACCTTGCTTGGCGCATACCACACAGCCGCACCGACTTTCATGCCCACGACACCTCGACACTTGACAGCCCGTACACAGACCCATCCATTGCACACCGTGTCTATCAACTGTAAGTTACTCATTGGCACATGTCGGGCCCATACTCATACATGTACAGTGCCTAGCCTCTCCTATATCGATAGCCGTCCCAACAACCACGCCGGCCCCGTACGACATCACACAACTCTCCGGCGCAAGCCGCATACCTTCCCCTCACGACCGATCAGGACGTCCATAGTTTGACAATGCGCACATTCTTCGCCCCGTTACTGCTTGCGCCGCTCGCAGCGCTCGCCGCACCAGATGTCTTCGCCAACTTCGAACCTGCCGTTGCGCCATTACCGACTCCCGTGTACGAGGCAATGGAGACGTCTCCCGCAGACGGTGGCCTCGAACTTCTCAAGCGACAAAACAATGCATGCGCAACCTCCTACTTCAACTGCGCTGGTCTCGGCGCGCCAGGACTCTGCTGCCCACGAACAGCCGTCTGCTCAGCTGATCAGGCGGGACAAGTAGCGTGCTGTCCCCAGGGCGCAGCATGCACAGGAGCAATTGGCGCCATTGCAACCGGCACCAACCCGTCCGCCTCATCGACCGTCTCATTCGTAATCGCATCCACAACAAGCGAGAGCCCGTTCGTGCAGGAGACAAATGGCGCAAACCGCGGAAGCACGGTACAGAACCAGTTCTACCCTTTCCCGTACATACCGACGACTTACAACAACGCAGCTGCCTGCTCGTCCGCTTATACAAGCTGTCAAAGCGATGCTGCAAGTTGTACGGCTGCTCTAGCTAACGGCGCTGCGGGTGTGACCATATCGGCGCCCGGCGGCAGCGGCGCAACCATTACGGCGATTCCGAGTGTGGGCCTCCAGTCTGCGCAGAGCATTTGCTCAAGTCTGAGCAGTCTGGGATGCTCGCAGCTTACCGTCGAAGCTTGTGCGGCTTTTGATGGTCAAGGGAACGCGGCAAAGAGAGCGCGATGTGCCGACTACCTGATGACAGCAGGAGTTGCCGTGGGAATAGCAGGACAACTTCTGAGATAAGGAAAGAGATGTATTCGGGTCTTCTTTTCTATGTGGATAATAAGGTGGTTTTCCATGTTCATGAGAGGAAAATACGACACGTGCTTTGGCACAGCCCTGTTTTCGTGGCTTTTTGTCATTATATGGCGTTCGTAAGGAGTTTAACGAGTACGGCATGCGGCTGAAACGTATGTTTGCGTATATCTGTGTATGCCTTGAATGATATTATATTACTTTGCCAATTTTATAGTGTTACATTGTGTTCTGTTATTATCTGTTGTGTCTGTCTGAGATCCGGATTCCTCAATCGATTGTCTCGCATTGCACCCGTTACCTCTATCATCTGTACATTCTACTACACCCTCTGATGAGAGAGTCGACGTATAGCAGGATTCTGTATAGTAATGTTGTGGGGAATTCTCGACTGTTCAATCAGAGGATAATCGCTACCGGATGCAAGACACACCTCAGACACGTAAGCGACCAGCGTGTACGTGATAATCATGTATATAAATACATAGGAAAGTATGTCAAGTAAAAGAAGGCCAGCAATTGTACAGTAATAGTTCTCGAGTAAACCCTTGACAACTAAAGAAACATACTTGGTACAACAGAGCACTATACCCTCTTCTCACATAGCTCACCTTCCTATCTATCCCGTCGTACATCTTTCCTCAACGCATACCTACAAAGATCCAATCGTAACAACAACTAGAAAAGAAAAAAAAAGATATCATGGGCGCGGCTACACTCGAATTCGCATCTCCCAGAACACCCCGCCGCGATCAACGTCTTCTTACAGACAAGGGTATTACCCAGTCTTTGATCCGGAACTACTCGATAGTGCGTCGTGTACCGGAATGTGGTCGACGTTGGTGTATGATGGGATGAAAGGTGATACTGCAGGAACATGATAAGTAAAACAAGACAGCACATAACACGATGCCTTATGGGAATGTGCACCAAAGTAGACTGGAGAGATAGGTTTAAAACATCTATGTTTCTCAATTCGTAAAAGCGAGTGTTGTAAGTCGCGAACAAAGCATAAACCTATATTGGTTTCCAGCGAGCGCATGCGAAAACCGGGTATCAAGACTGTATGAAACAAGAAAAGCGTCATACATCCCCCTCTCCTTCTCTTTCCGTCCGCTCTAAGATATGCATCGCGTTGTCGTGTCGTTAAAGAGCGTAAAAAAGGAAACCCCTCCCATCTAAAAAATGCAGTATATAAATCCCGCCGCCATTCATCATCTTAGGAGCATACGCAAATCATACTCGATCATGCGGCTCAACACGTCTCGCAGCCACAGCATCAATCGCGTCGAAACTGCTCCTTGGGCTCGCCTCTCCAATATCCCTGCCGAATTCCTTTTGCCGGAGTTCCCAACTTCCCAGTCTCTCATGCCCTTTCTTGCGATCTCCAAAGCTGACGATGCCCGCTGTGGTAGTAGCAGGCGGCGCCCCATTCCCCGAGAGACTAACATCAAGATCTGACGCCAACTTTGCCGAGCCTTTGAAGCCGCCGAGATGGGATTTGGGGCCAACACGTTGCTCGACGCGGTGGAAGCGGATGCCAGCGAGTAGCATGGCGAGCGCGAAGAGCAGACCTGCTATAACGAGCGAGACGAATGCGCCGATGATGCCGCCGACGACAGGGGAGATTGCATATTGCTTAGGCATTTCTTGGGGAGCGGAGACGACGAGCGTGACGCCACTTCCATCTGTGCCCCGGCAGAAAAGACTTGCACTGCTGCAGGCTGTGCACCAGTCATTCAAGCCTTGCATGGAGATACTACCAAACAGCCGTTCAAACTGTGTATAAGGCATGTCTGTCATGGATCTTCCGTTGTTGAACATGGAATATGATTGGAGTGGCTTGGTATCAGAATCCGTTCCGTTGTGGAAGTAGAAGCGTACCCAGAGATCGTTGGGGTCACTGGGAATCTCCGAGCCGTCACCTGTGCTGAAGAGTTCGAAGATCATGGCTGAGCCGTACGGGGGAATGGATTTGAAGTCTGAGGATTGCGATTCGAGCATCATGAGTGACATGAGGCTTACCATGGCGTCCTGTTCGCCAAAGAAGAAAGTAAACGGGCTAGGCGTGCCAATCTGACCTGCGCTGCTGATTTGGCCAGCGCTGTCGTTCTTGCCTGTAACGAGCATATCGAATGAGTTGAGGATCGAGCCTGCGAGTGTTTTACCGCCGATAGCTCGGTCGCTGGGATCTTCGGCAGACGTGTTGCCGTAGAGATACCAAGCTACTTCGTCGGCGTTGTACCTCAGCTTGTCATATACTCCAGTGTAATCGGAGTCGTTGACTAGTGTCTTGTAGATGCTGGCGTTGTGCGTGTATTGGTATGATATGTAGTCTGCTAGTTCAAGCGAGTATTGGTATGTCCTATATCAATATCAGTATTTGGTAATGGGTCTTTTAGGAGTAGGCAAGATTGTAAAACAGAACGTGAAAGCCCTAGAGGCATTTCGCATCTAATCATACTTACAGTTCATATTCCTCTGCGTAGCCTTCGAACCAATCCAGATCTAGCTTCTTGTATAGATCCTCATTGGCTGCCGAAGCCGCCTGGTATTCCGGAGTAACGAAGTATTTCAGCCCGTCTGATTGTCCCTGGGAACAGCTTTTGGTTCCAGATACGAGTCTCGAATATGGGTCGTTCAAGTTAGCAGCGTGAATGCTAGCGTACTGATACCCGTTGAGCGGGTAGTCGACCGAAGTGCCATCTGCAAGCACACCAGTCGCATCACCCGTTGCGTTGTTCATGTCATGTGGTGGGTAGAGCCCTTGCATGAAGGCCTGCGCAGACGATACAAGGTATGGCGTATCCAGTGTCTGAACCCAAATCTGATCGTTGTCCAGAATGTCCTTTGACAGCCCCGCAATGGATTCAGTACCGGAAACGAATTTTGTTCTGAACTTTTGTCCTAGCGCGAGCATTTGGTTCGCGCCGACGCTGGTGAGAGTTTGGGTATCATTGCGCAGACGAGGTGTCCGCTCTCCTGTCCGAATGAAGGCGAAAGCAGCATGTGTATGTTCCGAGTCGGAACTCTGAGCGCCAACAAGACAGGCCGAAGCCGCTGCCGCAAGGATGGTGCGTGTGAACATTGCACAAGTTTGTTGGTGTGGTACTTCAACACCAAGACGGTGACGATGTTGCTTGCTGGCGATAGTAATACCAGCGACAAGGCTGAAGTCAGCTGAGCCCCGGGATCACATCTCTACTTATTCCCTGCGGCATCTCGCATGCAAACTGGACACCCATGCTTATTTCCCAGGCAGCAAGGCGCCTTACCCACCAGTACAGAGAAGCGAACAGTCCGTGGCCCCCAATAACGATAGCGGCTGAACGCCTAACAAGAACGCGGCGCAGAAAAACTCACAACCCTTATGCGCCTCATGTAGGGGTGCGGCGTGACGGCAGACGCAGCCTTGCTTGACAGCTATGACATGCTCATATCTGCCTTGAGCCACAGGTTGCACGCGGATGGACGTCCGTAGAAAGGCATTATTGATGCGTGAATCGAAATGTTGCAGTTCCTTAGTTACACAGCATCTGCACCAGCCGGGTTCCAACGACACCATTGTGGATACTGAGACAATAGTTTTTAGGCGCATCGAACGACGCCGAAATCAACGAAGTGGCTGGGGGCTGACAGCGGCAGCCCAGACCTCGGGATCCTATGGATGGTGAGTACTTCCTTAGGCACAGGTGTGTTGGCCGCTATACTACGCAGCGTTAGCCTGTGATACTTACTAACGCTTCTCGTGGTAGTCACCGGTAAACCGGTAAATCGGTGAGTGGGACACGGCACGTCAGGTACCGTTAGGAGCATGCGATTCTTCCGCGGTGTTTCTGTGCATCACAGTAGAGTGGTACAAGGGTGCTGTACTGCGTCTAAGCCCTCGTTTGTACGAATGGGCACATTTCTTTCTATTCTGGGCGATTTGATATTTTAGAACTCACGGTCTCAAAGCAGGTTTTGGTGAGAATCCAAGTGGTCCACAAGAGTGTTTTGCTTCTTCAACCGAAATGTAGCCAACGCTAGAGATGGACCATGACACCATGTTCAGGCCGCCAATAGGGCTCGAAAAAGACGCTGTCGGCGCATTCCAAGACATGGCACATTGCGCGTGGAATCGGAATTGCTTGTTCGTTTGACATTAAATAATATATGTCCGCCAACAACGGGCGGGTATTGCTACAGTAGCCCTACGATGCTGTGGGAGGCTTTCGTCTACCACGCTCAAAACGCCAGTTTGGGTCCGCCATCAAGCGACTAGAACCGGATGTACCCTTGCCTTTTCCTACCAGGACTCTACAAGCTAACTTCAACACGGCCCTCGGCACCTGGCGCACCACCAGCCTGCAGCGAGGGCAGGAGGTAGGTGATGTCGTCCCAGGGATGCCTGTAAAGACCAGTACGCAGCCTCTTCTGGTCAAGGAAATGGGCAATTAGACCAATACTTCGGCCAAGGACGAAGAGACCGTTGAGAACACCCATCTTCAGGTAGTCCTCAGCCTCCTCCTGGGTGAAGGCACCACCGTTGCGGACAAGGTCAACGAAGCAGACAGCGATGCAGCCGTCAACGTTGAGGATCAAGTTGTCCTTCTTAGATGTAGTCACTGACTCGACGGCAAGCGCGTAGTCGAGCAGCTTGGTGCTGGGGAAGTTCTTCTTGACGTACTCCTTGACGAGCTCGACACGAAGATCGGGGTTGTTACGCGACTTGATCCTGTGACCAATACCGGGGACTGAAAGATGTTAGCAGCTGCGCAAGCATAGCGTCTCCTCTAGGCAACTTACTCAGCTTGTTCTCCTTCCTCATTGTGTCAACGAAGTCACGAGGGCTGAGGCCCTTGTCAAAGGCCTTGCTGAACTCCTCAGCGGCACCGTCGAGAGCACCACCGAAGCGGGAACCAATGGTCAACAGACCAGAGACCAGGGCACTGATGAGATCCTTGCCAGCACGGGTAGTGATGATGGTGTTCATGGCACCAGACACAGCTGGACCGTGATCGGCAGTCAACATGAGAACCATCTCGAGGAAACGGCTGGCGTAGTTGGGCAGGCGACGGCGGAACCACAGCAGTGACATGACACCACCGATACCAATCTCCTCCCTGAAGACATCAGAGATGGGCATACCAGCGTACAGAAGCTCTTGGCCACGGTCGTCGGAAATGGTGGAGATGAAAGCAGCAGGCTTTCGGATAAGACCAAGCTCCTGCGCCCATGAGTAGTCAATGGGGATCTTGGGCACAACGGGCTCAGGCTTAGGCTTAATGGTGCCGTCCTTGACGAGCTTCTGGTAGACTTGAGCAAGCGTGCCGGGCATCTCCTCAAAGGTCTCTGGCACGTAGATGCCAGCTTCCCTCATGGTCTTGTTCTTGGTCGCCGCAGTCTCGAGCTGAGAGTTGGCGAAAGAACCGGCGTGACCGAACTGAACCTCGGTCTTGAGCATACCAGCAACGGTACCAATGGCCCACGCAACAATGGGCTTGTTAACCTGGCCAGACTTGACAGCCTCAATGACGCGGTATTCCTCAACACCACCAACCTCACCGAGCAGAACAATGATCTTGCAGTCGGGGTCGGCCTGGTATCGGAGAACGTGGTCGATGAAAGTGGTACCGGGGTACCTGTCACCACCAATGGCAACACCCTCGAGCACACCATCGGTAGTGTTTGCAATGATGTTGTTGAGCTCGTTGGACATACCACCAGACTTGGAGACGTACGAGACGGAACCGGGGCGGTAGAGCTTGGAGGCAACGATGTTGTCCATCATACCACCAGTGTTACCGATCTTGAACGCACCGGGCTTGATGCCTCCGACGGTGGCGGGACCGATGATGGTGATACCCTTCTTCTGGGCAACGTGGAGGATCTCACGAGCACGCTAACGCAAGTCAGTAGCTGTTCGGGGCAATTCTGCTGCGGTTGCAACTTACTCGCTCTGGCACACCCTCAGCAATGATGGCAATGCACTTGATTTGGGGGAATTCCATCAGCTCCATGGTGGACTGGAATACTGAACGCGACGAGGCAAAGTTGACAACAGTGTCAACATCGTTGTGCTTGGCAACGGCCTTGTCGACAGTCTGGTAGACGGGCAGCAGAGTCTCGCTGGTTCCCCAGTACCTGCATGGTGTCAGTCGAGTGGTGGTGGGGGGTTGTTGTTGCCGGGCACAAACATTTTGCTGACGAATTGACCGCCGAATGTGTAGATGATACCGGCGACAGAGGGCTGCTTGCGCTTGCAGATGAAGTCGAAGTCGAGCATGCCCTGCACGGCACGGGGCTGCAGTCCGCTGTTCACATTGTGTTAGAGCCATGCTCCCGTAGTGTGCAGGCGTGGTGTTCTCTTACTAAACGAAGCATCGTGTCTTGGGGTGGAAGAGTGTGTGCGAGGCCGGGGGGGACATTGGCCGGCTGGGGGCAGCGAAACGACGGATGTTGTCGTTGGCAGAGAGGCCATCGCCCGTCGAGGTGGCCGACTGCGATGGGAGGCTCCCGTTGACTGGCGCGGCGGAAGGCATTGTGGGCGGCGGTTTATTCTGGAGAGGCGGCGTGGTCAGTCTGGGTCGGAATTGGTGTTGTGAGGAGGATATAGGGTTGGCTGCCGGGAGGGTTCGCGCGGGAAAAAATGCGTCGGAGCTGTTGTTGGGGCAGGCACGCGAGAGCGGGCAAGGTGGGATGCAGCTCAACAACGTGCAGAGCGGGCGCGAGAGGACCACTCACCTTATGGATGCAATGCCGTGTTGAGGAGGGGCAGAGCAGAATACTTGGATGGATGGGGAGAAGGTTGCGAAGAGGGAGCAGCGATTCTTTCCGAGGTATGGCCCTTACTTTTGGCGGTGTTGAGCTGGAGAGCGATGTGCCCTGCGCCAACTAGATACGTGTGGCGCTAACCCCAAGTTCCGAGCGGTGAACGGGGACCCGAATGTCTTGCACCGCCGTCTCGCACCTCGGAACTGCGGGCAATGGTAATAGATGAGGCCTCAATGCGCCGGACAGGTGCTCACCGTGAGCTGCCATGGTGCTACTGTCGCGGAAACCCGTCGGAATGCGTCTTTTCGCGTCGTTGCTATCTCGTCGTGGGTCGTGTAGGCCATCGGCAGCTCAGGTACCCCTGGTGGGGTGTCGGCGACGTGATAGGCCCGTCGTGCGCCGAGTGCCTTAGCCCTGCATCTGCTGCCCGCCCTCATTGCTCAACACGCAGAAAAAACATCAGACCGCTTCCTCAAGCTCCTGCCCAAGCCGTCTGACAACTCAATCTTGCCAGCAACTCCTCTTAATCCTCCTGCAGACCGTGTGTCAAGCCTCAACAAATTCAGGTACGTCTCACCAACCCCCCAGCCTGCTATTTTGCATCTTCTTACGCCGGCCCCCTCACCACCTTCTCCGAACATCTTCGTCTCCGGACACCGCATAAGGCCCCGTACCCACATCCGAGACTGTTGTCGGCATTGATTGTCTGCCATATCTCTTGCTGCCCATTGCTTGCACGCGAGCCGCACCTCTTGACATTGCAATACTCATCCCTCGCAGTTTGATCAAACACCACAATGTCAGCAAAGTCCATCCTCGAGGCCGACGGCAAGGCCATCCTCAACTACCACCTCACCCGCGCTCCCGTTATCAAGCCCACTCCTCTGCCTCCTGCGGCCACACACAACCCGCCCTCCAAGCTCGCATCGCTGCACTTCGCCGCCGATGAGGACATCAAGGGTGTGCTCGACCAGGCCGAGGCCACATACCCATGGCTACTGACCCCCGGATCCAAGTTCGTCGCTAAGCCAGATCAACTAATCAAGAGGCGAGGCAAGAGCGGTCTGCTTGCGCTGAACAAGACCTGGCCTGAGGCGCGCGAGTGGATCGAGGCGAGGGCAGGAAAGGAGCAGCGTGTCGAGACTGTCGATGGTGTCCTGAGGCAGTTCTTGGTCGAGCCCTTCGTTCCCCATCCCCAGGACACGGAGTACTACATCAACATCAACTCGGTGCGAGAGGTACGTTTATTTCCAATTTCCACCTCTTTCTGCAATCCTGTCTTCATGTCGTTTCGAGAGAGCGCGTCGTCTGGCGTATACGCATGCGTGCAAAAGACATACTGGAATGCTCTGAGCGGAAAGCTGCAGCGCAAGCGCGAGCGGAACGGGAAGTTGCTCAAATCGCGGGCGCACTGCCTGGTTTTGTTACAAGGCCGGCCGGACGAAGGGATCGATGGCCGACCCACTCCTGCAAAGCACCTACTCTTCTGCGATACGCACGTCCACTTTCACATGCCAATGTCGCTGCACTTTCAGCCCTTTGTGCCGCTACGCATGCATCGTCCATTTCCGGGTCCTTGGTGTTGCGGCTCTTAGCATCGGCGCTATCTTGTCAATATTCTGCCGATCTCACCGCTAACTTGTTCGCTTAGGGTGACTGGATCCTCTTCACCCACGAGGGTGGTGTCGATGTTGGTGATGTCGACGAGAAGGCTGAGAAGCTTCTCATTCCCGTTGACCTCAAGGAGTACCCCTCGAACGAGGAGATCGCCGCCACTCTCTTGAAGAAGGTTCCCGAGGGTGTACACAATGTCCTCGTCGACTTCATCTCAAGGTTATACGCCGTCTACGTTGACTGCCAGTTCACGTGAGTTACACTGGTACATCTTTACTTTTCCAATCCTAATGCAGCTACAGATACCTTGAAATCAACCCTCTCGTCGTCATCCCCAACGAGGAGAAGACTTCTGCTGAGGTCCATTTCCTGGATCTTGCTGCCAAGCTTGACCAGACTGCTGAATTCGAGTGCGGTGCCAAGTGGGCTATTGCTCGCAGCGCGTCAGCTCTCGGTATACCAGCTGCTCCCCAGAAGGATGCTAAGCAGACCATCGATATCGGCCCACCCATGGAGTTCCCCGCTCCTTTCGGTCGCGAGATGAGCAAGGAGGAGGCGTACATTGCCGAGATGGACGCTAAGACTGGTGCTTCCCTCAAGCTGACCATCCTAAACGCCACTGGCCGTGTGTGGACTCTGGTCGCTGGTGGTGGTGCTTCCGTCGTCTACGCCGATGCCATCGCCTCTGCTGGTTTCGCCAGTGAGCTTGCCAACTACGGTGAGTACTCTGGTGCTCCCACCGAGACGCAGACCTTCCACTACGCCCGTACCGTTCTCGACCTCATGCTCCGTGCTCCTCAACACCCAGAGGGCAAGGTTCTCTTCATTGGTGGAGGTATTGCCAACTTCACCAACGTTGCTTCAACTTTCAAGGGTGTCATTCGCGCTCTGAGGGAAGTCGCACCCCTCCTTCTTGAGCACAACGTCCAGATCTGGATCCGTCGTGCTGGTCCCAACTACCAGGAAGGTCTCAAGAACATCAAGGGTGTCGGTCAGGAGCTCGGCCTCAACATGCACGTCTTCGGCCCTGAGATGCACGTGTCGGGTATCGTGCCATTGGCTCTTATCCCTGGCAAGACCACCGACATTAAGGAGTTCTCTGGTTAAGCGTGTGCTTTGTATATTATGGTCGCGGGTGTAGAATGGGACTGCTTACAGCTCATGGCTAGACAAAGAGTTTAACGTTGGGAGCTATGCATGGAATGAGTGTTCGACGAACCCATTACCTCATCTGCCTTGCCTATGCATATGGCTGGCGACGAAGGAATATAACATTTAATACTTCCACCTAATCGCATTGTTGTGGTGATGTTAGAGGTGACGGAGGAGAAGTTTGCTGGTTGATGTTACGTCAGTGCATCGTCACTCTTTCCGGTGAGGAAGGCACGACTAGCGTCCTTACCTGCACACAATATCCCGAATATACCTGTGCACCCGTACGTTCCCTCTCTTACGTCCTACTATAAGGAAACAAATGAAGCTTGATTCGATTGAATTGAGCATCGTGTTCCTTTCATCTTCATACTACAACCTTTGGCAGAAAGGGTGGCTAGACAATCAGCTATTAGTGCAGTGTTACATTCATATTCTGATGTAAAAGATTATCGCCTATGCAACGCTAAACATCTCTACAATCGCTAAAGCAAGCTTCCATTGTGCAGTAAGATGAACCAGCATCTATACTCCCAGAGCACCCCAATCCCTCATATCGACCTCCGCATCCACTCGTCCATGGCATCAAAAAGCGCACCCAACCTAACACCCTCCTCCTCCTCCCCCGCACTCAACACCTTGACCACACTCCTCTTCCTACCATGCCTCAACGTGAGCTCCCTCAACGGCGGCATAGAAACCAACATATCCCTCCACGACCCCTCCTTCCTGCCCATGACCTTGTCACTCTTAATCCAAACATTAAAATCCATAACCACGGGATGGAAAACAATCTCCTGACTCGTTCGTATGAGCCCCATACACCTTCGCATTAGACTAATTTCATTGCGCACACCCATTGAGAAGCGCGTGCCAGAGGGTTGCGGCCCGTCTTCTATACTCTGCGGCGTGATTTCGAGTTCGAGGTCAAAAGCTGTGGGGACGAGATTGTATATCTGTAACCCGCGGGATGGCTTCAAGTACAGCATTTCTGCTAGTAAAGGCGAGTCGCCGGGGACGAGCTGCCGCCACACATTGCATACGCGCTGGCACCGGAGCAAGTCCCAGAAGTCGAGGTGGATGAATATGTGCTGCAGGACTTCGGCAGGGAGGTCCGTCATAACTCTTCTTTGGCCGCTGTGCTGTGAGGATGCGGCGGTGGTGGTGAACATTTGCCGGACACGGTCTGCGTAGTTGCCTATGCTGCTTCGGCGGCTGTCTCGGGAGAGTTCAGAGTCCCAGGAGCGCATCGATGCTGTGTCCGCGTCTTGAGGGAAGCCACTGATGGAGGGGTTGCGGATCGAGTGGCCTGATGCGCTTTGTTTCCGTCGGTTGGTTGTGTCCTTGAGCATGTCGGAGAAGCGGGTGAAGGCCGAGACATGGGATTGCTGGTGAAGATCCATCATGGCTTCTGTCCGCTAGTTCGCTGAGGCAAATGGTCCTAAGCAGTGCTAGGTGTATTTGGTCTGGCTTCCTCGCAGTGTCGTTCTTAGCGCTTCCGATAGGTGCTGTAATTAGACTTCAGCCTTGCGATGGCGGTGCGGGGTTGTATCGTGTAACGTAGGTCCAGCGCAGACTTCTATCTCTTGCGTCCCAGCGACCGACTTGATGGTACATGTATCTCTTGTATCGTATCGGAAGCGGTGTAAACTGCAGCCTCGATCGAGAGATTAGGAAGCAACGACGTGGAAGCCGCAGCTGACATGTCACGTACACTAGCCCAAAGTGGCGTTCCTGACGCGGGAAACAAGGGTAGGCCGGCAAAAAGCAAGCTAAACACGAGGCAAGGTCGGCGATGTTTGCTTCATGGCTTGCGAGACGTATCAAGCAAAGTGAGGTTGACGGACTGTTCTTCTGATACGCTACATGGGTCCTGTTCCACTATTCTGCCGATGTTGTCCATCAAACACACCATGACTCTGTCTTCCCGCGTTTAGTACACCACATCATAGAACATTGCAATCGTAGTTCAAGATGGTATGTTGTGTTGTATTGATCTACGTTTGCATGGTTTCTTGAACCAAGACTGTATTGGTCTCGAACAGGCCCTCTGTTGACGCAATGTCAGAGCATTGCAGCAACTTTGAAGCGGCGCAAAGCACGCTTATCGTGAGACGACTATTGTGCCAAATCTTCCAACACTCCTCTGGGATCCTCCTTGGCTTCCTTGCTGGTGTCGTAAGCCTACTTGGACGCAAAGTCTCAGAAAGCGCCCACCGAGTCTTTGATGGAGGTCACTGCATGTCGTGTATGCATGACGCTCTCTTCAACCGACCTCAATCGCTGCCAACGCACCGATGACCTCTTCTGCAACTCCACCATTCTCTACCACCATTTTTGTGACTTGCGATATCAAGCCTCTCTTCATTCCGCCTCGGGGCGGTGTCCAAACGCCTGAAGTCGCTAACAGTTCCCTTTGAGTGAGCGCATCAGCACTGGAAGTGGGAGCCGTACCACCGGTTGCTGAGTTCATCGAGTTGGGTACGCCTGGTGGGGTAAGATGTGACGGGGGATCGATGGTTCGTATCGAGACGATGCGCGCGCCTGTGGAGGAGGTTGTTGAGTTTGTACACGCGATTGCCAGGACTGCGTCTGCTACGGCGAGCTCCTCCTTGGCGGGATCAAAGATGATGTTCGATCCTACTGCCATGGCTAGAATAATGACTGGTGGCTTCCCCAGCTGGGGAGCAGTCTTGTTCGTACCGGCCTGCTTGGGGTATAGAGGCACAGCGGCATCCCAGTCGTCGTCGAATAATGGATCTTCGTCCTTTTCAGACTTCAAGGCGGGTAGGAGCGTGGTGAGCAGGGCGAGATGGGTGGTCATGGAAAGCAGGGCGAGCGGGTAGGAGAGCGGGGGTGAAAGCAGCAGGATCTAGCAGTGTTAGCAGGGTGTCTGTAGAAGGCGCATCATGACTTGTTACATCAACGTAGAGCTTCCAGTGGAACCGTTTGTTGATGTACAGGCGGTCTTTGAGCTCTCCACTGGCAAGCAAGCTCTCGGTGAGCATAGAAGATAGGAAGACTGGCAGGGAATCATCTTCGCGGAAGCCTGGCACCTCGACGCTCATCTCGACCCACGCATTCTGGCCCTTGCCCTTGCTGTCGTCCGTTTCTTCCCCATCTTCCATGATTACATCCTCGGGCTCGCCCAGTGTCGGGCGCTGCCGCGACCGCTCCACTTCGGCCTTGACACCCACAAGCGCCTCGGTGCCGTCTTCTAGGGCGATGCGCGCACTCCCATTTGCGCTGGGCAGTACGTCATACTCGGCGCGCATGGAGCGAAAGTCGCGGGGCCCTTTGGTGACATCGAGGCGGATGGGCGGCGTCTGTGAGAGGGTGGAGCGCAGAAATGACAGCTCGGCCGGCGAGAGGTTGACGAGGGCCTGCTGGGGCGCCATGGCAATTGGGCAGTGGTGCGGCTAACGGGACGACGACAACGACGAGGTGTTTGCTGCTTGCGCATTTCTTGCGCATTTGTTTCGACGGCGAACTAGCGGGCCCGGCGATTCGGCTGCAGCGTCACTCCCTTGCCGGCCTGGCGCGCGAGCTACTTCACGCGACAACACCAACCTGCAGTCCAAGTGCCGTCCGCTGACCGCTGGCCCGGGAGAGCACTCCAAGGTCATACATCTGTGTCGCTGGCACCTGAGTAGTTCGAGTAGGCTCGTGGTCTTTGGTATATATTCTTAGCAGGCCATGATACTGTAGAGCAAGCCACCCGCCCCTTCGTCACACGAACGTTCCCGACCGACCGCTGCCGCCCATGTCACCTCCGTCATCCAAACGGAACAGCGGCAATGCCATCACCACCATCGACAAGCTCGACTACCCACCCAACTCGCCGCGTCGCCCTCTGCTCGCCCCCGACGACGACGCCGAGTCGCAGCGACGCAGCCAGGACACAAGCTACGCAGGCAGCTTCTTCGAGCAGGTGGCCGAAGGCATCTACGAGCAGGACCGCGTCAAGATGCAGCGCGCCGTGCTACGATGGTTGAGCTTCGTGTGGGCCATTGTCATCTGCCTATGCGCTGGTAGCATCACCGCCTTCTCGCTGTACGGTCACTTGTTCCAGTCCAAGCTGCACTACACCCAGGTCCAGGTCAACATCGTCTCCATCGGCGCCGAGCTTGGTCTCTACCTCCTCGTCCCCGTCTTCGGATACCTCTGCGACCGTCTGGGCCCTGGTGTGCCTGCCGGTCTTGCAGGCCTTCTCTTTGGCTCGGGATACCTATTGGCCGCGTTTGCATTCAGGAGCGGTCCTCCGCCATCGGCAGGCGGTCATGGCTGGCCCTTTGGCGTCATGGTGCTGGCCTTCGCTTTCGTCGGCATGGGCACCAGCTGTATGTACCTGTCTGCAGTAACAACGTGCGCGAAGAACTTTGGGCGCGGAAATGCCAAGGGTGTGGCTCTGGCAGTGCCCATCGCAGCCTTTGGACTCAGCGGCATGTGGCAAAGCCAAGTTGGGAGCCGACTGCTATACGTCAAGAACCCGGACGGCACCAAGGGAGACGTCGATGTGTACCGCTTCTTCCTCTTCCTCGGCATTCTGCTATTCTGTGTAGGCACCATCGGCTTCTTTGCGCTGCGCATCATGGACGAAGAAGAGATGATCGACGAGGCAGTAGACGAGCTTGAAAGATCTGGTCTTCTGCAGCGCGACGAGTTCTTCACCCAGGCTGCGCACCACCACGGCTACGGAACCATGGAGACGCAGGACCTCTCTGACTCGACCTTTGACTTCCTGCAGTCCGAGGCTGAGCGTTTGAAGGCCAAGGCGGAAGAAGAGGCACGGAAGAAGACATGGCTACTGAACGAGGAGACGCGTCGGTACATCATGGATCCGACCATGTGGTGGCTCGCAGGTGGCTTCTTCCTGGTTACTGGTCCTGGTGAGGCCTTCATCAACAATCTAGGCACCATCATTGAGACTCTTACACCTGCGCACGTCGCCACCAACACGTCGCCCGCCACTCACGTTTCCATTGTTGCCATCACCTCTACGCTCGCTCGCTTGATCACTGGTACTCTCTCCGATGTCCTCGCCCCAGTCGCCCCCGTACACCAGCACCGTCGTGGACCAGAGTCTGTCGCGAACTCGTTGTCGTCTCTCCCACCTCTCGAGCAGCCGCGCAGATTCAGTGTCTCTCGCATAACCTTCCTCCTGGCATTCGCCTTTATCCTCTCCTTAGGACAACTTCTACTTGCAAGTGGATGGGTGCAGAACCATGCCTCGCGCTTTGCCGCTGTCTCGGCACTAATTGGCGCCGGCTATGGAGCCGTATTCTCTCTAACGCCCATTGTCGTCTCGGTAGTATGGGGCGTTGAGAATTTTGGTACAAACTGGGGCATCCTGGCCATGACACCGGCCGCAGGTGCCACACTCTGGGGTGCCGTCTACGCCACTGTATATCAGAAAGCTGCAGAGAATGGCGAGGCGGGCGTGCAGAAGGATCCGGAGGATGTCCTTTGCCATGGCAAGGCTTGCTATGCATCCACATTTTGGGCCATGACCATCAGTGTATGGATTGCCATGGGTCTCATCATGTGGGCTTGGAGAGGCCCTGGTGGGTGGAAGAGGAGAGGTGTCGCTGTATGATACTTTTGTTTTTGTTTTGCATGGCGCAGGGCGTTATGATTTATGGTTGTGAAGCGTTTATTGCGTTGATCCTATGTCCCTCTAATAGCATTGCATACTCCTCCTTCCTATGTCGATGAGATTTGGTGTATACTGCTTACAAGTCTAAACAAGAACAAAACAATAACTAAGGTTAGATAGCAAGACTAGAGACAAGCAGAATGGTGCACAAAAACAAAAAGACACAAACTTGTGAAGCTGGCGGTGTGACACGAAAGTTGAAAGTTGATCGAGCAGCAAAAAGAAACAAAAATACCGGTCAATACACCAGCCCGCCACCCGACTCCCAACCCCAATAGGAGTAATCCAGCGCCGCCGTCCCATGGTGAATACTAGACTGCGGAATTGCTTCCCTCGTCAAGTTGCATTCATTGCTTAGATCCCTCCAGCATCACTGGTTACCCGAGTGAGTGGATTAAAGGATACCACGAGACTCGAACTGGGCTCCTGATGAAGTGTAGACAGGGAGCTGAGTGGGGATTTGAAATGGTGCACTTTCCAGCGAAGACCCGTTACAGGTGGCCAAACTTCAAATTAAATTTTATATAGAGTGAAGATAACTGGGGAGTACTTGTTTGCATGGAGAGGTTCTGTGATCAATGTGTGCTCGTGCTTCAGGTTGGCGAAGCGGTATCGCGGGGTAGGAATGACGTCCGCGTGCGTCGACTAGTGGGCCTGTGCTACCAATCCCTCAGACTCGTAGCTGCAGCCCTATGGGCAACACGACCATATAACACCATCATGGTTGACAGTAGTCGACGAATTGTTCTAGATTCTATGTGCCATAAAGTACTATTCAGTGCTTGCACAAGTCGCTGCAGACGCGTGGATATCTCCAAATCCTACGCTTTTCATTGCACTCTCACGCCTTGAGAACATGCACCAGCTTGCCAATCTCGCCTCGCACTTCGTCGCAGCCTAGACGATTCCCTTCGTCTCCTCGCATCATATCGCTGATTAAATTCTGCACGTCGATACCAACATCGCCCAGACTCTGTGCGAAGCCGTCTGGGAAGACTCCGCGGCGAAGCTCCGTCAGAGCTGCTATTCGCTCCATACGCGTGCTAAACTTCTGTACCATTTCAAACGCCACCACGCCGAGAGCGAAGATGTCGAGCTTCTCATTGACCCCACTACTTGCTTGAGGACGGTAGAATTCTGTGCCCACTGCCGGTTTGGTGAAGCCATCCGATGCAGTGCAGCTATCGCTCAATGCTGCCACAAGCCCAAAGTCTCCGATTCTCGGCGTCATGTGCAAGCAACTGCGCTTCGGGCAAGATTTGCAGCTTGAGACATCGACGGATCCGTATGGCGGATGGCGTGCTCTTGAGAGCGATAAAAAGACGTTGGCTGGTTTGAGATCGCGGTGAACCACGCCCTGTGCGTGAAGGTACTCAACCCCAGAGACAATATTGTCTAGTAGCTCCAGCGATACGCAGGGATGGAAACAATGTTGTTCTATTGTCTGTATAGTGGGAGCGTGTTGATCAGAAGAGAGGAACGCGGCTAGGTTGGTTTCGCAAAGGCTCATCTGTACGTTTAGTGTAAGCACTGGTCCGAGGCTCTGGCTTTGAATCAAATGACGAGGCACATCGCTATTTGATATCATACTGTCTGACATCTCGGAAAGTGACTCTTGGGAATACGGCATGTGCGATCTCGGTATGTTTTCAACTTCGTCATCCTCGTTTTCATCGATATCCTCAACTACGCTCATCCGTGACTTTGTCGAGGATATCGTAGCGATTGTATTCTGGCTGGCCTGGCTACCCCGGCGTTTCGTACGTCTTGTTTGCTTTAGTGTTTCTTTGTAAACTGAATGGATGCTTTCGCTCTTGGCTTCGTACAATTGCGGTTCAGACTCGCTGAATTCGAATATGATTCCGGCGCTATTGCTGTACTCGGTCCTCGCGAAGGGATCGTCAATCGTCAGGCTTTCTAGCTGAGAACGCAGGTCACCAGAGCCTGGCGAAAATGATGGAAATGCGGGTCGGTCATCCAGAAGACGATAGTCCCGCAACATCGTCATTTCCGGTACAGGGGCAGACTCTGCAGGTATGGTAGTGAACTCCAGCCAAGCGTTGTGGTATCGAACAATGTTGTTATGGTCGAACCGAGCCAGGGAACGAACCTCCTCGAGCATGCTCTCCAGTTCTTCAGGCCCGTGCTCTTGTATTCTCGCGACCTTGGAAGGACTCACGGGTATCCTTTTTACAGCATAGAAGGAGCCGTCCAGTTTGTGCTTAGCTTTGAAAACCTTCCCGTATCCGCCCTTGCCTACAATCTCAAGCTCTGAAAACTCCCGAATGTAGCGGTCTGTTTGTAGATGAGGATAGCCTCGCAGTTGAAGTTCCACTGGAGCCGATATACCAGACATTGTATCAAAGCCGAGAGATGGTTGTTGTGGTAGAGGCTGATGCAGTCCATTTCCCGGGTGGGCAACGAGCGCCTGTGAAGATCCTTCGGGGATCACAGAAAGTTTGCTCAGGTTGCTCCGGGTCAACCGATGAATTCCTTGATTCGCAGTCGCTCGATGACCCTGCATCTCGTCGCTTGCATATGCGTCGTCCACATTGTTAGAGATCTGACGGGCAATCTCCTTGTAAGCGGCTTTTCCTAGTCGCTGGGCTTCTGGATCAGAGATATCTTTTCCTAGTTGCTCTGCAACTTGACGAATAGTCCGCTCTTCCAATAGTGAGTGCAACAGCAAATCTCGAACATTTTGCGCTGAATTTTGCCGCAATTCTAGAGGAGGTCGATGGGGCTGAAGAGGTTGCTGTTCCGAGGCAGCAGAATCCAGAGTTTGGATTCGTGACAGGACACTATCTTGATGCGATCCGCTTGCTTCTTCATATTCGCTTTCCTCATCAGAAGTTTCTGAACTCGATGACGAATCGCCCGGCCTGCGAAACATGGACATTGCGAGTGGAAGGAGGGGTTGGTGTGAGTCAACACAAGGCCGGTACAGACCAGCTGTTGTTAAGTAGGAGTTCCAGGCCAATTAAACGTCTTTCTAGCATCCAATGACCTCCAGACGAAAAGATGCGAACGCGGGTTTTGTTGTTAAAACGCTTGCAATCGTGTGTTGTTCAGTGTAGCTGTAGCAACTCGATGCCAACAGCTGTACCAACAGGACCCCATGAGTACGCGATGTCTAGGCAAGCATAGGGCGTCACGGAATCTCATGGAAGCGAAACGTGTCACCTTGGATTGAAGGCGGAGAGCACGTTAGAAGTCACAGATTAGATCGGAAGGGCGCCAGCCCAAGCAAGTGGGTCTGCGCCCTAAACCGGCAGGCTCTAGCGCGTCATAGCACGTGCCCAGGCGACCGCGAACAATTCACCTTCGCGCACGCGCTTCCGACACTTTCGGACGTTTCTGCGACGCGGAACGTTCTGAGCTACTCTTGTGCAGAACTGGATCATTATGTCGCGTTCTAGTTTTCCTTTACGCTCTCGATTCCGGCCAATACGAGATTGATCTACCAAAACTCCAGGCACCATGCCGCGTCAACTGCCTTGGGCGAACAAAATTGGCGGAAGTCGGACACAAGCCAAGCCAACATCATCACGCCAAGTTACAAAACCGCGCACCTCAATTGCCATAGATGATGACTTCTTCGATGGTACCGTTTTGGCAAGCAGCAACAAGCGCAGAGGAGCATCAAATGAGTCTGATGATGACCTTCCCGACCTTCCAGCAGAACCGTCAACGCCGCGGACCAAGGCCAAGACCAAAGATGCCCTGCGAACGAAAGATGAAGGGTCATCGTCACCGCCTCCCGTTGATGATGTCGAGAAGCCACTTGTTGAAGGCATGCACAAATGTATGTCAAAGTTCGATCTGCGCGACGACGAGTGGATGATGGTGGAAGACGAGTTCTTGGAGACGGCAAAGCTCCTCACGCGACACCTACATATCACGGAATACGAGAAGCTCAAGGCGATGATCGGAGAGAAGAAAAAGGATGCTGCTGAGGTTGCGAGGCCTGTGGTTGCAAATGCGAAGAGGTCAACTAGTGGCGCGATTAAGGAGAAGGCCAGGGTCCAAGCACTGAAACAGAAGAAGGCTATCCGTGATGTGTTTTCGTCGCAGGAAGAAGAAGACAAGAAAGAGCGAACAATGCCATCAAGTCGGACCAACCTTGCGTCTTCCTTTATGGCTTCACGAAACACCACCACAGCTGGACCTAAGCCCACCCCCAACAAATTTGTAGCACAGGACAGCGACAACGACAGCGACGATCTAGATGCACCACGTCTCTCAGCAAAGCCGTCCTCCAAAGCCACCACCGCGCTCACTGCAGTGCGAAAGAACAGCACAGCGGCAGAGCAAAAGTCTGCCTCGTCTCCTGCACCTAATCCAAAGCCACCCAACCCTACTTTCGCTAAACCTGCGCCACCTACAACCGCAGCAAAATCTCGTTCAAGAATAAGTCGCGCAACACCCTTTGACATGCTCGACGACTGGGTGCCGAGTAAAAGTAGAACATTATCGGAATCCTTACCAGAGCAGCCTGCTAAGACATCGCATGTATCGCGCACACCAAACGACAGCAAGCACCTACAGTCCTTAAGTTCTTCCGACGATCGGGGCGCCACTAACGTTGGACGGCCAACTAATTCATTCAGCGAACATGCGTCTACCGCAAAGCAAACTATCAACAGCGGCGGGGTCGCGGATCGTCTTGCGAAGCGGAAAGCCGAGCGGGAGAAGGATGAGAAGGAGAGGAAGCGGAAAGCTGCAAAGTTGGATGATATACCAACGTTTTTGTTTTGAGCTGTTTGCATTTCCTATGATTCAGGTGCTTTGGATTGGGAGTTCTTTGGAGTTTTGGGGGAACAAGATGATGATACCCTTGGTTATGAACTACTGCACGCTTTTAAGGATAGGTGGATGCATGTATGCATGTATGCATGCATCCGTAACAACCTAGTATCCTCGTACTTGGAGCTTCATGGACATCCCAGTATATTCAGTAATATCATGAATTCTCGTAAATCTTCACAGTATCCCACATAGACCACATAGATGGGTACAACGTAATCCTCTCCGAAGAGCGACATACGATCACAACAGTAAACTAGCCTGCACTAGTCTCCACAGCCACAATAGCAGCCAGAACATCCGCCGCGAGAAGCCTATCCAAACATCTTGTCCAAAAGACGGTTAAAAGCATTAGTCTCGGGCTTCTCGACAAACGTACGATGGTACTCTTCAATCTCAGCGAGATCAGTCACAAGATCTGCTTCGTGCGGCGGGATCCACTTTGTCTTCTTCAGAATCTTCCAGAATACGAAGAGAATTGGGAAGGCAAAGACCCTGTGTTCCATGTCAGCTTTTCGCCATATCAATGACAGGGGGGAATGATGGGGTAGATGGAGTCTTACATCAAGTATGAGAACAGGAACGAAGGTACATCCCACATGCCCTTCAAAAACACTAAATATTGGTGAACAAAGTCAGTATATATCTCACATGCAGTTCGTACAGGGACGCTTTACCAGTATATCCACCCACAAAGGTCATTACGAACGTGCATACAAGGCCGTACCATGCTGCGTAAGGTTGCATGATACCCTTGTACGGCAGCGTGTCTCGATCCAAGCCCTGTACATGGCACGCCTTGTAGAACTTCAAGAAGGTGAAGCACATGACGCTGAAGTTGATCAGCTGCGACGCTGTAACCAAGCTGACGAACCAGTTCAGCACGACAGCAGAGTTCTGCCCGAGTTGGAGGAAGGAGAGGAGTGCGATCATGAGGACGAAGAGGACGCAGTAGAACGGTACACCTTGCTTTGTGCACTTGGTGAAGAATTTTGGTGCTTTGCCTTCGAGTGCAAGTCCAAAGAGGGAGCGGGATGCGCAGTAGACATAGGAATTTCCGGCGGAAAACGCGGAGGCGAGAACACCAGCGTTGACGACGTGGGGTAAACCTTCGATACGGAGTCGGTTCATGGCGATGACGTAGGGTGAAGCCGCGGCACCTGGTTTGCCATCTCGGAATGCGGCGATCAACTCTGGGTCATTGTAGGGGACGTTGATGCCCACAGCCAGCGAGCCGAGCACAAAGAACGTGGTCAAACGGTAGAAGACGGCGTTGTAAGCACGAGGCATGACTTTGCGCGGGTTCTCCGTTTCTCCTGCCGCCATGGAAACATAGTCTGGTCCGGCGATGGTGAAAGAAGCCTGGATCAAGCATTGGAGGAAGCCGAGGAAACGACCTAGTTGACCTTCATAGTAGAGTTCTGTGAAACTTCCGGGGTTCTTCCAGTAGCGGAATCCGTAACGGTCCTTTTGAGGGTTGCCGCCCAACATGGAGATGAAGGTGAAGATGAGCAGACCGATGATAAGAAGAACTTTGCCGATGGCGGCCCAGAACTCAGTTTCGCCGTACCATTTTACGGCCATCATATTGATTACACTGTGATTTTGTTAGTAGTAGCTCTGGTTGTATCCTCCCCATGGCCATAAGGTGAAGAGTGAGCACACATCTTCGTAGCCCAAGGGTGCCAATGCATGACAACGGTAGACGCCAGGAAGAAATTGATCAACATACGCATAGAGCACGAGCACAATCGCGATGATTGCGCCTGTTGGAACAATATCACTCCAGAACCCGATGATGACGTTACATGCCACAATCTCAAAGGGCA
>JAESFQ010000163.1_pt1 | contig 23834 bp, 22 predicted proteins | sample 9269431 | NCBI WGS metagenome assembly JAESFQ01 (sample SAMN14502588, study PRJNA617103) | algae metagenome | isolation source: Plectolyngbya sp. WJT66-NPBG17 and co-occurring heterotrophs from well... | place: USA: Mojave Desert, Joshua Tree National Park, California | collected 2006-08-06 | reverse complement strand
CCGCCCCGACCAGGGCGCGGTCGCGCCACTCGCTCAGGCGGGCGACGGTGACGTTGAGTTCGCGGGCCACGGTCTCCAGCGGCTCGCCGCGGAGCAGGCGGGTAACGGCGGCCAGCTTGCGCCGGGCGGAGTTGCGGCGCTCCGGCCCGGCACCGCCCGCAGGGGCGCCGGCGTCAGCGTTCTGGGCGCACGCCGGCGCCCCCTCGGGCTTGTCGCTGTGGTTCTGATCCATCGGTCCGACCTCCGGTTGCGGTGATCTCTACCGCAGTCGGCTGTCTCATCGAACCGTGCCGCACCCCAGTCGTGCTGGCGCTCGGCGGCGTGCTAGGCGTACCGCTTGCGCTCGGCGCACCGCTTGAGACCGCGGACCGGCTGCTCAACCTTCTGTGCTGGCCGGTTCTGCTCGCGGTTGTCTCGATTGCCCTCGCCCTGGCCTACCGTCTCGGTCCGTGCCGGGAATGTCCGCGATGGCAGTGGGTCAGCTGGGGCGGGGTCGTGGCCGCCATCGCCTGGCTGCTTGGTTCGGCGGCGGTGTCGTGGTATATACAGAGAGTAGGCGGTTACGACCGGCTCTACGGCTCGGTAGGCGGCGTGCTCGGTTTCATGCTGTGGGCCTGGGTGTCTTCGGTGGCCGTCTTGGTCGGGGCGGTGCTCAACGCCGAACTGGAGCACGAAGCTGGCCTCGGAAAGGAGGCTTCGCGGACCCGACCGTAGCCACCCTCGACCCCCGGCGTCACCCGAAGCATGCGGCTCGATCAAGAGTTTGTACTGGGGTCAGGCTTTTGAGGCAGGGACAGACGATGCGCCGCTGCCTGCCGCTGCGCAATCCATTTGTACTGGTGAAGCAGGTGGCGGCACTCGACCACATGAGCGGTGGGCGGATCGAACTCGGCATCGGCGTTGCATGCTTGTGGGAAGAGTTCGTCGCAATCGGGGTGCCCTTCGAGGAGTGCGGGCGCCGTGAGGACGAATATGTCGCGGTCATGCGGGCGCTCCGGCACAAGGGCAGCGCCGCTCTCGCCGGCTGCTACGTCGCCATCGCCGGGTGAGCTGCAATCCAAAGCCGTGGGCGAGGGCGATGCTCATCGTCGTCGTCGGCCATTCGAGGTAGTGGTCCGGCGGATCGGCTCGGCGACGGCTTCTTCGCCCGCGATCAGCACGCAGGCCGACACCATGCCGCTGATCGAGGTAGTGCGCCGCAGCGCAGAGGCATCGGCGCTCGAGCCGGGAGTCATTGAAATCCTCATCGGGTGCCCCGGCCCCTTCCCGGCTCGGGCCAGGATGCGCGGGCGGCGGTGGCTGGTGGGAGAGGCGCCGCCGCGGCCTCGGCCGGGTCATACTGCTTTTCGATGCTTTCCCGCCCCGTTTTAAAGAAGAGTCTTTCGCGTTCCGGCAATACGGTCATCTGCGCCTGCGCGGCGTGAAGACTCGCTTCCACCCACAACTCGGGAGCATACGCCCAAGGTGTAGTGGCGTCTTCCAGTCTCCACGCTTTTGTGCGGGCCCGGAAGACCTCTCGAAGTAATGCGGCCAGGCTTGAACAGGTGTTGGGTCTGGCGTCATCATCGGCATCTTGAACAGGCGCCCCGCCAAGGCTGCTCATGCCGACCATTCCGGGAGGATTGAACGCTATGCCCGACATGACGCCCGCTCCGGCCGCCCGAACCTTCGACGCGCTCATCATCGGCGCCGGCTTCTCCGGCCTGTATCAGCTACTATGCCTGCGTGACAGGTTAGAGCTGAACGTCCAGGTCTTGGAAGCATGTGATGGCGTGGGCGGCACCTGGTACTGGAACCGCTACCCCGGCGCCCGCTGTGACTCCGAAAGCCATTCCTACAACTTCACCTTCTCGAAGGAGCTGTTCGAGGAGTGGGAATGGTCCGAGCGTTACCCGGAGCAGCCGGAGATCCTACGATACCTGAACCATGTCGCCGACCGCTTCGACCTGAAGCGCAGTATCCGCTTCGGCACCCGCGTCGTGGGCGCCCGCTATGACGAAGCGGCCAGGTCCTGGGCCGTGACGACCGAAGCCGGCGAGAGGTTGACGGCGCAGTTCCTCATCACTGCCGTGGGCTGCCTTTCAACCGCCAACGTGCCGGCCTTTCCTGGCCTCTCCGACTTCGCGGGCCGCTGGTACCACACGGGGCAGTGGCCGCATGAAGGCGTGGACTTCCGGGGAAAGCGCGTCGGCCTTGTCGGCACGGGCTCTACCGGTATCCAGGCAACACCTGTCATCGCCGCCGCAGCGGCGCATCTCACCGTGTTCCAGCGCACGGCGAATTACAGCGTGCCGGCGCACAATGCGCCGCTGACGTCCGAATTCAAGCAATGGGTGAGGAGCAACCACGCCGAACTCCAACGCATCATGCAAAGCACCCCCAACGGCCACCCTTTCGTCATCGAGGACCGGTCGGTCTGGGAGGTGACTGCCGAGCAGCGCCAGGCCATCTATGAAGCAGCCTGGGCCAAGGGAGGGCTGCAGTTCCGCGCCGCTTTCCGCGATCTTCTGATCGATAAGGAAGCGAACGACACCGCGGCGGAGTTCTTGAAGAACAAAATCCGGGAGATCGTTCAGGACCCCGCTACGGCCGAGCTGCTGGCCGATATCGATCACCCCTATGCCGCCAAGCGTCCGCCGATCGACAGCGACTACTTTGCGACATTCAACCGTCCGAACGTCACGCTCGTCGATGTGCGCCATGCGCCGATCGAGCGTATCACGCCATCGGGCATCCGTACGGGGAAGGCGGAGTACCCGCTCGACATCATCGTCTTCGCCACCGGCTTCGATGCCATGACCGGCCCGCTGCTGAAGATGCACATAGAAGGCCGGGACGGCCTGGCTCTGGCCAAGGCCTGGGAGGCTGGGCCGCGCAACTACCTGGGCCTGCAGGTGGCTGGGTTCCCAAACCTCTTCACCATCACAGGACCCGGCAGTCCCTCGGTGCTCTGCAACATGCCGGTCGCGATTGAGCAGCATGTCGAATGGATCACCGCCTGCATCGCCCAGCTGCGTGCGGAGGGCCTGGCGCAGATAGAGCCGACAGAGGCCGCGATGGACGCCTGGGTGGCCCAGGTCAATGACGCAGCACGGTCAACCTTGCTGCCGCAGGCCCGTCATTCCTGGTATCTCGGCGCCAATGTGCCAGGCAAGCCGCGGGTCTTCATGCCCTATGCCGGTGGGATGGCGCGCTATCGTGCCATTTGCGACGAGGTCGCCGCCAGGGGTTATCCCGGCTTCCTGCGATGCGGATGAAGCGCTGAAAGGCTAGGAGGCAAAAAGGCACTGATTCGGCATTCAACCCGGGCGCATCCATGCCCGACCTGTTCCGCCCCTACACCCCGAGAGGGGTGACCCTCCGCAACCGCATCGCAATGTCGCTATGTCAAGGCCTTCCATCGCATCGTCCCAAATCAGGACAAACCAGCTGCCGACCTCCTCGCTGCCCTCATCGGTTACCGATGACGAATCTAGACCCGTGTTCGCCCTGGAACCATGCGCCAGATCACCCCATCCCGCTTGACGAGAGCATGATACAGCGCGCCCGATACATGCGTTGCGATCAGTGCCAGGAGCAGCGCCGCCACGACTTTGTGGACGCCGCCAATCGTCTCAGCCGCCGCCTGGTCGGGGGCGAGTAACCTGGGCAAGGGGATGAGCCCGAGTAGCCGAGGCGTCGTCCCATAGGCGTTTGCGGCCATCCAGCCGATAAGCGGCAACAGGATGAGTACGAGGTAGAAAGCCCAGTGCGTCGCACGCGCAAGGATGCGCAAGCCTGGCGAAAGATCGGCTGGGGCCGGCGGCATTGGGTGGGTCAACCGCCAGGCAAACCGCAGCAGCATGACGAGAAGGATCGTGGAGCCAGTGGCGAGATGCCAGGCTGCGATGCTGTCTTCCGCCGACTTGGGCAGAATGGAAGGCAGCACGAGCGCGATGGTGACCTGGACCAGAACCAGTGCAACGACAAGCCAGTGGAACGCGCGGCTCACCGGGTCGTAGGGCTGCCCGAGCTCCATCGGCCCAGATCTCGCCTGCTCGCTTGCTGACATATCCATTGTTCCTCCGGCCTCCGGCTATCATAAAGCCCCAGCGCTTGGGGGTTCCATGCTCTGCCCCATATCGTGCTTGCAAAGGCATTTGCGACCTGGCCGCGACCTGCAGCTCGGCGTGATGTTCCCATCTTGCAAATACCTCTGGGCGTGGCGGGGCAAACAGTTTGATCGATCCGGACACAAGTATTGAAGCCTACCTGGCGAAGGATAGCCAAGCTTCGGGAAGTACCCGGTTCACCCGCCCGGCAGTGACCGCATCCCGCGCTGCTGAGCCATTGGGGCTGCGTCGGGCCTTCGTTGCCGCCCTGGCTGTCGGCATCGCTCTCATGCTCGCCGTGCTTGGTTGGCATGTGCTGGCAGCGGGTGGCTGGACATTCTGGGAAGCTTTAATGATGGCTAGCCTTGCCGCGAACGCACCATGGCTTGGCCTGACCGCTGCGACAGGGCTTGCCGGCCTCGCCATCCTGCTCTTCGTAAGGCAACCCTCGGCTTATGTTCTGCCAGCGCTGAGGCGGGCTGACGCCATGGTCCACGACCGGACGTTGCTGGCCCTCTGCGTGCGGCTGGAAGACATGGAGGCGGTCCTGCCGCCCTTGAGTTGCCTGCTGCAGGAGTTGAGGCTGGAGCATGGCGACCGCTTCGTTCTCGGCATCCTTTCCGACACGCCGCCGGGCGAAAAGGCGCGGGCAGAGGCGGAGGCGGTGGCGGCGATTGCCTCCCAGTTCCCGACAGGCGCGGTGCGCTACCGGCGTCGGGCCGAAAACCTTGGCTTCAAGGCGGGCAACTTGATGGAGTTCCTGGACCATCACGCCGCCGGCTTCGAATATGCGTTGGTGCTTGACGCGGACTCCAGCATGTCGGCCAGAACCGTCGCTCGGCTGGTTCGCACCATGCAGGCTGAGCCGCGCATGGCGATCCTGCAGACAGCGGTCTCCGGCCGCGGCGTGCAGACGTGGTTTGCCCGACTCTTTGGTTTCGGCCAGCAGCACGGGACGCGGGCTTGGGTCACGGGCCAGGCCTGGTGGCTGGGACCTTCGCAGCTCTACTGGGGGCACAATGCGCTGATCCGCATCAGCGCTTTCCGCCGCGACGCAAGACTGCCGATACTTCCGGACGGTTCCTGCATCCTCAGCCATGACTACGCCGAAGCAGCGCGGCTGCATGCCCGCGGCTGGGCGGTGCGGGTGCTGCCGGAGGATGCCGGGTCTTGGGAGCGGCACCCGCCTGATCTGATGGCCCTGTTCTCCCGCGATCTGCGTTGGGCTGCCGGTAACCTTCAGTACCGGCACCTGCTGCTACGGCCCGAATTCGGCAGGCTGGGCCGGCTTCAGATGCTGGAGGCGATCCTGCATTATGCGCTGGCGCCCCTGCGCTTTGCGCTGCTGCCCATGGCCGCGCTGAATGTCGCAACCGGAGGCGGCGAGGGGACCCCACGCGGAGCACTTCTCCTGTTGCTTGTCCTCGGCTTCGTCGTGTCAAACCTGCCGAAGCTTGCTGGCTATGGCGAGGCGCTGCTCCGGCCCGGCCACTTCAGGCGCGCAACCCTGCTGCGTAGCATGGCACGGGAGATGGTGCTGGGCTTCATGCTCGACACATTGGAGGCATTCGAGCGATCGGTGACCTTGTTGCAGCTGGCACGCGGACGCTTCGGCGGATGGACGGTGCAGCCGCGGGCGGCTCGAGAGGTTACCTGGACAGGGGCGGCACGTCGGTTTGGCGCGCACACCGCCATTGGGCTTCTAATCATGGGATGCTTCGGCATGGGCAGCAGCTTTGCGGCGATCGTGGCATTGCCTGCCGTTTCGGGGCTGCTCCTCGCCATTCCCCTTGCCGTGCTGACCGCACGCCCCTTTCGCAAAGCCGGCCGTCAGGCCGGGTAGTGATGGGCTCCGTTGACAGTGCCGAGTGAGTGCACGGAAGCCGACCGAGTTGGCATGAATTCTCGGAGAAGTTCTTGGGTGAGCTACAGTTCGGTTACGGGGATGGCGGAGTTCGCGAGTCAAGGGTCAGTGAACGCGGGATCCCGTGCGACAACTCTATCCAGGTAAGAAGAGCCTCGATGGAACGGTGGAATTCTCCGAGCTGCTTCGGGGCACCAGGAGGTTCCTCGAAACGTATGGAGCGCCGCGGGCTTGACTCGCTGGCCGCATGGGCAAGTTTCCGCCATCACCGATGGCATGATCCTTTTGAGCCTGCATACGGCACCAACGCCTTTTAGACTTGGAATGAGAACATGCACGGCTCGACGGTGGTCTTCCTGCAGTTGCGTCATCACCGCTGATTGTCCTAGGGGTCTCGGGTGCTGGAAAGACTTCGCCCGTTCGTGCGTGGGTGGACGCCGTCACCTTTGCCGTCCGGGTTGACAGCAGGGGTCCGTGCCAACCTGACGGCCCGCCCATTTATTCAGGACGGCGCAGCACATAGGCGTGACCATCCCACAAAGTGAAAGGTTGCTCGCCCGCCACCTCCAAAATGAGGTCGTGCGCCGCGGCCCAATCGCGCGCCGCAAGGACATCGGCTGCTATGTCGCCGTCATAGGAGAGGTTCAGCACCACCAGCGCCCCGCCCGGCCGCAGCGCCTGCACGGCCCCGGTGACATGCCGCGCGACCACTGCCGGGCCCAGGCGCACGATGTAGGGAAAACTGTCGACGGCAAGCACCAGGTCGAGGCTGCCGGCCGCAAGCCCATCAAGATCCTGGCCGGCGGTGTGCACCAGACGCAGGTTGGGCAAGGATGCGCAACGCGTTCGTGCCTGGGCCAGCATGCCCTCCGAAATATCCATGCCCAGCACGGAATGCACGCGTGGTGCCAGTGCGGCGGCGAGACGACCGATGCCGCAGCCCAGGTCGAGTACGTCGGCGCCTTCGTGCAGCAGCCTGCGCGCGTCGAGCCAGTCAACGATCTCTGCGGTCGCGGCAGCCAGGATCGCAGGGTCGCCCAGCGAGTACAGGGCCACGCTGGCTTCGGACGATTTCGCCACGGCGCGGTCGAAGAAACCCGCGATCTCCGCCGCGCCGCTCAGCGGGTCGGTTGCCAGGCGTGCGTGATTGCTGCCCTCGCGCACCACATCGGCCGAAAGGCGTTCCAGTTCCGGGCGCCGTCCCTCGAGCAAGGCGACGAGCGCCTGCCAGCGCGGAGTGGGAAGCTCGGGGCGCCGCTGCTGCAATAGCGCGGCGATACCATCTACGGTGACATGGCCGAGCAGGAGACGGCTTAGCGCTACCTCGGGCGAGATGAAGCCCGCCAGGCAGAGGCCGACAGGGTCACCGTCGAGCGACAGCGGGGGTTTGCGTTGCAACGGACTCGGCCTCCTCATCCCGCCTGCGCGGAGTGCGCCACGGACGACGAGTAGTGCCGCGGGGGATGACAGTCCATCCTGCGGTCCAAGGAAATTGGCGTCGGGGCAAGGCCGCTTGCACCCAGAGAACGGGACGTGGCGTGGACTTTCGGTTCCGGACAGGCTTCCTGCTGAAGGTCTGACAGGGCGTTGGATATGCTGGCCCTCGAACTGCGCGGCGCTCGGCTAGACTGGGGCTGGGTTCAGCCTCTTCGTCCAAAGGATTGCCACGCTGGCCCATGGGCACATGCAAGCTATGGGTCTCGAGGAGATCGCGGTGGGCCTTGGCGGCATGGTGCGACCTGCGGGCGGAGCGTCAAATGCAATCGGGAGGCGGACGTCGTCCGAACGCTCGATCGCGCAACCAAGGACGCGGCGCGGCCAAGCGTTTGGGCTCACCTCCGCCTCAGCAAAGCCGCTCAAGATGACGATTTAGCTCAGGCTCATCATCCAAAGCCGGTCCGGCTCCCGCCAGCACAACATCCTTCGCTAGGTCGGGAAAGATCTGTCCGTCGTGCCCGCTGTCGGTCGTGGCGATGCGTTGTCGAAGAGCGGCCTGCATCCAGCGCCAGCGATAGGCCCCGAACTCGTCGCTGATCGTGGCAATAACCTCGACCAGGGCAATCTCGGTCCGCGGCGCGGCGCGCCGGACGATCATGCGATCCGCATCGCCAGGCATTTCCATACGACCGAGTTATTGGATCAGGTTGCGGGAGGGTTCATGGCGTTGCGCCAACCCGTACGGGAAGTCACCACCCTCAGATTGCCAAAAGACCTGGCGGTTGAACTCGGCGCTGTGATCAAGTGCCTCACGATAGACCTCCATCCCTCGGAAGCTCGCCGTTCCGGTCACTCCCAGCTCGCCGCGTCCTTTGGTCCTGCCCAACGCCGCACTGCCCAACTCGCCCCCTTGAACCTGCCGAGGCGGCCAGCTGCCCTTGCTGGATGCGGGTGACATCCGCGGAACTGCAACATCATTTCCCCATATTGGGAGCGTGATGGCCGGAACTGCGATGGATACGGCCGGTTGTCTCGCCTGCCCACGAAGGAGTTCGCAACCGATGGTCCCCGCACGGCCGCAGGGGGTCATGGCCCCGAATACCTCTGCAGGGGGCGCCCTGACAGCCGCCGATGCCGACGCCTCGGGCTGGCCGGGGTTGGCGAGGGTCGCGGTGCTCCTTGCCATAGTTGTGGCTGCCTTGATCCTGCAGGCCTGCACGATCCCGGAGCGTGTTCCCGAGGCGAGGTCCGCTGCGGCAGGCGCCGAAGCGCAGCCATCCGCGCAGCCGGACTCGATGCTTTTCCCGGAACGCTTCGTGGAGGTGGATGGCGTCACGCTGCGCTTCGTGGAAAAGGGCGCGGGCGCACCGGCGGTGGTGATGCTGCATGGGGACGGATCCATGATCGAGGACTTCGCCACCAGCGGCCTGCCCGAGCTTGCCGCCACACGGCATCGGGTCCTGATCTTCGACCGGCCCGGCTACGGCCGCAGCGAGCGACCGCGGGACCGGGCCTGGACGGCAGAAGCCCAGGCAGACCTGCTCGCCGCGGCGCTCGCGCAACTTGGGGTCGAGCGGCCGGTCTTGGTCGGCCATTCCTGGGGTACGCTCGTCGCGCTCGCGCTGGCGCTTGATCACCCGGATGCGGCGGCAGGCCTGGTGCTGGTCTCCGGCTACTATTACCCCATCCCCCGCCCGGCGGCTGCCCTCGCATCCCTCCCTGCGGTCCCGGTGGTGGGCGATGTGCTGCGCTACACGGTCGCGCCCGTGCTCGGGGCGGTGCTCTCGCCCGGCGTGATCGCCGCATCCTTCGCGCCGGCGCCGGTGCCGCCCCGCTTCGCCGCCGGCTTCCCGGTAGGGCGCACCCTTCGCCCCGGGTACATCCGGGCGAGCGCCGAGGACAGCGGCTTCCTCATGCCGTCGGCCGCCACCTTCGAGCACCGCTACGACGAGTTGCGGCTGCCGGTGGCGATCGTGGCAGGTGCGGAGGACAGCATCGTGGACCCCAAGCTGCACTCGGTTCGACTGCACCGCGAGATGCCGGAGAGCATGCTGCGGGTCGTCCCCGGGGAGGGCCACATGGTGCACCACGGCGCTGCCGGTGTGGTCAACGATGCCGTGGGGCGCGTCGCCCTGTCCGCCCAGCGGGGCCAAGACCGCATGGCGGCGATGGGTCAATCGGCCCCGAACAGGTGAGACATCGACATGACCTTTTCCGATAACATGCAAGACCCGTTGACCTGGCAAGGTGTCCTGCTCGCCATCCTGGCCGTCCTCATCGTCCTGGCGGCGCTGAACTACGCCGCCGCGCGATGGGCGGAGCGGCGAAACCCGCCCCGGGGCACCTTCCTCGAGGTCGACGGCATCCGGGTGCACTACAGCGACCGGGGCAGCGGGCGCCCCATCGTCCTGGTGCATGGCAATGCCGTGACCGGCGACGACTACAACACCAGCGGGGTGGCCGAACGCCTGCTCGAGACCTCCCGCGTCATCATCTTCGACCGGCCCGGCTACGGATACAGCGAACGGCCGCGCTGGCGCCCCTGGGCCGCCTTCGAGCAGGCCGAGTTGCTGCACAAGGCCCTGAAGCGGCTGGGGGTCGAGCGGCCGGTCGTCGTCGGTCATTCTTGGGGGACGTTGGTCGCCCTCGCGCTGGCCATTCGCCACCCGGCCGACACGGCCGGGCTTGTGCTGCTCTCCGGCTACTACTTCCCGACCTTCCGCCTGGACGCGCTGATGGTGGTGCCGGGCGCAACGCCGATCCTGGGTGACATCCTGCGCTACACCGTCTCGCCGCTCTTCGGCTGGCTCACCATGCCGCTGACCAAGCGTGTCATGTTCGCGCCCGCGCCGCTCACGACGCGGTTCAATGCGGAGTACTCCATGGCGATGGAATTGCGGCCGTCCCAGATCCGGGCAACCTGCGTCGACGGCACATGGATGGTGCCGAGCGCGATGCAGCTTCGCCCGCACTACGGCGGGTTGTCGCTGCCGGTGGCGATCATGGCCGGAGACGGCGACAAGATCGTCAGCTACCGACTTGCCGAGCGGCTGCACGCCACGCTTCCCGGCAGCACCTTGGAGATCGTCAAGGGTGCCGGGCACATGATCCATCATGTCGCCACGGATCGGGCGGTGGAGGCTATTCTCGCGGTGGCGGCGAAGTCGGGTGAGCCGCTCGCGCCGGAGCTGTCGCGTTCCGAACCCCAGCTGGCCACCGGCGGTTCAGCCGCCGGCTGATACCGTCGGCTGGCGTCAGCAGTCGTTCATGGCTGGGGGCTGCCGAGCGTGGCCGGGTTTTGGACCATGCGGCGGGGCGAATCTCAACGGCGTTCGAAATCGAGACGCTCGTCGATGGGCAGGCCGAGCAGGTGGCGTCGCAGGCAGTCGAGCCCCAGCTCGATGGCGCCCAGACGAACCCATTCCCGCCCGCCGACCAGCCTGGCCTCCCGCAGGACGACGCCGCCAGGCTCGGCCAGGCCGATGGCGATCGAGCCGCCTTCTGCCCCATTCGCCTCCGCCTCCAGGGTAACGGCCACGACCAGGGCATGAGTGGCGCCGCTCCTGGCCTGCAGGGCCGTGGCCAGGGCCTTCGCCATTGCCGGCGCCGCCTCCTCCCCAAGGGGCGTGCCGACGGCAGCCGCCAGCTGGCCCGGGTTCCGGCTGACGAGGCCAAGCCGGACCGTTTCCTCCGCCCCCCGCACCTGAAGCAGGCGCGAGGCGATGGCGCCGCCGGTGAGGGTCTCCGCCAGCGCCAGCGAGCCGCCACGCCCGCGCAGCGCCTCGAGGATCACGGCCTCCAGGCTCTGGTCGTCCTCGGCCACGATGAAGTTGCCCAGGCGGCGCCGGACCTCGGCCTCGATCGGCGCGAGGGCGCGATCCAGCGCATCCGGATCGCGGCCGCGCGCCGCGAGCTTGGTCTCCAGCTCCGGGTAATGCGCCTGGAACCCGAGCTTCACGCTCCCGCCCGGCGCCAGCGCCTCGATGCCCGCCAGCAACTCGTCGGCGCGGGACTCACCGATGCCGAAGGAATGGAAGCGCTTCAGGCGGGTCACCCCGCGCAGCCCGGCGCTGGCCAGGAGCCGGGGCAGCAGCTGCTCATCCAGCATGCGCCGCATCTCCCGTGGCACGCCCGGGGTGAAGTAGAACCGGGCGCCCGCGATGGTGACCGCGAAGCCGCAGGCCGTGCCGATCGGGTTGTCGATGAATTCCGCGCCCTCCGGCAGCATGGCCTGCTTGCGGTTGTTGGGCGGCATCGGCCGGTTGCGCTGGGCATAGAACGCCTCCATGCGCGCGAGCCAGGGCTCGTGCAGCGCAAGAGGAACGCCGGCCGCCTCGGCCGCAACCTCCTGCGACAGGTCATCGACCGTCGGGCCGAGCCCGCCATTCACGATGACGGCCTCGGCCCGCGCCGCCGCCTGCCGGAAGGCGGCCAGCAGGCTCGCCCGGTCGTCGCCGACGGTGGTGCCCCAGCACACCTCCAGCCCGACCTCGCCGAGGCGCCGGGCGATGTGGCTATAGTTGGTGTTGACCGTCTTGCCGGTCAGGATCTCGTCGCCGGTGCACAGAATCTCGATGCGCATGTCGTTCCTTCGCGGGTTTCGTGTGCTGGCGGTGCTGGTCGGGCTGCTGCTGGTCGCCGGCCCGCCTGCGCTGATCCTGGTGTATCGCATCCTGCCGCCGCCGGTGACACCGCTGATGCTCATCCGCCTCGCTGAAGGGCACCCCCTGCGGCAGGACTGGGTCCCCTATGGCGAGATCGCGCCCGCCCTCGCCGAAGCCGTGATCGCGGCGGAGGACAACCTGTTCTGCGAGCAGGCCATCGGCTTCGACGTCAAGGCGCTGCGCGGCCAGATCGAGGCGTGGCGGCGCGGCGAGCGTCCGCGCGGCGCCAGCACGATCACCATGCAGACCGCGAAGAACCTGTTCCTCTGGCCCGGCCGCGACCCCGTCCGCAAGCTGCTCGAGGCGTGGCTCACCCCGCAGCTCGCCCTGCTCTGGCCGAAGCGCCGGGTCCTTGAGGTCTACCTGAACATCGTCGAGTTCGGCCCGGGCCTCTACGGCGCTGAGGCGGCGGCGCAGAGCTTCTTTGGCCGGCCAGCCGCATCGCTGTCCAGGCGCGAGGCAGCCCAGCTCGCCGCGGTGCTGCCGAACCCGCTCGCCTGGTCCGCTGCGAGGCCGAGCCCCCATCTGCGCGAGCGCGCCGGCATCATCGAGCGCCGCATACCGCAGATCAGGCCGCTGCTCGCCTGTGCGCAGTGACCTGCCATGGCATCAGCGTTCCGCCGGCTTCGCGGCGTCGACGCGCAGGATCTCGACCCAGGGCGGGCTGAGCAGGATCTCGCTGAACGCGCGCATCCATTCGCCCGCGTCCTTGTCGGCATTCCCGCCCCGGTGGCGCAGGGCCTCGAGCTGATCGAGGCTTGTCAGCTCCACCTCGAACTGGAGGGCCGCCCCGCCCTCGCCGCGCGTCAGGGGCACGAGGAGGCGGGCATTCAACCCCTGTTCGCGCGCGGCCTCGACCTCGCGGCGGATGAAGGCCAGGCCGGTCTCCCGGTTCACCGGCAGCAGATCGTAGGAGAAGCGGGCAAGAAACATAGCGCACGTCGCGGATCGGGTTCGGCCAAGGCCAAGGTCAGCAGCAGCGCAAGCCGTTGCTGCCATAGCGGGCGGACTGGCGGTCGCGGACGAATTCGGCATAGCTCATGACGGGCTTGCCCGGATGGGTCCGGGCCATATGCGCCAGGTAGTCCTCGTAACGCGGCACCCCGACCATCAGCCTTGCGCCATCGCAGAGGCAGCGCAGGAGGCCGCCGAAGCGCAGGGGCGCGGCGCCGGCCGGTGCAGGGTCGGCGCTCATTCCGCGGCCACCGGATGCGAGCCCGTGCCCCCGGCCTCATGCGCGGTCCAGCCCTCGGCCCGCCAGGCTTCCAGGCAGGAGCGGATGCCGAAGGCGATCATGCTCACCACCACGCCGACGAAGAGGGCCGCCAGCGCGGCGTCGACATAGTCGTTCAGGACCACCTGCCGCATCTGGTCGAGGTTTCGCGCCGGCGCCAGCACCTGGCCGGTCGCCAGGGCCTCCGAGAAGCGGCCTGCATGGGAGAGGAAGCCGATCCGCGGATCGGGATGGAAGATCTTCTGCAGCCCCGCCGTCAGCGTGCAGGCGACCAGCCAAAGGGTCGGCAGGATCGTCACCCAGGCATACCGCTCCCGCTTCATCCGGAAGATCACCACGGTGCAGAGCATCAGCGCGACCGCCGCCAGCATCTGGTTGGAGATGCCGAACAGGGGCCAGAGCGTGTTCACGCCCCCCAGCGGGTCGGTCACGCCCTGGTAGAGGAAGTATCCCCAGGCGCCGACGCAGAGGGCCGTGGCGACGATGTTGGATACCCAGCTTTCCGTCTGCCGCATGGCCGGGATGAAGACGCCCAGCAGGTCCTGCAGCATGAAGCGCCCGGCCCGGGTGCCGGCATCCACGGCGGTCAGGATGAACAGCGCCTCGAACAGGATGGCGAAATGGTACCAGAAGGCCATCATCGCCTTGCCGCCCAGGGCGGAGGCGAAGATATGCGCCATGCCGACGGCCAGGGTCGGCGCGCCGCCGGCACGCGAGATGATGCTGGTCTCGCCCACATCCTGCGCGGTCTGGGCGATCTCGGCGGCGGTGATGGGGAAGCCCATGCCGGTCACCGCAGCTGCGGCGCTCTCCGCCGTCGAGCCGATCAGGGCGCCCGGGCTGTTCATGGTGAAGTAGATGCCGGGCTCGATCACGCAGGCCGCCACCAGCGCCATGATGGCGACGAAGCTTTCCATCAGCATCCCGCCATAGCCGATGAAGCGCGTATCGGCCTCCAAGCCGATCAGCTTCGGCGTGGTGCCGGACGAGATCAGGGCATGGAAGCCGGAGACCGCACCGCAAGCGATGGTGATGAACAGGAAGGGGAACAGCGAGCCGGACCAGACCGGACCGGTGCCGTCCACGAAGCGGGTGACGGCCGGCATCTCCAGCCGCGGCGCCACGAACAGGATGCCGATGGCCAGGCCGAGGATGGTGCCGATCTTGAGGAAGGTCGAGAGGTAGTCGCGCGGCGCCAGCAGCAGCCAGACCGGCAGGATGGAGGCGACGAACCCGTAGCCGATCAGCAGCCAGCAGAGCTGCGTGCCGCTGAAGGTGAAGGCTGCCGCCCAGCCGGGATCCGCGGCGACCCAGCTGCCGCCGAGGATGGCCAGCATCAGCAGGACGAAGCCGATGGCCGAGACCTCGCCGATCGCGCCCGGCCGCAGGTAGCGCATGTAGAGCCCCATGAAGGCCGCGATCGGCACGGTCGCACCGACCGTGAAGGTGCCCCAGGGGCTCTCGGCCAGGGCCTTCACCACGATCAGCGCCAGCACCGCCAGGATGATCACCATGATCATGAAGGTGCCGAACAGCGCGATGACGCCAGGGACGGCGCCGAGCTCCGTCCTCACCAGCTCCCCCAGGGAGCGGCCGTCGCGGCGCATCGAGACGAAGAGCACCATGAAGTCCTGGACCGCGCCGGCGAGCACGACGCCCGCCAGGATCCACAGCATGCCCGGCAGGTAGCCCATCTGCGCCGCGAGCACCGGCCCGACCAGCGGGCCGGCGCCGGCGATGGCCGCGAAATGATGGCCGAACAGCACGTACCGGTTGGTCGGGACGTAATCGAGCCCGTCGTTCCGCCGCACCGCCGGGGTGGGCCGTGCCGGGTCCAGGCGCATCACATGGTCGGCGATGTAGAGGGAGTAGTACCGATACGCGACCAGGTAGACCGAGACCGCGGCGACGACGACCCAGAGCGCATTCACCGCCTCGCCGCGCTCGGTCGCGACCACGGCGAGGGCGGCGGCGCCGACCAGGCCGAGCAACGCCCAAGGCAGATGCCTGAGGACACCGGATGTCGGCATGGCCATATCGCTCCCTTGGGGTCGCCCGCCGGCTGGCGCCGGGGAACGCCCTCGGCCAGGACAGCGCATCCCTTGCCGCGGGGTTGCATGCGGGGCGCGGGCCCGCTCGCGGCCGCCGGCCGTAAAGGCTGGCATCCCGGCGGAGGGATGCGCCACACTGCGCCCCAGCGCCTTCTGCCGGCGGCAAGGCCGCAGGCCGGCAGCCCAGGCGATGTTGGAGGAACGGCAGCCATGGCCAAGGACCGCAGCCACCATACCAGCATCGGCAACCACCGGCTGGCCCCGGAGACGCTGATGCTGGGCTACGGCTACGACCCCAGCCTGTCCGAGGGCGCCGTCAAGCCGCCCGTCTTCCTGACCTCCACCTTCGTCTTCCGTTCGGCCGAGGAGGGGCGTGACTACTTCGACGTGGTGGCAGGCCGGAAGGAGGCGCCCGAAGGCGGGGCCGGGCTGGTCTATTCCCGCTTCAACCACCCCAACAGCGAAATCGTCGAGGACCGGCTGGCGATCTACGAGGATGGCGAGGCGGCACTGGTCTTCGGGTCGGGCATGGCGGCCATCGCCACGACGATCCTGACCTATGCCAGGCCAGGCGATGCCGTCCTCCACAGCCAGCCGCTCTATGGTGGGACGGAGACGTTGCTGGCCCGCACCCTGACCGAATTCGGCATCGCGGCGGAGGGATTTGCCGACGGGCTGAACGCCGCGGCCATCGGCGAGGCCGCCCGGCGTGCCGAGGCCAGGGGGCGCATCAGCGTCATCCTGGTGGAGACCCCGTCCAATCCGCTGAACAGCCTGGTCGACCTCGTCCTGGTCAATGCCGAGGCCGACCGCATCGCCGCGAGCCAGGGCCACCGGCCGGTCGTCGTCTGCGACAACACCATGCTCGGCCCGGTGTTCCAGCAGCCGCTCCGGCACGGCGTGGATATCGTCGTCTACTCGCTGACCAAGTATGTCGGCGGGCACAGCGACCTCATCGCCGGGGCGGCCATCGGCAGCAAGGCCAGGCTGCGCCCGATCCGCCTCCTGCGCGGCGCGATCGGCACCCAGCTCGACCCCCATTCCTGCTGGATGCTGGGCCGGTCGCTGGAGACGCTCTCGCTGCGAATGCGGGCATCCGCCGCCAATGCGGATGCGATCGCGGGCTTCCTCGCCGACCACCCCAGGGTGGCCGCCGTCCACGCGCTCGGCCGGGCCGACCCGGACGGCCCGGCGCAGCACGTCTATGGCCGCCAGTGCAGCGGCCCGGGCTCGACCTTCAGCATCGAGATCAAGGGCGGCGAGGCCGAGGCCTTCCGGGTTTTGAATGCGCTGCGCGTCTTCAAGCTGGCCGTGAGCCTCGGCGGGACCGAGTCCCTGGCAAGCCATCCGGCATCGACCACCCATTCAGGGGTCCCGGCGGAGCTCAGGGCCCGCATCGGCGTGACCGAGGGCCTTATCCGCCTCAGCGTCGGCATCGAGCGGGTGGATGATCTGATCGCCGACCTGGCGCAGGCCCTGGCGCAGCTGGACAGCGACGTCCGCAAGCCTTGACCGCATCGGGTGGCATTGTCCGGTGGTTCGACCGGCGGGGGGAGGCCGCGTCACGGCGGCTGAGCGGCGTCGCACCGATAACGAAGTCTGGCCCCTCATCCCAGGTCCGAGGGATGCTGCGACACTTTGTCCTGCTGCTGCTATCGCCCCTGCCGCTGCTCCCCCTTTGAAGCGAGGACGCGTATGGATTCCAGCTACCGCTTCGGGATCGAGGAAGAGTACTTTCTCGCCGACGCCACCACCCGTGGCACTCCCCGGCGGGCGGTGAACACTTTCCACGCATCAGTCCGTGCGCGACTGCCCGGCGTCGAGCGTGAGCTGCTGAAGAGCCAAGTCGAAGTGGCCTCGCCGCCCTTGACCGACTTCGCGGAGGCACGCGAGGTGCTGGCCGCGCTGCGCTCCGGTCTCGCGGAGGTTGGGCGCGAGCACGGCATACTGGTGCTGGCCTCCGGCACGCATCCTTTGGCTCTCTGGTTGCGCCAAGCCCATACCGAAGCCAAGCGCTACGAGGAGTTGATACGCGACCTCAGGATACTGGGCCGGCGCAACGTCGTTTGCGGCATGCACGTCCACGTCGAGGTTCCTCGCCCCGAGGCGCGGGTGGACCTGATGAACCGCCTGCTGCCCTTCACCCCGACACTGCTGGCGCTATCCACCTCCTCGCCATTCTGGCAGGGGCGAGCCACGGGGCTGTCTGGTTACCGGCTTTCGGTGTTCGGCGAGATGCCGCGAACCGGCCTGCCCGATCTGTTCGAGGACGAGAAAGACTACGCTCACTACGTCGACGTCATGGTTCGATCCGGAGCGATCGCCGATTCCAGCTTTCTGTGGTGGACGCTGCGGCCGTCGCTGAAATACCCGACGCTGGAGCTGCGAGTGGCCGATGCCTGCACACGGCTAGGGGATACCATCGCCATAGCCGCGCTGTACCGTTGCCTCGTGCGTCTGGTCGACCGTCGGCCGGAGCTCAACCGACGACAGACGGGTGCCTCGCGGGCCATCGCGGCGGAGAACCTGTGGCGGGCTCAACGTGATGGCGTACACGCCGTCATGGTGGATGGGGTCTCGGCGGAAACGGCGCCGTTCCATGTACATTTGGACGGTTTGCTGGAACTCGTAGCCGAAGACGCAGACGCACTGGGCTGCACGGCTGAGGTAGAGGCCGTCCGCGTCATCGCGGCCGAAGGCACCAGCGCCGATATGCAGGCAAAGGTGTTCGCCGACGCACGGAAGCGCGGAAGCAGTGAGCGCGAAGCGCTCCAACCTGTGGTGGACTGGCTGGCCGAGGCCACTGCGTCCGGATAACGGCACAAACTGAGCAAGGTGCTGCCCCATGACGAAGAGGCGGCACGCGTCGTTGCTCTCGCCGCCTACGAGATGGCGGGCGCGACCGAGCTCTGTAAAGAGCAGCTGACGCGGACTGCTGGCCTTGCGGCAGCGCTGTTGGGAATGTCAGTAGCCCTCGCATCCTTGGCAGACCGAAGCCAGTAGCGTTTGCCTGGAAGTGGCGTCGACACCGGGCGAGACGCCCATATGCGCACCTCTTGGTCAAAACCGACAGTGGTCTTGGCAGCTCTGTTGCGACGCTGGATCCGGGGTTTGTTAAGAATCCGCCTGTGACCGGCTCGCTCAAGATCCTGTTTCACGCTGAGGCACCGCCTGGCTGGCCGACCACGAGTCTTCGTCCGGGTGCCCTATGCTCGATTGACGGCGTGTCACGTCCGCATCCCAACCCTGCTCGCTGACTTAGCGGTCATGGCCAAGCCAACCGTGACGCGGCGTCGCTTGGAAAACTTGTCCCAACCAATGAGAGTGTGCACCCGATCTGCCATCTTGGCAGAGCGGGCTTGCTGGAGGCTGCCACATCGGAGGCGCGGTTACGTGACTGCGCTTCACCGTCCGTCCAGCGGCCGCGCCGCTGCGATCGACCCGGCCAGTGCAGGGGGGGTGCGGCCGCTCCCTTGATAGAGCCGATCTGAGAATCTGCAACGAAGCCCCTTGCTGCATCGCCTTGCTGGCAGGAGTGTCGCACGGCTGGCTATCACACGGCGGCCCGGTACTTTCCAAGACGTCTTCCACGCTGCCGCCCACGGCGTCCCTTCAGTCACCGATTCACCCTGATGGGCAGAGCCCGACCAGGGCTGCAAAAGAGAGACATCGTCAACACGAATGTTGCCATCACCGTGTCTAATCGAAAGAAGATGCTGGTGCCACGTAACGGCGTCAGCTTGTTGAAGCTTTCTGCCACCATCGCCGTCGTCGCTAGTTCGTGGCGAAGGTAGTGAGCAACTGACTCGGCCGGGTTGGGGTAGAGGTGCGCCGACTGATGCACGCCATCAATTCAATGGATGCGCTCAATGCCAAGCTGCGCCGTGCGGTGCGTGCCCGCGGCGACCTCCCGCACGACGTGGCCGCGCTGAAGCTGCTGTACCTGGTGTTGAACCTGGCCTCGAAGGAGTGGAGGATGCACCACGCCAATGGATAGCCACCAAGGCGCAGTTCGCCATCCTGTTTAAGGACCGCTTCGCTATCGCCTGATCAACACGGTCCGATAGACGGAAAATCTGATAGTCTCGCGGTCCGCTAATCGGTATGAGCTACCGCCACCGCTCGGCGCTCACTCGACGGCCCGCAGGCGCAGAATGCATGTCAGCTCAGCACGATGTCGCGGTCAGCCAGAAGGGCGCCCGTCTCGATTCGGTCCGCCTTCCCCAGCCGCAGCATGACCGCGTCGCGCTGGAGGGGATCGCGCAGGGCGTTGAAGAGGCCGTCGCGCTCGTTCAGCGGCTCGCCATCAACATAGAACTGCGTCACCAGCGGCTGGCGCCCCGGTGCAGCAATCGCCGCATGAATATGCGGCGTCCGGCCCGGATACGCTGCAGGACGAATGGTCCGGAACGCGTAGCTGCCGTCAACGCCAGCGACCACACGCCCGCGACCCTGGAAACTCTCGTCGCGTCTGCTCTGCTGATCGCGCGGATGGCGATAGCGGCCGAAAGCGTCGCATTGCCAGATCTCGACAACGGCGCCCGGCACGGGCGCGCCACCGACGTCCAACACTCTTCCACGCAGATGGGTCACCACCCCTTGCCCCGTCGCCGCAGCGCCCGTCACCCGAACGAGGTCACCATCCGCGTCGCCCTCCCAATCCATCGGATAGAAGGGGCCGGCGGTCTGCCGTGGGGTCGGCACTAGGCTCGGAGACTGCGCTCTCGTCCAGCCGGTGAACCCTGTCCCTGCGATTGCAGCCAGTGCGCCCGTGGTCAGCATATGACGGCGGCTGGGCAGAGGAGGTGTCGGAAACAGCACAATAGCCTCCTACGGCGGCTTTGGTCCTGTACATGGCTGTCCTGACAGAATTGCACAAGGCGCAAGCACCAGAAGCCAATAACCATCAAGGGCTCGATGGTGTTCGAGCGAGCGAGGAGTGCCGCTACCCTCCGGCTGCGGCATCTGGGCGCATGAGACGGTCGCTACTGCATGGCGTGGGCTGAAGCCTAACCCGCCCCTCATGTCACCGACGCATAACGGCAAGAACCTCCCCAAGCCGCCGCCGTGCTTCTTCTTCAATCCGCAGCCAAAGACAGGCAAGGTGAGCTGTCGACACGCGCTCCTTGCATGCCCCTGAGAGATCGCTCCGCTGGCGTCATGCCCAACGCCTTGGGCTCGAAGAAGCCAAGACCTACGGGCCCAGGCCGCGAACCGTCTGGCATAGCCGAAGCTTAGTACGGAAAAGGAACTTCGCGGTGCCCCTGAATGCGGGCAACCCTCCCAGATTGTTCGATATCCATAGTCGGACGGCGCAAACGCGGGCGGCGGAAGGTTTTCTGCCACCTCACCGGCTAGTCTGTTCCCGCCCTGCCGTCGCGCGCCCGGTTCGGCAGCTGGCCAACTGGCTTCACCTCGACGGGCGCGACCCCGTCCTGGCGCATGCCAAGCTCCTCGGCCGTGCGCGGCGAGAGGTCGATCACCCGCCCCTGCACATAGGGACCGCGGTCCTCTATCACCACGCGTCGGGTCTCGCCTGTCTCCCGATTCGTGACGTCCGCAACGGTGCCGAGCGGCAGGGTCTTGCTGGCCGCTGCATTGGACTGCGGGTCGAAGCGGTCGCCGTTCGCCATCGGCCGACCCTCGAAGCGTTCGCCGTCGTAGAACGACGCGTTGCCGCGTTGTGCACCGGGCTCGGCATGCACGGGCCGTGCAAGCCCCGAGCAGACAATCAGGGCAGCAGCCACAAGGGTGACATGCAGCGGCATGCTTTGCATCTGGCGCCTCCTCCTTCGTTGACTGGGCGCCAAGACGCGATCACCTTCGACAAGTTGCAATGCATGTAGCGGCATGGACTAGCCATCGCCGGCCGTCGACCTGCCCATCGGAAAGCAATGACATGGAGTTCTTCGGTCAGCCTGCTCCGGGTGCTACTCGTCCGTTCAGCCGCATGGTGAAGGCAGGTGGCCTAGTTTGGGTTTCGGGCCACTCGGCGCCGCACGACCCGGCCCGCGGTGTTCACCGCGGCGCTACCCCGGCTGAGGAGGTGCGCAATGCTCTCGCCTTCATCGCGGACTTGCTGGCCGAGGTTGGAAGCAGCCTGGACCGAGTGGTGCAGGTCACGATGCTGATCAGCGACCGGGCCGATTACGCCGCCTGCAATGCCGAGTACGTCAAGCACTTCCCGGGTGGGTTGCCGGCGCGGCATACCGCTCTGTTCGGCGTCCCGACCGAGGCCCGGGTGGGCTTCGCCTGCATCGCATTAGCGGATGATGCCGAGGTGTCGGCCCCTCGGTGAGGCCCAGAAGGCGAGGATGGGAACCAAAGCCTTAGGGCGGTTTCCGTTCGCACTGACTCATGGAAGCCGCTCCCGTCTATTGTTTGGCCGAGCAAATACCTCCGATCACGTGTTTCCATCTGTTCGGAGTTTGCTCTAGCGCCTGCGTCCGCCACCGTGTTCCAGATGTCGCCGCAGCAGCGCAATGTTGCGCAGGTTGGCCCGAAGGAAGATATCGCCCAGGGCACCGGCCACTGGGACTGCACTGATCAGACTGTCAAGGGCGACATTGCCGGCCATGCGCAGTACCAGCGACGAGGGTGCTCCCAGCCGGCGGGCCTCCCAGATCAGGTAGGCTGATACGACCGTGCCGGCGACCGGCCCAACGGCCGGGAGCAGGCTGAGGAGAGCGTCACCGCCGAACCTGATGCGGGTGCCGGGGATCCGCCATCGGCCATCGAGCAAGCGTGCCATGGCTTCCAAGCGAGCGAGGGCTTTGGCATCTGATCTGGCGCCATCTGTCGTGCCGGCGGGTGTTGGTGTCGTCCTTCGCATGGTCTCCTGGCACATAAGGGGCGGCTACAAAGGCAACGTCCGGGTAACGGTTTGGTGCCCCACGCTGTTCACCGCCGACCAAAAGTTATTGGCCGGCGGTGAACAGGAGGCCGAACTGCAATGGATGTGAAGCAGGCTCAAGCACCAACTTTGCGTTCGCGCCTGTGAGGTATCACAGGCGACACCTTCAGGATGGGTGGGGCTTGGCTCGTTGGGTCGACGCAGTCATGCAGCATCGCTTGAGGGGAGACGTTTGTAGGGTGGATTAGTGCAGCCCTCCACCAGACGTCAGCCGAGCGCGGCAACAGTTAGGCCACGATGCGGTTCCTCGTTGCTCATTTCGGACTCGAACTCGCAGAATTTCCAACCGCCTGCGCGCCTAGGGCACGACAACCCGGATCATGAACCGTTGGGTATCGTTCACCTCGGCCGGAATGGCGAGGAAGCGATGCTGGTCGGATGAGGACTTGTTGGGTGCCTCATCATATATATTGACGGCAATCACCGATACCACGGAGGGCTTGCCGTCTGACCGCATCCCGACGAGTTCGATCCGCACACTTCGCCGCCCTGGAGTGCGCTTCACGGTCGAGGCCGAGAAGGTGTAGCTCCCCATCCGGTCGCCGCTCTTTGGCGCTTCCACCTGGGCGATGAGCAGGTTGTTCACCCGCACGCCTGCGCCGCTATACTCAACGTCGGGGAGGTCTTTCGCATCCACAATCTGCCACCCACTGTCGAACTGCTGAGCTTGGGCAAGATACGGAACGCAAGCCAGGACGGTGGCCAGCAGCATTCTGCGCATTGTCTTGGTCCTCCTCTCTGCGCGTGGATCCTAACACTCACGACAACAGAGCCAACCGGGAATGATCCAGTTTACCCGGCATTTTTGATCCATGCCGCTCCCATCTCAGGAATGGTATCGCCGAGGTTTTCTACACGGGCGCGCGACTGTCTTCGTCCGAGTGGGCAATGCCAGGATTTTTGTTTGTCACGAAGTCGTCGCGCCGCGGCGAGGATGCAGAGATGGAGGAATGCGGGTCACTACGCATCTCCCTACACAACAACGCCGTCGCAGTTCGAGGCGCGACCCACGGCCTGTTGAATCAACTAAAAACGTCGTCTCGCCACTTTTCTGCTTCGTGATCCACCTGTGGGTGCTGCGGATGCTGTCCCCGGCGCATGTGGACTGCGCGTTGTCTCGGCACTACGGCTCCTTTGTGGTGGGCAGCCCCGCAGGGACAGAAAACAACTATCGAATGGAGGCGCCGAAGCTTGGCGAAAACCCACCGTTAGGCCGCACCAGACATCGGCTGGCGGTCGATTATTGGGTCAAGGTGTGACCATTTCCTCGCTCGGCTTTCCTGGCCCCCGCACCCATCGAGGCCATGGCGTTGTCCGGCCAGGGCGGAAATGCACGCCGCCACTCCGCCACCTTGGGCGAGACCGCGACACGTCGCCCAGGCTCTGTGACCGGAGTGGCTGGCTGATCCATTCGGTTCTGCATCGGTCGTTGGTTGTGCGGCTTGGGACGCTTTCCTGGGTTTTTGGGGACCACAACCATGACCAGGACGAGCCTGGACGACGCCCAATGGGTGTCGCTGAGGCTGGTGCTGCAGCAGATCCCGCCCGCGTGGAAGCGTGATGAGGTGGCGCTGCGTCGC